>Ga0209628_10003420_pt1 | contig 11122 bp, 5 predicted proteins | sample TergutCu122P4_FD_187285 | JGI IMG/M metagenome (GOLD analysis project Ga0209628, IMG submission 187285) | Cubitermes ugandensis P4 segment gut microbial communities from Kakamega Forest, Kenya - Cu122 P4 (SPAdes) (version 2) | ecosystem: Host-associated > Arthropoda: Insects > Digestive system >...
CATGAGTCAGAAAATTTTTCCAAGCAGATGGAGGACACTTCAGACCACTTGCTTGAATGTTGAACAGTGAATCTGTAACTGTACATTTAACAACATATCTCAATAAATGCACAATACTTCTCTTTCCTTTCTAATTTATTTACTGTACTTTAAAAACTCCTAACCCCTGAAATGTTGTGAATTGGACCCATGTGTATACGACATTTTTGACTCAGCATCGGCTCTGGAATTAAATCCCAAAGTATTGACCTTAACTCCTGCAACACCCCGTATAGAAAACACCTAAAATAAGATTGAGTTTTGTTTCTGTGTTTAATGTGATGATGGCTTGAAAGAGTTGAAACATGTTAGATTGCTGATGTTTTTTCAGTACTAGTAGAACTAGCTGTGTTGAAAAGAACGGTTTGTTGTTGTACTTCATTAATATGACATTTCTGCATCACATAAATTTCTCTGCTCTCAGTGTTGAAACATGTAACTAATTTATGTGGTCGTGTTGGCAGGTGTTCGGCGTTTGGAGGTGTTGTGCTGCTTTGCCTGTATGTCAGTCATTGTGAACTACATTGTGTTCATGACATTCTATCCTGCTTGTCTGTCTCTCATTTTGGAAGTGAGTATCAAGAGGGTTTCTTTGTCTCCAGCTGTGGCTTTACATTAGTATGGATGGGAAATTTATTGAGTTAAGTTATTTAGTTGCAGTGAACCCTCTATCCATCATCCACCTATGCATCATTTTCCTGCAAGTGTTGTTCACTCCTGGTACTATAAATCGCCCATATTAACAGTATGTAATTATGTCAATTTGTTTTGTCCCTTGAAGTGTTATTTTATACCATAAATTACTTATAGATCTTGGCCCTGAACGTCCTTGTTGCTGGAATGATCGTTTCTGAGGAAAATAGCAAAAGTAATGCGATTTTTGGGAATGTACAGTAGCAGCAAACTGATCATATTGGTTACATTTGTGGTGTGGTGGTTGGAGGTAAGGGGTGGCTTAAGTTGTAAGGTTGCAGACCTCAACACTATGTTCTTTAGTTACTCTAAAATGCAGGAATGAAAATGGATGAGTGAAATGTTTGGTGCAGAAGAGAGTACTTTTGCAATATTGTAAGACTTAAACTGCATGAATGGTGGGCCATTGTACATCTTGTTAATGTTTTACAAACCTTGGCCATATGCTCCTGACACCTGGCAGCACTGTCAGCTGCTTGGGGCTTAGAATTTTTTGCAGATGCTTCAACCGACTGGTGCAAGTTGGCCAGTGAGCATGAGATCACAAACCATGCTGCTGCACATCTGCTGCCACCCATCTTTGTTCCTTCATTTTAGTTGTGAAGCTTGCTAGCAGTCTTACGGTACTGTGCAAAACACCTGATTTCAGTAGCTCTACATGGACTTTCCACATATGGTACTAGGGGGGTTACAGATGATTTAGTTACAAGCAGATGCAAAGTGCATACTGTTGCATGTTGCCCCATTTTTGGCCATCGCTAACATTGTTTTTCACTGGATATTTGAACTACAGAATAGTGCCACTAGGAGTGGAAACTGTAATCGATTATGTGAAATTGTGTTACAGTGTATGCATGGAGGCATCAGTAGATTTATCCCACGTGCTGTCCTAATATTTAAATCAGGATCCAAAACAGGATTTTGAATGAATTTAAGCAATTTTACCAGGTGATTTATGTTCCTAGTTTGTTACATGTAATGTGTTGTTATAAACAGTTAGTGCAATACAGTTACCGAAGTCCATAAGCTTATAAAGAGGGTGGGGACCAAATGCTGTACCACCTGTTTTCTGAAATTACAGCTGTTATTTTGGCATCTTTTAAGGTGCATTTTCAAAATTGCAAATAGTGACTATTAGCTTCATCATATTTATCTGTCTGTCTGTCTGTGCAGGGAACAACATGGCTTCCAATGTAGGCACTTTCATGAAATGTGGTATTTGAGATTTTTTAAAAATATGTCGAGAAAATTCAGGTTTAATTAAAATCTGACAAGAATAACAGCTACTTTACGTGATGACCTATGTAGGTAGGTAGGTTTCACCCTTTCATAGGCCACAAAGGCCCTTAGGGAGAGTAGAGGTATAGCTCTACTCTTTTTTTGACCTCAGCACTAGAACGGGGTGAGGGGTCAGCATCATGCCTCGGCCGCACCTTACCCCTGGGAAAGACTCGGTACCCATTGTACAGGAGGCTGGGTGGGCCTCAGGGCCGGTCTGGACAGGTGCGGAAAATCTTGCCCCCACCGGGATTCGATCCCCGGACCGTCCAGCCCATAGGCAGTTCTACGACCTATGTACATTTATGATATTATCTTGCTGATTTTTTCTCAGAATGAAGAATGTTTGTGACAAAATTTGTGGAGAAATTTGGAAAATGCATTTTATGTACAGTGAGTTTTCTTCAAAAGTTGTGCCATTTATGAGATAATGTGGACAAATATGGTTGAGCCAGACAGATAGATGACAGTATAAACACAATGCAGGAAAGGTGCGATCTGCCTGCTGGGTAAGTAAGGCAAGAATACAGACACTCACTCTCGATTGTTTTTCTACAGCAACAGTGTTTGCATGAACGTGCCTCATTTTTAACTTTATAGTACATTGCCTATTTCTTCATATTAGGTAACACCTGAAAATTATTTAATAATACTGGATGTAGCATCTTAGCACATTGTCCAACTTGATAGGCCACCTACTGCTATAGGAGGAAAGATACCACAAAGAAATGGTTGGATTCATGCAGCATCCACTGCATGGAGGGTATGACAGGTTTTGAATTTTCTGATACCATTAAATTCATCAATCCCAAATTCAACAGCACATAGTATTGACAGAAATTTTGCACAGTATGAACTTGTTATTCTTGATCTGCCTCCCTGCCAATTGGAGCATAACACAACAGAAAAAATTTGTGCTAATGGTGGGGGGGGGACTGAGTGGCTACAAAGAATGTGACTCAAGCTACAGGATGTGAAAAAAAAAAATCGGCCAAATACCATTTTTCACAAATAAAAATAGAAGAATGGATGGGCAAGCAAGTAGAAGAAATTGTGAAAAGTTATGTAAAGTGAGAGCATTTGATGGACATTATCATTAGTGTCTGGTTATCTGATTCTGGTACCAACTTGGGATGATGAAGTTGAATATGGAATAATTTGTTATGATCACATTCTCACTGATGAGATATACTGAGCAATACTGCCAGTTGCTCCGGTGGGAAGTTGCTAACAAGACCTAAGAAGTCTCCATTTTCGAACAACAATCACTGATCTTTAAATTATACTGTCGAAACGCTAACATACATATTTAAATAGTAAAGTAAATCAAAACAGTAAGTTACACATGCTAAACACTGAAGGCCAAAATATTTTATGAAAGTCCATGGTAATGAATTATTTAGTAAGGTGACATGAGTTTGTCAGCGGCACCGGATAAGTAGATGCATTTCACTGGTTGAATGAGCAAGGAAAGTTTTCTGTTACATCCTACAAGTACTCATCATCACAACTGTGGGATTGGGCTCTTTATCCATGTTCAGGTCCTATGCCAGCCAGTGCCAATAGGCACTTCATAGGTAGCGACTGCTTGTACCAATGGAAGAGGCTGTAAAATTCTTTTCAAGACTTGGCCACCACCAGTCATCTGCCTGAGGTAAGGAATGTTGTTATGCCAAAATGTCTGGAACTCTGTACTGAAACTCCATTCTGTAGTATACTGTGGTATACTTTAGCATTGAGATCTCTAAGTTTTTCCCTAGTTTGAGTTTAAAAACCCAAGAAAATTACTAATCAGAAATTTTGCTTTTTTTATAAAGTCAAGATTGAAATCCCCCAAATTTAGTGACTTGTTCCCCAAACTGGTACTGATATTTAGGAAAAGCACAAACTATTGTTTTTGGACAGACGTGACATGCTGCACTATGCCCTACCCCTCGTATGCCCACCCTGTGATCCCCATTACTATAGCACGCCAGGCAGCATGCAAGCAGCTGGTGCATGTGGGTGCCAGAACATTGCAAGTGGATTGCAGCAGTATGGTCATGCAGGAGCCTGTTTTCTTTGCCTCATTGAGTTTGGCATTTAACAGTCATGCTATTTAGTGATAGTTTCTGTTAATTACACCGGTCAGCAAAAAAATTTTTTTTTTGCTCTGTGTTAAAATTCAGGATGATTCTTATAATTTTGACATTGCCAAATCCCAATATGACAACCAAACAGAAACTGACTTCTCTTGCTTGTGAACAGTTCAAATCTGGTGAAACTGAATATGAAAAAGTAACCAAATTAAAGACCATAGAAATATAAGAAATGACAACATATGTTTGTGAAACAAACATAAACAATCTAGTCGCAATATTCCTATTTTCTACAATATTCCTAAATAGGATTCTAGGATAGCATCTTTGCACACAACTTGCATCGCAGGTACAATAGTGTCTAAACTTAATATGTCTCTTCTGATCTATGTTCCTTTACAGAACTACTACTACTACTACTACTACTACTACTACACACACACACACAAAACAGTGCTTGACTTCAACAATTTCTTAGTTCTCTTTTTCCTTTCGTTCTGTATGGTAAGCAGTGCATAGTGTCATCCAAAACTCACAAAAACATTTGCTACTCTAAGTTAATTTACTATAATTTATTACACTTGCATAAAAATAATTAAGATGGTCAGCCTGTACTCTTAACATATTTTTCATTCATTCAAAAAGTACTATCAAAATCAGTTCACAATATAACCATCTGACACAAAATTACCCATAAATTCAAAAAGCATGGTCACAACTCAGCTGCATGTTTGTATGGAGAACATAACTGAGTATCCATCTGGGAGATGTTTGTTGTATTTCATTTATATACAACATCTTGAGTGAAATTAAATTATTTAGAATCCAGTATAATAGCTCTCACTCTCTCAGACAGAATTAAACATTTTAAAACTGTGTTGCTCTTAAACTGTCAAAAAAAATCCTAAGTTCTCAAATTAACTTACGGCAAGCAGAATAAAAATTTGCCTTTGCATATTATGCAACTGATCTACACAGTTCAATAGAATACCTCCAACACTAACACAGTAGCTATACGAAGCAACAAAAAAGCTATGAATTGAATCATATTCATTGCATTTAGTCCAAGTGTGTTTATTCTCAAAATGGATACATAAATATCATTTCCACATATCTCTAATGCTTGCAAAGTGTAACCCACTTCCTTCACTAATCAACATAGAACTCCTGTGTTTAATGAAACAAGCAATCACACAGAAAATACAACTTGTTTCCATATAAAAATTAACATTTCTGTAACCATTTCCTGTAATCCAGCATGAATATAAATAATCACTTGCAACTATTTCGCACTATAATCTCAACATGTATACTGTCATTTTCACATGGCATTCTTTATATGTCTGCCATACTGCTTGCATGATGTCATAACATCTGTTTTAACATGTAATCTCCCCACAAGATGGCTGCTTAACAAACCTTACCCTGAGAAGCAACCATGCAGCAGTTAAGTGATACATTCTTCCTGATCTAATGCAATCTGTAAGTTTGTCCAAACATTAATTTCACATTAACCCTTCCAGACCTAAACTAACATTAACAACTAACCCAGTGACATGTTATGCTACTGTTTATGAACCAACAATGACATCACTGATAATTACACAATATTCAGTACCAGTCAATTCTTCAGAACCGTCTCCGTTAACTGTGGAATTTTACTAAACATTTTGGCTATTTGAAATGCATTCCTTCCTTGCAACTATACTATGGGACATTTCGCTTTTAGAATCTCTTAATTTCCCATCGCTATCACGAAATCTGCCCTCTTATAATGCTTAAATATGAAGTATTTCTTGTAACCTCTTCTTCATTACATGTGGTAGGCTACACTTCTGGGAGTTTTCAGCTTATCTGTAATCCTTTATATTGCCCATCAATTGTATCATCCTCCATGAGGGTTTCACTTGTAATCTCATGTGTTAAACACCAAACATACTCGAGAGGACAGACATGTTTGTGTTTATATCATGAAGTACCAATGACATATGTCTAGTATCCACACTTGAGACTTCTATTTAATTTCCATCATTTCTTCCCGTAACACTCACAAACAACCCTGGAACTTTTACACTAGCTACCTTGCCTGTCCACTGAACTAACGCCTTCTGGTATCTTTATAACACAATCACATATTTCTGTGATGTGCTTTCTACCCCACATTCTTAACTCACAACATCAGATCATTTACATCATCAAAATTTGAAGTGTGTTGAGAACTGAAATAAAAGTAACTGTCTTTTTCTTTTCACACACACCTTTATTTAAACTTGAAATCTTTCCTCAGAACAGAATCCAAACTATAGCATCGTCCCTCTATAATTACCCTTCAACCTCTCACACTTCTGGTTTTTGTAGACAAGCCTTCCTTAATGTTATAGATGGTCCAGTTCTAACATCCTCCCATCCTCTGGTTCTTTTCTTTTGATAAAATCACAGTGAACACTCAACTGAGCTCATTATATAACAAAAAAACAGTCAAACTTCTGTTATCAGTGAAACCAGGTCAGTATGTTCACAATCCTCCCTGATCCTCTAGCAAATACTCTATCTCTGGCATGGCAGCATCAGACCTGGAACGGAAGTGTTGGCTGTCTTTGATGAGTTCTTGCCCAAACAGGCGGACTAGGAACATATCACCAGCGGATAAACATGTTGCACTGGTCATACCAGCTGCCCAGAAGCCATCTTCACTGTTACCACCCCTTACATTCTCGTACCTTCTTGGGAACACTCAGAAAACTCTTCCCACAGGCCAACCTATCTTCTTTCTGTTGTCACCACCAATAAGAACGACTTGACCAGTCTGTGTCGTCTGTTACATAGAATCTCATTCCAATGTTGGATGAGCTGACCCAAGTTCTTACTCTAAACCTCCTTCTCAACTTTTCCAATAGACGTGTTTGATATTGGAATCTTCTTGGGAAATTCACTTTGTCAATGCAATCAAGATCCAGCACTACCACCTCCTGAATGAAAATCGTTGGTGTCAATGCTAACAGGTCATTTTGATCCTCAGAAAGGTATGTTCAAGGCCTGGTTTTGCAGTCAGCCAAGATATCATCTCTTCGTAGTTCATGCAGGCACAGTCGAGTACGTGTCGTAATAGCTTCTTGATCACACAAACAATACATTCCCACCACCAGCCCCACCAAGCTGCAGTGGGTGGATGGAACCTCCAATCAGTTCTCAGGACAGAGATTTCTGCGGTAATATTCTTCCAATCAAGCGCTTCAACAAATTCTTAATCCCAAGGAAATTTGTACCATTGTCACTGCAGACAACATGTGGCCTACCATACGTAGATATAAATCTTCTCAATTCAAGAATCAATCCAGGACTGGACAGTTACCAATGTTACCAATTCAAAAATGAACTGCTCTAAAAATGGCACACTTGAAGATAACTATCCATGATTTAGTGTTGCCCTTAAGATAGAAAGGTCTTGCCAGGTCGATTCCCACTACTCAAAACACAGAGGTGTCTCTCACCCTGTTTTCAGGAAGATCCAGAGGATTGTTTTCAATATTCTTAGCTTCATGCTGTCAACAAATTGTGCACCTGGAGAGGACTCTGCAAATGGTAGAATTGTCCCTTTATAATTCCATTTTGCGTAGACAAGTCTTCCCTAATGTTATAGATGATAAAGTTCTAACAAACTGGGCTTTATCACAATTCACATATATCTCAAATAGCAGTTCTCACACAATTTTATCATAATACTCTCAACCTCTTTCATAAAATTATTTCACCTGTACCACAATGTTTCATGATATATTTTCCTATATTGTCTTCATGTGTTTCTTGTCTAGCCCCAAATTTCAGCCCTACCTGAACTGAATTTCTGCAAAATTTTACTCTTCACCAGCTGCAACTAGTAAATTTGCAGCAACTTCTAGAATTGTACTTAGCATAATTCATCTAGTAGGGTCAGCTTCTTATCCCTGAATTTCTGCTACCATAAGCTTTACCAGTACTGAAAACCCAGTGAGCAATCTAGCTTGTTGTGGTCAAGAAATCATAGGGATCCTAAAAAATGGGTTGTTTGCTAAGTACGACTTGTAGAAGTGGCTCCTTCAGCTTGTCAGTCTCTCATATCCCTGTACAACAGCAACATAACACACAAACTGTTCTGACACACTCATATGGTATCTGAAAAGAATCCACTGTAAACGGCAAGGGGTGTGGGGGGATCCTCAGATTCCCCCTCCTACAATTCCATGTATTACACGGTTGGTTCAGGGTTATAACACATCTGTTCCATCACTTATGGCCATCCACCATTCCAGTTTAGTCAGCTGTATGTCCTGGCCGGTGGCTGTTAACCTATATAAAAAAAAATATTATATATTTGCATTTCCCAGATCATCAAATATTCATTTTGTATAGGCCTAGTACATCCCAAAACAACATAGTCATCCCTTGAGGAATACTGGAAAGTTGGAAAACATGGGTGATCAGGCTGTGCTTCTCCCCTCGCCAGCATATATACGTACACGGTTAAAACATGATTCATCTATAAATCAAATTTTAATATATCAACCAATACAATTACTCAGTCCAGATTTCCCTGTCCAAGTATCAGTCCAACTTCAATAATGCAGACTCTTAACAACAGTACTTACAACACTAAATTTATTCCACAAGACTGAATAAACCTAATCTCAACCATCAGAAAAGTATTGCAGTCCAGTCCTCTTTCGCCTTCGGACTTCACAGTAATGTCAAGAGGTTTAGTGCAATTTACCCATAGTCTTAGTTGCTAAAATACAACTGATCCCATACGAATACATCGATCCGTGTAGCATCCTGAACTGCTACAGTTGGTAATCAGTGATTGGAGACAGTGAGGACAGAAAGATAATCACAGACAGCTGTATACAGGAACTGATGAAACACGCTACCTTACCTTATGGCTAGGCATAGGAAAGGGACGTTGGAAAGACTGTACATGATTTTCTGAAAGCGTTTCCTATTGCTTTGCCAAACGGGGGCTTATTAAAACAACAGTTAGCACCACTGCCACACATTTATATTGTCATAATTTCATCACAAACTACGAGGTGGGCAGGGAACTCCTTGTGTTTGGAATGTGCTGACAGACCTTTCCCCACCTTATCGCTTGTGGCTCTAACAGCTTGCTTGTACTGAGAGCATTACAAGACCAAATAGCATCCCACACCAAGAATTTCATAATACCACCGTTATGTGCAGAGCTATAATTCAAAGTTATTATCATAAAATCCCCGTAGACTGTACCTACTTTTACATATTTCTGCCACAATGACTCCTTGTTCTAACATCATAAATTTTTTGAGGGACATGATCTCACAAAACCGTCGCCATTGAGAGGTGCAAACAAAACTGGTTGGGATAAACAAAATAAATGAGCAAACATTGTGCACTGTATCAGATACTCTCAAATATCTCGATATTTTTGTTGCCACCACTTTTGGGAATGTTACATTTAACTGAAGGGGCCAGGTAGCATAGTCAGTATAGCGACTGCCTACAGGCTGGATGGTCCAGGGATCGAATCCTGGTGGGGGCGAGATTTTCCACACCTGTCCAGACCAGCCCTGAGGCCCACCCAGCCTCCTGTAAAATGGGTACCTGGTCTTTCCCTGGGGTAAGGTATGGCCGGGGCATGATGCTGACCCCTCACCTCCTTCTAGTGCCGAGGGCAGAAATAGAGTAGAACTATACCTCTGCTCTCCGTAAGGGTCTTCGTGGCCTATGAGAGGGTGAAGCCTACCTACCTGCATGAAACTGAACCATTCATGTAACCTACCATCCATTCAGGTTTCACGGTGAGGGGTTTATCTGCTATACTGCTCATGCCATGCTTATAAGGATAATATTAAAATGGTTTTAAGGAATTATTCTGGTTTCTGTTATAATTTCCAGCAAGTTAGGCTACCGTGCAATTGAGGCATTGCAAGAGGAATTTGTACATAAAAATTCTGACCAAGGTTTATGTGTGTTCTTGTATAAACTATATGCTAATCACAGAGGAATTTGGAATAGGGTTATATCTACATTTTTACTATGGCTTACATCCCAGCAGACCAAAGAGTGAACTTGGTTACATATTTTTTGACAAATATGTATCCAGATCGAATGTACTCTTTAAAAAAAGGTCTACGATTATCAGCCATACTGCAGTTAGACTGAGAAGGCACACACACAGAAACCAGATTTCGTCGTGGTGTGAAATGGACAAGTCCATGTAACTCGGTAGGGGTGACAGGTGAGTCAACTACTTGAAGCCAATGTGTGTGTGTCAGTTAGTAGCATTTGTTGTGTGCTGGATATGCTATGTTCCGTGATCATGGGAAGTGTACTGGATACTCACAACATTCTCTGGTTTCTTCTTCACTTTCCCTGTCATGTGTTGCCGTGTGCCATCTTGTAGGCTACTAATCAGGCTGTAATTGTGTGACCAACCTACAAAACAGAGGATACAAGATTTCCACAGGTTTACAACTTTTTGGGGGCCTAAGGAACCAAGTCCACCGCGCTTCAGTCTAACTGGCCAGTACACATGCTTGCTAATGCTAAAAGCTCATTTCTTTTTAATGCACTGAGCAACATCCATATAGACATAACAGAATGTCACTGTTTTTGAGGGGGTGCAACATGATGCAGCCTTCCTGTTGTTAAGAAATGTAACTCATTCAACTGAGCTTAAATCATGACTTACATTCCAAAATTTAGAAGTACAATAGCCAAATAGAACAGGTAATATGATGAAATGATGCACTATGAAAAGACATTCACATACTTGTAAACTTGATACTAAAGGACAAAATAATAATATTAAGATCAACTTGTATGCAGTGTCCTGAACTGTGATAGGAGTGCTCAGGTTGTTCACGTACACATTAAACTGACACTGCATTGTAGATGCTGTATATACAGGGTGGCGCACGAAATGTTATACCATTGATTGTGCACATAACACATTTTTATTATTACAAAAGCATTTGAAATCTGGTACAGAATTAATCCTCATAGGCTGGAAAATTGTTCCT
>Ga0209628_10003422_pt1 | contig 11119 bp, 4 predicted proteins | sample TergutCu122P4_FD_187285 | JGI IMG/M metagenome (GOLD analysis project Ga0209628, IMG submission 187285) | Cubitermes ugandensis P4 segment gut microbial communities from Kakamega Forest, Kenya - Cu122 P4 (SPAdes) (version 2) | ecosystem: Host-associated > Arthropoda: Insects > Digestive system >...
TTGCACATGAAAAAACACTTTCTATGCTTGATATGGCGAAAATTATAATGTCTTTCAAAGGATATACTCTGTCCGAAAAGGTAAATTATATAAGAGGTATGATGTTTTCGCAAACAACCGTATGGAATGATGTTGTTGCAGATAATTTGTTTGAATCTTCCACTACATTTCAAGTTCCTGTATATATCACGCAGGGCAAGTGGGATTATCAAGTATCACACACTTTGGCGAAAGAGTGGTTTGACAAAATAGAAGCACCAGAAAAAGCATTTTTTACATTTGAAAATTCGGCTCACGGCACCATTATGGAAGAACCTGAAAAATTTGTTCAAATTATTCGTGAAATTGATCTAAAGAACACACAAAATTTCACTTCCGATAAAAATTTACATTAAAAAATGAAAAAAGTAGTCGTAATTGGTGGAGGAATATCCGGATTATCTGCTGCAATTTATGCACAGCGGAGCGGTTTTGATGTAACGATCTGCGAACAGCACAGTATGGCAGGAGGTATGTGTACAAGTTGGAAACGCAAAGGTTATTTATTTGAAGGCACTGTGCATTGGCTTACCGGTTCCAGCCCTAAAACAGAAATTAATCAACTGTGGAAAGAAACAGGTGCGTTGAACGAACAAGTGCCTGTTATTTTACACGAACAGTTCAGCGCTGTTGAATGGGAAGACAAAATCATAAGTATTTACAGAGATATTGAAAAAACTGCAAAACATTTTCTTGAAATTTCGCCTGACGATAAAAAGCAGATTAATAAATTGCTAAAAGATGTTAAAGCATTTTCTGATTTCGAGATGCCTGTTACTGACATTAAAGGTGTTAAAACGCAGCACCCCAAACGTATGAAATTCAGTACATTATTGAAAATGATACCTGTATTTCCCCGATTGGTAAAATTAAGCAGAATGACCTGTAAGGACTATACAGATAAATTTACTCACATTGGCATACAAAAAGCGCTCAAAATCATACCCGATGAATATGCAGCAGTCGCCTTGATTGCCACATTAGGCACGCTTAACGCAGGAGACGGCGGCTATCCCGAAGGCGGCTCGCTGGCAATGGTGGAAGGAATGGTAAAAACATTTAAAGATTTGGGCGGCACATTATTATTAAATACAAAAGTCAAAAAAATCAGAATAGAAAACAAAGCCGTTGTTGGCGTAACGCTTAATAACGAAACCGAATTAAATGCTGATGCAGTGATTGTTACGCAAGAAACGATAGCGGCACTCGACAATTTATTTGACACACCTTTACAGGATAAATGGCTGGCAGATTTGCGAAAAAATACAAAACCGGCAGTATGTACTTTTATCAGCATGGGTATCCGATGTGTATTGCCAGAGCCGATAATACCTGCTTGGGAACTGGACGAACCAATCGAACACGCAGGAATGACTGAAACGCAACTCTGTTTTTACAACAATGCAGGGCATAAAGGTTATGCGCCAAAAGATTCTGCCGTTCTTACAACCGCATTTATGGGCGACACTTACGATTTTTGGAAAAAAGCCAAAGAAAAGGGACGTTACGAGGAAGAAAAGCAGGCGTTAGCTGACAAAATCTGCCGCGCTGTCTGTAAAAAATTTCCGCAGGCACAAGACAACATCGAAGTTATTGACATTGCAACGCCACTAACTTATGAGAGATACACAGGCGCATATCACGGTTCGTGGATGAGTATTTCGGGCGTAGGCGACAAAATGACAACCTATCCGGGATTTTCTAAAAGCATTAGTGGAATTTATTTTGCAGGACACCGTATGATGCCACCGGGCGGTCTGCCTGTGGCAATATATACAGGGCGTATAGCAGCACAGATGGTGTGCAGACAATTTAAAGTAATGTTCAGGTAAAAAATACCGAATTTGTGACATTTCAAATACTTTAAACGACTAATAAAAAGAAAAACAAAAAATACATATCTTTGCCTGATTCATTTGTCAAATTAATAAATTTATAAACAGAAAAACATGAACAAACAATTTTTTCTTTTAACGTTTTTCCTCTGTGCTCTCTTTACCGTGAAAGGGCAAAGCGAGAAAATCAGATTCAGCGAGTTTACCTTATCCAACGGTTTACACGTTATTCTCTATCACGACAATACCACACCCAATGCGATGGTATCGATTATGTATCATGTCGGTTCTAAAAACGAAGATCCTGAGCGAACAGGCTTTGCTCATCTATTCGAACACCTGATGTTTGAAGGTTCTGAAAATATTAATCGAGGCGAGTTTTTTGAAATGATACAAGCTGCCGGAGGGTCATTAAATGCCGGTACTTGGTATGACTATACCATATACTACGAAAATGTTCCGGCTAATGAATTGGAACTTGCTCTTTGGATGGAAGCCGAACGAATGTTTCACCTTAAAATCGATACCACCGGTGTCGATACTCAAAAAGGCGTAGTAATTGAAGAGCGCAAACAGAGAGTGGATAATCAACCTTATGGCTCTTGGATGGAAGAAATCAACAAACGAGCTTTTACAGTACATCCCTATCGATGGGATATTATTGGTAATCCGGATCATATCCGCAACTCTACTTTCGAAGACGTATATAACTTCTATAAAACGTTCTATGTGCCAAACAATGCCGTATTGGTGGTAGCAGGCGATTTCGAAGAAGCACAAGCCAAAGAATGGATCGAAAAATATTTCGGAAGTATTCCGCGCGGCACATTGCCTATCAATCGTCCGAATATGGTAGAACCTGCTCAAATGGTAGCAATTCGAGATACCGTATACGATAATATCCAATTGCCGGCTGTGTTTATTGCTTATCGCGCTCCGGCCAGTGGAACCAAAGACTCATACGCTATGAATATGTTGGCTCAAATACTGCAGGGAGGTAAGAGTGCCCGCATGAAAACCAATATAGATGAAACCGGCTTGACTCTTCAAACAATGTTGTTTTATCTCGGATTGGAAAATTCGGGAATGGTATATGCTATTGGATTCGCAAACTTGGGAAAAGACTCCAAAGATGTAGAAGATGCAATTGTCGCAGAAATAGAAAGGTTGAGCAATGAATTGGTTTCGGAAGAAGAGTTTCAAATGGCGAAAGCAGCTATGGAATATTCGACTGCCGAACGACTTCGTTCACTTTCCGGAGTGTCGGAAGCTTTGGCAAGTAATTACACTTATTTCAAAGATGCCGGCCGTGTCAACAACGAATTGAATTTCTACGGTGAAATTACCAGAGAGGATTTATTGCGCGTGGCACAAGAATATTTCCAACCTCAATCGAAAATAGTTATTTATTATCTTCCTAAAACAAATTGAAAATGAAAACAATATATAGTCTATTTGCATTCTTGTTCGTTGCTTTAACACTGAATGCGCAAACATTAGACAGAAGTATTCGCCCTGAATCCGCACCTGCCAAAGAAATTCAAATCAAAGATGCTCAGGTATTTACATTAAAGAACGGACTGAGAGTGTTTTTAGTAGAAGACAAATCGACTCCGATTACTTATTTTTCTTTGCAATTAGATGTAAAACCTGCTTTAGAAGGAGATAAAGCCGGAGTGAGTGATATATTTAGCGATGTTTACGGAGAAGCTACCGTTTCGAGAAATAAAGAACAATTGAACAAAGAGACCGATTTAATCGCTGCTCAATTGCATGCTCACTCCAACGGAGTTTACATTTCTTTCCTCAAAAAATACGAAAAACAAGCGATAGAACTTTTTTCCGACGTTTTGTTGAATCCGGTATTCACTCAGGAAGACTTTGATTTGACGATGGAAAAAATGAGAACAGCTTTAATCAGTACGGGAGACCATCCCAATCAAATGAATGAACGTGTAGCTACTGTTCTGACTTATGGAAAAGGTTTTCCCGACGGTGAACTTATGACCACACAAACTATCGAAAATGTGAAAATTGCCGATTTGAAAGCATACTACAATACTTATTTTGCACCCAATGTAGCCCGTTTAGTAATTGTTGGTGATGTTTCTTTGAAAGAGGCCAAGGCTTCGACAGAAAAATATTTCGGTAAATGGAAGAAAAAAAATGTTCCGGTCGCCAAATATACGATTCCTTCTGCTCCGGAAACTACCGAAGTGGCGTATGTGGTAAAACCCGGAGCCGTACAATCTGTAATAACTGTTACTTATCCCGTAACTTTCAGAATTGGTCAACCTAACCATGAGGCTGCTAATGTTATGAATACTATTTTGGGTGGCCCTTCTACCGGTTATTTGTTTGTGAACTTGCGTGAAAAACACAGTTACACTTATGGTACCGGAAGTCGCTTGTCGACAGGTGAACTAATTGGTAGATTCATGGTAACTAATGGAGGATATTCAGGTACTTCTGTTAAAGCTGCCATTACCGACAGTGCAGTATATCAAATTTTCTTCGAAATGAACCGGATCATTAACGAGCCGGTAACCGAAAAATCACTAAAAGCGGCTAAAACGTTTTTAGCGGGACAATTCTCTCGTAATCTTGAAGAATCAGGTACTTTAGCCAAATTTGCCGTCAATATCGACAAATATAACTTGCCGAAAGATTATTACAGAAATTTCTTGAAACGTTTGGATGCCGTGTCTGTAAATGATGTTCAAGCAGCAGCGAAAGAATATATCAAACCAAAAAATGCTTGGATCGTGGTTGCCGGAGATGCAGCTCATGCCGAATCTTTGTTGTCTTTTGCCGGAAATAACACAATCCAATATTTCGACTATAATGCCAATCCGGTAGAAAAACCCGTTGCTCAAAGTGCGGATATTTCGGCCGAAGATATTATCGCTAATTACATAAAAGCATTAGGTGGAAAAGATGCTATCAAGAAAATCAACGACTATACGATAATCGCAGATATGAGCGCCATGGGACAAGTACTGACTTTAACACAATCATTCAAAGCTCCTGATAAATCGCTTGTCGTTATGGAAATGAGCGGAATGCTTCTTCAACGAATGGCATTTGATGGATCTGTGATGCGAATATCCGGTATGGGAGGTTCACAAGAGATTTCCGAAGGAGATATGGTCGAAAAAATGAGAAGTTCTGCAGGTGTTGCTCCCGAAATGAATTTCATCGAAAACGGATATACTTTATCTGTGGGCGATATGGGAGAAGTGAACGGAGAAAAAGCATACGTGCTTACTGCTGTTAGAGGAGAAAGTAAATCCGTCATCTATTTCGATGCAACGACCGGTTTGAAAGTCAGAAGTGTCGATGTGGCTGATACTCCGATGGGTGAAATGCAAACTGTAACCGAGTATATGGATTATCGCGATGTTGAAGGCGTGAAATTCCCATTCTTGATGAAACAAAATGCAGGAGGAATGTCATCTGACATTACCGTAAAATCAATTGAAGTCAATAAAGGACTCGAAGCTTCAATGTTTCAATAAAAATTACGAACGATAATCTTAAAAATAAATTATATACATGATGAAACAAGTAAATATTAAATCATTGCTTTTTATAGCAATCCTTTTTATTACGAATTTGTCTTCTTCTGCATCTGACATCGAGATCAAAAAGAAAGTTGACGCACTGTTACAAGAAATGACTTTGGAAGAAAAAGTCGGACAAATGGCTCAAATTACTATAGATGTAGTTATGAAAGGGCCAAGCAAATATTCCAGTAGCGATCCTTTAGAATTTGATATGGATGTTTTGCGTGATGCAGTTGTAAAATATGGTGTTGGCTCGATATTGAATACTCCCAATGTTCGTGCCCGCACGATAGACGTTTGGGCTGAAATCATCGGTGGAATTCAGGAAGTAGCTACCAAAGAAACACGGTTGAAAATTCCTGTAATTTACGGAGTTGATGCCATTCATGGTGTAACTTACACTGCCGGATCAACCATATTTCCGCACGAATTGGCATTGGCCGCTACGTGGAATCCGTCAATGGGTTACACTTTAGGAGAAGTTACCGCTTATGAAACACGAGCCAGTAATACGCCTTGGAATTTCTCTCCCGTATTAGATTTGGGATTAGATCCGCGTTATTCACGGTTGGGAGAAGGCATGGGAGAAGATCCTTACCTGATTTCCTGTTTCGGAAAAGAAATTATCAAAGGATATGAAGGCAAAGATAACAATGTAGGCGATCCTTACAGGGTAGCAGGTTGCGCAAAACACTACTTGGGTTATGCTGTTCCGATTTCAGGAAAAGACCGAACTCCGGCTTATATTCCCGAAAATGTGTTGAGAGAATATCATTTGCCTCCATTCAAAGTAGCTGTCGATGCAGGAGTACACACATTCATGATTAATTCGGGAATTATCAACGGAATTCCTGTGCATGCAAACCACGAACTTTTGACCAATATTCTGCGCAAAGAATTAGGATTCGAGGGAGTAGTTGTTACGGATTGGGCGGATATCGAAAATCTGTATAAACGTGATCGCGTGGCCGCAGACAACAAAGAAGCCATTAAAATGGCTATCAATGCCGGGATAGATATGTCTATGATCCCTTATGATTACGAAGCTTTTTGCGACGATTTGGTTGCTTTAGTAAAAGAGGGTGGAGTAGAAATGAGTAGGATTGACGAGGCCGTTGGACGCATTCTGACTTTGAAATATAAATTGAATTTGTTTGAAAAACCGACTATCGATCCGAATGATTATCCGAAATTCGGAAGCGAAGAATTTGGCAAAAAATCTTATGAAGTGGCCGCCGAAGCAATTACCTTGTTGAAAAATAAGAACAATGTTCTTCCTTTAAGAAAATCCGCTAAAGTGTTGGTAACCGGTCCCGGTTCCAATTCCATGCGTCCTCTTAACGGTTGTTGGACTTACTCATGGCAAGGAGATTTGGCCGACGAATTCGCCGGAGAATTTAACACGGTAGCCAAAGCCATTAAAGCAAAAATCGGAGCAAATGCGATATGTATTCCGGGTGTCAGTTATGAAAATGTTGCTGACTATCGTGCGGAGAAGAAAGACCGGTACAACGAAGCTATTGCTGCGGCCAAACGATCGGACTATATTGTTTTGTGCTTGGGAGAAAATTCTTATGCTGAAAAACCCGGCGATTTGGTCGACTTGACGTTGAGTAAATTACAATTACAATTTGCAAAAGATTTGCTCCAAACAGGCAAACCAATCATTTTGGCATTGGTGCAAGGTCGTCCCCGAATCATTCGGGAGATAGCATCCGACATGAACGGTATTTTAATGGTTTATTGGCCGGGAAATCATGGTGGAGATGCTTTGGCTGATATTATTTTCGGAGATGTGAACCCTTCGGGAAAACTGCCGATTACTTATCCGAGTGCGGTTAATTCGTTGGTTCCCTACATTCACAAACCATCTGAAGAACAGGCTAAAGCAGTTGGAGTATACAATTACGAAGGAGACTTTACTCCCGAATTCCACTTCGGATTCGGATTAAGTTATACTACTTTCGAATACAAAAATCTGAAATTAAGCACCACCGAACTTTCCGGAAATCAACCGTTGGAAATTACTGTCGATGTAACGAATACCGGAAAAATTGCAGGTAAAGAAGTCGTTCAGCTTTATACCTCCGATTTGGTGGCAAGTATAACTCCCGACGTGAAACGCTTGCGTCGTTTTGAAAAAATATCACTTCAACCGGGCGAAACAAAAACGGTGAAATTCACCATCGATGCTTCGGATTTGGCATTTGTCAATTTACAAAATAAATGGATTACCGAACCGGGAGAATTCAGCGTAACAATTGGGAATACCGATTTGGAACAAAAATTTATGTATAAGTAAAGGCATTTACTTACATAATTAATCAGCTCGATATGAAGTCTTTACAAATTTCATATCGAGCTTGTTTATTTTTTAAAAAATAGTTACCTTTGCACTTAAATTGAATATAAATTTCGGTAAACATACGCACGTCAAGATGAAAAAATACTTATTTACTACTCTTTTGTGTTTTTTGCTGCTAAGCAGTAATACTTTATTTGCAGTTTTCTTGAGAGATTATCCGGTTGAGATTAAACAGCCTAACGGAGAAACAGTGCAGTTGTACATAACCGGTGATGAATTTCATCGTCGCGTTCATGATTCTAATGGGTTTACAATTATTCAAGAGCCACAAACGAAGAACTTAGTATATGCTGTTCTTAAAAATGGCGAATTGGTTTCATCAGGGCATTTGGTGGGGAAAGCCGATCCGAAACAAATTGGGCTTATTCCTAATATTGATATTTCAGCCGAAAAAAGGCAACAAATTCGACAACGTTTCTTGGATGCCACACCTGTAAGACCTGATTTGCGATCATCCTCTGCTCCTTCATCGGCACCTGCTAATGCCGGAACGTTAAATAATATTGTTATCTATATTCGTTTTGCAGACGATCCGGAATTTACACAACCTGCCAACTTTTTTGAAAATATGTTTAATAAAGATGTAGCGGGCACATCCATGTATCGTTACTTTAAAGATCTTTCGCGAGGACAATTAAGTGTAAATTCTACTTTCTATCCGAAACAAACAGGACCAACTATTTTATCTTATCGAGACATTGAGCCTCGTTCAACTTTTGCAAACATTAATGATAATAATTCTTCTCTGACACAAAGAGCAGCCATAGAGCAAGCTTTATTGGTGCGTGCAATTAATGCTGTTAAAGATCAAATTCCGTCCGATTTAAATTTAGATTTTAATAACGATGGCTATGTTGATAATATTTGTTTTATTGTTAAAGGGAATGCAGGCGCATGGATTGATTTGCTATGGCCACACAAGTGGCAATTTTTTCCTAGCATAGTAGGTACGGTAAAGATAAATGGAAAACAGATTTGGGGATATAATTTTCAATTGGAAAACCTTACAGCCACTGAAGGAGTTGGCGTGTTGGCTCACGAAATGTATCACACGCTTGGAGCGCCTGATCTATACAGGTACTACGATGCAAGTGATGCGATCGAATCAGTTGGTGTTTGGGATGTAATGGCAATAACAATTCCTAATCTTCCACAATCATCTACAGCTTGGATAACTCATAAATATGGAAAATGGATTTCTGAAATTCCTGAGATAACTCAAAGCGGTGAATATACCCTCCATAATATATGGTCGGAAACGAATAATTGTTACAAAATAGCCTCTCCTTATTCTTCCTCAGAATTTTTTATGATTGAATACCGGAGTAGAAATGTGCCATGGGGAGAGTCTACACAGAATACCGGACTTATTATTTACCGTGTTAACTCAAATATAAATACAGGAAATATGAATGGCCCTCCTGATGAGGTATATGTTTATCGCAATACAGGAGTAACTCGTCCAAATGGCACGTCGGATTTAGCAGCTCAATATGGAGCCCATTTCAGTGCTCAATCCGGACGTACAACTTTCAGTGATACAAGTACCCCCTCTGCGTTATTGTCAGGCAATACCCCCGGTTTAGGAGGCATTGTAATTAGTGAGATTGGTGTTTCAGGAGAAAAAACCATGACTTTCAAAGTTACTTTCCCAGTTCCCCCTCCTGTTGCCGACTTTGAAATTGAGTTGATTGAAAAACGTACCTATCGATTTGTAAATACTTCTGTTGCCTCTTCTGATACAGAATGGCTTTGGAATTTCGGCGACGGCACTACTTCTACTGAAAAAAATCCTGAACACACTTACACCCACAACAGCACGTTTACTATTACATTGACAGCAACAAACGCTGCCGGTGAAGATGAAGTCAGTAAAAGTCAAGCTGTTTTCCTTTCAGAACCTCCCGTTATTGACCCTGTATGGCATGGAGGCTTTGATACCACTTGGGATAATTCAGGAAACTGGTTATATGGTCAAGTCCCTACGGAAACAGATATTGTAACGATTTTGGGCGATGCCGACAATTTCCCTGTTTTAACGGAAGAAGTTGAAGTAGCCGAAACACACTTTGATCCGGGCGCTGAGATAGGTAATCAACATCTTTTGAAAGGAAAAGCCTTTGTGAAATACGATCTGAATAATCGCAGCCGCGACTTCCTTCTTTCTATTCCATTGAAAGAAGTTTACCCTGCCGACTTTGGTTTTTGCGGTTATCCTTATACCAAGTTTCGTGCTATCTCCACTACCGTAGGCGGTAGCGTTGCCGTAGGCCAATGGGTTACACTTCAAAACACCAAAAGAGTATATACTACTGGCGATGCTTTTGTTCTCAAAGTGAATGGAGATAACGAATATGCAGAGTTTGAGCACCCTGTTCCTGTTGATGTTTCGGAAAGAGGGTTGAAATTATTGGATAATATCCACGAAATACCATTCTTCCATCATCACATAACAGGTTCCCCTGATTATGATCTGTATAAGAAAGTGAACGGAGCGCATGATTATGACGATGCTACTAAAAAAAGTACATTCTATGAATTTGTATTTGCCCCTGCGACACAGATTGTCGATCGCACAAGCAATAATTACACGGTTGACCGCACAGTTGCCGCTTATCAGTTAGAAGACCGCGTTTCATTTACAAAGCCTCTTGACTTCGTAGACGGTGTTTTTGACTATGTCGGTAATCCTTACATGGCCTCATTGAATTTCGACAATTTAGCCGCGAAGAACTCAGGCGTAATCAAACCGGTTTATCACGTTTGGAACGGTTCAGGTTATGAAACTTATTCCACTTCAGGTGGAGCCGGTGTAATCACTTCCAATCCGTTGAACGAATTTATCGCCCCACTTCAAGGATTTGTTGTTGAGAAATCGACAAGCCCAAGTTCTTCATCTCTGACATTCGAAAGAACAATGGCCTCAGCCAATAACGGCTCGACTCTGCGTTCATCCTCCAATACCGAAAACCGGCTTGAAATTGTAGCCAGTAACCCGGTAGCCGGAGTTCGTACCATCATCACCAAACATGAAGACGGACAGGATACATTCGGAGATATGGATGCCCGCAAAATCATCAATGGAGTCACAGCAGTTCCTGAAATCTACACATTGAAACCTCACAACGGCACAAACGTTGCGGTCAGTGTGAATGTTATCAACAACAACGAAACAACAATTCCGTTGGGCTTGACAACGAATTACACCGGCAATATCACATTCACATTCAGTGGCATGGACAAATACGATGCCCGGATAAGTCTGATCGATGCAGTCGAAAGCAAGGAGTTCAATCTGACAAACATACCGTCAT
>Ga0209628_10003423_pt1 | contig 11119 bp, 5 predicted proteins | sample TergutCu122P4_FD_187285 | JGI IMG/M metagenome (GOLD analysis project Ga0209628, IMG submission 187285) | Cubitermes ugandensis P4 segment gut microbial communities from Kakamega Forest, Kenya - Cu122 P4 (SPAdes) (version 2) | ecosystem: Host-associated > Arthropoda: Insects > Digestive system >...
ATATATATATATATATATATATATATATACGACGTTAGCATTTCTGGCTTTACTAGGAGCTCCATATATATACGACATTAGTAGCCTAAGGGTTAACTTTTGTAGTAGTAAAAGAGCACAATATAATCGCTATGAGATGTTCATGTTGGCATTTAATTTTTATGTGGCCTATATGGGGGTCTATTGTTAATGGAGTAGGGGGCAACCCAGTCTATACTGTGACTAGCCAGATAATTCTACATTAAGTTTTAAAAGTACATGGAAGAACTCGTAAAAACCCAGTTGTATGGAGTCGCGGTTAGATTACACACACACACACACACACACGCACACAAGTGCCGGTGCAGAAAAACTACCGGATCCGAAGGTTTTTGGTTGGAAAAAAAATATCAACCCTCCAACCAGCTCCGTACACTCCATTTCTCTCCCTCTGCGACATTGTTCTTCTCATACAAACTGAACAGATTGTTCAAAGGAGCCCATTTTCATGAACACTTCCTGGGAAAAAAAGCACATTTATTTAAGTAGTCTTAAAATAACTTTGGGAAATGCTGAGGTATCGAGAACAGTGTTAAGGAGCTGTGTGTAGCAATTAATGGGAATTACTTGGAACATGACAGCATATAGATAAACTAATCGTGATCAGGAAACTATTATTTGGAACCAACTTCTTGATATTTATAACCGAGAGTCATGATATTATGAAAGATGACTGCTCTGAAAATCAAATGTACGGACGATAGATTTTTGAGTAGTGTTAAACGAAGGGATATCTGTAACGCCACTGCCTTCAAATATGTTCACATAAAAAAAAAAGCTTTCACTCAAGAAAATATGAGTCGTAATTGTAATAACCAGCGAGGTGACGTAAACACCCATTGCTTTGCCACAGAACGACACGATTTACACCGAAAAGGCTATACAGTTCGTTGTCGAGGTACTGGTCAACATCTGTCTAATCACGAGTGACAAATTAACGGGCTAAGCCTGCGTAGGTTTAGCTTATTTGTTGTTTCTTTGTCGGACTGGGCCTGAATTTAGATAAAAACCCGAAAAGGGGCCCGTCGTGAAAACAGGTAGGTACCATGAGCTATATTATGGACATGTAAGCTGTAAATTTACGCTATATATATATATATATATATATATATATATGTTGAGTAGTGCTGTAAGTTTGCGGATTCCGATCCATACACGGTCGTAGATGATTATGCATACAGGGTGATTCAGGAAGCAAGATCTGTTTTGGGAGGTGATGGTATCGGTCTTTTTGAGAAAAATTGTTTATACGAAAATGTGTCTAAATCTTAATGGTTATCAAGATGGAACTCTTTGATTCTACAAATACAAATGCATAATAAATACGCAATATCAGTCGACACAACTACGAGGTATGTAGATATGTGTTTAATAGTGCAACATGTTTCCACCTTATCAATATGTCATTATTAGGCTAAACGTATTTTGTATAATACATAAAAATGAATATATAATCAAAAATATAAAGGAGAGTTGAAGAACAATGCGCGTCAGATTCAAAGAGCTCTTCGTTTGACCTTTTTTCTCATAATGATAGGCACTGTCACCTCCGAAAACAGTGGTATTTCCTCTTGACCCACCCTGTAGAGAGTTGTTTTACTGCAAAATATGTTGTAATCATAAAATAATGCATAAGACGAAAGAGTTCACTACAGAAACTGCATGCTCTTAAATTATATATTTAACCTGATTTTAGCTTCTATATACAGATAATAGTGACTGAGGTTTTAAATTTTGTAATGTAATTTAACACACACAAATAACTACGATAAGTTCCTATATCATAATGAAAATTCCTTCATGTTGATATCTCCTTGAAGATGGCTGAAATTAAGGGGAACTTGTAGGAGAATAATAAAATTGTATAGTGCTATTATTGTGGAATTTCTTGGAATAAAATACAATACGATGCTGACGAATTCGATTCAGTTCAATTCACTCCAATTAGTTCTTGTCTTTTGTATGATATCTTGCGAACAGGCGACCTGAAAAAGAAACCCGCCGATCATTGTACTCAGATTATTGTACCAAATAAATGTACAGTATTCATTGTATACGAATAATGACGTTGTATCTTACGATTAAAACCAATAGGCAGTTGGTTTTAAATGTGGTCTTATTTTGCTCCCTCAGGACGGAAAACTGGAAGAAAAACATGTCGGAGATACGACTTTAATATCTATATATAATTCATGCTATGCATTTAGTTGGTGCAATAAACTGAGTACAGTGATCTAAAAATGCACGGAATAGACGACTTTAAAATACCTTCATCTTCTTCTTCTTCTTCAGGGGCTACAACGTCATTGTTTGAGAGCTTTTGTCTTCTCAACTGCTTCCTTCCATTGAACCCCAACCTGGATAATTTTGTCCAATTATTTATTTTCATAATTTTTAAATCTTTATATCGTTTCCCCATCTAATGTTTGGTCTTCTGCCAATTTTGTAGATGTCGGTTTCCTCTAATTTAATTTTTGACCATCCTATCAGTTGTCATTCAGTGTATATGGCCAAATCAGCTTAATCTTTGGGTCTTACTGTAGTTAATTATATTATTATTTCTAATTGGGTTATTTTATTCATCATGTTTTTTAATTCTCCATATGTCATCTCTTTTCTTTGTAGTTTCGAATATTCTTCTTAACATCTTTCTTACACTTATTAAAAATTTTCCTTTCATATATTCTTTTATTACCCATTTTTCGCTGGAATATGTTACCTCAAGTCTCATTATAGTCCAACATAACTTTAATTTGGTTTTTTGTTACTAATTTGCATTTAAATATTTTTATTAGCTTAATAAGCTTGACTGCCCTGAGCAATTTTTTCTTTAATTTATTCTTCAATTGAATTATCTCCATTTACAATTGATCCAGGTTATTTATATGACTTTACCCGGTCTAAATATTTGGAATCAATATCTATATCATTCAGTCCAATTTTTTCTTTGGACATCTTAAATATTTAGTTTTTGCTCATTTACATTTACTGCCAAATGTATTGATTGACTTTTTGGTTTTTGTAACGTATAAATTAGTGAGTGTTTTGTTCTTGTAGTTATCAATATATCATCAGCACAGACAGAACGCTCTTTTAAAGGTGTAGATATATTTTCTCTTAAATTCAGTTGCTTTAACATTTCATCTACAACCACATTAAATAAAGTTGCAGATTTCCTTATTTTATTATAGATTTTACTTTTTTCTCTATATTCATTGCTTATCTTAACTCTTGCTCTAGTGTTGATTAGAGTTAACTCAATCAGTCTCTTTCATTTTGCTTGAATGTGATATTGTGCCAAATATTCTATTATTTTAGCCCTATACACAAAGTGAAAAGCCTGTGTATAATCAACAGATACATTTTACAGATCTATATTATGTTCATAGCTCTTTTCAAAAATGTGTCTAATTATGAATATATTGTGTGTATATATATATATATATATATATATATATATATATATGTGTATTGGACGAAATCCCATTTGACATCCTTCCAATTTTTCCAGTATGTCAGACAATAACTTATTTAATAATATGGCAAATATTTTATATGCAATATTAATTAGCGTAATTGGTCTATAGTTGTTACAGTTTAATCTGTCTTATTTCTATATTGAACACAATATTTATTCATTGCATTGTGTTAGAAATTGTTCTTTATCCAATATTTTTAAAAATTAATTCATACAATTTTTATCTCAAAGTTCTTCCTCCAATCTTTATCAGTTTTGGGGTTATATTATCTGTACGAGCGGCTTTGTTAGACTTTATTTCATGAATTATAACGCATATTTCGTTATACTTTAGTGACGACACTTCATAGTTGTCACTTAAGCTGTAAAATATCCGCTGATATTAAAGAAACTGTTGCGTTTACTACAATATTTATTTGCAAGAGACCTGTGTGCCCTACTATAAATTTATGCATATCATGGACACATATAGTATCTCCGCCTTGAAGATGGTGACAGTAATATCTAAAACTTCTACAATAAGTGACTATAATTTACGAGACTGAATTTTTCAAAGGTATATCTTTGGAATTCATAACTATAAATGTTAAATATTTAATATTATTTTATAATTTCATTCTTTTACCGGTTTCATAACAAGAGGATAAGTAAGAAACCCCCCCCCCAAAAAAAAGAGAAGCGTACTCAAAATTTCGTCAAGAAGTAATTCTTGTGCCCTTCATTAGGTAGAACCATCTTAAATAACTTCGTGCCAGATCCTCAGATGGGAAGATGGAAACCGGGATGCCATCAGAGACCTCCGATTATATACGTGTACATGTGCAAACAAATTAGAAATTGTGTGTATGTAAAAGTAACCACGTATTCCGAGCAGCATAGAGCTTCTTAAGTAAAGCTTAAGTAAATGAATAAGTAAAGTACCATATTTGGTAAAAATTTATATGACTAAAAATTCGCCAGTACTTGATGTCTTCTGTTGGATACAATATAATATATTATATTATTAAATCACTGAGTATGAAATAAACGAAATAAACTTACTTTTGATCATAATCTTAAGAATAATTTTCTCTCATAGATGTATATAAAATTAATCAGTAATTTAGCATCTGCAATTATTGTAACATTTCCTCATCATTTTCTTACCTAGTCAATGGAGCTAGAAGTTTCCATGTTCCATTCAAACTGTGGCATTTCCAGTATTGTTCGCCCCTGAGAAGTTTACTGGATGCCGAGGTTGTATTTTCATGAAAAACTGTTTCAGATTGTGGTAGGTGGATGCTGTATGAATCCTGCCTTTTACCTACAATCTGACACACTTCTGTGTGCTATTCTCCGAAGAAATGAACTCGGTTAGAAAAACGACGGTGAGGAGTTTGTATACCCAAGGGGGCATTGTGACTGTTACTGTAATGAACAGCGTGCAAAGGAAGGAAGCGGGTGTCTTCTTCAGCTAATACTGAGTATCTTGAAACAGAGGGCTAGAAGGTAACAGCCTAAGAAAGGAGACGCTGTTGATACTTTAGGTTTCTTTTTGTAAAGACTATCCATTTTACTTTTTGGGGTGTAAAAGCAAGAAAGGTAGAATTGTAAACACTTTTTCTTAAGATAAAACCAACAATATGCTCACAAGTTTGGATTCAGTTTGGCTTGAACCTGAAAATCTGACAGTGAAGGAAAGAGGTACTAAATTTTTAGCTCATTAAGCTTGACTGAAAAATATTTCCTGTGCCTCAAAAACACCGGGTCTCCATTTTAATCACCATCATATTAATATCATTTAAAACCAATCGCTGTTCGTTCTAAGAATTGGAGACGAGCTGTGTTGTCTATGAGGTACAAACTGAATTTTTGCGTATTTGTGCGTGCACGTGCGAGCGACTGAAACATGCGTAAGTCTTCAACGGCCGTATCGTAGTTCATCCAGTTTGTAGCCGGTCACTACGGCGACAACACAGTTCTATCGCTGTCAAGTCAGTAACGGATTTTTGGTGAACAAAGTGGTACTAGGACAAGTTTCTTCCCGAGTAATTCTGTCCCCCCTCTCAGTATTATTTCAAAGAATCTCCAAGCTCATCATCACTTTCAGAGCCACTCTCTATCAAAAGGACAAAAGAGTGAAGCCCAAAGACCTACCAAAAAGTGATGTTTCGGCAATCGATGAGCATGAAGAACGACAAATCAGTCTTTCACGGTTTAAATCATTTAACAAAATTTCTTGTTTTGGGCATTTTTTATCTGCACGATGAGAACTTCTTATCTTAATAGCAAACTGTAAACATGTTAGCGTTTCAGCGTAAAAGCACAGGGTATCAATTACCATAAACACTTTTCGTTTATATAATACATTTTACGGCTCCAAAGGGCTAGATTCCTTCTGCCTGTAGACAGAGATACATCATGACCATAAAACAAGTAGTTTTGTTTTGCAGGAAGATTTTTCTTTTCACGCAAGCACTCAGTCGGAAGAGTCGAACATTTCTCCTGCCAAGAGGAGCCGACCCATGACATATATGTCTGCTCGCTTCACGGCTGCGCCGTCTAGGAAGCTTGCAGTAATTCAAGGACAAACCTCTGGTTTCTTAAATCTTGTTTTCTTCTTCTTGCAACTGCATACCGGAAAGCTCTTCATACATTCCTATTAGACTTACATCCATTCCGATTTCTTGTGATTGTATATATATATATGTTGTATCCACCAAAGAAGCGACGCTGATCAGACGTATCTCAGATATTGCCCGGTCAGGGCGTGGATCTGACTTCGTTACTTAGAAGGAGTGAGGGAGTGTGATGGCTATGCAGTGTAACGTTCATAGACTTCAGCTGATGGCCTTTACTAATAACTAGTAGTTACACACAAGAAAGAGGAGAGTAATTAGGCACCACAGCTGCCTCTGGACTCGCCAGATGATGTTGGGACGTCTTGTCCCAGAGACTGCTTGATTGAGAGTCTGCGTAATGCAACGCAAGGCTTCAAAAAAAGAAATACAAAATGATTCACAATCAACTAACGGGTCCAGTGAATAGGCGCCTTGAGTGCCCAACCCTGCACTCCCAAGCCGCTCTGCGATCGCAGCGAGCATGAGTGCGTACAGAATTTTAGAACTATCTCCGTGGCCGGTATGTCTTCAGCTCTAGAGTCACACGAGCAGTAATAAACACATGGCAATACACTTCAATAAAGATGAGTAGGATAAAACAGTAATACGGCGCATCCTGGCATAACTATGCAATACACACACACACACACACACACACACACACACACACATATATATATATATATATATATATATATATATATATATATATATATTTCTTTAGTGTCGACCTGAATATGTTAAACGTATTTTATTAAAACCGGCATTAAATTTTAATGCTTTTTGCCTTGGTAGGTCCGGAAAAATCACACCATTACTGTCTCAGCTGATTCTAGGACACGTTTACCTTCAAGACAAAAAAGCAACTCCAAAACGTACCAAGAAGAGAAAATTTCTTGACAGGGAGCAAGTAGCTAGCTGCGTTATTATTTGTTCTGTCATTCATACAAATTCAAGAAAGCGAACAGTTTGTTAGATCTGCGCTCTTCTTGTATGTTACGCAGCGCAATTTCTGTTTCTGTACAAACTTTCGCTCACATACTCAAGGGTCTGTCTGACCCTTGAGGATGGGAGCGATAGACTTTCCGGAAATTTCAGTAACTAACTGCAAATCAACCCTGATTAATATAACAGAAGATCGAATATCTCATTTACACTGAACGAAAGCTTGAAATAACGATCAGTTTGTTGTTGTTGTTGTTGTTGTACGAGGCCTGTCCGGAAAGTAAAGATACATCACGTGTAGGCCGATAGGGAAATTCTTTTTGCTTATTATGGCAACACTGCCGTCGACCTTGATCCTTTACCTGTGAGCCGTGCTCGTTTGACAGTGGTCGAACCGGCTTTGTTTGAGTGAGACTTGTTCGAAATGGCAGCGCCGATCCAAAGTCCCACTAAAAACGAGGTGCGTTCGGGCATACGATTTCCCAACGCAAAAGTTGAACGTCCAGCGGAAATTCACAAGCAAATTGTTGCTGTTTATGGTAAGCCAGTGATTTACACTTCTCCTAAAGAAACATCTCGCTGGGAAAAATTTCGACGATGATGATGAGGTGCAAGAAGAAGTCATGACGTGTTTCAAAGGGCAGGCAGCAGACTTCTATGACTCGGGGAAAAAGAAGCTGGGTCCAAGACTTAATAAATGTTTGGACAATGCCGGCGACTATGTCGAAAAATAAAGTTATGTACAGACTATTCATTCACACTGTCGCTTTTGTAAATTAAAAATGTTGTACATGTTTAAGACCTTTGTATCTTTACTTTCCGGACACGCCTCGTACTAAAGATGAATTTTCAACAGAAGACGGGTGATCAGAGTCACCTCAAATCGCGAAGCATGCTATGAGAGTTTGTAAGCACTCTATTTCGGCTTTTAATAAAATTCCGACCACGCGCTTGTACAGACGAATTAAATTTTGTACTTTATTAATGGTTGTTATCACTTGTTGTACTACTGAATTACTGCCGTAACAAAATTAACGGTGCCCACACAATAAGGCAATGTTCGAAAGAGATACCATAGTGGCATCTTTGATTTAGGTTTGCTGCACCTCCTTTCGTGGATGTTGTGACGCAGCGTTTCTGAAGCCTTGAAAAAAGGACCTTTGTGACCCAAATTTATATCGTGTTCGTTCCTCGGTGTCTCTAATATAAGGTAATTTATAACAGCAGCCTCGACTGTAGTTCTGCGCCTGTTCTGTGTCATTTAAGTCACTATACTGCACTCGTACCTTACGCCAAACAACACTCTTGAAACCCTAAAAGACAGCATGCTTCATTCACTTCACGGCCGCATACGGTATGTTAGGCTGTCGTTGATGCCTTCCAGAGTATCTTAGCTACTTGTCCTTTATCCAGTGCCATAAATTTTATTCTTAATGTTACAGCCATGCCTGTGTTCGTGGTCACATAAGAACTAGCAGTTTCATTGAAGGAGTTCGTAATTTATCAAGGAGTCTAGGTGCAATAAGCCGATTTCGTTAACCTTGCGGTTCATGGCGTAGGTCTGCGGCCGCTTGATTGCTGGGTTTCCGAGTTCGAATCCTGTTCATGGCATAGATATTCTTCTTCTGTGTTGTCTTTTTTGTGTTGTTCGACTAGTGGCTTCTGCGAGGGTCTGATCATTTGTTCAAGAGGAGTCCGACCGTGTGTGTGTGTGTGTGTATGTGTGTGTGTATCTGTATCTGTGTCTGTGTGTGATGTAGAAACCTCAACAGCAAGGTGACGTAGGCTCGATGTGGGCTGTAGACCCACAGGAAATAAAATGGGTGCATAGGAGAGCAAAACGCTCGATTTTTTTAATGTACTGCCTGGATACTACACAGCATGTCACTCAAGCTCATCTCTCGGACAAATGGCTTGCTGCGGAGGATTAAAGTGGTTTTCTGTCTTAAACAGATAAATCAAATGAAGTTGCGCATTCTTTTACACCGAGAAAATATGCGTATTTTAATGTTCTACGTAAAGTGGTTACACGTAGAATTACCTGGAACAAACGCAACTTTCTTTTAAATATTTCCTGGCCAAACTGTATGTTATAAATTAGCAGGATAATACTATAAAGTGTGAAACTGGACATGTGTAATGCGGAAAATTTATGTGCCAGGTTTTTTTCATCGATTATGACCTTTCAGTAGTGAGATAAATAAAAGCGTTGACATATATAAGATTACGCCCGACAGAGGGTTCTAGTGTTCACGGTCATGTGATTCGCGTGGCACATGCGCAGGAGCACAGCTGCAACAGTTCAACATGGTCTCCCACTTGGAAACCTGATCTTGCTTGGTAGTCCGTGAAAATGTCTTTGTCTTCTTAGTGATGATGTGGTTCTCCTCCCTAAAACTGCCCGATCGCACACGGCACGGCAGGCTGAGAAACGTTGGACCATCTCCCATACAGTTCAGATTTCGTCCCCAGAAATTTTCGTCTGTTCCCCGTCACGCAAGAGCGCTTGTCAGAACATGGTTACACTGGGGATGAAGATATAAAGGCATGGTACTATCACATGGCTGACACAATCGGGACATGGGTTCCATGCGTCCAGGACTGACAAACTGTGACCATTGCCTGAGTCGTGAAGAGGGCTAAGGAGAAGAAGAGCATACCCATCACAATTCCATTGTGCATTGTCTGTTTCCTCTATTAAAATCTTGCCTTTTATTTATGTGTACTGCAAACTTAATTTCTGGTCCAATTGCGTATAAAGTTTTCCCTGCACTTAATAGCCCATTATGCCATGAATTCAGATGGGGGAATCAAGCAATTATAACTTCAACAATAGATGGATGTGAGTGATGAGCTTCATACCTAGACCGCTGTATCCGCAGGGGAAAAGGACCGGGATGCGGTGAGGTTTCAGAACCTGTGTGCAAGCTGTGGAGAAGAGACAAGTCTATTTTAGCTGCCGGGGATCCAACAAAGATTCGTTGGTATATTAGTGCGTAGTTTAGTCAGTTTACCGACTGAACCATCCCGGCTCCTATGCCGGTTCAGTAAAGCTAAAAAATGGCGTTCCGAAACGTCGGCATATAAAATTCAGACGCCGGGAACCCCAAAGCAAGAATACAATAATAGTTCTATCGTTTTACGAATAAATCTGATAATTTGAAAGCTTCTTCAACTAAATAAAGAGTAATACACAAGCAGACATTCAATGATACCTGATCTCGCAAGGTTGACGTACATCACCCATATGTGACGAATTTGCTTAGTTTACTGTCGCCTAGTGTAGCGTGAATTGAGTATGAGAAACACTTTAGGATTTATGTTTGGGGGTAGGAAATAAAACTTTTTCTTTCAGTTTATTAATGCGATCTGCAATAATCTGCCTAATGTTTACTGTGTGATGAGAAAGATGCTGCATTTCTAAAATCTAAGAACGAAAATCGGAACCCCGGTTTTCCGTGGGCTACCCCGAGATCAGTATTCAGCTCGGGTAAAACTTTAATAAGGAGAAATTTTACGGGTTTCTTTAAAAAAAAATAAGTTTCATTCCCTGTAAGGTCGACGTATTTATGATGGCGAGTTTCATGTCTTAGACAAACATATTTCTTCCCTACTACGGCAGTATTTTCTTATTATACTCCTTCGCATTCTTGCGTTTACGTGTTCTAAAATGCGTCAGCTTCAAGAACTTTTCTGCGTAATGCAGTATATTTTAATTACAAAAGACTCGGGACGTCATTCAAAAACATTAAGTTGTTGTTTCTTCCGTCGTGATTCCCAGTGGGCAAACATGAATCGTTATGCATCCAACAAAATTACAATCCAACGAGAATAAGGTACGTTATTTCGAATAGCCGCTGGTTGCCATTGTTGTGCAAACTAAGCTTCTTCGATCCTGTAAGAGACAGAAAATAAAGCTCTATGACTGTTTTTCATTGTTTCACAGTGCATTTTTCAATTCAATAATGGATAAAACACCAACACATGCACTTTTTTACTCAACACTATATTAGTCTAGCGTGTTGATTTCATTAAAATACATAAAAATATTTAATGG
>Ga0209628_10003424_pt1 | contig 11117 bp, 5 predicted proteins | sample TergutCu122P4_FD_187285 | JGI IMG/M metagenome (GOLD analysis project Ga0209628, IMG submission 187285) | Cubitermes ugandensis P4 segment gut microbial communities from Kakamega Forest, Kenya - Cu122 P4 (SPAdes) (version 2) | ecosystem: Host-associated > Arthropoda: Insects > Digestive system >...
CGTAGCCGACCCGGGCCAGCTGGTCAAGGCCGGGCTCGGTGACCCCGGCGTCGGCGAGGAACTCCCGGGCCTCCTCATCGGTGAGCTCGATCAGTTCGGCCTCGAACTTCGCGTCGAGCAGGATGGGGGTGGCCGGGGCGACGACCGCGCGGAGCTGTTCCATCGCGGCCGGGTCGGCCAGGGTGGTCTGGTCGCAGTTGAAGACGTGGATCACGGGCTTGGCGGTGAGCAGCCACAGGTCGTACAAAGGCTCCGGGTCGAGTCCCGCGCCCAGGATCGTGTGGCCGTCGCTGAGCTTGTCATAGGCGAGTTTCCAGACCCCCAGTTTCGGCTGGAGTTCCTTCTTGATCCGGGCCTCCTTCTCCATCCGCGGCATGGCCTTCTCCAGGGTCTGGAGGTCGGCGAGGATGAGTTCGGTGGTGATGGTCTCGATGTCGGAGGCCGGGTCGTGGGGCTCGTCGCCGGCGAAGGCCTGGGTCACCTGGCAGATCGCGTCGGCCTGGCGGATGTGGGCCAGGAAGGCGTTGCCCATCCCCTCGCCGTGCGACGCGCCGCGTACGACGCCGGCGATGTCGACGAAGCTGACCGTGGCCGGGATGATCTTCTCGGAGTCGAAGATCTTGGCGAGTACGGGCAGGCGCGGGTCCGGCACACCGGCGGCACCGACGTTGGGCTCGATGGTCGAGAACGGGTAGCTGGTGGTGGTCGCATGATTCCGCGTCAGGGCGTTGAACAGGGTGGACTTGCCCGAGTTGGGTAGCCCGACGATTCCGATGGTGAGTGCCACACTCGAATCCTACCGTGCGCCGTGCAGCCGGGGGCGGTAGGGCCGGCGGACCGTACGGGTCGCCAGCCAAAGTCAAAAGTGAAAAGCCGCCAAAGTCAAAAGCACGAACCCGCCAAAGTCAAAAGTGAAAACCTGCCAAAGTCAAAAGTTGAGCATTGACAACGGCCCCAGATCTGCCTATGATTCCCTGAGGAGGTGACGCGTGGCGTACGAGTATGTCGACCGGATATCCGACAAGACGCTCAATGTCTTGTTGGACGCCAAGGCGGCCGTGCTGATTGAGGGCCCCAAGTGGTGTGGCAAGACCAGTTCCGCCGAGCAGTTGGCGAGAAGCATCCTGTACATGCAGGACCCGGACACATCTCGCGCCAACATGCTGACGGCGAAGGCAAAACCATCACTATTACTTGCTGGAGAGACCCCGCGCCTCCTGGATGAGTGGCAGGTAGCACCCGAGTTGTGGAATGCGGTGAGATTCGCGGTCGACAAGCGCAAAGCAACCGGACAGTTCATACTGACCGGTTCCACAGTCCCAACGCGGACAGACGACATGCACACCGGAACGGGCAGGATTGCCCGGATGAGGATGCGCCCGATGTCCCTGTTCGAGACCGCGGATTCCTCTGGCGAAATCTCCCTCAAGGCCCTGTTCGACAACGAAACGGGCCTGGAGGGTAGGTCGGACCTGACAATCGAGCGACTCGCATTTGTCATCAACCGGGGCGGATGGCCGGCTGTCGCCCAAGAGAGCAACGAGAAGACGGCCCTCACAGTGGCGTCCGACTACCTTGAAGCGATTTCCAATGAAGACATTTCACGGGTGGATGGCATCGAGAAGAACCCGGATAGGGTGAGGCGCTTGATGCGCTCTTTGTCGCGCAACATATCCAGTGAGGCAAGAACCGCGACCCTGGTCAGTGACTTGAACGCGAACGATGGATCCTTGTCCCAGGTCACGGTCGATGCCTACATCGACGCCCTGAAGAGGATCTTTGTGATTGAGGACCTGCCGGCGTGGAGCGTCAGGCTTCGATCCAAGACAGTCCTTCGAACCACGGCAAAACGACACTTCGCCGACCCTTCGATCGCGACGGCCTCTCTGCGGGCCACGCCAAAGCGGCTGCTGACCGATTTCAACACGTTCGGTTTGCTGTTCGAATCTTTGTGCATCCGCGATCTCCGCATCTATGCGGACAGCATCGACGGCAGCGTATATCATTATCGCGACAAGACTGGGTTCGAGATCGACGCGATAGTCGAGTTGGCGGACGGCCGCTGGGGAGCGGTGGAGGTCAAGATGGGCGCAAGCGACATCGAACAAGCTGCCAGAAACCTGTTGAGACTGGCAGGAATCGTTGATCCACTGAGCCAGGCGCCACCATCGTTTCTCATGATCCTGACAAGCACAGAATATGCTTTCCAACTCGACAATGGGGTGTGGGTCGTGCCCCTGGGGTGCCTGAGGAACTGACCACAGGTCGTACAGCTGTTCCGGGTCGTGGGCCTCGTCGCCGGCGAAGAGTGTGACAGCCAGCCGAACCGTCGGTTGACGGTCACCGTGGGTGAGAAAGTCAGTGACTTTCGTGCGAGCGGGGACGGCTGGTGCGGCGGTTTCCGCCTCTTACCGTCCCCAATGTCCCACGGCTTGGCCAGCTCGATGTTGACCCCCAGCCCGCCTCGAACGCGGCGCCCACCGTGGCCAGCAGGTCGGCCTCGGTGATGTTCTTGTTGATGACCGCCCGGATGCGCTCCGACCCGCCCTCCGGTGTGAACGTCATCACCGCACGTCCTGGCACCTGGCATTCACGAACTACGACCGGCGCTGCATACATAACACTCCAGCACCCTTGGGCAGTGATCTAGCGATCCGTCAGGTGTCTTGGAGACAGTCGTGTGACTAGTTCACCCGCGATGATGGCTAGTATTCAATACCTTGCCAGGCCAAGTAGTAGGCGCTCAGCCAATCCTCCATACCATCCTTCTCCCAGTCTAGGCACGTCAGTTGATTACCGGGATAGTATGTTTCCGGCAGCGACTGCTTCCCGACCAGCGTGAGGCGACCCGCGGGATAATGCGACTTCTTCTGTAGGATGAGGTAGGTCTTCAGATACCAATCAAGCGACGGGATGTATTCATCCCATCCGGCCGAGGACCCGTTCACCACACGCGGATGCACCAGTGGGAGCACGCGAAGGCCCTCCAGGTCCCCCAACCCGGGTGGGTCGTCGAAGACGCGGTCGTAGATCTGGACGGCCGAGCACATCCAATCACAGTACCCAGTGTTACCGATCTTCTGCCAGAGCATGTACTTGCCGAACAAGCCACGTTCCTCGGAAATCGGGGTGCCGAACCGATACGCATACACATCGCCCGTGTCCCACGGGTTGCGGGCGAACTCCGCCGGCCGACGGATCTTCTTCTCCGGCGGCATCTCCGACTCCAACCGGCTCTTCAGATCATTCAGAGTCTTCCGCCAGCCGACGCCACCACGTCGGCTCTCAATCCAAAGGGCCAGCCCACCCCGCCTGCTGATCCATTTCAATGCCTCGGCTTTGACCTCGGGCATGAGGCGACCCGTCTTCCACTGGGTATCAGCCAGCGCATACCACAACAACGGCTCATCCTGATCGCCGATGTACTCCGCATACTCCTTCAACGTCCGCTCATACGCCTCATCATTGCTCAGCTGGTCCCGCAGAAACCCCATGTAGGTGTCTCTGACATCCGACGCGCAATCATTGGCATAAAGCCCTGCACCCCACGTGCCCATTCCCTCTGCTCCTTTCTCTCGTTGCCTACTCTGGATCGAAGAAGGCCTCAATCAGATGTTTCATCTGGTTGAATTCGACTTTGAATGTTCCCCAACGGGTTGGGGATATCGAGTTTATCATGTTCTTTAGCGTGTCAATCCCATAGGCTGATATGATGCTCTGTTCCAGGGCTCGGGCTTCCCCCCAAGATAGCCCAGTTGCAATGGGCAGCATGGTGTAGCTGTCCTTGGGAAACTTCGGCTTGCTCCCCCCTTGATGAGCTGCCTGTCGGGCTTTGAAGTTGTTGGTTCTTCCGACGTATTCCACATCGGTAGTACCATTTCTTACAATCACGTACACCGTCTCCTTGCTGAGCTTGAGTGGGTCGATGCCTTTCAATCTCACCTTCGCGATGACAGCGGCTACTGTTGTGGTGGCTGCGGCTGATAGGGAAACGATCTTGGAGACGGCGTAAACGATCCCGGCGATTGCTATGGCGGTGGCGGCGATGCAGACTGCCGGTAGCCAGGCTGTGGCTATTGCGGCTTTGATGCCGGCCATTGAGGCGGAGATGCTTGTCATGATCCCGGCCAGGGCTCCGCCCAACGATGCGGTGGTGCCGGCGGTGAGCGTGAGGGCGCCGGCGAAGTGTCCGGTGGTGTCGGCGGAGTTCACGGGATTGTTGTGGCAGTATGCGAAGAGGTTGGCTCCGAATGCTAGGACGTCGATGACGTCGGCGTTGATGAATCGGCCGGTTTCGGGATCGTAGTAGCGAGAGTTGAGGTAGTACAGCCCGGTCTCTTGGTCATAGGTGTACGACCGGTATCTGAATGGATTGATGTTGGCGATGTGATTCGTGGCGGCGCTGATGTCTGCCCCGTTGGCATCTGTGAACTTCGTGGGGTTGCCCCACGGGTCGTATTGGTAGTACGCCACTGGTGTCAGGGAGCTGTTGACGATACCGATGACGTCGGTTTGGGCGTTGTACAGGTAGTAGTAGGAGCCGTTGAATGTGGCACCGGTGTACCACATGAATCCTTCGCGGTGTCCGGTGCTGTCATACATGAATACGAGCTTGTCGTTGCCCCGCTGCATGGCCTGGATGACGCCTTGCCCGTCCACGAGATAGCTGGTGGTGGTCTCCCCGATGGTCTTGCCTGTCCGGATCCCTTGGGGGTTGTAGGTGTAGCCGACGGTTTGGCCGGTTGGCGTCTTGGCTGTCGCCAGCTGTCGGCCCATCTGCCATTGGAAGGTCATGCCGTTGCGGTATTGGAGCGGGTTGCCGATCGCATCGTAGGTGATCGACTGTCCGTTGTAGGCGGTCAGTTTGTCTTTCCACGCCGGGTCGGCGTATGTGTATGTATTCGTCTTGACCGGGGCGCCGAGGGTGCCGGTGGTGTACCAGTACTCGGTCTTCGCGGTGATGTTGCCCGCGGTGTCGTAGGCGTAAGTGAAGGTCTTGGGATTGGTCTGGTCGTCAACCCTGACCAACTGGTTCAGACTGTCATATGCGTAGTACGTGACAGTGGTGTTGCCGAGGTTGTGGTCTTGGGCGCGGACAGCAACGTTGCCCACGTCGTCGTACTGGTAGCGTGTCCTGGTCCATCCCGGCACCGGAGTTTTCGTGCCGTTGCTGTATTGGAGGTAGTTGTCGTAGCTGAGTATCAGCGACGTTGTTCTGTTGGGGTTACCGGCATCCCAATACGTCACTTCCCGGCTGAGAGCCGTGCCGCCGGCTGTCGGGCTCAACCGTTCCGACTGGAGGCGTTTCAGGGAGTCGTAGTTGTGTGACAGGGTGGCGCCACTGGGGTAGGTCGTTGTGTCGGGCCGGTCGTCGATCAGGTACGAATAGACGGTGTTTAGCGTGGTCCCAGACATTGACACACTCTTGTGGTTCATTGTGCCATCACGGTTCGACCCATACCCGATCCGCCCTTGCGGGGTCGACACATCAAGCAGGGCTCCTGTGTTGGAGTAACCGTAACTGAGGGTGCCACCGTTCTTGTTGTCAGTCACCCTGACCAGTCGGCCGTTGGCGTCGTAGGTGAAACCAGCGGTCTGCACCCCGTTGGCTTTCAGTGCTGTCACCCTGTCGTACGGGTCGTAGGTGTAGTCAAGATATTGGCTGTTGCCGAACGTCGTTCTCGTGAGGTATCCGTTGCCCGCCGCGAACGTGTTGCTCAGCAATGACTGTGTGCCAACACTTATGCTTTGAAGGTTCGCCCACTTGTCATAAGCCAGGTTGTAGGAGAACCCGTTGTGGGTTATCTGGTTCAGACGGTTGCCCAGGCTGGCTGTGTCATACCCGTAGCTAACGCTTGATGGTCCGGTGGAGATGCTGGTCAGTGTTTTCTTGGTTGGATCGTACGCATAGATCGTTGTGACATTGTTGGGATCCTTGACCGCGCTGACGCGCCCTGTCGACGAGTCGACCGTGTAGGTTGTTTGCAGTCCTCTTTCGTCCAGTTCGGCTGTGGTGTATGCCCCGTTTGAACTGTACTGGGCGCCCGTCTGTATATAGGGGTTGGCGGTCATCGAGCCGACTTTGCCCGTACGGGTCATGGTCACGTTCGCTGCATTGTTGCCGGTACCGTGGGTGTATTCGCTTCCCATTCCGGTCAGGTTGTCTTTGGAGCTGACCAGTAGATACGGGTTGGCCGAGTCGTAGTTATAGCTGAATCCTTCGCCGTCTGAGGTGGTCAGACCTGTGACCTGATTCGTCGCATTGCTGTATTGCACGGTCTCGGACTGGGAGGAATTATCCAGAATCTTGCTGACATTTCCCTTGCTGTCATACGTGTAGCTGGCACCTGTCTCGTCAAGTGTGACCATCGTGTCATCGAACAGCGCGGTGTTCACCTGGGAGTCATACAGCAAGTACACGCATATGTGGTGGATGATCTTGGACCGGTTCGCCTCCGACGGGGCTGCCATGCCACTGGTGAACTGCCACGTAGACACGTCCGGATTGAACGGGATCAATGTCCACTCGGTCGGAGTACTGTCAGAATAGAAGATACCGACATTCAGCCCAAAGTTACGGCTTGCGCCAGACAACGGCGCAGCCGTGGCACTGGCACGCCCCGATACGTAGAATCCGAGACCGGGTTTACCGATCAGGATCGATTGGAGCACGTTTCGGTTGACACCCGGAGTGCCGCTCAGGCGGACCGATCCACCAGAGATTCCGTCACCGGTGGCGGGGTTGGTGAGACCCCAGGACCCTGTCCTGCCGAAGTCACTGTTCTCCAGCAGGTTGTATGGACTGGCAGTATCCGCCAATTCGAGTTGCATCGCATCGAACCAAGCCGTCCCGATCGCGTAGTTCAGCCCGACCCAGACGTTGGCAGTGGTAGTGGTCGGGCCAGTGGTAAACGTCACGGACACCCGTTGCCAATCCTGGGTTCCCAGTAACTGGGTGTCACTATCAGTGGTCTTCACAGTTGCTGCCCCAGCCAGTTCCACGACCCAGACGCTTGCGCCGTTACCGACGTTGGCCGAGGTCACACCACTCGTCTTGACATAGGCTGACAGTGTGTAGGAAGTGCTGGCTTGCACCGGAACCGAGGTCTGGCTCCAGCCAGACCTCACCGCAGGCGTATCAGTCTGTGTGGACGAAAGAGACTGGTTGCCAAGAAACTTCTCAGTGGTACTCACCGAATTGACCGCGTTCGTGGCTCCGCCCTTCGACGAGGACCAGCCAGAGAGGGTACCCTCAACGCCATGGTTTGTCAGCATGTTATACACGTATCGTGACCCGGCGCTGGCCTTGGTTATCCGGTTGTTCTTTGAAAACCCCGATCCGGAGCTGACGTTCGGAGTGTATGTGGCGTTGCTGGAGCCCGCATTGGCACTGGTTGTCGAACTGCCATCACCGTCCAGCACGTTCAGGGTGTGGCCCCAATGATCGAACTGATAGGTCTCGTAGACGGTGCCGCTGGTCTGGGTGTAGGTGAACTTTGTTTCGTTCTGCTTCGAGTAGTCGATCGACACCTGGTTACCAGTCGCCCCATCAGCCGCACGCTCGGTCACTGTGGCCACGCGATTCTGTTGTTGCTGCGTACCACTCGCCGCGTAGCCATAGGCCAAACCGATGCCATCACGGCCCGTCATGGTGGCCAGCCTGTTGAACATCTTCCCGTTCACGGTCACCGGTGAGTACGTGAACGAGACCTTCGTTCCGTCGGGGTAGGACACGCTGGACAAGTTGGCTCCAGTGTAGCCCAGGCTAACGGTCCCGTCAGGGCTACTGATCGCTGTAATCGTGGACCCGGAATACGAGAAACTGAGCTGCCTGCCAGCACCGTCGGTCACCGATGCGAGGTTAGCCCCGTTGTAGGACAGATTGATCCGCTGCCCAAGATTATTCACCGCCGCCCTGAAGTAGCCATTCGACTGGAACACCGTCTTGTTCCCACCCAAGTCCTCAATGATGTTCCAACCCGACGAACCGTCGAAGACCTGATTGAGCCTCAACGTCAGACCAAGCCCATCCTCATCGACATACGTCCCAGCGGAGTCCCACTTGAAGAAATGATGCGTCCCATCAGGATCCAGCCACACATAGTCAAGGTCACCGGCGACCAGATCCGAGGCCACCCCCGCATACTCAGCCATTGTGGTGACGTGCTCCAACCGTTGGCCGAGACTGGTCATCCACCCCATCCCGGCCACTGAGCCATTGGTGTTGTTCCGATACTGCTGATCGGAACTATTTCCGTTGTAGACAAGATCAACACTGATCGGCATGGCCAGGCCTGATGTTGCTGCCACCGGTACACTCGACACCAAGTTGCCAGAGTAATCATTCACGTATCCCGTGGCACCGTTCACCGACTGGGAATGGAAAGTCCAGTAGCCCTCCAAACCTGAATTGTTGCGATAGGATATCTGGAAATACGGCCTCAGGCCGGGTGCCGCGGCGTTGTTGCTGGAATACAGGAAGACTTTCCTTCCGTTCGTCTGGTCACTCTCCGCCTGGGGAGCCATCAACGCCACACCGTAGTTCGGGTAAGAGGCCGGCTTCTCATACCAGAGTTTCACCAGCCGGGTCAGATCCCAGGAACGCCACGAAACCGACTCACCCACATTCATGGCCACATAGTCCTCAACGTTCGCGTCAAACAAAGTGTTACTGTTGTTCCATGTGGCGCCCGTCTCTGACCATGCGCCCGTTACCCGATGAGCCTCCACCGTGATCGGCCCCGCAGGACCAAGACCACAACCATACTCCCCCAGCGACGCCTCGGTTATAACGGACCCTGCGGGAAGCACCGGCAAGCTCTCCACCCGCACGAGAGCCCTCACGATCCCGTGCGTGGCCGAATCGAAACCAGCGTACGTGTATTGGTCCAGTCCATAATTCACAGTTGGCGTCCACGACGAGATGAACGTGTCGGAATACGAAAGGTTCCCCGGTATCGTGAACGTGGGATCAACTACAACTGGGTACTCCGTGGACCTCGCGTCGAGGAATCTCCGGTCAGCGGACAACGCCACCGTCATAAGGCCGCCAGCCACAGTCATTGCCATGGAGACACCGTCGCTCTGCTTCCCGCTGGCATCCACCATCAGCGGCGCAGAGATAACAAGCCTCAAGGCGTCGTCATCCCCGTACAGACGAATGGTGTGTCCATCGGTCTGAACGGGCCGCAACCCCCCAACGCTGAACCGAATCGTCCACTGGCTCTGCGCCGACCGATCCTGGAGAACGATATTCTCTTTCACACCACCTGGCGCAACCACATACTGCAAGTCCGAGGAAGCGAACGCATTCCGATAGACGCCGGACGACACCAGTCCGGTCAACGCCAGGAAACGCTCGTCACCGGTCAGTGAATCTTCACGCCTATCCCACTGGACAACAGCGGGAGCAATACCGTCGTAACCCCACGACACCACCTCATTACCAACTGACAACCCCACCGTGCCAAGCAGCGCATCAGAGGCGACCCGGGCGCCGCCACGAGAAGACAACAACTCAACATCCGCGGACGACAACGACCCGGCCTGCGGCGAGAACCTGACTCGTTTGTCGGGGGTCTCGTAAACCCTCGCCGGACCACCTGACCGGCCACCATCCGCCAACACGACCGAGTTGACGATGTCTTGGAAGACACCCGCCTGGTCCCTAACATGAACGGCCCCGGGGTAAACAGCCACCCGGAACGTGCCATCGCTCATCCGGAACGTCTTCGACGAATCCGTCCGACGCCCAACCACCTCACCAACAATCCGGGCCCGTTCCGGCGCATCCTTCAGTACCACCGACTCATCACCGGGCCCCGGCGGGGCCGCCTGAACCGGGACCGGCATCAACGTAGCCAACAACGCCACACCAATGGCAACCACAACAAGCTGAACGAAACCCCGGAACCGCCTCACGAACATGACCTAACCCTCCAATCTACTGACAGGCAACCGGTCGACTGCCTGCCCAAACCCAGCACCAACTCGATGCCAGGCTCCCCCGTTCTATCTCAACGAACTCCGAAGTGAAGTCCCCACGAGCAGCACGTTGCGATGAGACTACGACACCAATCAAAGGCGTGTCAAACCAAACAGCGGCATCAAATAATACAATGATACTCGATAATGATTCGCCCGACATTCCAAGTGAAGTCACGAAAATGGCAAGAATCTAGCAGGTTTACGTTTACATGTATAGACATCATCCCCCGGTCACAACATCCTCAACAGTTGGACACGCGGCAGGTCGACCAGCGTCACCACGGCGCGGGCTGAGGGTAGCCCGCCACAGCCGACTCCGGACACATCATCAAGCCGGCGACTCGGGGGCAGCGCCTTCACAGCAAGAAGACCCGGTGCTTGCAAGTCTAGCAACGATCATAGCCGATGCGCCAGTGAGTGCTCCACTGAAGCGTGCTATCGGCGGGATACACCAGACACTCATCACCCACTCTGAGACCCGTAGCCCGACCTCCGAGCACCAGCCACTTCGCGGGGTCTCAGTCCGTGGGTTCGGACACCAAGGGAACGCCGACGCATGTCGCCGCTTGCTGCAGCCCGGCATCTCTTGTCCAAAGACTGGTCTCTGGGCGCAGTCGGGACGATCCGGGCAGGTGGGCATCGGTCGGGCTCAAGCCAGCACTCTGCGGGTGATGCTGCTCGACAAGGAGCATCAGTGCGTCGTGAGACGGGACCGGCAGAACCGTCAACCGCGCCAAGGAATCCAGGGCCGCCCGTCGATGGCCAGGCTACCGAGCGCCAACTCCTCGACGACCTCGGGGTGAGTGCAAACTCCAGCCGCCTACATGGCGTTGATCAACGCCGGGTCCGCTTGGTGCAGATCGTCGATCCGGACGGAGATATCGACCAGGATCATCGGGCCGCCGATTCGCTGCGGGGCGGCCTCGCGGAGGCCCCAGGGTCCGAGTCGCCAAGGGCGGCGAGAGGGCTGGCGCTCTGGCCTAGGCGGGTGTAGAGGGGTTGAGCAGTCGGCGGGAGGTCCAGGTGAAGGGCCTCGACGACATCCGACGGGCGGACCAGGGGCTCACCGTGGGCCAGGAGCATCGTCAGGTGGGTGGCCGGTCCCACCTTGAGCGATAGCACTGCCGGCT
>Ga0209628_10003425_pt1 | contig 11116 bp, 9 predicted proteins | sample TergutCu122P4_FD_187285 | JGI IMG/M metagenome (GOLD analysis project Ga0209628, IMG submission 187285) | Cubitermes ugandensis P4 segment gut microbial communities from Kakamega Forest, Kenya - Cu122 P4 (SPAdes) (version 2) | ecosystem: Host-associated > Arthropoda: Insects > Digestive system >...
GACACAGAACGCTTTCTTATTCACTGTGCACGCTATTTTTCGTCACGACTACCCCCTAGCGGTGGAACCTGCAAGTACGCCAAGGCCCCTAGTACAAAAGAAACTTTGAGAGATTCTCTACCTATTGATATTCTCCTTTCTGCCCTGTCTTTCTTGGTTGTTGCGCAGTCGAGTTCGGAAGTTCCGGAGGGACTTATGAATAACCCTGTATTATCTTATTAAAATTTCGTATTTGAAAGGGCTTATTACCAAGCATTATTTCAGAACACGGACGTAATAGGCGTTAATGTGTCTTCTACGTCACAAGTTTTTGTGCCTGCTATGTTGTTATTACCAGTTTTAGCAAATAAAAATTAGCAAAACCATAATACGAACTTCACATCTAGTTGTGTAAATACAAGCCACCTTTTTCAGTGTTGAAATTCGGAGTACATAGGCAGACAGACACACCGACACAACACACACACACACACTTGGCAAGTGATTTCATGGATCTTCTCTTCCTTGTGGTAAGAAAATAATTTAATTTTAAGTGATGATTCGGAATTTATCGACAATAAACGAGTCTCTTTTAAGATGACGGCCGTTTTCCGTGGCGTGACTTGCTGTGTTTTGATAGAGTAGTATTAATGTTTTGGTAGAATTTGCTGTCACCATCTTCAGGGTAAACTTTTAAACTGAGATTAGGGGAAGTGAAGAATAAATCAGAGGAGAAATCGAGCCTATGTTAAGCTAATATTCTGACAATTTCCCGATAAGAATTGAAAGACACTGTTAAATTACTTGCTCAGACAGCAGGGGAAAACAACTGTGACGTGAAAGATTCGCTCATTTTGAAGACCAAATAAGACTGCCTGCATGATATTCACAAACTTACTAAATCAAGAGGGTGTAAACTCTGTGGAGTACGTTGAATTATTTGAAGGGTGTAAGATATAGTTATGGAGTTTTGTGAAAACGATAAGGCACCTTTGGGTCAAATAAACACAGAAAATTTCTTGATTGATGGATGATCGAAAGAATGAATGAGTGATGGATAATTATCCAGTTCTCAATTAATACCTACAGGTTTATTGATGGGTGACTGGTTAATGTCCTTATATCTATCTGATCTCACTGACTATGGAAATTCTTTGATTTCAGATCGTCAAAGTGAAGAAAAAGAGGCGATAAGCCTTCAATTTGTCCTACATTGTGGAATTTCCTGCAATGCACTTTAAAGTTTATGGCTCTAAGACTCGGTTGCTTAATCTAGATACTGATATTTTAACAGAAAAAAAAGACCTGGAAAAAGTTGTACGGAATAAGGTTGATACGGATCAGGGTTTCTGTGACAGAGGATAGAGACCAGCACAGGAGTTTTGTGAACACGGTAGTGAAAATTCGGACTGTATAAAACGCCTTGAATTTTGTGCCCATCTGAAAGATAATTTTCGCTGTATGACTCACGGTGTGCCTAGGAAATAAATTTTGTTCCACGGATTGATAAAATATGTTCATTAGTCGCGTTCGCAAAATTGCGAAAAGCGACTGTTAGCTTCGTACGTCTGTCTAACCACATGGAACATTTCAACTTACATTTGATATTTCAGGATTTTTCGAAAATATCTCGAGAAAATTCAAGTTTCATGAAAATCCGACAAGTATAACGGGGATTTCAAGTGAAGATCTATGAGCATTTGTGACAGTATCTCATTGAATTCTTCCTAGAATTAGAAATATTTCAGACAAAATTTGTAGAAAATTTGACAAAATACATCTTATGTTCAATAACTTTTTTTTCTCGAAAATCTTGGTTTTTATGGGATCATGCAGAAAAATATTTTAGAGCCAGACAGGCCACAGAGGCAAATAGTACAGCGCATGCGCTTCGCATGCTGGACAACTAAGGCCACAAACACTCGTTATGTGTAATAGGTGTTGCTTTTTCACGGCACCTGTTGTTACGCGAACGCGCCGCTATTTATGTTGTACATACATTGCCTCTCGTGATGTATATTTCTTCACCAATGGTTGGTAGACATGAGGTCTGTGCACGTATTTGTAGTGGTGGAGGTAATAAGGACAAATTTGGCCCTCTGCTTTATTAAAAGTCACATCTTGAGAACCTTTGGAGTGGAGGTTCAGCTCCATGAAACTTGAATCTCTGTATTTGACTGCAGTTAATAACCGTGCTCCAGATAAAATAATTCGAGCACTTAGTCTGTATATAATTGTTTATTTATCTTGGAAACCAGTATGTTACGATATTCTAGCGTAAGTCTCCTTGGGTGAATGAGGAACATTGATGTAAGGAAGCCTTTATGGGGAGCAGGGTTCCTCATCATAGTTGTGGTTAGTTTCTTATTAAATTAATTTATGTTGGGAATTTCGCCTAACAAAAGAGAGGTTTGCAGGGACCTGTAAGCCACTTCGCTGTTTCTGAAGTAATTTGGAAGCGCACCTTGTTATAGGGCCAATGTCCATCCCAGGGGGGCTCTAACTCTATTAAAACAACAGCATCCTATTCCAATTATGAGAGTGACGTGTGTCCGTCCGAGGAAGGCAACTTCTTGACCGGTAATGGACAAGTGAGCCGGTGAGGTTGGGGAAGGGGCCAAGCACTTACCGGCGCAGCGCATCAAGTTTCATGTTCATGATGAAGACCTGATGTTTAAAATATTAAATTCACTTTAAAGGTTCATTGATGCTCTTTTGACATATACGGTCCTGAGGCCGAACCGGTTGCTGCTGCAGTAACTCCATAGACTTGCGAAAGACTGACACCTGCTTCGGGCATCAGCAGCATACCAACCCATCCGGGTTCTGCGAAGTCTCTCTTGTGACAGGTCGATAGACTTTTCCAAAAAAAATTCTCCACAGAATACGATCTAATGCTAGCTGTTTCAATTTGTAGCATCCTCTCGTGTCCTTCTGGTCATCCAGAAGCTGCTTACGTCTTCTTCCTCGTCTTCCCATTCCTTCGATCTTTTCTTCTATATCGCGTTTCAGAAGACAGTAACTAGGAAAGATGTGAAAAGTCAAAGAGACTCAGATTCATGGACTTAATTATCATTTCCCATTAGTAAAATAATTATTTTAATATTTTTTAAATATTAATAAATCATAGTACAAAATAATACCATACATTGTTCCCACGGTGTGATGTAATTTAGATTGTTGTGGTCTTGGCTTGACACCGTAGGATTTTATAAGTGATTACCCTTAATTTCGGGTTGGAACAACTTTAACATTGCTGAGGGAAATGCTGTGTATATTTTCGTTTCAGAAGACGTAAGCAGCAAGTCATTCGGAAACGTCAGTCAGCACCTATCGCAATGCTCCGTGTCATACCTCATAAAACAATAACATTTTCGCTGAAGATTTTTGTATGACCGAAATTCCTGTCGCCGGATGGTGATAGTTTTATTCATTCGGGATAAGTCTGCCATAGTGCGCAACCGCAATGGCTATATATATTTCCGGCACTGTATATTACAAAACAAATGTCCTTTCCGAAATGTTACTTTCTTTCAGAACTCACATGAAAGCGCAAACATGTGTGCTCACTGACAGCGCCATTCATATCAGCTATCCCAGTGTCCAACATTACTAAAAGAGGGGCGTAGCTAGTATGGTGGGGGTGGTGCACCCCAGCCTCGAGCGACAAATGGGTGGCAAAAAGAATGAGAAATTTTGATTTTCTGAGTTCGTCAATTTTTCATTTATTGAGCTAAATTAAGTGAAAATAATACATGATCGTGTTGTTTTTTTTTAAAGTTAACAATCTCTGTTACGAGTGGCCGTTGTGATTAACCGAAACTGGAACCAAAAAAATTCCAGTTACTCCACTGCACAAGCCACCAATGCCTGACAAGGTATGAATACTTACATTTTCTGAACCGTGCATCGTGATACAAATACGTGAGCAAGAACAAATCTCTCTTAAAAATTATCGTGTCAGTGACTAGATCCCTCAAAAGATGTATGGTAAAATGCTGTATGTTGCTTGTACAGACTTCCTGATGATGAACAACTATTTGTTCGAAAAGTGTCGATGATAATTTAATTGAAATAAAAGGTTTTAAGAAAAATTGTGCATCTTGGTAGACTTGCTCACGTAAGGTATGAATAATATGACTTTGACGATTTGTTAAATACTTACTTACTTAACCTTTAAGGTTTAAAATACCCGAACTCAATTTTTCTTGGAAAATAATGTGTCTTTCTCTGTTTCGATGAGTCTCTTGTCTGGGAATACAAATCTGTAATTAGCATCTCGCCAAACAAAGGCATTAAATCGATTTTATTATGGTGAAGAACATCATCTTGCAATTTATCCTTCATTAACTTACCAAAATTTATCTGTTTCACAGAATTCCATACGATTTCAAGCATTGTCGAACGTCGTGTATAAATTTGTGTCGTATCTTGTCTTGTATCAGTTATTAACACTCCTGGTTCACTATTCATTATCTCCCATTTTCAACTGAATACAACATTCTCCTAAGACTGTGACTAAATAAGACGTCTAAATTATTGTTTTCTGAGCACTGATGCCGTGAAGTTTGGTACATACCTTGTGTCTGAAGATACTGCTTTCTCCATATTTGTGGTGGACAGATATGACTGGTACAAATAAACAGCGACCTAATTAAAGAACATAAAATTTTGTTCAACTGTGTAGGGGGAGCTGGTGTATCGTGATTGTACTAATTACTAGGCTACGGATTGGACGGCCCGGATTTCGAATCTCGGTAGAAAACAAGGCGATATTTTTCTATTCTAAAACATTTAAACCTTCTCTGGGGTCCACCCAGCCTCCTATTCATTAGGTACGGGGAAGTACCAGGGGATAAACAGGCCTAGCGTTAATTTCACCACTCACCTCAACCTAGTGCCAAGTTGAAGAATGAGTGGAGCTCAACATCTGCTTCCCTTGTATCACTGAATGGCGTCGATGGGAAAAACTTCCCATTTATTGGTCCATGGAGTATAATCTACCTCGAGCAGTTAACAGTCGCTGAATTATTTAAGACCTTCACCGTCTTTCATAGAATCGGTAGGTTATTTTGTGTTCACGATTTTGTTTATATAATGTTAGCTTATTTAACATTTTTCCAGTTGCTGAGATTATACATAGACAGTCCAATGATAGAATGATCAGTAATTAGTTTAATTGAACAGGATGTGGAAGGAAGTTTCGTGGCCTTTTTAGGCGCTTTCGCAAAATTGTGAAAAGCTACTAATAGATTCATCATGTCCGTCCGTCCGTCCGTCCGCATGGCACAACTCAGCTCACACTAGAAGAATTTTTATGATATTTGACTATTTTTCAAAAATCGGTCGACAGGCCACCAGGACTCTTATAGAGAGTGACGGTACCATATGCTGCTTGTATACAACTATGTCCTCCTGAAGATGAGCACTTGATGCTCGAAACATGTACAGGAGAATAGTATTTTATGAATAAATAATAATCAGTGCATCAAGCTGGTAATTAATGTAAAGTCTATAGAGAAAATTTAAGTTTAATTAAATCTAACAACGATAACGTGTACTTTACATGAAGGTCTTTGTACACTTTTATAATATCTCGCTTAATTCTTCTTAGGATGAGAAATGTTTCAGAAAAAATTCGGAGAGAAAATTAAAATATATTTTATATCCAGTAACTGTTTTTTTTTCCGAAAATCCTCCGTTTATGAGATAATGTGCAAACATCTGGTAGACCCATACAAGCCACGGATATCAACATAATACGGCGCATGCGCATTGCATGCAGGGTAGCTAAGGTTAGACAGACGCTCTAAGAATATGTAATAATTATTGCATTTCCACGGCGACAATGGAATGCGAACGCGCCTCAATGTTACGTTTATACATACATTGCCTGTCTTGTACGGATATTATATCGGAATATTCCTGGAAAGTCTGAGGAAATCTGAGAAGATACTTTGATTGGAAACCGAGATCTCCTGAATGTAAATCAGGAGTGATAGTTGCTTGACGTTTTTGTTGGTACATGATTTGCAAGAAGTTGCCTAATTGACCGTATTCTGAAAGAAAAAATCTTTAAGTACCGTGCTTTACGGCGTGACTTTATTTTAACAACCACGTCACTGAAATTTCCGCGTAGGCAGTTTTCAAGTAATTCATTTTACGTTGTAAATAGCAGTCTTCAGAATTAGCCCTCTCAAGGACCACCTGCTGTATTACTGAAATCTCTCAAAGAATGATACTCTTTTCGCCAGCAAATTGGACTTAAATTGAAGGAGGAAACTAGTGAAATGCTCCATTTGGAGCATGGGGTTTTGTGATTGTGAAATCTGGACACTCCAGAAAGTGCTTGAGAAGGATGGAGAAGGTCATTTGAACTGATCATGGGAGAAATAAAGGAATTACATGCAGTCAGGGCAGAACGAGACATCTTTACTTCCTTACTTACTCCACAGAGTAGAGTCCTTCTTGAGAAGCTAACCGGTTTTCAGCTAGTAAAGAAATTCCCCGCGAAGTTTCATTAACGCATTCACAAGTGCCCGCTACCTGTCCCTATCCTGAGCCAGCTCGGTCCAGTCCATGCCCCCACATTCCACTTCCTGAAGATCCATCTTAATATTATCCTCCCATCTACGCCTGAGTCCTTTAAGTGATCTATTTCCCTCAGGTTTCCCCACCAAAACCCTATATACGCAGAAAGAGACATCCTACATTCAATAAAAGGAAGGAACTTTAACTGGATTGGTCACATCTTGCGTGGGATCTTCCTTCTAAAACACGCTATTTTAGGAAAGATACAAGGGACGGGACAACGAGGATGAAAACGTAAGCAGGTACTATATGACTTTCAAAGTAAAAGAAGATATTGTAAAGTGAAGTAAGAGGCAGTAGTTCGAACTCTATGGAAATCTCGCTGTGGAGACGGCCTCCGTAATAGTGATACAGTCACAATAGAGTGTAATTATTTCCCCGCAGACCATTGAATTTTTTATGACTTTAATCAAATAAAATGCCTATTAGCTGAGTCAAATTGTACAGAAGCCCTCAGCTGCTAACATCACAGTTTGCTGGTTACTTGTAAAGAGTTTACACTGTTTACTGTGGGGTAGAAATTGCCATTTTCAGTGCTATTTAGATTCGTGCTTTTCAGCACTATTTCCCCGCGTAGCAGCACTTGACATCAACACTAGTAACATACACGTTGTACTTTCTAACCGTAGAAACACGGCATAAGTTTTTATTTTAATCTAATACGAGTATATTTAAACAACCTGAGAACTGTGCTCGTCTGGGCTATTATTCAGCGAGTAGTGGTAATACCTTACCGGCGCTTAGGGACAATTTAGCGGCCCCACCTTCTAGGGTTAAAAACCCAAGAAGAAAAACGATGTGTAAAATTGAATTGTGAAAAACGTTTTAATTGCCCGACAATTTCGCGTACCACCGATTGAAAAACACTGATTTAGATGACAGTCATGCTTCAGAGCGTTGACTAATTGAAGTTGTGTCTAATTAGTTAATTAGTTTGAAAGGCAGATAAATGTTAAGCAGGGCCTTTCACGTTAAGACGGACTCGTAAATTTTTGTGCCCCACCAAGCCCTTTTTTTTTATTTTCTCTGGCGGTTTGTTTGATGCGCCGTGACTTCAGTAATCCTGTTCGATTGCCACGTGTCCCGACTTGCGTCAGTCCTGTTCCATCCGGACCACGCGCCTATATCTTCTCGAAAGCTGCAACGCTTTTACATTTCAAACAAAACAACAAAGTAAATGTTAAGTCCATTGTGTGACGTCATGCATATAGGTGTTACAATACAACACGATTTAAAAGCCTTTCCTTTATCCTTATTTAATAATACGACCAGTACCCACCCGCTCAGCCCCAGGCCACGTATTGTCTCGTATTGTCCGTCCATACTTGACCGAAGTACTTCCAACACTGCTGTCATTTCAATAATATTATCGGAACAATATTCGTTCTTGAGGCTAAGACGGTCTATCGTGAGGAAACGCCTATCTCTTTTATTGCATCCTCCACCCTTCATCATACGCTTAAAGAACAGGAGTTTTGGTTGGAGGGACTGTTTCTGCACTGGCTTTAGGGAGGTTGCTGACTGGGTCTGGAGTGGAACTTGACAAAGTGCATAGAAGAATAAAGAGTGCAGTCGAGTGGAAAATGCGATGTCCGACTCTAAATCAAATGATAGCCTTCTGCATTATTACAACGTGTACGACAATAAATTTTTCTGACGTTTCAGAAGATAATGCATCTTCCATCTTCGGGGTGACAATTGATTTGTAATGGATGTTGAAATTATTGTTATTATTGTGAACTACCATTTTCGAATTTTCAAATTAGTTGTATTTAGAGATTTTAGTGATCGTTCGCCCAACTGCCTTTCTTACTCTTCAAGCGACGCTGAAGAAAAACGCTAGCTGTTTATGTTGTTGGTTGATAGCGATTGTGGCACTTTGACCTTTCACAATGGGAATAATTTGCATAGTTTTTAAGGGAATATTGTAAAACACTAAACGAGTTACAGAAAACTAAAATATTATTTTCTTAAATTACAATAATTTAGTAAAAAGCTCTTTTCATTATAAAAATTTATTTCTTGAATTAAATAATTCTTTCTTATAACAATCCCTGTTAAATGTTACCTTGTTTAAGGCGAGTCTTGCTAAAACGTTTAAGCTGTGAGATGCTAGATGGTCGGCGTACGATCCCAGACAAGATCACTCTCTTTTCTTCAAACCCATACTCACAAGAACTATTGTGGGACTAAACCATTCGTTTGGTCAGTGGTCAGGGTTATGTGTCCGGTTTGCAGGATACTGCAGCATCCTGCAAACCGGACACATAACCCTCAGCTCAACACCCGACCAGCTACTTGAAAACAACAGCACGAAATACCACAGGCAGCAACCACTGTATAATACTCTTGAGCTACTGATGATGGGAATAGTAGTGCCCGAAACATGTTGAGTAAACAATAAGATCTGCAATAAAAACCTCTGTTGCATCTAGTTGGCATTTTATTTCCACATATTAACGACGATGCACGGTCAAAATCACATCAAATATTTCTCGGTGTTTAGGGATAGATACAAAAAGTAACAGTCAAATTATAACTGATGTTAAGATTTAATTCCTGAACCACTGAATTTTCAAGTGACTCCACCTGGTTGAAACATGTAAATACGTGTGCTAGTTAATGCAGTCATCACCAAAATCGTCATTGGTACCAAGGGTTCACCATGTCTACATAAGACTGCCACAGTGAGGTAAAATACACACAGGACAGCCATCGCAATTTAGTCCGTTTTACGATAGGCAATAGACAATTAGAAAGCCAGTTCTCCACGAATTGTGATCTAGTGCTTTCTCTTCAATTTCCAGCACCTCTTTTCCTTAAGGTTTTCCTGTAGCTGCTAATATCTTCTTCCACCTCTTCCCATCGTTTTTATATTTCCTTGTATAATGTGTTTTAGAAGACAGTTCGCACGCAAGATATGTCTAATCCTGTTAGCATTCCTTCGTTTTATTGTATCTAGAATTTTTCTTCCCTCTTTGACCCTTTGTAATGATTCTTAATTTTTCAACATGATCAGTTCTCCAACCCTGTCCAACACCACATTTCAAATCTTTCAAGGTACTTCTGAACTATTTGCCGGAGTGTTCAAGATTCAGTACCATAGAAAGCTATGTTTCAATTGCAGCATGTCACTAGTTTCAGTTGCGAAGAAAGGTGTTTTCGGATCTGCCAAAAATTTAACTTTTTGCTCCTGGTTTAACAGTCTACAGTCTAATCCTTGTGCCACATTAGGCCTAAGGCACAAAATATTATGCTGCAGTGAACACTAAATTTAGGTATTTGGTCCTAAAAACAACAATTTATCTAAATAATGTTTCAACCAGCTGCCAACCTGTGCCACATAACACCCTAGCTGAGAATAGGCCTAAATGTTCAAAATTTATTTCCTACCTCGCAACAAACACACTGCTTCTTCTTCAGAAAGACAGACCGGGCAATGCTGTTTAAGAAAATAACCGTCATTTAGGTATTACTGTGACCAACATATGCCTCATAGAAATACGCCCTGTGTAAAACGAAGAGTTTCTTAATGTTACAGCAGTTGGTGCGCCGTGTTTCGAAGGGTTAATTACAAGAAAAGAGCGCCCACTCCATATCCTCCAAGCCTCACACCCATTCGTCAGTCACTCGCTTTCAATTTCCTTCAAGATAAATTCACTGCTGTATTACATAGCCTTCTCTTTCCAATCGATAGATGAGCCCTTCTACAATCTCCCCTTTGAATCTTACACTGAAAGTTTCCGAAAGCGAACAAGAAGTAGAAACAGAAAACAAATACAAGTAATGCTGTGTATGAGAAAGAGGAAGATATTTAAACATATAAAGGTTCATTTGTATATGGAATTTTTAACTTTTAATGCTTTTCGCCTCTAACCGATATCAAGATTGATGAGTGGATATCACGAATCGATATAACAATCTTTGGTCAAATAATAACAAAAAAAGAGAGGGGGATGTTTCTAACAGGAAAGGAATAGACGTATCGCAATAAGTTTTTTTTTTTTTTTCCAGCAGAATGTTATCTGAAAGAGTTACTGACGTAAATAGAGCATGGAATAGACAGGACAGTCGATAGATGTACTAATTTTGTTGTACGAGTTCTAAACAACATTTCAGAAAAATATTCTGTTTCGCATACAACAGTGAAGCGTGTCCGACAGACAGCTTGCAGCCACAATGCATCCGTTCTGAGAAGTTGCAATAATTAATAAATAATTAATCATTCCCTACCAGCGTCTCGTGCCATCCGTCTTCCATTTTATACCATTTGACACACAGTTACTGCTTAATGCTGTCATGTAGTCGTTATCAGGTCTGATTCTTATTTGGGAAGTCCCGAGTTCGAGCCTCGGTTTGAAAACTGACTGTCCCCAAATTTTTTTTTCTTTCTTTTCAATCTCTTCAGGCGAAACCGGACAAGCTGAATGGAAGGGTAACGCTTCTGACTTGTATTCAGAAGGTTCTCTATTCGAAACTGGACCGGAACAACAACCATGTTGACAGGTTTTATGTACACTCGTGTCAACAAAAATCCATCGGCCTA
>Ga0209628_10003426_pt1 | contig 11116 bp, 11 predicted proteins | sample TergutCu122P4_FD_187285 | JGI IMG/M metagenome (GOLD analysis project Ga0209628, IMG submission 187285) | Cubitermes ugandensis P4 segment gut microbial communities from Kakamega Forest, Kenya - Cu122 P4 (SPAdes) (version 2) | ecosystem: Host-associated > Arthropoda: Insects > Digestive system...
TTCATAATATTCGGCGGACCTTTTGAAATCAGCTTTCTGAAGCCTCAGAAAGACCGCGTAAGCGTTATAAACGACCGCATCCGGACACACTTCGAGAAGCTTTTCGTAGAGCTCGGCAGTTCTTTTGTTGTATCTTTTGTGTTTGATCTGAACGGTGACCAGAGCTTTCATCGCATCTATGTTGTCGGGTTCCTTTTCCAGGACGATCTCCATCTGAGCGACGCCGCCTTCAAGATCTTTTTTATGATAGACCAGGGTCCTTGCCAGCTGTATCCTTGCGTTGGTGTTCTCGGGATCGCCTTCAAGATATGATTCCAGAGTCATCACAGCGCCGTCTGGGTTGCCGCTCTCAGCCTGCCTTTTTGCTTTAGAAACAGCATCATATTCCGGGCTTTTCATGAAAATGTGAACACGGCGGGAATAATTAACGTTTGTGAGAGCATCATTCTTTTTTCGATTCGAAATAGCTCTTTATGATACCGTTCTTGAACCCCTTGTAATAGGTGTTCACGTAAACGAAAGATGTAATGACGGCTATCATGCCAATGAACGCAATATAGCCCACATATGTTGTCAGGATACGCGAGAAGTCCATTCCCATGTATACCGATAACGTTAGAAGCATCATGAAGAAAGTGATCGCAAAAAATCCTTGGTAAAGTCTGCTTTTCATCCCTTTCCACAGATAGAAGGCTCGCGGAGCATCAGAAATGACCTTTGCGCCTATTGATTTAACGATACTCCAGGGTATGATAAGCGTGGATAAGAACAATGACAGGAACATGGCAACAAGGAGCATCTCGTCGAATGTGAATATCTGAAGGAACAGCGGATTGATGAAAATGTATGAACATACCACTATACCCAGCACGAAGATGCTGAATGCTGTGCTCAGGAACAGTTTGAGGTTGAATTTATCGTCTTCGGCCTCGGGTTCGAATTCGACCGATCTCACATCAATGATATCCGGTATCTGGAAAAGCCATTCCGATATGCGGTTCCTGTAGTTCTTGACCGCCGGCGGAGATTCGATGTACCTCAGCACGCGGTAGAAATAACTTCTGAAGTATCCGACTATTACGGAAACAACACCGTATGCGACAAAGAACACAACGATCGTGATTGAATAAAGGGCGATCAGGAAAGAGAAAATACTCGTGCTCATTCCGAAGACGTCGAAATATCGTACGATGAAATCGCTGAATCCGATATCCATCCCCAGGGGGTATAGAAGGAAAGATATGATGATCGGCAGGATTATCACTGCGAGAACAACATAATATTTGGAGATCACACCCAGATCGGACAGGAACACGCACGCTACACCCAACACCGAGAATCCCAGAACGAATCCCACACAGATCGCATAGACTATCCCCATGACTGTGAAATTTTGAAGGTAGATCGCTAATATCACTATCATTATTGCGCAAGCCACTAAGAAGGGAGGGAATATCTTCAGGATGAGCTTGTCTAGCTTATCGTGTTTTGTGTCCTCATCAAGGCTCATGACATTCCTCAGAATGGACATTGGATTGGGCATCCTGTGCCTTTTCTTGTCAGAAGTCTCGCCCATATCATCAATAGAACATCCTCTTATTATAAACCTATTCGATAGTTATATTATTGGAAAACCGATTGCACTGACATGGAAGAGCGGAAGGGTCTGAAGAACAGGGGGTACTCCCACTCCGATGTTGACGAGAGACGCATAGCTATCGAGAAGATCACAGGAACAAACCTGGAAAGCATATCCAAGGTCTGTTTTGATCCCGAGAATGCTTCCAAGAACATTGAGAATATGATCGGTGCTACTCAGATCCCGTTAGGGTTTGCCGGCCCCATCATCATCAAAGGTGATCACGCCAAAGGAGAGTTCTTTGTCCCGCTGGCAACAACAGAAGGAGCACTTGTAGCGTCGATAAACAGAGGAATGTCGGTCATTAACGACGGCGGCGGCGCACGGGTGAAAGTATTTCAAGACGGAATGACCAGAGCGCCGGTCTTCAGAACCGACGGTATCGACCATTGCACAAAGGTCATCGATTGGATCAATAACAATATGAAACTCCTTTCATCGGTAGTGGATACAACAACGAATCACGGAAAACTGACATCTGTGGAGACTTTTCCCGCAGGAAGGAACCTGTTCATCCGCTTCACATACAGTACGGGCGACGCAATGGGCATGAATATGGCCACGATCGCCACCGAAGCAGTCTGCAAGCAGATCGAGGATCATACCGGAGCTGTAATGGTCTCCGTTTCAGGGAATCTGTGCAGCGATAAGAAAGCGGCTGCGATCAATTTGATACGCGGACGCGGAAAATCGGTCATTGCCGAAGCAAGGATCCCAAAGGACATCGTAAAGAACAGACTTCATGCATCCACTGATTCGATAATCGAGACCAGCATCAGAAAGAATCTCATCGGAAGTTCTCTGTCGGTTACACTGGGAGCTAATGCTCATGCTGCAAACATGGTCGCTGCTATTTACATAGCGACCGGGCAGGATCCCGCACAAGTAGTAAGCGGAAGCATGACAACCACCATGTGCGAGAGCATCGACGGCGATCTTTATATTTCAGTTAGAATGCCGTCCGTCGAGGTCGGAACTGTCGGCGGAGGCACCAGGCTGCCGTCGCAGGCAGAAGCATTGAGCATGATAGGATGCCTTGGGAACGGAAAGTCGAAGAAACTCGCAGAGATAGTGGCAGTAACAGTACTTGCCGGAGAATTATCAACTATCTCGGCACAAGCAGCCGGCCATTTGGGTAAAGCTCATCAGGAGCTAGGACGCTGATAGGATGCCTGTCATCAACTTCAAATACAGCGATCTTTGCAGCTTGTTGGGAAAAGAGGTCCCCCAGGAAGTGTTGATCGAAAGGATACCTCTCATCGGTGCTGACATGCATCAGACAGAGGGCTCTGCAGAAGATATGTCAGTTGAGTTCTTCCCGGACCGTCCTGATCTGTTCTCTGTTGAAGGTTTGGCCAGAGCCCTGCGAGCATTCCTGGATATTGAACCGGGACTGAAAAAATACTCTGTCGGGACATCAGATCACGTTGTTACAATAGACAATTCCGTCAACGATGTAAGGCCATGTTTTGCATGCGCCGTGATCAAGGATATCCGAGTCACAGACGATCTCATCAGATCCATGATGGAGCTTCAGGAAAAGCTCCACATGACCATCGGCAGGAAGAGGAACAAGATAGCGATCGGTCTGCACGATCTCGACAAAGTGAAGAAACCGTTCAGATACACTGCGGTTAAACCCAACGAAGCTTCTTTCATTCCATTGAACGGCACGGAAAAAATGGATCTGAACGAGATCCTAAGATCACACGACAAAGGGAAAGAGTACGCGAACATACTGCTGGGTAAGAAAAAATACCCTATCATCTTCGACAAGAACAACGAAGTCCTTTCATTCCCACCGATAATAAACGGTGCTTTGACCACAGTAACAACAAACACCAAGAACATCTTCATTGACGTTACCGGCAACGACCAATTGGCAGTGAAGGGAGCTTTGGACATCGTTGCGACAGCGTTGGCTGAGCGCGGGGGAAAAATATGCAGTGTGAAACTGATCAATGGTTACTCTGAACTTTCTCCCGATCTTTCGGAAACTGAAGTGAACATTTCGATCAAAGAGTGCTGTAAATTCCTAGGCGTCGATCTTTCCGGGAAAGAAATGAAGAAGGCGATCGAAAGAATGGGTATGTCGGCATCGGTCAAAGGCGACAATGTCACAGTTCTCATTCCATCCACAAGACTGGACATAATGCATAAGGTGGATGTTTTCGAAGATGTTGCTATAGGTTACGGATTCGATCGTTTCGGAGGATCTTATTCATCGCAGCAAACACCGGGGAAATTAGGCGCTGTTACATCCTTCTCAGATAAAATGAGGACAATAATGATAGGTCTGGGTTTCACAGAGGTCACCACTCTTACTCTCAGCAACCAGAAGGACGAATTCGAAAGATCCGGTCTTCCGGTAAAGGCTTCCTCTTGTGTGACAAACCCCATAACTGAGGATCACACCTGCCTCAGATCATATCTCATGCCGAGTCTGATGAGGATCCTCAGACACAATAAGCACAGGGATCTTCCGCAGAAGATATTCGAGATAGGGTTCATTTCCGATGAGCATAGAACTACGCCGCATTTGTGCGGAATGGTAGCGGCATCGAAGACCTCTTTCACCGAGATAAAATCCATTGCTGAATCAGTGGCGAGAGAGATGGGCATAGAATACAAGATCTCATCCTGCCAATACAGGACATTCATAGACGGAAGAGGGGCGTTCATCTCTTCCGGTGGGAAAATAATCGGTTTCTTCGGAGAACTTTCTCCAAAAGTAATAACCGACTACGAGATGACGCATCCTGTAATGATGTTCGAGATCGATGTTTCCGGAATCATCAGTGAAAAAGCCGGGAGTCTTTTCTGATATCATGGATATCGGCGATAGGTTTCCGGGTTTTATTCTCAAAGATGAGAACGGCGAAGAGTTCAACAGCAGATCTCTGGACGGAATAAGATATGTTATCTATTTCTATCCTAAGGACGGGACTTCCGGATGTCTCAAAGAAGCATTGGATTTCACGTCGCTCTATGCAAAATTCATGATGAGAAATATTCCTGTCATAGGTGTGAGCAAGGACTCCGTTTCATCACATCAAAAATTCAAAGAAAAGAATTCTTTGAAAATAAAGCTCCTCAGCGATCCGGATCATGTGCTGATAAACGACGCCGGTGCATGGGGCACGAAGATGATGTATGGTAAAGAGGTCCAAGGAACCATAAGGTCTACCTTTATCGTAGGGAAGGACGGCATGATCGAGGCTGCATGGAAAGGCGTCAAAGTTGACGGTCATGCAGAGAAGGTCTTTGAAAAAGTTATTTCTTTAACCAAGTGCAATAATTGATCTTGATCATCACAGATCTTTCATGCGGGGTATCATTGCTGCTGTAACAGACTGCTCCGTCAGGCTCTTTCTGTCCAATAATCCTTTGCTCAGAAGACCTACTGCACCCTGCTTCTTTCCTATGACTGGGTCTCCGTAAAGCTGATGCATCGCATCACCCACCGTAAAGCCTTTGGAGACCAGATCGGCCACATCGTCAGGGTACCTGAAACCCGGACCTACGCCGACGGTGATCTTTCCGTTCTTATCGCATATCGCACAATATTGAAAATCATACAGGCCGTCATCTGTTTCGAACACGCCGGCCTCTATCCCTACGGAAAGGTCACAATCGCCTAGCGCCGCCTTTGCTCGGTTGATCGCACCTGTGCGCGTCTCAAGTTCCTTCGGCTGCTCCGAGACCCCGCTTTCTACATCGACCGGAATGATGATCACGTTGCCGTACACTTTTTCCATCACGGTCCTGACAGCCTCTGTCTTGATCACATTGGTAGAACCAACTGCGATCCTCACAACATCTTTGCTTCCGTTCCTTGAGTATTCACCGCTCAGTATTCCCGTGGAACTGATCTTCTCGTCATTGTATGCGTTAACGAAAGGAACAACAACGATCTTCAGCGGTCTTATTCCTCTTGACAGACGTTCAATGTTCACTTTCTCTGCGTTTGGCAGTGTCTCTTCGGACACTATGATAATATCTGCTTCGTCCACTTTCTCTTTCGGACCGTAGATATCGTTTATCTCGATTATTTCCCACGGTTTTACCATTTTCTTAAGAAATGATTCCAATTCTTTTTTCCTGAGATAGTAAGGTATCGTTTCTTTTTTTGAAGTAGATGCCATGCTATCCGCTGTAAGGCCTATCAATACGCTGTCTCCTACCTCGAACGCTTTCTCCAAAAGCCGCTTGTGACCCTCATGCAGGATGTTGAAAGTCCCCGCCGCTATTGATATCATGGCGCTTCACCCATTCATGTAAAATAAAACGATCAGCGCGGTCGTTGCAGCAACTATGGCCAGCCAGATAATGCCGAGTTTTTTCAACTTCTTCTTTGCATCTTTGCCGGCGGACTCCTTGCATTCTTCACCGCAGAACTCTCCGTCACCAATAAAGGCCTTGCCGCAGCTGTGGCAATGTCTGTGCTGAGGGATCTTTTCGGGTTGGTCTGCCATGTCCTGTCATCTCCTGTTCTAAATAAAAAGGTTCAGTGGAACTTTCTGTCTATCTCGTTGTGAACGATGATCATGCAATGGTCTCCGTGAAGACTGTGCGGACCGATAGATACCTTATCGGGAGCAAAACTTAGCAGCATGCTCTCCTCTTCTTCAGTAAGATCGCTGTTATCGCTTATCACGAAGGTCATATCCTCGCTCATTTCGTGTTCCCTGAAGTCGGAACCGTCCTCTTTCAGATAGACGAGTTTGCTCTTTTCCGAGAGCATTGCTATTACGTCGGAGAAGGATCTCCTTGAAACATATATTCCGGGCGACGATCTTACCTCTTTCTCGCCCAGCTCTTTTATCAGAGCATTCCTGATCAATGAAGAGGTGCTGCGTTCATCCGGATTCAAATATCTCAGTTCGGATCCTGTGAACCTTACGGTTTTGGGCGGATCGTATCCTCCCTGGAGTATAAGATAAAGCTCAGTATCCTTTCTTATCTCATGGCTTAGAAAGAACGCAGAGTTCACACATCGTACGAGAATGTCCAACCTTCCAGCGCCGCCCGAGATGTCATCCAATCTGAAGTCTCCGGTCGTAGCTGCCTTGTGCCCCACGATAACAAAATATCTCATCTGATCACTGCAGGTCCTGCAGGCTGTCCATATCCATGCCGCCCATCTGCTTCATCAGCTGTTTGCGCACTTTGCGGTCCTTGCTCATAGAACCGAGCATCTTCTTGCTCTGATTATATTGTTTAAGCAATCCTCTGACTTCCTGGGGAGTGACGCCGGCACCCTTGGCGATACGTTCTATGCGCTTTCCTTTTATCAGATTGGGCTCGTCCTTTTCTTCTTTGGTCATGGAGTCCATGATCACTCTGAACATGAACAATTTCTTTTGCGATTCTTCGTAGTCGATCTTGCCCTCCATGTTGCTGAATCCCGGAATCATCGACATGACCTTCTGAAGTGGGCCCATCTTGCTTACCGCGGCCATCTGCTGATACATGTCATTCAGAGTGAACCTCCCGGACATCATGTTCTTTGCAAGCTGTTCCATGGCCGCTTCGTCATCAATTTCCTCTTTGGCCATCTCTACCAAAGATGCAAGGTCGCCCATACCCAGCAGTCTCGATATAAATCTGTCCGCGTTGAAGGCTTCCAGGTCGCGGATATGTTCTCCGGTACCTATGAAAATGATCCTTGCCTTCGTTCTGGCAACCGCTGATAAAGCGCCGCCGCCTTTTGCTGTACCGTCCATCTTGGTCAGTATGACGCCGGTGACTCCTACAGCTTTGTTGAAAGCATCAGCCTGAGGGCCCGCCTGCTGTCCGACCTGAGAGTCCAGGACCAATACTCTTTCTTCGGGCTTTGCCACTTCTGCGATGTCTATGATCTCCTGTATCAGATCCTGCTCCAGCGCATGGCGTCCCGATGTATCGATTATAACGATCTTTTTGTCGGCGAATTTTTTCATTCCGTTCTTTACGATCTCGGCTGCATTCTTGTTACCGGGTTCTCCGTAAACATCGACATTGATCTTAACTCCCAGCTGCTGAAGCTGGTCGAGAGCTCCCGGCCTATAGACGTCTGCGCCGATAAGTCCCACGCTGAAACCTTTTTTTGTCAGAAATAATGCAAGCTTTCCGGTGGTTGTGGTCTTTCCTTGTCCGTACAACCCTACCATCATTATTGTCTGGGGCTTTAGCTCCAATCCTTTGCCGGTGCCGAGAAGTTCGACCATTTCTTTCTTTATTATGCCGATAACGTGGTCCTTGGAACTCTTTCCGGCGGGAGGTTTCTCATTGAGTGCGCGTTCTTGTATCCTGTTTGTGATCTCAAGTACCAATTGAACGTTAACATCAGCCTGCAGCAATGCGCGCTGAAGCTCCTTGGATATCTCTCTTACCAGCTCTTCATCCACTACGGACGAGCTACCTATACGCGCGACCACATCCCTGAGCGATTTTCCCAATCCTTCCAGAACCATTAGATCAACTCTGCAATAGCATCAATTGTATTTTAGAATATGGTAGTGCGGGAACAGGCCAGCCAGTCAGAAGGGATGGGATGCACTCTACAGAGCCGGCCTTTTTCCCCGTAAATAGGGATTGGTTAAGAATCTATTTAAAGATTGTCTTCTTAAAAGATTAAAAGTATAATTATAAGGGGTTTTTAAGGCCTGTATTATCCGGAGTTTACAGATATCCTGATTTTTGCAGGGCCATAAGGTTGTCGGTGCTGAGCTTTTCGCCTGCCTTGAAGCGCTCGAAGATCTCTTTTGCCTCTTTTTTGGACTCTGTGTCGACCTTTTTCTTCTTGGCTGCTGTCTTTTTGCTCCTCATTCCGGCAACATCCTTATCCATCTCATGCACGGACTTGATCTGCTCGATGTGTTTCTTGTGCTCTTCATCGGCGGCCTGTTTGCATTCAATGAACTTTGCCTGTGCGGCATCCGCTTCTTTTCTGAGGGCGTCTGCCTCTTCGTACAGCTTCATCATCTTGTCATGAGATGCCTGTGCTGCCTCGGCGAATTCTGATACTTGGCGGTGTACGATCTCCGCCTGGATCTTTGCATCCTTCAGCTGCTGGATGATCTCTTTGATCTCTCCGTTCTGCTCGTAGGATTTCTCTTTTTCGTCTATTTGTTTAGCGATTATGGATATTTTCTTGACGATCTCGTTCTCTTTGTCCTTGCTGAGAGATCTTGTCTGCTGCTCGAATTCCAGGTCCTGTTTCTGCTTCTTCAGCTGTTTGAGGGGCACTCCGTCCTTATCCTCCGCAGGCCTCTCCGGCCTCATCTGGGATATCTTTTCTTTCAATGCTGTCACGATCTGGTTGCGCTCATCCCTCAATACCTTGGTCTCTCTGACCTTCTGGTTGAAAGAGTCGCGCTCCTCTCTGCATTTGCCTGCCTCGTCAACGAGCTCGCGTACCTTATTGTTGAGGGTGTCCCTTTTCGACTTCCACTCTTTGGTCTGGTTGTTCAGCTCGTCCCTGAGGCGTCTGTGCCTCTCTGCGTCATTGTTAAGAATGCTGCGTTTCTGCTCGAGAGCGGCGAGTTCCTCGGGAGATACCCTCCCCTCGTCGGAAGACTCTCCGTCATCGTTTCCAGCTGCCTCGACGGGCTGCTTGGCATTCTTAGTTCCCTGTTCTTCAAGAGCGTCAACGTTCTTTGACGGTGACTCCTGTGCTTCCTGAGAATCGTCTAGTTGTGTTTCCTCCACAAATTCATCCATATAAATCATCACTCATTCGTTCGACTTGGCCATAAGCATAAGTATGGCCCACTTTAGGCGTTATATAAGGGTGCCCCTTATAAAGATTTCTGATATATTACGCGACAATTGACGAAAGTGAGACAAATGTACGTTATTCAACGAACGCCGCCTGTAAAAGATATAAATAATGATATTCACTCCAACATCTAAATGTCAGAAGGTTCTATTTGTCCACTCGACTTCAGGTACGGCCGCTGCGAGATGAAGTCCATCTTCTCAGAAGAAAGACGCATGCAGTACCAGATGCGAGTCGAAGCGGCGCTGGCTAAAGCACAAGCAGCAGTGGGCAATATAGAAAAAAAGGACGCGGATGAAATTGCAAGGGTCGCTTCTTTGGATGTTGTCAAGATCGAACGCATCAAAGAGATCGAAGCTGAAACGAACCATGACATCATGGCAATGATCAAGGCGATGACGGAACAATGCAAAGGCGGCTCCGGAAAGTTCATTCACCTCGGAGCAACATCGAACGATATAATCGATACAGCAACAGCACTTCAGATCAGCGATGCACTGGACCTTATCAATGAGGATGTTGACGAACTTCTTTACACGTTTGCGAAGATCGCTAAGAGGGAGAGGAATACTTTGGAGGTGGGAAGGACCCACGCACAGTTTGCTATCCCGATCACATTCGGTTTCAAGATCGCCGGATATATAGCGGAGATGCTCCGGCATAAGGAGAGACTTTTTGAGATTGTTCCCAGGGCATGTGCCGGAAAAATGGCGGGAGCCGTCGGAACAGGTGCCGCCCTCGGAAAGAACTTCAATAAGATTCAGATACTTGTGATGCAGGAATTGCTGTTGACATACGAACCGGCTGCAACTCAGGTGGTCGGGCGCGACAGGTACACAGAGCTTATCTGCCTTTTAGCTAACATCGCCACCTCGTTGGAAAGGTATGGTACGGAGATCAGAAACCTTCAGAGGTCTGAGATCGGAGAGGTCTCGGAACCTTTTGATGCGGACAAACAGGTCGGAAGTTCCACAATGGCCCAAAAACGGAACCCGATAGGTTCAGAGAACATAACGGGCCTTGCCAGAGTGATCAGGGGGTTCGTGATCCCTACGTTTGAGAACCAGGTACTTTGGCATGAAAGGGACCTCTCGAATTCATCGGCAGAGAGATTCATCCTGCCCCACGTCTTCGTCCTTCTGGATGACATGCTAACAAGGACGAACAAGATATTCTCGGGCCTGAAAGTAAACGCAGACAGGATGCTGAAGAACATCGAACTGTCTCAGGGCCTTATCATGGCGGAGCCGGTCATGATGAAGCTTGTGGAGAAGGGCATCGGCAGGCAGGTTGCACATGAGATCGTCAGAGAAGCGTCGATGAACGCCATTCAGAAGAATATCAATTTAAAAGATGTGCTTTTGAAGAGAGAAGATGTCAGAAAAGTAATGTCTGAAGCAGAGCTGACCTCTGTTATGGACCCGGTGACATACACCGGCGATGCTAAAGCTATAGTGGACAAGATGGTCTCCGCAGTGGAAGAAGTACTTGATAAGAAGGTCTGAAGATGGTTTCGGAATACAAAAAAAGAAGAATGAAATATGGAGCGATAATAGGCGCCGCGGTGGGAACCGGGATATTTATCGCAGCATATATGATGAATCCGAGTATTGTTTACATTTTGTTCATACCGATCGGAGCCGCAATGGGCTGGGCCACTCAGTATGTCAAAGATGAGGATCTCGATTGAATTCCCATCAATGATGCAGTTTTTC
>Ga0209628_10003428_pt1 | contig 11110 bp, 6 predicted proteins | sample TergutCu122P4_FD_187285 | JGI IMG/M metagenome (GOLD analysis project Ga0209628, IMG submission 187285) | Cubitermes ugandensis P4 segment gut microbial communities from Kakamega Forest, Kenya - Cu122 P4 (SPAdes) (version 2) | ecosystem: Host-associated > Arthropoda: Insects > Digestive system >...
TCCAATAATTTCGCGAACTTCCCTAACCGTTTTTGTCGCACTTTCTCTTGCTTTTTCAGCCCCTTGCCGCGCAACTTTGCTGAGATAGCTTTCATTGCTCCGCAATTCCAATATCTTTTCGTAAATAGGTGCTGTGAAAGCAATTATATCTTCTGCCAACTGTTTTTTCATATCGCCGTAACGAATTTGGCAGTCATTGTATTGCGCTTCAAAAAACGATAGAGTTTCCTGTTTTGAAACGGCTTTCATCAGTTGAAACAGATTTTCAATGGCTTGGGGTTTCTCTTGATTAGGCACAGTAGGACCGGAATCGCTTACCGCTTTCATCACTTTTTTCCTTATAATTTCAGGCGGGTCGGAAAGATAAACGCAAGAGGCTTCATTGTCGGATTTTGACATTTTGGTGGAGCCATCCAAGCCCGGAATTTTTACCAATTCATTCCCAAAATTATACGCCACAGGAAGTTTAAAATATTCTGTTTCATATATATAATTAAAACGTTGGGCAAAATCTCGCGCCATCTCCAAATGCTGTTTTTGGTCTTTTCCTACCGGCACTTTGTCGGCATTATGAATTAAGACATCTGCCGCTTGCAGTACAGGATAAGTTAACAGTCCTGCATTTACATTGTCGGGATGTTTCTTAATTTTTTCCTTGAAAGAAACACAGCGCTCCAGTTCGCCAACATAAGAAAACATATTGAGCAACAGGTACATTTCAGTAGTTTCCGGAAGGTCGCTCTGCACATATAAAGTTGCTTTTTCTGGGTCAAGTCCCGCTGCCAAATAATCTATCAATACATTTTTGATATTGGTATGAAGTTCCGAAGATTTTGGATGTGTGGTAAGTGAATGATAATCTGCAATAAAGAAAAAACAGTTGGCTTCGTTTTGCATTTTAATAAAATTGCGAAGAGCGCCGAAATAGTTGCCTAAGTGCAAAAAACCGGTGGGGCGTATGCCGCTGACTACAGTTTCCATAGCGTTAAATATTAAGGTTTTACATTAAGTTAAAAAATATCACGATGCATCATTAAACCATTTTCTTTATGAATAAACAGAATATCTGCTGTGTCTTCCGGAACTAAAGGACGTAGTTTTCTATTTTCCAACACAAAAGCTATATAGTCCATTTCAATCAATAAATCTGTTATTTTCAATCGATTATCGCCTCCTGTTTCAATTAAAATAGTAGGATAAAATTTGGCAATTATCTCTTTAATTTCAGGAATTATTACCATTTCGTAGCCTTCCACATCGCATTTAATAAAGTCTAATTGCGTAAGGTTTGCAAAAAGTTCACTACCCTTTTTCATTTCTACCTGAAAAACAACTTCAGGATTTTCAACTGCCTCGGGATTATTCGTAACATCTATTACAAAATGAGAACCGGATGCCACAAATCCTTTTTTCTTCAAAGTGTTGTTTCCCAATTGAATGGGTTTATTTTCTTTTCCCAGAGCAAAAGGTAACAGTTCCACTTGAGAATACTTTTTTGAATTATCAACCAACACGTTTCTCACAGGCTCAACGGGTTCAACGGCATAAACTTTTCCCGATTTACCCACCCAACGCGCAAAGAGGCAAGTATAATACCCCATATTTGCACCAATATCAATCACAATATCGTTCTTGTTAATGATTTTCTTTAAGAAATAAGGATACTGAGAGGGAGGATGATTTTTCAACATTCCGGTACGGTAAGCAAAAAAGTATAAGCCACTTAACACCTTTAAATATTGCTCAAAAGAGAGATGTTTGTATAAAAATTTTCTGAGCGAATTTCCTAAATTCATATTATAGTTTGTTTAGGCGGCGAAATTACACGAAAAAATAAATGATGTTTTACAATAAATAAGATTTCCTATTTTTGCCAGCCTAAATTGTACAAACAAAATTATTTAATTAATAGCCAAACCTTATGAAGAATTGTAATTTATTTAAAGCTTGTATGCACTTTGTAATTATCAGTTTACTTACTATTAATGCACTTAGTGCTCAACACCTTTTTTCGGTAAAATATAACCATTTAACAAGCGAAAAATTAAGCCGTATTAATACGCAAATTAATGACGCTGAAATTCTTACTTTAACATACAATAGAAATATTGAGAATAAGGATTTCTTTCGGATACCTATTGTGGATAAAAAAAACACTCAAATTATTCTTTTGAATGAGCAATCCGGCAATCATGTTGTAATTACACCATCTTCCAAAGCACCTTCCGAGTTTCAGTTAACCCCTTTCTTTTTGGAAGAATTACAACAAAGTGTGTTGGGTAATGCAAATCGTTACTTATTAATTGAATCCGATAAAGAGTTGTCGGTAAAAAGTGTATCGTCTGTATCTGCTGCACGTGGCGAAGTATATATTCCTCAGTATTTTTATGGAAATAGTGAAAACAAAAACGAGGCTTATCCGCAAGACAGGCAAATCATTAATATTTATAAGCAGAAACCAATACTATTTCCTGCTTTTCCGGATGACCCTGATAATTTGAGTTATATAGCCCAATTAGAAGAAGAAATGAGTTATTATGCATATATGTATAAATTGCCCGATGGCACATTGTGTATTTATGACTATCACTTCAATCCGGATAATGAAAACAAGACTATAAAAGGTACTCATTTGCAATTTTCATTAAGTGGTTCTATGAATTCTGAACAATATACAGCCACCGAATATGCCTTAGATCTTTGGGGCACACAGTTACTCGGGTCTGTTCCTGTTGATATTAGCGTGTCTTTTATTCTTTTGGAAGTTGGAGTACTTGGGCGCTCTTTTCGTATGCAAGATTTTTTTGACGACGGCTCTTATGAAACTCCATTTCATAATACTTTCTATCCATCTTCTTTGTGGAATCAACTCGTAAAATATGATGCTACAATGATGAAAGATATTGTTATTGAGATGAATTCATATTACAGTGATGAATTTTATTACGGATTGGATGCCAATGCGCCAAGTGGAAAAAGAGATTGGGTTACCATTATGTTACACGAAGTTACACATGGGTTGGGTTTTATGACGAATACTACACAAGACGGTTATTACTTTTTTGTTGATGAAGATGGGTGGTTAAATTACGCAGATTATCCTTGTATTTATACCCGCCAGTTGTATGCAGGTCTTTCAGGAGCATGTGTTACAGAACTTACTGAATATGAACGCGAACTGTTATATATAAGTAATAATTTGTATGCCGGTCGTCCGAATTCCTATTTATTAACGGCTAATGAAGGAGTAAGAGTAAAAATGTATGCGCCAAAACCCTACAAACCGGGTTCAAGTAGATCTCATTGGGATTCTTCGGTATCGTTTCCCACTTTTATGAAATATGCTTATCAGTATCCTTTGCACACATTTAACTTCAGAAAAATTGGGATTTTGAAAGATTTGGGATGGGAAACACCTGATAATGAGCCTATTATTTCTGTAACAGATATTGCTGACCTGCCCAATGCTACTTCTGTTGATTTATCTCTAACTCTCGAAGGCACAGTTCTTCCAAACACAGCCACCAATAAAACCATTAAGTGGACCATTCAAAATGCCGGAAATACCGGAGCAACAATTACTAATAATATCTTCAGTGCTAATGCTACCGGCACTGCCACAGTACGAGCAACTATTTACAATGGCATTGCGATTTGGGATAATTTTACTAAAGATTTTAACATCACAGTAGGTAAAGGTGCTCAAACTGAGCCTCTTGCCCCAACTCTTTTTAGTAATACTACGACAGAAATCATACTCAATACAATTTCCGATTGTGAATATCGAAAAGATGGTGGTGAGTGGCAAAAATCCACACTTTTCAACGAATTATCTCCTGCTACCTTCTACAATTTTGAGGCGCGAAAAGTAGAAAATGCTAACTATTTGCCATCTCCTGCAAGTCCTGCATCTACTTTCTCAACATTACCTCTCAAAATTAATCAAAACGAATTTGAAAACATAAAGATTTATGCTTACCGGAATAATGTAATTATCCAAAACGAGTCAAATTTACCTGTTAAATCCGTTGAAATTTTTGACGTGATTGGACGAACAATTTATCAAAATACAACATCCGAAATTGAAACTATAATTAATTTGCAAGTTACAAATGGGCTTTATTTTGTAAAGATCATTTTGCAAAACGACTTTAGTTTTTGCAATAAAATTTTAATTGACAGGTAATTTTATACATTATAAATAGCAATCCCTTTTTCCTGCATCAATGGCATTCAATTCTTCCACTATTTTGGTTTTTGCTTTTGTGTCAGGCATTTGTGCAATCATTTTTTCAATTAAAATCAACCCTTTTTTGCGGGTTTCTTCGCTTGCAAAGTCGTACAAATATTCTTTGAATGAGAACAATGCATTGGGCAAACAGAACTGTTTGATAAGTCCGGGTTTTGCCAAATCCATAAAGTCGGCTCCTACCCTGCCGTGTCGGTAACAGCCGGTGCAGAACGACGGAATGTACCCACAGTCAATCATTCCGGAAATCACTTCCTCTAACGAGCGGTGGTCGCCCAATGCAAACTGGCTGCCTGATTTATCGGCAACGTGGCTGTATGCCCCCGGATTTGTTCGTGAGCCAGCAGAAATTTGACTGATTCCGTAATTAAAGAGTTCTGTGCGTAACTCATCACTCTCTCTGGTACTCAAAATAATACCTGTGTAGGGTAACGCAATGCGGATAATGGCAATGATTTTCTTGAAATCGTTGTCGGAAACTTTGTGGGGAATATTTTCGGGCAGTGGGGCGCCTTCTGCCGGCTCTATTCTTGGAAAACTAATGGTATGCGGGCCACATCCGTACTTGTTTTCTAAATCTTTGGCGTGTTCCATCAATGCCAAAATCTCGAAACGATAGTCGGCTAAGCCGAACAAAACGCCCAGACCCACATCGGGGATTCCGGCTTCCATTGCGCGGTGCATCACATTTAATCGGTACAGATAATCGCTTTTGGGGGTGTCTTCCGGATGGTATTCTTTGTATAAAACAGGGTCGTAAGTCTCTTGAAAACAAACATAAGTGCCTATTTTCTCTTTCGACAACTGTTGAAACTCCTCTATGGTCATCGGTGCCAACTCCACGTTGATTCGTCGAATATTGTCTTTTCCAACGTGTATGGAATAAACTCTGCGAATTGCTTCACACACATAGTTGATGTCATTTCTTGGGGATTCGCCGCATATTAGCAGAATCCGTTTATGTCCGTCTTTTAAGAGGATTCGCGCTTCCTGCTCAATCTCATCCATATTCAACACTTTGCGCACCAAATGTTTGTTGGCACGGCGGAAGGCGCAATACACGCAATTGTTTACACACACATTTCCTGTATAAAGCGGCGCAAAAAGCACCAACCGTTTTCCGTAAATCTCCTCTTTCACATACTTGGCAACTTCCATAATCTGTTTGATGTGAGCCACATCCTTGACCCGCAGCAAAGCGGCAACATCTTCCAAATCAAGTCCTTTCAATTTATATGCTTTCTCTAAGATGATGTTTAATTCTTCGGATGAAGGTTCGCTTCCGTTTAAAAGATTAAATAATTTTTCTCTGTTGATGGTAAATGTTTTTTCAATTATTCCTTGCTTCATTGCTATAATTGTTTGTGAGTTATTATTATTTTTGTTTTCTACTATTCAAATAGTATGGATTGATCTACTCTTTTTAAAGTGGTGTATTTAGGTTGTGGCTCGGCAACGAACAAAGTATATTCTTCGGCCATTTTATAATTAATTAACTTTTCGCCCTCAGCGTTTACGGCTACAGCGCCGTTATTAATTAAATAATTGTTATCGTTTTTTTCATAAATATCAGGTTTTCGTACATAAATAGTTCTCCCTTTTTTTAGTCCGTCAATTACACCTGCATAAGTTCCGCCTTTTGTTTCTTTTCCCTGACGATTTGTTGATGATTTTGATTCTGCCACATAAATTTCATTTGCAAGAGCGTAAATAATTGGATTACGTGCCATTGCCAACTCTTTCCCCCAACCTGCTTTAGGGTAAAAGGTGCTTACAACCAACACATCCCCATCAATAATTTGTTTGTAATAGGTTTTAAAACCTGATTCAAATGTCATTATTCCTTGCGGCAACACAATTATACTCTGTCCTTTATAAGCTAAGGTAGAATCCAGGGCCTGCTTATCTACCCCTTTTGCAAATCCACTGACAACCACTTTATGTTCTTTACTTGCTCTTTTTGCAACATTGTCTGCAAATTGTAAAGCCACTTCGGAAGCATCTCTTGAACCCACAATAGCAATAGACATTTCTTGCATAATATGCTTGTTTCCTTTGATATATATAATTATTGGAGCAGATTTTTTCAAATTTTCCTTTAATGTTTTTGAATATTCGGAAGATATTACGGGAATAATTTCAATACCGTTATTTTGTAAATTTTCCGCCAAAAACGCATAATTGGCAAGCGAAGATTTTACTTTTTTCAAATCACAAATATGCCTTTCATTCAACGTAAAATAACCCTTCATATTTTCTTCGGATAATTCAAAAAAATCTGTGATTGACATTTTATTATCGTGAATGAATTGAATAATCAAATTCATTTTATCTTCGTTTTTCCATCCCTCTTTGTCAGAAAAACTCCAAGCGGGCAACTCATGTGCCAATGCCATCCAATATGCTGTATCAGTATTCATACTAAATCTCCTCCTACTGTTTTTGCAATTACTATTGGTGCTATTTTTTCTGCGCCTAAACCTGTTAAAAATTTACCAATTTCTTTGATGGTTGCGCAACTATCGCAAATATCATCAAACAATAAAATTTTCTTTCCTGTAATTTCGCTTGGATTAACAATAGCAAAAACATCTTTCACATTTTCTTTTTTAGTTACTGTGCTTTCAAATATTTTTTGTTCTTTAGTTTCTCGTACTTTATGTAAACCGTGAGAAATCGGAATTTTCAGCACTTGCGATAGTTTTTCGGCGAAATTTTTTACCAAATCACCCGATTTTGTTGGTGGCACATAAAGAATCAAATCAAAATATTCTTTGCCAAATTTTTTATAAAATGCTTTTAATGTCAACCTTAATAGAAAATCAGGGAAATCGCCGCCATTTTCATATTTTGACCTGTGAATAGCATCGCCCACATTGGAAACGCCATAATAGGAGGCAGCAATCCCATTCACGAAATTTGTTTTCAATGCTTCCACTTCTAATTCCGGAAAATAATTTTCTCTAAAATCTTGCAATTTATCAACCCACTCCTTATGAACAACCACTCGAATCTTCTTTTCGCCTGTGTTATCACAATTTGTAAAATTGTATTTTGAATCATCGCCCAAGTAATCACAAAGATATTTCATCCTCGAATTGGTCGTTTCTACATATTCAAGCATTTTGCCAAGGTCTTGCAATTTTGCATTTCTCAAATCTTCAAACGATTGAGGATTAATGGGTAAAGAATTAGGGATAAATTCATACTTCTTTTTACCACTATAATTAACTTCCCTGATAATATTTTGTTCTATCAAATCGGTAAGAATAACGCGAAGTTGGGTTTGCTTCAGATCGGTCTGTCTGATTAATTCGTACAGGCTATACAACCCCACTTGAATCACGGCAATCACTTTTTCATATTTTTTCAATGAAGGTCTGCCACCTTCAATAAACGACTCCGGTAATTCTTTATCTTTATTTGGATTATAAAACAAAATGATATAGGAAATTTTCCCATCTCTGCCAGCTCGTCCAATTTCTTGATAATAATGAATGGGCGACTGTGGAATTTGCGTATGAATAATAAAACGGATATCCGGCTTATCAATCCCCATTCCTAACGCATTAGTAGAAATTATACATTTCCATTTGTTTTGCATCAATCCGTTTTCTATGGCAATTCGGGAATCGGCATCAAGCCCGGCATTGTAGGCAGTTGAAGAAATATGGAGATAATTTAACCACTTGGAATAAATTTCAGTATCAACACGAGTGCCGGTGTAAAGAAGACCCGAACCTTCAAGTTTATCTGCCAATTTTTCTATATTTTTTCCCAACCAAATCAGTTTTTCATCTTCGGAATTGACTTTAATTACAAACAGTTTGAAATTATCGCGCATTAAATTTCCACGAATAACAGTAATGCCATTTCCTATTTGATTGGCAATATCCTGTTCAACTCGTTTGGTGGCTGTAGCCGTTGTGGCAAGTACGGGTAATCCTTTCGGCAATAGTTTTACAAGATTGATAATACGCTTAAAAGCAGGACGAAAATCGTGTCCCCAAACGGAGATGCAGTGTGCTTCATCAACAACTACCATTGATAAATCCATCTGGCGAGTGGCTTCAATCCATTCGCTGTTTTCCTGCCTTTCGGGTGCAATGTAAAGAATTTTTATTTTTCCTTGTTTGGCTTCGTTTATTATTTGTGAATTTTCTTCAAAAGACTGTTCACTATTGATACATTTTGCCGCAATACCGAGTGTTTGAAGTTTTTTTACTTGGTCGCGCATCAATGCTATCAAAGGCGAGAAAATTACAGTTGTTCCTTTAAAAATAGTTGCAGGGAATTGAAAACACAAAGATTTGCCAAATCCTGTTTTCGCAATTAACAAAACCCTCTCGCCATTCAGAATTTTCTCAATGGTTTGCCACTGCTCATCATAGAAATTAGGCAATTTGAAAGTTTTTTGCAATATTATTTCTGCTTCCGATCTTTTCAAAAGATATAAATTTGTTGTCGGCAAAATTAATATTTTTTATTGATTGAGAACTACCTCAATCACCCTTTCCACCTGCTCATCCGTCAAATCATAATAGACAGGCAGACTGATCTCACGAGCATAATTTTGATATGCCACAGGAAAATCATCAATTTTGTATCCGGTATTTTTATAAAAACTCAGCATCGGGAGCGGAATAAAATGCACATTTACCGAAATATTTTGTTGAGCAATTTGTTGTATCATCGCATCGCGCTCGTCTTCAGTAATGTTTTTAATACGCAAAGGGTAAACGTGATAGGAGGATATTTTATTATCTGTTTCGTACACAGGAACTTCAAAACGCTCATCTTTAGAAAATGCCTCAGAATATTTATCAAAGATATGTTTTCGTTTCTTTAACATATCATTTTCATAACGTTCTAATTCTACTAAACCTATGGCGGCAAGAATGTCGGTCATATTACATTTATATCCGGCTTCGCAAACATCGTAGCGCCAGTTTCCGATTTGTGTTTTAGAAAGTGCATCTTTACTTTGTCCGTGTAAAGATTTTACACATAGTTCTTTATAAATTTCATCCTGATTAAATTCCGTGGGTAAATTCAAACAGATGGCACCTCCCTCTGCAGTAGTGAGATTTTTTACCGCGTGGAAAGAGAAAACGGTAATATCGGTCAAACTACCCGTGCGTTTTCCTTTGTAAGTGGCGCCGATAGAGTGTGCCGCATCGGAAAGAATGAGAATATGCCCCAATTTTTCCTGTACTGAGGTTTTTGGGGTAAACTTTTGTTTTACATTTTCTTGGTTAACCAACTGATTAATTTCATCATAATCGCAAGGGAATCCGGCAAAATCCACCGGAATAATCACTTTGGTTTTTTCTGTAATTGCTTTTTCAATGTTCTGAATATTGATGTTAAAATCATCGGCATTTACATCTACCATTACAGGTTTTGCGCCGCAGTGCACCACAACGTTTGCCGTAGCACAATAGGTATATGCCGGCACAATCACTTCATCGCCTTCCTGCACGCCAAACCAGCGCAACATCAATTCCAATCCGGCTGATGCCGAATTAACGCACACCACTTTTTCTACCCCGACATATTGAGCAATACGTTTTTCAAACTCTTTCACTCGGGGACCGGTAGTAATCCAGCCTGATTGCAGGGCAGCCGTTACTTCGGCGATGGTTTTCTCGTCAATGCGGGGCGGGGAAAAAGGAATGGGGATGGGGAAAAATTTATCTGTAAGATAAAAAACCGTATCAATAAAGAAAAATGTCTGTTCACGAGACAAAACATTTTCATCGTGTAAATCTTCAAAAATAATTCCAAGTTCAGCGTTGTAATAATCGTTATTTCGAGTATTGCTGAAACCATTGTATTCTAAAAGACATTTTACTAAATTAATTTTTGTTAGCTCTGTGGCAACAATAAAATCCTGTTTAACAACTGCAAAAAGCGAACTGTTTTTTACGGTAAACCCAAGAAATTCGTAAGCTGTTGCTGAAAAAAAATAGTTATGAATTAACAGATTGTTAAAGTAGTCAAGCCAAGTTTCATAAAAAACAGCTGCATTAGTTTTAATGACCTGATATTCATTATAGCGATATACCCTTTGTTCCGCACCTTCTGCAATAAACAAATCTTCATCTATGTCATTAGAGTAAAAAAGATTTTGAGTAGAAGCGAAATTCAACAATTGCTTTTCTTCTTCTTTTTTGACAGACTTTTTGTTCGGACATCCATAGCAGATATTCTCATTTCTTCTAAGGAAAGTTTGTACGGCTTTGAGTTTATTTGTTTTGCCAATTTGTCCATTTCCAAGAATGATACTTTGTAATTCATTTTTTATTTTTGTCATTTAATTGTTGAATACTTAGAAGTTAACGTATGGTTGCGTAAAAAATTATACTCAAATAGTCATTTTCAATTTATTAACCCGTTTATTTAATTTGGGAATCTGCGTCCACCGCTAAATTCTTCACCCTCTCATACAGCGGCGGGTGCGAGTATTCGAAGAAAACTGTCCAAGGGTGCGGGGTCAAATTACTCATATTGTGAGAACTCAGTTTCTTTAATGCGGTAATAAGTGATGAAGAAACACCGTATTCTTTGGTAAAGTTATCGGCTTGGTACTCGTTCTTCCTGCTACTAAGGTTTAAGAATACTCCTAACAGGGTTGAGATAGGCGAGTAGATTATCGCAAAGGCAATCAGAGCAATATGAAAAGTAGCGTTTTCTACGCCCAACGCCGCCGATAACGCATTGCTTGAGGCAAAATATCCGAAAATAAAAAGCATCACTCCCATCTGGATGAAACCATAAAACATTGATTTATAAATATGTTTATGTTTAAAATGACCAATTTCGTGGGCAAGAACAGCCACAATCTCATCAGTATTCATT
>Ga0209628_10003429_pt1 | contig 11110 bp, 6 predicted proteins | sample TergutCu122P4_FD_187285 | JGI IMG/M metagenome (GOLD analysis project Ga0209628, IMG submission 187285) | Cubitermes ugandensis P4 segment gut microbial communities from Kakamega Forest, Kenya - Cu122 P4 (SPAdes) (version 2) | ecosystem: Host-associated > Arthropoda: Insects > Digestive system >...
CCCAACATTTTAAGTCTTCAATTTAACTCACCCTCCTAAAACGATGTGCAGAGTTTAAATATCTGAAGAATTGAATCTACAATTAAATTCTAACCTTTGTGAACTGTAACTTTTCACTTAAAACAAATCTTGAATTGGTTTCTTTCCCTCTCTTCTTGTCACTGTCTTGTATATGCAATGCAGAAAGAGTAGATTCTTTTCCTGGGGCACCTGAGCATCCATCAAGACTTCTTGCTAGGCATTCTGTTAGCTGTTGACTAATTCCAGAAGTCTCCCAATTTGGAGTCACACCATGAGCTTGCTGCAATGGTGTCAAGAGGCCTTTTGCATTGAGCGTAATTAAAGAGGGAAGTAACTGATGACGATTTGACACTTGTTCTGTCACAAGTGGTAAATGATGAACATAATATTCACGCCAAGCTAAAAAATAAGAGACAAGCGTAATATATACATGGACAAATCTGATTCTGTCTACCTAAAGCAATCACCAGTAATATGACCAAAGAATTCTGTGCTTGATTCACAGTTCACAAGTGAGCATTTCCTGTCCATAATTATGTGTATGTTTCTTTAACTGATTTGATAGTCTAATTTCAAAGCAGATCAAAATTATGGGCCTCAAAACTCCAGAAAACACAAAATGTGGCCAAGAAAAGGTATACCCAACATCTGGAGCAATTTTAGGCATGTTTGCAATGGACAGATTTTCATAAAATTTGATTCTGAGTAATTTTCGAATATCTGTCGAGAAAATTCAGGCTTCATTAAAATCTGACAAGAATAACAGGTATTTTAAATGAAGACCTACATATATTTATGACAGTACATTGCTCAGTTCTTCTAAGAATAACAAAGATTTCAGACAAAAGTTGAAGAGAAAATTAAAACACATATTTCATGTTCAATAACTTTTTTCCAAAATCATGAGGTATATGAGATAATGTGGAAAAATATGGTAGAGCCAGACGAGCTGAAGGTGGAAATATGATACGGCACATGCATATGGGATGCTGGATAACTAAGACTGCAGACACACACTCAGAATATGTAATACTTATTAACTTCTCCGATGCAACAATGGTAGCACGAATGCACCTCAATGTTACGTTTATACATACATTGCCTGTCTTGTTTACTGTTAATAGTAATTAAAGACAAATGTTGAAATAGGCAAGAGAGAGAGGCTAGTATGAAATGGTATCCATATGGATACTTCTGATAGAATTTTAATAAACAATCTCATACAAAGTGCAGTCTGTGAAACCACATAGCTGAAGTAGACTGCACACATTTTAAAGCAGCATAAACACAGAGTCAAAGGAAACGAACTTCCTGAGATACCACATACACGAGTGAAGTACTTAACAAAATCTTGCAGTCCCCAGAAGAAGTAGGCATGAAGGAACTTGGAATGAAGAAGGCATTCTTATACTGAACTGTTAATGACTTCAGAACTTATTCTTATCCAAAGGGGTAGTCCAACAGTTAACAGGCACATATCATATAATGAAGTATGTTTTGTGGTTGGTCACAAACATAACTGAAATGAAAACTTTCTGTGCAGTATCTGGTATTCTGAGGAATAGGCCTACCATGTCTGGAAGAACAGTAGGAACAGGCAAACAACACAATTGCATGATTGTGGCCGATCAGACAAATTTACCAGGTACCACAATTACCATAAAAATGTGAACACCATCTGGAAGCTTCTGTTGAAAAAAACTATGGTTGCAGGAAGATAATGTAGCATTGCATTTACCAATAAATGTTATGGCCTCTCCAGAAAGTCCTCATTTCAAGAGTACCTGGTTATCCTCCTATCCCAGATTCACCTAACCTCAACACCTTCCACATACTTAGGGGAAAAACTCAAGGAACAAGTACTGTCCAATTAAAATAGCACAAAACACAATCTATGGAAATATCTAAAAATCTCCAGAGGCAATACAAAAAATTCCTTTTAAGTTGCCGCATGACTACTTGAGCATTCATTTTTGTAACTAAATGTCTTGGCCAATGTGTATAAATGTAAAAATGCACTGTTTGACTACTCCATTGTAATCTATTCAATTCTAGGCCATACTGTAGTAATATCAAACTGCTAGAATGCACATTATCAGCTTCATGTAATAGACATTTAGTGCACTCCCACACTTGCTTTTTTGAGTGGTTGATTGGATGGAGCAGTTAACATCTCACAGTAAAACACATCATATGAAACAATGATTAATGAATGACATATTTGAAAGGGTTTCAAAGTAGTAATGTCTAATTAAGGTATTCTCTTGGAACTTGACTGCATGGACCAAAGAAAAGGACAAAACACCTCAGTCAACACAGTTAAGTGTCCCAGCCAAAATTCAAACTAAGCACTTACCTAATACAAGTCTAGTTTATCACCAATACCATCTGCTGTTTACCTTCCCCATTAAAAATTACCCATTACGAATGTACTATTGACATTACTACAGTCTTCTCTTTGTAACTGTTTTATCCATATTATGACTCTCACAATTAATTTAATCACTGCTGAAAGATAAACTTTGATAATTTAAATAGCAGTCCATGCAGCATTTTGTTCATAACAACTATGCTCTTGCAGTTATCATTACTAGTGCTGTTCACAACCAATAAATTTTTATACAAAACTCAAAAGAAACTGTCACTATTTATAATAGTTAATTACACTTAAACATATTATGAACTTTAGTTATGAAAACATTTCAAACATTAATGTCATACTCCAAAATCAATGCTAATTTTACTTTTAGTTTTCATTCCAGAGTTCAATCAGATGTGGTGTAATTGTTGCCTGTTTATAGATTATTAAATGACATGCAGAAATTCAAAGATCATACAGTATGAAATGTAAACTTTTTAGATTCTGTAAAATGAATGAAAATGATCCAACTGTTGGTATGCTTACAAAGTGAATACGTACCTTGGGAGAGTTCTTTGGACTTCGCAGTTTTAGGAACACCTAAGTTACAAGATATGAAAGGCTGCTGGTGACCACACCCCTCCCTGCTCCATGTGCCATCATCATGCCACCTTATACCTCTACGTCTGCAGTATCTTGGCAACCACGGAGATGTCAATTGCTTCTTGACTGTTTCACTAACTGCTTTTTCAAGGAGACCAATTCTTCCTATGGATGAAATAATTTTTCAGTAATTTTTACATTTATCAATAACTTTCAACTACAAACAGTATCTAAATGCATTAATGTACATGTCAAATTGAAAGTCAAATAACCCAAAACAGTATGATACGAACTGTGCCACACCTGAGATAACCATTCTTCTGGGATACGACTGGTTCGTCAGTTTGAAGGTGGTCTCATCTTCAACAGTTGAAACATCCAAGATTTCTTCTTGGACATCATCAACTAAAATGGCATCATATCCTAGACGAATGGGTACTTCACTGACACAACAGTGAAAATATAGAAACTCACACCGGCTTACCTGTTGGCTCCAATATGCTCTTCTCTGATTCTTTTGGCAGCTTTTCAATCAGGAACACAAATATCCTTCGTACATCTGTTTCGCTTGAATACAGGAACGTCTGATAACCTATATCCCCAGAATAACCCAAGGTCTGCAAAAAAAAAAAAAAAAACGGACGGCAGTGCAAGGCATGTTTATAAAACAACAGTACTTCATGAACCCACTACCATTTCTTACTGTACATACTACCTTGCAAGCCTGAGCAATGCTTGCCCCAACCCGAAATCGTGCTGACATTGAATCTGGTAAGGAATGGGGTAGCCCCAATCCCGGATGAATGACATCTAAGCATCTAACAGCAGCTTCGATTACAAGTTCTGTGGAAAAATGCCTTAGACTGTCAACATCTTCTTCAATATCGCTATAACAAAATCAAATACACAACAGTAAATACAAACGGCACAACACTCCTGTATCATACCTTCAGCGGTAACCCGAACTCTCCTCCCGCTATGTCATGACCGTTCTCAATTAACCTTTGGTTTCCATTATTCCTTTTATCTAGACATAGAATCGAATCTTTCTACCACTATCACTTTACATTGCGATATCCTATACTAACCATCCAACTTGACGTAAGGAATGTATTATTATATTGTCTACCTCCTCCATGTTGGAACGTGACTCAATTAATGTTCAAATAACAGGATAGCCAATGTAAGTTCACTAAGTTTCGTCACGAAATTTCGTATTGTTGATTTGAGGCAATGCTCGTTCCTGGTCTTAACCACTATCTTTCACACCCAGTAGCCCGGCATTAGCTGGGAAGCGGAGTGTGATTGGTGTATGTATTAAATATTGTGTTGTGAAAGACGATTTGTAATGTGTTATAGTAGAATACCAGGTTTCATCACATGCATTGATATGTCGATGGACGTAATATTTGTATCGTGTAAATGGTTTAAATTTTAAAAGGTTACGTATCCTGAGTGTTTCTTACTTAAATTTTAAGGTTAATGTCGACTGTTCAGAAAGTGCATGGCACCGTTAATAATAAACATGACCGTGGTTTAGGTGTGATCCTGATTGAGGTTATACCGTAGAACCTACCTACTATTTTGTATCGTTATGTTTAGTTAGGGTTTTTTTTGGTGTCACATTCTGTTCGTGTGATTTTTTTAAAAATTAATTTGAGGAGTGCGTTTAGCTGTTGGAAACGCACATTTCAAAACAGCATCATCTTCCAAGACCTTCAAGAGCCGGTAACGTGAACATCATATTAATTATTGCAGTCACCCCCCTACCCCCCAGTTTTACCAGTTTTGTTCGCAAATAAAGAGGGCAATGTAACTCACCCGCGAAACTTGGTATAAAGGTGGTATAAATAAAAAGTGCAACACCGTTAACCGTGTATAGCTACCTCATTTTTAACCAGCTGATTCTTTAACTGAGGTGCTTAAAACATTCCCACATTGTATGGAACCTAGAAGTTTATTACCATGTTAATAACAGCTCAACACAGCCAGAAATCCAGTCCATGTGTGTCAACCCGTCTGCCCTGTTACCCCAAGAACTGTCTTACTATTATCCGTTCTTATATTCCCATGTCTCCATAGTGGTCTCTTCCCTTCATAATTTCGGACCAATACTTTTCTTCACTCCCATATGTGCTATATGTTCCATCCTCAGCTTGTTTGTTGTAATCACTTTAATAGTATTTTGCAAAGAATATAAATTGTGAAGCTTCTCATTATGCAATTTTCACTAACCAGCTGTTACATCATGACTGTTTAGTAAAAATAGTTTCCTTAGTAGCTTGTGCTTAACAACCCCAGTTTGTGTTCTTGTTGTCGGGTGAGAAACTGGGTTTCACACATATGCAAACAGGAGGTAAAATAAAATATTCAGTCTTTCCTTTGTAGGTAGGAAATGGGAAGCCCGGAGGTTCGGAACTGAATGGTATCTAGTATTTTCCAAGTTAAGTATGTTGTCAGTTTATTGTAATTATTGTTTGTGTTTGCCATCCACACACACACACACATTAAATTTTCCACATATTTTAAGGATCTGTTAGCAACTTTATGTGGCTGCCCTTTGTTAAGGAAGGAAAAGTAGGTTTATGAAATCAGTTGACCTTTGTATATGTGTATGTGTGTGTGTGTGTTTGTGTGTGTGCACATGCTTGCATATGCATGCATGTTTACATTGCACATACCAGTGTTCCTTTTCAACTTGTGAACCACTTAACTGATTTTCAGTAAATTTTGTGTGAACATTTTGCAATTTAAGGCTACTCCATACTATCACCTTTACTTTTCTGTGATAAGTAAATGTGACATACTCAGTTGCTATTCAGTGAAAGTGTATTGGTGAGTGGGTGTATGACTTCAAACATTCCAAACCTTGATACTAAATAGCAATGAATGGTCAGCTTCATGCCATTGCCACTTTACCCACGGAGAAGGAGCTGTAAGTATCCATTTGATAGGCGTTTGAGTGGGCCCTAAAGTCAGCCTGGATTGGCAGCAGAGAGAAAAATTTGTTCCTCTGTGGGGAACTGAACCATGGTCATCCACCCTGTAGCCAGTAACTGTACTATCTCAGCCGTCCTGGCTTATTTATAATTATTGACCATAGTTATGTATAGTTATGTAGACATACAGCAACAGAGTATTACATATTTTAGTTACTGCAGAATTTTTCATATTGAAATATAATGAACTGGGTAACAGTGTGTGCAAGCTATAATTGCATTTCCTAAATGCATTTGCTTCAGACAGCCTGGTTCATATCAATGGGCATTATTGATGATGAACTCCAAGAAGTCAGTAAACTCTGCCAGCATGTCATCACGGGCAGTAAACTTGTCTCTTGTGTGCAAACTATGGTCCGAGTAGAAATAAGGTTAGTAGATGGATCAGTATATTGCATTATAAGAGGTGTGCAGTTTAATTTTTGGTGTTGATTAGTCACAGTGTATCACTTGTTTTAAAATACTGACATTTGGAAACAGCTGTGCATATAATGTGTTTTCATTGCGGTGCCGCTGTTTATGATATGTTAATAGTCCCATGTATTTATATTAATTACACACTGTGGGTCCTGTGTAAGGGACAGAAAAATGAAACATGCTTCATTCCAGGTACATTTTGTGCAGTATTGCGGACATTTTTATGGAAAGGTACATTTTTGCCACAACTCACGAACCACTGGACTGATTTTGTAAAATTTTATGTCAGCTATCCTTGCACAAATTTGTTGAGGTTATGTCTATCCGTAGCCTTGTCTCTGTGTCTGAATGTTGACTGTCTACTGTCACCACATAAATCATGAGACAGAATTTTTTTGAATAGAGTATGGGGGACTGTTGCCTAAATTTGTTTGGCAGTTCCATTTTTCAGCTCTATTTATCCATAATGATGTCCACTTGAGGCCATAAATAGGTATTTTATGTGTATATTGTAAACCATTCATAAAATTGTGTAAAACAACATGCTGTTTATTCCACTGGAAATGTTGTACACTACATAATGGCACTCACCGTTTCCAGTCTTGTTTAAGTTGTGGTCTTTTGGATTGCAACATGGTACAATATAAGAGGTGATTACCAGTGTTTCAGAAGAGCTGCTGCTTCAGTCTTCAAGGTAGAAGTGTTTTACTTGTAAGAAGTGAGAACTTTTCTCTGATCTCTGCACTTTGGTATGAGCAGGGTATTAATAACTTCACTCTGTCTACATTGAGTTTGCAGATAACCATTGCCTTCTAATAAGGATTGTCTTTACAGGATTTGGCAAACATTTATATTATGCTTCTTTGGGTTATAACACCATGTAGTGTCACATGGGGCTACCAGTGTTTCAGAGACACATGCTGCCTCCATCTTCAGGTTAAATTTTCAATGCCATGTAGACCTCATTAGAAATTTGAGGTTCTCATATTGGTGACTATGAATATTACTGTCTTCTGGGATATGATGCTATATAATCTGGTAGCTAGTTGCCAACAGTTTGGAGGAATTTCAGGTTAGAAAAATACAGTGCGGTCATGATTTACACGTGGGTTACGTTGCCGGAACATGACATAAACAAAGATTTGCAAAAATTAAGGCCAATTGTCCTGTGTGAAAATACAGTATGCTAGTTTTAATTCTTATGCATATAATAAGATTTATTTATTATTACTGCTTATATTCTGAGGGTGCATTATTTCAAAATTATGCAAAATACGACACATTAATCTAGAGTGCACTGTAATTTCTTATGCTTGTACTCTAAAAATGGAAGCAATAGGTTTGTCAAAACTGTTGGAATCTAGCTGCCAGACTGCACAGCATTACATACCAAATGAGAGTAATTTTCATAATCTTGTGTTCATCAGGAGGATGTACACAAAACTGAATGCTGACCCCCCGCCCAAGAAGAGGATGTAATAACTTAATGTTTGGCACAAATAATATGACACTGATTTAACTGCAAAATCTGTTTTTGTTTAGGCGTACAGCATTTAAGAACATTGTAGCATGCATTCAGTTTCCCAGCAACTACCCTTTCTCACCTCTGCTTGTTGAACTGAAGAGTAAAACTCTATCAGATAAGCTGCTAGATGGTTTGACTAATGTTTGTGAGCAAGAAGCAAAGAAGATTCTAGGTAAACCACAGGTTTGTACTCTGATTCAGTGCATCACAGAACCTTATACATGAACTTGTTTAGTTGGTATGTGTAGGTTTTAATGTACTTAAACTAATGATTATAAACTACATATGTATATCTTGTAATGTTTAATGTATTCCATACATTGTGACTTGTATTTAAAGTCTTTGTATTCCTTGTATAGGTCCTTATGGTTCTTAAATTAATTCGTAACTTTATTGATGAGAATCCTTTGTCTTGCTGCTACAATGAGATTGCAGCAATAAAGAAGGATCTGTGTGAAGCAGATGAACTGAAATTAAAACAGAAAACATCATCTCTAAGTTTGAAGATATCACAAGGAAAATACTACTTTAAGACTAGGATTCTTGTACCTGACAGTTATCCAGAACATTCGATCAGGTAAGATGGTTCAGGTGTTGTCTAACAGTGATTTAAATGAGTATCATTTAAAATGCTGCCTTTATGCATGTGTTAATATCCTCAACAGGAACCTTAGAAGGGTCAAATGTTTTGTTGACAATTGCCAGAATGAGCAAGCCTTGTATGAGTTGAGCCACACAATCTAACACATATACTCCATAGACTATAATTGCTTTTAGATAATTCTCAGTGGACTGTGTCACATGAAACTGATTACCATATCAAGTTTAATTCACAGTAATCAGTATTTTAATTCACACCTGGTGTAGAAATTTGTCATTGTAAATTCTCCCTCTTCCACATGTTTGTACTACAAAATTCAACAAACATTGTACTGTGAGTTTCTGTCAATGTCAGATACTGTGTGGCTTCTTATTGCAATAGGTGAGGCAGCATTCAGTAATACTACCTTCTTCTCATTGCTTACTTCCCGCTTGTTTCCAGTTGCAAACAACACTGTGTTATTACACAGCTAGTCTCAAAATTGAAAAGGTGGCCTTCATTAAAGGTGGCATTGCTGCCTTCAAAAAAACGTTGAAAAATATCCATACCTTAACAGTTCCGGTTTGTTCACTCTTTTTTTATTAATCATCCTCAATACCGTGCAACTTGTGGTAAAAGTGTGTAGGGCATAAAATGTGTGTTTATTTTTCTTTAGAACATTAAGAACAGTTGTTACAGCACTGATGAATAATTAGTAAGTTACATATGGTACATGTCTACCACGTCTTCACGTAACTTGTCTAGTATTGCTAAATTATACCCAGAATCAGAATATTTTGACAGCTTTTAGTAAAACCCCACAGTATTGAATTTCATGAAAGTCTGTTCATTTGTTTGTAATGTAAGTGCATATAGACAGACATGACAGAGCCAGTAGGTACATTTCTGTGCCTTCTCAATCTGACTGCACCAAAAGATACTCAGTTCTTTCTACTACTGGTGACATAAACATGTCACAGTGAAGCACAGTAAAATTGAGTGTGGCATGAAGTAAATGTGCCTGTAGCATAAGTTGTCTCTGGTCCTGAGAATATAGAATGAAAACTAATGAAAAGTTACCTCTTATTAATGGGAACAGTTTAACACAGAAACAAGAGAGAAGAAAAGATTTAACAAAGACTGCTTTAATGTGTTTTTATAGTCTAATTGTTTTTATTACTGTTCTTCTGGGAATTTATCTCAAAACACGCTTTCTACAAATGCGAAAGAAAATTAAGTCTGAGTATCAACAAAACGTGTGCAGAATATTTTAATACTTTGAAGACACAAGTTAATCTACGTTATACAAGAAGATTTGTTTTATACCTCACAGGGAACAGTGTGTTTCCTTTAGAAATGGCAACCAATTAATGTTACAGGAAACTAACCACTGCTTGTTTTGAAAGTCATACAGAACACATTAATAGCCTGTGTGGGCAAAATGCACAATGTTGGTGTTAAAAACTAATGGTGCATACACCAACCAATATGCTTGTATATTAACTTCCAGATGCTCTATGTATTGCTTAGTATACTTACTATATAGTATGAGTGTGTGTGACATTTGATTCAGGTGCTAAATACCTGAACATGTCAATATATTTACTATGAAAATATATATCATCGAGCAACAAGTATGTTATTAAATGAAAACCCATTCATGTACGTGGGGACTCCCAAATAACTAGGTTTTACTGTATGTTACTTTGTTATTGTAAGACAATCCCACATTTTTAAGATTCAAATTAAAGTAACTATAATATATAAAATAAATCTCATATTCTCTTAAATGCAGTACTATTAATGTTTAGTTAGCCTTTTCTTCAGCCTGGAAGATGATGAAACAAACTTTCCTCCACTCTTTCAACGTTACTTTGTTGGGCAAAGCAAAGAAATTGCAAGACAATGCATTGAACCTCCAATTAAACCTAAAGAAAGGAATCGTGCTCCATTCAGACCATCACCATCACTGCAGCCTGTTGTGTCATTCCTCATTGCATCAGTTAAGCAGATCCCACAGGAGAGTTGTCAGCTGTGTAACAAGAAGTGCCTTCCACAAGATCCAGAGGTAACAGTTGATCTCACAGCTGTTTGTTATTAGCGTTGCAATTATACAGCTTCCCAGGGTAAAATGTCAACTGGTGGGCAGTTGCTTGTTCACCAGTCTACATGGAATTATGTCCCAGAAGACTTGAATCTTCGCCTGCACTGCTGTGAGAACATCAGAACTTGCATGCACATAATGCATGTAGGCAACTGAGAAAGTTGGTCCAAATGGTAACACTTCTGAACTGTATCTGGGGAGTGCTGAGTTCCATTCTCAGCTGGGATTGAAGTTGTTCTTGTTTTTCATCAGTCCTTCCAGACATATGCCAGGATAGGACCTAAAATTATGCCATGACTGTTACCTTCAACATCCTTCACAATTAATCATTAAACAACCTACCACTTGACACTTTATAGTCTGAACCATTCTCTTTGTCATTAAATAAACCCTGAATTAATAAATGAAATAAACTGAGGTGATGTCAAACAATGCAATTGTGTGAAAATTTGTTTCTTGTAGTTTGTCGAAACAGACGAAAATGCAGAGAGTCATGTGGAAA
>Ga0209628_10003431_pt1 | contig 11107 bp, 6 predicted proteins | sample TergutCu122P4_FD_187285 | JGI IMG/M metagenome (GOLD analysis project Ga0209628, IMG submission 187285) | Cubitermes ugandensis P4 segment gut microbial communities from Kakamega Forest, Kenya - Cu122 P4 (SPAdes) (version 2) | ecosystem: Host-associated > Arthropoda: Insects > Digestive system >...
TGCCTGCCGTCATCGCCGCCTGGCATGTGGGCTATGGGCTGGGCACGTGGCGGGGGTTGTTCGATCTGCTGCGCGGCAGGCGTGGCGGGGAGCGGTTTGCGCGGCTGACGCGGTGATGCTCCAAATACTGCAAAACAAATAGCTGCTAGCGCTTGCTACACAAGATTTTCAGCATGGTTTGATGCTAAAAACCTTGCACAGCAAGCGCTGGCAGCTATTTATTTGGGAGCGTTTCCTGAAGCAAACCCTGAAACGCTCCCGCGCCGCTGGCGTCAGCGGCGCGCGGCGGCGGCGCGGCGCGTCATGGTGGTGATGCCCAGCAGGCCCATCATGGCGGCCAGCAGCCATAGCGCCATGCCGCCAAGCGTTGGTATGGCGGCGGTCCCGGCGGTCATGCCGACGTTGAAGACCCATTGCATGTGCCCGGCCGGAAAGCCCCCGCTAGCAACCTGATCGGCGTTGATGATGCACTTGCCGCTGTTGGGGCCGAACGTGATCGTCGCTGGCGATGTCACCGGCGGCGCTCCTGTCAGCGTACAGGTGTTCGGATCCGAAGCCGGGTCGATCGTGAGAACTATCGGCGCGGGCGAACCAGTGCCAGTCACGTTGATCGTGCCTGAGCTGCCCACGGCCGGAGCAAACGATGGCGGCGACACCAGTGCAAGGTTTGCCATGATGTCGATATCGCGCGTGACCTGCGGCGCGGCCGCATACGTGCCGTTACCAGCCTGATCGGCCGCGATGGTGCAGGTGCCGGGGGCAACCATCCTTACCGTTGCCGTGCCGGGGACAACCGTGCATATGGCTGGCGTCAGCGAGCTGTACGTAACCGGCAGGTTGCTCGGCGTGGCGCTGGCAAGCGGGCTGATCGGGAACGTGCCGCCAGCCACAAAGGTGCGGCTGGCTGTCGTTTGCGCCGGGAAGCTGATGGTTTGCGGCGCCAGGATGGCGATGTTGCGCGTGACCCGTGTGGCTGGCGCATAGGTGGCATTGCCGCCCTGATCAGCGGCGATGGTGCAGGTGCCGGTGGCAACCATGGTCACCTCCGGCGGCACCGTCGCGGTGTTGATCGTGCATACGCCCGTCGTCAGCGAGCTGTACGCGATCGCCAGGCCGGGGGCATCGGTGGTTGCAACCGGATTGAGCGGGAACGTGCCGCCAGCAACAAAGGCATGGCTGGCCGGTGTTTGCTGCGGGAACGTAATGGTCTGCGGCGTCAGTGGCGCCAACAGGGTGACGATGCTCTGCGCCTGCAAGGCTGCCGCGTAGTAGGTGCCATCACCGTTTTGCTGCGCGATGATCTGGCAGGTGCCGGGGGCGACCATCGTTACCGTCGTGCCGTTGACCGTGCATATGCCAGCCGTACCAGAGCTATACGTCACCGGCAAGCCGCTGGATGCGCTTGCAAGCGGACTGATCTGGAACGTGCCGCCAGCAGCAAAGGTGCGGCTGTCCGGTGTTTGCGTCGCGGCGAACGTAATGGTCTGGCTCATCAACAGGGCGACGTTGCGCGTGACCTGCGTGGCCGCCGCATGGGTGGCGTCGCCAGGCTGATCCGCCGCGATGGTGCAAATGCCGGCTGCTAGCATCGTAACGGTCGCGCCGCTGACAGAGCAAATGCCTGCCGTCTTTGAGCTGTAAGTTGCCGTCAGGCCGCTATCCACGGTTGCGAGCGGATCGACGGCAAACGTGCTGTTGAGCACGAAATTACGGCTTGGCTGCGTTTGCGCCGGGAAGTCGATGGTCTGCGCTATCAGGCCAATGGCGACGTTTCGCGTGGCCTGCGCAGCCGCATAGGTGCTGTCGCCAGCCTGTTTGGCCACGATGGTGCAGGTGCCAACGGCGAGCATTGTCACCGTCCCCGTACTGCTGACCGAGCATATGAGCGGCGTATCCGTGCCATAAGTCACCGGCAAGCCGCTGGACGCAGTCGCGGCCGGGTTGACCGTGAACGTGCCGTTGGCAACAAACGTATGGTTGCTTGGCGTTTGCGCAGGGAAGTCAACGGTCTGCGACGCCAGGCCGATGGCGACGTCTTGCGTAACCTGCGCCGCCGCCGCGTAAACGCCGTTGCCAGCCTGATTGGCCGCGATGGTGCAGGTGCCGGGGGCAACCATCGTCACCATGGCCGTACCGGGGGCGATGGTGCACACGCCCGTGGTCAGCGAGCTATACGCCACCGGCAAGCCGCTGGGCGTGGCCGACGCGGTTGGATTGATGGCGAACGTGCTGCCGCCCGGAACAAATGGCCGGCTGCTTGGCGTTTGCGTATTGAACGTAATGCTCTGGGTCTTTTTGTTGACCGTGATTTCCTGCTGCGCCGGCGGGGCCTGGTTGTAGTTGGCGTTGCCGCCCTGGCTGGCAATGATGGTGCAGGTGCCGCCAGCGATGAACGTGACCGACGTTCCAGACAGCGTGCACACGCCCGCCGATGCCGAGGCAATGCCAAAGCTTACCTGCAAGCCGGAAGTGGCCGACGCACTTACCACATAGGCCGCATCGCCCACGGTAACGCTGGCTGGCGCCGTGGACAGGAACGTGATCGTCTGCCCCGCCTTGCCGACGGCAAATGTCACCTGTACTTGCGGCGCCGCGTTGTAGCTGGCGTTGCCAGCCTGATTGATGTTGATGCGGCAGGTGCCGGGGCCGGTGAACGTGACCAGTCCGTTGGCCGCGCCGACCGTGCAGGCGCCGGCGGTAGATGCTGAATCGACCGAGAACGTCAGCGCAATGAGGGAGCCGCCGCCGGTAGCGCCAATCGTGTAGGTGCTGCCATAGGTCGTGTTGGCAGGCGGCGTGGCGGTCAGCGATATGACCTGGTCGATCTTGCCGACGGAGAAGGATTGCTGCTTTGGCGTCGCCGCGTTATAGGTGCCATTGCCGCCTTGCGTGGCGGTGATGGTGCAGGTGCCGGTGGCGGTAAAGGTAACGGTGTTGCCGCTGTTGGAGCAGGCGCCTGACGCGGCGATCGATACCGTCAAGCCAGAGTCCGACGTCGCGCCCACCGTGTACGTGTTGCCCACGGTGGCGGGCGATGGCGGGTTCGTGGTGAACGTGATCGTCTGGTTCAGCAAGGCGGTGGCGTTGCAAAGATCGGGCGCGGTGGCCGGCCCCGTGGTTTGCGCCGGATCGAAGATCGTGACCGTGTAGCAAAACGATGTGGTCGCCGCGCCGGTGACGTTGGTCACCTCGACCTTGTAGGAAGCATCGGGCTTGCTCAGACCATAGGCGGCGATCACGCTGCCCGGCTTGAACAGCAGCGTGTTGTCGCCATAGCCGTTGGGCAGTTGGACGGAACCCTCGGTCTGGGTAAACGCTGGATCGGTGCGCTGCGTCAGCGTGACGGGCGAGCCGCCGTTCGGCGTGATCGTCACCTGGGCGTTGCTGAAGCTGGCGCCCGGATAGGAAATCGACCAGTACCCGGTACTGGGGATCAACGGATAGGGAACAAAGTTGGGGCTGGGCCAGGCAGCCCAGATTGTGGTTGCGGGCGAGCTGGTTGAGTACAGGCTTGACATCTCGCCCGTGGCCGCAAAAACCCGCAGCGCGTTGGCGCTTTTATATGAACCGGCAACGGTTGGGCTGACGATATCGCCCGTGGCAAGGCCGACCTGCGACTGTTTGAGTATCCAGCGCCGGTGCCCAAGCGTGCCCTGGTTGCCGCTATCGTCGATATAGTTGTTGATGGCGCCAGGACCAGCGTTGTAATACTGGCCAGCGGCAGAGCTTGTTCCAGACCCCAGGGCGATGTTGGATGATCCGGCGCCTTCGGCTCCGGCAGCGGTATAACAAAGCCAGCTCGTGGGTGGGGTGTGATTGAGCGCCTGGTTGGCGATCATCATCAGCGCCGCCCGCTGCGCGCGGTCCACAGCCGCTGTATTGGTAATCCGCGTCACCGGCTGCAGCCCGACCAGGCCGCGATAAAAGTTCGCGTTGCCGATCGTCGCGTCCTTGTAGGCATCGCTGGTGGTCCCGGCGTTGCAAGTGGGCGATGATGCGTTGCCGCTCCACCCTGGAGCAACAGCCAAATTTACAGAATAGACGGTGTTGTAAGCACTAATCACCGCCGAGCGGCTGGTGGTGTTGATCGGCTGGGCGTACAGACCAGTCGAAAGCAGGCTCAACAACCCGGCGGCGGCGCAAAGCATCCATGAACGTGAACGGCGAAGCATGAAGAGTGACTCCTTCAGCAAATAAAACTTGAACTGGTGCAAGGTAGGTAGCGCGCATCCTACCGTATTTGTTTTGGTCAGTTGAAATTGTCAAGAAGCGCTGCTTTGCGGCTATGCTGCGCTGACGCGCACGCGCAACGTCCAACGGCCATATGTCCAACCCGCCACTTGCATTCATCCCCTTCGCCCGCCCCGATATTGGCCAGGCCGAGATCGACGCCGTGGCGCAGGCGCTGCGTTCCGGCTGGATCACCACCGGGCCGCAAACGCGCGCGTTTGAGCAGGAGTTTGCCGCGTACCTGGGCCAAAACAGTGCATCGCCCGTGCACGCCATTGCGGTCAACTCCGCCACCGCCGGGCTGCACCTGGCGCTGGAGGCCATCGGCATCGGGCCGGGCGACCAGGTGATTGCGCCCACGCTCACCTTCACCGCCACGGTGGAAGTGGCGCGCTATCTGGGCGCGGACGTGGCGCTGGTGGATGTGGACGCGGTCACGCTCAACATGGATCCGGCGCGCATCGAAGCGGCTATCACCCCTGCTACCCGCGCCATCTTGCCGGTGCATTACGGCGGGCTGGCTTGTGACATGGCGGCCCTGCACGCCATCGCCGCCCGCCACAACCTGCGCGTGGTGGAAGACGCCGCGCACGCGCTGCCGGCCACCAGCGATGGCAAGCTGGTGGGCACCTTGCCCAGCAGCGCCACGGTGTTCAGCTTTTACGCCAACAAGACCATGACCACGGGCGAAGGCGGCATGGCCGTCACGCATGACGAGGCGCTGGCCGCGCGCATGCGCATCATGCGGCTGCACGGCATCAGCCGCGATGCGTTCGACCGTTTCCAAAGCCGCACGCCCGCGTGGTATTACGAGGTGGTCGCGCCAGGCTTCAAATACAACATGACCGACATCGCCGCCGCGCTTGGGCGTGTGCAACTGACGCGGCTGCCTGAATTCGTTCAACGCCGCGAGCAGCTTGCCAGGCGTTACCGCGAAGAACTGGCCGGCCTGCCGCTCATCCTGCCCGCCGACGCGCCGCCGGGCGACGTGCACGCCTGGCATCTGTACGTGATTCGCCTGGCGGGTGATGCCCGCGTGACGCGCGACGAGGTAATTCAGTCCTTGAGCGACGCCGGCATCGCCACCAGCGTGCATTACGTGCCGCTGCACCGCCAGCCGTACTGGCGTGACCGCTATGGCTTGAAGCCCGAGCAGTTCCCGGTGGCCGAGCGCGCGTATCAGCGCATGATCAGCATTCCGCTCTTTACCGCGATGAGCGACGGCGAGCAGGGCCGCGTCATCGCCGCGTTGCGGGCCGTGGTGCGATAGATTGGTTTTGAGTTGATCGTGAATGTTTTTGCGCTGCGCGCCGGTTGTTTTTTCCCCTCTCCCGCTTGCGGGAGAGGGGCAGGGGAGAGGGCCGGCCGAAGGCCGGCAAGCGCTACGTTTATTGAAACTGCATCCGGCCTGCCGGCCGGCCCTCTCCCCCGTCCGCTCTCACAAGTGGGAGCGGGAGCAAAACCGCGCTAACCATCGCCATGAATGACGATGCGGCACTCACGCGCGCCTGCTTCGGCTGGAGCGCGCGCGCCTGGGCCGTGCCGTGGCGGCGGTTTTTGCAGACGCATGGCGGCCTGCATTGCCGCCACGCGCTGGAAGTTGGGGCGGGCGTGCAATCGTCGCTGGCGCCGCTGCTGCTGCCGCTGGCCGGGCAGGTGGAATGCTCGGCCTTTGACGCGGCGGCGCTGCCGCTGATTGAAGCGCGCCACGCGCGCCTGCTGGCGCCAGAGGACGCGCGGCGCGTGTCCTACACGCGGCAGGACGTGCGCGCGCTGCAAGGGCGCTGGGATTTGATCGTGCTGAAATCCGTGCTGGGCGGCGTGCATCGCGTGCACAATTCGTCGCTGGCCGATGTGCATGCCACGCTGTCAAAGATCGTGCACAACCACCTTGAAGCGGGCGGCCTGCTGGTCACACTGGACAATGGCCGTACGCCGCTTGAGCCGCTGCTGGCTCGTTTTGGCGCGCGGCGCAACGGCTGGCGGTTTTTCCGGCGCGGCGACTTTCCGCCCGCCGCCGCCTGCCACGGCTTTGGCGTGGTGAGCGCCTTTTCAGCCGCCACGCGGCTGGGCTGGGCGGGGCGGCTGATCGACAATGCGCTGTACGGCGTTGACCGCCTGCTGATGCCGCTCATGGATCAAACGTCTTGCCCGTGCGCGGTGTACCTGCACGTTTATCGCAACCCATCATGACCAAACGCGCACTCGACGTGCTGCTGGCCGCGCTTGGCCTGGCGCTGCTGGCGCCGCTGTTTGCGTTTATCGCGCTGCGCATCAGGCTGGACACGCCGGGGCCGGTGTTCTTCCGGCAGCAGCGGGTAGGGCGCGGCGGGCGGCTGTTTGGCATCCACAAATTTCGCACCATGCGCGCGGGCGATGATAGCGGCGCGCAGATCACGGCGGCGGGCGACGCGCGCATCACCCGCGTGGGCCGCTGGCTGCGGCGCGGCAAGCTCGATGAGCTGCCGCAACTGATCGACGTACTGAAAGGCGACATGAGCCTGGTCGGCCCGCGCCCGGAAGTGCCGCGCTACATGGCGCTATACGCGCCCGATGTGCGCGCGCAAATCCTGTCGGTGCGCCCCGGCATCACCGGCCCGGCGGCGCTGGCGTTCCGCGACGAAGAACGCCTGCTGGCCGCGGCAAAAGACCCGGAGCGCACCTACATCGAGCAAATCATGCCCATCAAACAGCGCCATGACCTTGACTACGTGGCGCGCCACGGCGTACCGGGCGACTTGCGCATCATCGTGCGCACGCTGCTTGCCGTCATTCCCGCCTTCGCGGGAATGACGAAGTATTCTTTGAGAAACGGAATGAACCACCACCACGCCTTCTGGCCGCGCCTGTCCCGCAGTCTGGCGCGCAACGCGGCCAGCAAAAGCTGGCTGCCTGATTTGCCGCTCACGGCGCTGGCCTGGCTGGCGGCGTTTTGGCTGCGCTTTAATTTTGATGTGCCGGCGGACTATCGCGCGCAGGCGTGGCTGACGCTGCCGATTGCGCTGGTGTGCATGGCGCTGGGGCTGGTGCTGTTGCGCGTGCCGCGCCAGTCGTGGCGCTACGTCAGCCTGGCCGATGTGCGGCGCATTGCCGCCGGGGTGTTGCTGGGCCAGGTGCTGACCACGGCGGCGGTCATGGGCTTGCGCGTGGATGGTTTTCCGCGCGCGGTGTTTCCGATTGCCGCGCTGCTGACGCTGGTGCTGCTGCTGAGCGCGCGCGCGGCCTGGCGCACGTTTACCGAGCGCGAGCGCGCGCAGCCGCTGTCCGGTCAGCCGCTGCTGGTGCTGGGCGCGCTGGATCAGGCCGACCGCGCGTTGCTGACGATGAAGGGCGTGCCCGGCTGGCGCGTGGCGGGCATCGTGTCGCCGCAGGCCGCCGACACCGGGCGCAGCGTGCGCGGGGTGCTGGTGCTGGGCGCGGTCGATCAACTGGCGGACATCGCGCGCCAGCAGGGCGCCACCGCCGTGCTGCTGGCCGCGCCGCCGGGCGCGCCAGAGCGGCGCGCCGCGCTGCTGGGCAGCGCGGGCGCGGGGTTGAATTTGCTCACCCTGCCAGCCGCCGATGAATGGCTGCAAACCGGCCCGGCCAACTCCACCAATGCAGGCGCCAATGCTGGTGGCCTGCGCCGCGTGCAACTGGAAGACCTGCTGGGCCGCGCGCCGGTGCAGCTTGACATGCGCGGGCTGGCCGGGCTGTTTTCCGGGCATACGGTGCTGGTGACTGGCGCGGGCGGCTCCATCGGCGCCGAGCTGTGCCGCCAGGTGGCGCGCTTTGGCGCGGCGCGGCTGGTGTGCGTGGACCAATGTGAATACGCCATCTACCAGCTTGAACAAACCCTGCGCCGCGAACACCCGGCCCTGCAAGCGCTGTACTACACCGCCAGCGTGCGCGAACTTGACCGCCTGCGCGCCGTCGCCACCGCGCACCAGCCGCAAGTGGTGCTGCACGCCGCCGCGTACAAGCACGTGCCGCTGATGGAGTCGCACAACGAGATCGAGGCGCTGCGCACCAACGTGCTGGGCACGCTCAACGCCGCCCGCATCGCCGGTGAGGTGGGCGCGGGGCGTTTTGTGCTGATCTCCACCGACAAGGCCGTCAACCCGGTCAACGTGATGGGCGCGAGCAAGCGGCTGGCCGAGCAGGTGGTGCAAGCCGTGGCCGGGCAATATCCGGACACGCGCTTTGTGTCGGTGCGCTTTGGCAACGTGCTGGGTTCCAGCGGGTCGGTGGTGCCGCTCTTCAAGGCGCAAATAGAGCAGGGCGGTCCGGTCACCGTCACGCACCCGGACATCGTGCGCTACTTCATGACCATCCAGGAAGCGGCGCAACTGGTGCTGCAAGCCGGGCTGATGGGCGAGTCGGGCCAGATCTGCGTGCTGGACATGGGCGAGCCGGTGCGCATCGCCGAGCTGGCGCGCATGATGATTCGCCTGTCGGGCAAGAGCGAGCAGGAAATCCCCATCATCTGCACCGGCCTGCGCCCCGGCGAAAAACTGTTTGAAGAACTGCTGGCCGACGGCGAAACCACCGCCCCCACCCCGCACCCCAAACTGCGCATAGCCAAAGTGCCGCCGCCGCGCGCCGGTTTGCTGGCGCAGGTGCAGCCGTGGCTTGACCACTGCGGCCCAGCGCCCGGCGCGGCGCTGCTGCGCGCATGGCTGCGCGAGCAGGTGCCGGAATATGTGCCGGCGCGGTAGCGCTGACCTTTTTCCCCTCCCGTTTGCGGGAGAGACTGATGTAGCGCCGCGCCGGCCTGCGCACGCGGCACAACTTTTCATTCGTCATTCCAGCGCAGGCGGGAATCCAGTGGGCCGTGGTTATTGCCGGAAGGTGGATGTGCTGTCTGGATTCCCGCCTGCGCGGGAATGACGAGCCTGAACAGCGGCACCTACCGCTCAGCGCCAGACCCAATGCCGTTGCGCGTCAGCATGTCGGCCATCAGCTCCAGCCGCACCAGCGGGCTGTCCAGCGCCATCAGCCGCTGGCGCGTGGCCAGCGGCATTGGCAGCAGCTCGGCCCAGCGGTTGGCGACCCAGCCGCAGTCGTCGTAGCGGGTGTCTTCCGGGCGCGGGACGGGCGCGCGGTGCAGGCGCAGGCCGTCGAACAACTGGCGCAGCATTTGCGCGATGGGCAGCAAGTCGCCCGGCACCTTGACGGCGGCGTCTGGCGCCAGCATGACGGCGTCGGCCACCCACAGGCCGTTTTTCAGCCGGCTGGATTGTTCGATCTGAAAGCGCTGCCCGCCCCGGCACTGGATCAGCAGCAGGCCGGGCTGCGCCTGCTCCAGATGCGTGATGGTGGCCAGCGTGCCCACGGCTTCAAACTGCTCGCGCGCGGCGTCCGGGGTGCGCACCTCGCTGCCCCTGGTCAGCGTCACCACGCCAAACGGCGCGCGCAGGTTGTGGCACTTGACGATCACGTCCAGATAGCGCGCCTCAAACACCCGCAGTGGCACCTCGCCGTCCGGAAACAGCACCGCGCCCAGCGGAAACAGGGGCAGCGATTTGAGGTACAGCGGCTGGTTTGGCATGTGGATGCGGGCGGCGCCGGATGGGTCTGGCTGATTGATGGTTGCTGTATTTATGATAGCTGCCAGCGCTCGATTGGTAAGGTTTTGCCAATCAATACATCATGAAATACGTATGTGGCAAGCGCGGCCAGCTATCAAATCGATAGATTCACTCTACCGCCTCGGCGGGCTGGCGTTGCAGCATGGCCAGTACGCTGGCGATTTTTTCGCGCAGCTCGCGCCGGTCGCAGATGAAGTCCACCGCGCCTTTTTCCTGCAAAAACTCGGCGCGCTGAAAGCCCGCTGGCAGCTTCACGCGCACGGTGTTTTCGATCACGCGCGGGCCGGCAAAGCCGATCAGCGCCTTTGGCTCGGCAATCACCACATCGCCAACAAAGGCAAAGCCCGCTGACACGCCGCCCATCGTAGGGTCGGTCAGCACGCTTATGTAGGGCAGCCCCTTTTTGGCCAGGCGGGTTAGCGCGGCGTTGGTCTTGGCCATTTGCATCAGCGACAGCAGCCCCTCTTGCATGCGCGCGCCGCCGGTGGCGGTAAAGCAGATGAAGGGCACTTTTTGCTCCAGCGCGGTTTGCACGCCGCGCGCAAAACGCTCGCCCACCACCGACCCCATCGAGCCACCCATGAAGTCAAACTCAAACGCCGCCGCCACCACGCTGATGGAGCACACCGCGCCGCCCATGACCACCAGCGCATCGGTCTCGCCGGTGGCTTCCAGCGCTTCTTTCAGCCGCTCGGGGTACTTGCGGCTGTCCTTGAAGCGCAGCGCATCCACGGGCAGCACTTCCTGGCCGATCTCGTAGCGCCCCTCGCCGTCCAGAAACACGTTCAGCCGCGCGCGCGCGCCAATGCGGTGGTGATGCCCGCACTTGGGGCAGACATTCTGGTTTTGCTCCAGATCGTTTTTGTACAGCACCGTTTCGCATTCGGGGCATTTGATCCACAGCCCCTCCGGCATCTGGCGGCGCTCGGCGGCGTCGGAGCGCTGGATTTTTGGCGGCAATAGTTTTTCGAGCCAACTCATGGGGAAACTTCCTTGAAAATTGTCAGGCGTCCAGCGCGGCGCGGATGGGGCGCAAAAAGTCCATCGCCGCAGGCACCACCTTTTCATGCGGCTGCTCCTCGATCACCTGGATCAGGCGGCTGCCGATCACCACCGCGTCGGCCACCTGGCCGATGGCGCGGGCGGTTTCCGCGTCGCGGATGCCAAAGCCCACGCCGACGGGGATTTTGACGTGCGCGCGAATGCGCGGCAGCATGGCCCGCACCGCGCCCGTATCGAGCGCGCCGGAGCCGGTCACGCCCTTGAGCGAGACGTAATAAACATAGCCGCTGGCCACCGCCGCCACC
>Ga0209628_10003433_pt1 | contig 11106 bp, 5 predicted proteins | sample TergutCu122P4_FD_187285 | JGI IMG/M metagenome (GOLD analysis project Ga0209628, IMG submission 187285) | Cubitermes ugandensis P4 segment gut microbial communities from Kakamega Forest, Kenya - Cu122 P4 (SPAdes) (version 2) | ecosystem: Host-associated > Arthropoda: Insects > Digestive system >...
TTCATCTTCTCTGTGCCAACACTCTAAAATTCTTAAAGTTTGAACCTCGTGGTATATGCAGTAGATTAAATAAATAAGGAAAGCCACGGTCCCTTTCAGAATTATAGCATCCGTCATTTTACTTCCGTCTTTTCCATCTTTAAATTCTTTTGCCGGAGTATCTTCAAATGATTGGTTATTGGACGAATGAATTTGTGGTATAACCGTAGAGTCGGACAACATGCATTCTCGTTGAATGAGATCGGATGATACACGTTTGGTCGCAACAATGCCTAACTACAATTACGCAGTTTCAGTATGTGATGTGGTATATTAAGTACAGAGTTCGAAGTAAAGTGTGTGTCACAAACTGTAGACATTAAGACGTTGAACCTTGGGTCTGACTATTCACAAAAGGATATTCCATGTCTTAACTCTAGCAATGGTACTGACGACAGTGAACCTTTCCGTAGAACACGTTATCAACTCCTACTACATAATTCATGAAAACGATGGTTATTCATTGAACTAAGTGGGTCGGTTAATGAACTTGTGTAGGCTTGTATGTGAAGCATTTTATTTTGGAATTTTTAATTCCAGATGAATTATTAACACTTTCGATTGTCTTTAGAAATGATTTTTGAATTGAGATTTCATGTTACCTCGGCGATAGATAAATAAATTATGATCATACGGGCTGTAACACCGCTCAGATTGTATCTGCCTCCTCCGTCTTCAGGGTAGGCGTCTCCCCCGAAACATTGATACCCACCTTCCATCCAGCACTGCAGTCTGAGTAATAATATTGGCAATAAGCATTGTCATGTTAAACGTGGAGTGTATCTTGATATACTGCAGTCCGCAGGGCTTTAGAGTTAAAGCCTTGCGACTTTTATTAACCCAAAAGTATCTTATACCGATAAATGGTTAAGGCGGACTGCATTGCAGTCGCAGATAGCATTTATGAATTCATTAATTAATGCTTCCTCAGCGTACGAAGTCTTGTCTGTTACATAGAATTACTAAATCAGTAAAAATATTTCAGTAAATCACAATCATTCAACTCTGAACTAGAATATGAAGACTTTTGTCAAGTTACCAACTTAATGCACAATTTCTTTATTCTATAACAATATATATGTTACATTATAATCCTTGAAATGTTTCGAGCAGTACCTTGCTCATCTTCAGGAGGACAAATTGTATTATTGCAGCCTCTGGTATCGTCACTCTATGTAAAAGGCCGTACAGTATGCCGGTTGCAAACGGACTCCGCAGAGTCCGCTTGCAACCGGCATACCGTACGGCCATTTACATAGAGTGACGATACCAGAGGCTGTAATAACACAATTTGTCCTCCTGAAGATGAGCAAGGAACTGCTCGAAACATTTGGAGGATTATAATGTAACATATGTATTGTTACGGAATAAAGGAATTGCGCATTAAGTTGGTAACTTGAAAAAAAGTCTATACTATGATGCACGGTCAGAAAAACATCAAATTAGAATATGAAGTTTATATTGCAAGTCATTTTTGATGCAATGTCAGTCTATTTAACTACACAGCAGTGTGCGGTGCATCTGATAATGTTTGTGAAGGCAATAGGATATCCTCATGTGAGGATTAACGGAAAAAATTTTAGTGCATTAAAATTAAATATTCGCATTATATTCTTTCCTTTTCGCAGACGAAATGTGACATGATGCAATATCAACTCCCTGACTGTGTCTGACTTAGCATACTGCACCGAATGATCAGTAACAATTTTTCATAACTTGGTCCAAAATTAGACAGAAGTTGTTCCCCGTTACTAGCCTAGACGTGAGTGGGTTGCCTTAGGGAAAGAAACTTTTTTCGTTTTACACCCAGATGGGAAAAACGAGTATCGAATTGACGAAGAGTAAAGAAGTTCATACGAGCGAAAAACTGAACACTGGTTTGAGTAATTAGCTAACTGCACGCACTTTGAAAACGGATATAACAAAGTGTGGCCCAGTTAACGAGCGCTGTTTGATTATAGAATGGAACTTAATTAGTAATGGAACAGTCGTCTAATCTTATTCCTGGTTTTTAGGCGCGTTCGAAAAATTTCTAACAGTGACTATTAGCTTCGTCATGTCTGTCTGTCTGGTTGTCCGTCCGTCCGTCCGTCCGTATGGGGCCAACTCTTCTCCCACTGAAAATATTTGTATGAAATTTGATATTTGAGAATTTTTCGAAAATCTGTGGAGAAAATTAAGCTTTCGTATAAATATAACAATTAACGGGCACCCTACTTGAAGACCTATGTACATTTATCATATTTTGCTGATTTCATCTTAGAATGAGAAACGTTTCAGAAAAAAAGTTGTAGAGAAAATCAAAACCTATATTTAACCAGTAACTTTTTCAAAAATCGTGCTGTTTATGAGATAATGTGGAAAAATATGATGGAGCCAGAGAGGCAGCAGATGACAAACAATTTGGCGCAGTAAAAATATGATTTGCCGGCAGGATTACTAAGGCAAGAATATAGACACACACTCGTAATATTGAATACCTGTTGCTTTTACAAGGCAAGAGTGGTTACGCGAACACGCCTGAGTGTCATGTTGTACGTACGTGCATTGCCTGTCTTGTTTGAATTATGCTTCACCACGCTGTGGATTTGTTCACAGAGCACTTAATGAGAAATACATGTACTCTCTAGAGTCGAACACTTTGTGGAACGAACTGTGCTTGGTTAAATGTTCTCCTATTCTCTGACTGACAAATATCACTCTGTAGCTTTTGGCATTCCTTTTTTTTCACCCCCACGGGAGGTGGTAGACTCGAATGGTCGCCAGACGAACAGTTATGTCAAATGAGGATTTGTCTTCATTGCCTCCAGAAAAATTCGAGGACATAACATCAATACATGGCACACGTCTTCCTTATTATCCCTAATTGTTTATTCTTGATTTATTTCGATTTTTTGACATATAGAGTATAAAAGTAAGACGCCCTTCTAAAATCCAAGGATTTATCGGTCAATTGCTGAATTAATTCTCTAAATGTTCTGAAAGAAATTACTAGGTGTACCGTTTACAGATACATGAACATTTCAGCAAAATACCAAAATCAAACCATTCAGTACCACAAATTTATTCCGATAATTTTAAAGTTAGTCATCCTGTTGTATTTTCGTGTAATTAGTTAACGTTTTTTACTTATTAACTAATTATATTCTTATACACTTTCCATTGACTCAGTAAATTATTTACACAATTTTTCTCAAAGTAAACAGAAGCCAGTGAACTAAGTGGAGTTTTTTCATGCTGCCATTTGTTTCTTGAAAGTTTCCAGAGCATCTTTCCTTTAAACAACATTTTGGCCTGAATAGAAAGTTCTATGTATCTAATAGTACTTCGGAAGGGAGTGGTTGCGAGCTTATCATTTTGCTTACAGCGTTCCTATAGTAACACATGTAATCAGGTTTAAAAGCAATTTGCAGATACTGTGACAACAGCTGATCTTGTTATGTCCGGTTGTTGGTATAAAAACGCGATCAACTGTATTTCCACCCTAGAGGATTTAAGACAGCTATACGGAGTACTGCTATGCCTCTTGTCTTGACTCATGTAAAAAGTTTCCACGAAGTTCATTCAAAATGGTAATTTGCTTTCATTATTTATTATTTGTTCATCAGCTACAGCGTTTCCACTCTCTTTACAAGAATTAATTTGTTTCTTGGTAACTTGTACTCTTTCGATAAATTACTTGAACATACGTTGTACAAGAAACGTAATTTAGCTTACAAAAGAGCGCTCGATTACCTTGAATGAGAATGTCTGTTTTTTAAGTCCCTCCAGAACAAACTTATGTTACAGCCTTAATAATATGTGACTGCTACCCCCTTCCACAACATTAATGTATAATTCATTAATATATCGCCATATAAATTTCACAATTTTTTCTCGCACTTTTTAGGTGGATTTGCTTTTCTGTTGTTCATATGTGAATTGAGTTGGGTTTAGCAAAAACCTTACACATTACCCTTCTGAAAATCTACAGCTACAGCCTTTCTCAGAACGTTGGTTTGTCGCTTATCTCTCTCAGATATCCCAGTTTTACACTTCTGTGTTTACAGAATCCTACAATTTTACCACGTCTTGAACCAGTCCATTCCCTGACGCCCATCTGACTGAGTGTCGTGGAACCACAAAGAAATGTTTACTGACATCGTTTTAAGTTTCTTAATATTCTTTCGAGGATTGATGTAGTAAATTTGGAAACAAAATTCATGGGGTACATCTGGAAGTGAGACAGGAGGAGCTTAGGGAATGGGTTGTGATCTCAGTGAAATATTTTCGAGCAAGTTGGAGCATGACTACACACTGCTGATACTGTTTTGAGCATTATAAACACACATCTGCTTGTAGGAGTACTTGATTTATAAACTTCCTTCAGAGTCTTCTATTAAATAAACAAGACAAATTGTTGGAAACTCGATCTTTTCCTATCCTTACTCGAAAGGGTAGGGAGACATTACTGAGTTACGTAAGACAGAAAGAGCTATATTCATTCTGGGCCAAAGCGAGACTTCAAGGTAGTTTGACAAGATCTCTGTTCACCATCAAAATGAAGTGATGTTACGATAGAGAGGCTCATTGTAACGTATAAGAGGAAAATACAGTGTAAATAAAATTATTATACTACAAAAAAATTGGTGTGCTGGACTGTTTTTTTTTTATAGATTTTATCAAATTGAACTTTGTTGCACGGCAAGAAAAGGAGCTCTTTTAAAATATTTCCCGTCAGTTGTTCTATTACGAATATTCGAGAGAGCGGACACGTAAGGAGGCCCAGTTCTTGTTGCAATATAACTTTGACGTCACCGTTAAGAATTAACGGTGTCCATGGCCGAACAGTTTCTAACTTCTACAGGGGTTGACTGGATGTAGGTTATTCTTTACTTTATGTTCTCCTGATATTCATTCTTGATATTATTTTTGGGCTTTCTTAAGGATTATGTTTATAGCAATTGTCCTCAAAATACCGCCTACATGGATGGTAAATTGGGTGCATGCAGTCACAAAAATGATGGTACGGATATACTGGGAACGACAGTGCAAATTTACGTGTACAGTGAGGTCGTGTTGGTGCGGTGGACTGTTGGCATATTTAGCGCGTTTTAAAACTATGTTAAAGAGTCAAGTTTGGGTATGTCAACATCTACACCACGACAAATAGCCTTCGTGGAAGTGATTATAATTGTGTTTATGTAACGTCAAATTTATGTCAAATATAAAAGAATTTTCTCGTGAATATCCTGTACATAACGCACACAAGAGAATGGAAGATGGAAGCGGAAAATTTCCAATTAAGTCAAGAAACAAGAGGAATAACGAAGGGAAATCAGGATAGATTTCTGAACTATTTTATAGTCTCATGTTTTCGTGGAATACAGTAGAGAACGAAAGGTCCACTTGTCCGTTTTACTTGTGTAAGTGTAGATTTGGAGACCGATATGGTTAAATATTAACGGTTTATAGCTTGGGAAAATACGGCATGAAGCCGTACGGACAGCGGTGAAAGAATGTATGTTGTGGGAGCTTCTCAACCGGTGACCCGCAGGCCATTTCCGGTTCACAGATTCCACCTAAAGTAGTATGTGGTGAAATTCAGGGTAGCTAGAAAGATTAAAATAACTGACCATTTTTTCCTTTTGTCTTTTCCATTTAACGACTAATCAGTTTTGTGGTCATTATTGTTTCCTTGCTTTCTCTTTTCGGTATTCTTTTGTGTGACGAACCGAATGCTGAGCTGAGGACAAGGAATTTTTGTGCTTGCTCGTTGCTTCCACTAGGCGTGGGGATACGTGGAGTTGTAATTCCGTGGTCATTGGGAATATGGATAAGATGGGGCACATTGTTTGATATTGCTTGGTGCTTTGTTTAAAACGACATCTTTGTGTGAGCGATATGAAATACCTTTGACTTTAAGTCACGTGAGTTACGTATCTTGCAGTTAAACATGCTAGTAGTAAAATAGTATTTATTCCGTGCATTATTAAATAAACTATCTTATACTAAGCAACCGAATGCAAAATTTTTTTATGTAAGTTTATATTTAAAGTTTAAAACATAATAACATTTACAGCATGTTTCGACTGTTCATGTTTTGATACATATCTAATTGACGTATATGTTCTCTCTGATGATGACTCATACAGAGTCGAAACATGTTTTAAATTCTAAACATAAACTTACATTGATATATTTTGCATTTAATTGGTGATTAACCCTTTACAGACGAAGCGCAGACTACTTTATTTGAAGACCCAGTCCGTACCGCGCAGTAAACACTTTTCATCTCGGATATAAAAACCAATCAGTTTGTGATGTTAGTGGCACAAGTCGCTCTTTGTTCTCAGATAAATACAAAACACATAAATACAGTGTGGGCAGAGCGTACAGTTGTTGAATGTTCAACTTGTTGATGCATCACCTAACCAGTAGGCTTTAACAGGTAAAAAGATAGTTTATGCTGGTAATAGGAAGAAATGTAATGATGCTGGAGATCTGAACCATGGTGTGTTCTAAGATATTCTCCGGGAATTTACTCATATGGATTAAACATTTAAACCTCGCAGTAGACTCGACAGAGCTATTTAATTGATATTTCATCAATAAACATAAATTATCAACTACATCTGATGCGTATCTTGTGCACAGAATGTACGCCATGTTTGTCATCTGCAAAAGGCCAAAAGTAGATTCAGATGCTGTATACTAGTTTCTGTTTAATGCAGTAAAATCGACATATTTTCCATGTCGAGATTAACACAATCGATTCTATTCAGAGCAAAAGTGTAAAGAACACTTCATACCTGTTCTGTTGCATCTGTAATCTGTATTAATCCGGGAAACTAAACATTTTCGACAAGCTTCAACAAGTGACAGTGTTACCTATACCTCTCTCTTGGTAAAAGCTAGAAGGAAACTAAGTAACAAACTACACGTAGCTACAGCAAGGCCATCGGACTTTACCCTAACAGAGTTTCATTTAATTTCATCATAATTTTCCTAACGTCAGATTTAATTAATACACTTCTTTTCTTTTTCACTGCAGGCAACTTTTTACCTTGTCGCCAAATTCCCATTATAATAATTCTAATGATAGTAGGTGGTAAGTATGCCTATACAGGGTGCTTAAAATGATTATGTAAAGTTTTACATACCCGTACTCATTGAAATCTTTACGTCCCTAAAAGGAATAATACAACATTCCGTGCTTGTCAGCGCGCACGTTACTGCATTTTGAACGTGCGAGCGCGCGCGCTCGCACGCACACACAATGATATTTATATACACACACACATACGTAGTACACACATACATACATACGCACATACCTACACATATACATACATACATATATACATACATACATACACATACATACATACATACATACATACATACATACATACATACATACATACATACATACATACCCGCATATTTGCATAACCTAAGATGTCCTTGTGCGCGCCAAGAAGATATAAGCAAAAGTGCTGGTATAACTCCACTCATTCTTAATCGCAGCACTGGATGGGATTGGTTACTGTCACACTCCGACCGCTTTACTCCCGCGAAGGAACCCTCGGCATCTATTTAGTGGCTGGATGTACACGCTCCAGAACGAGTCACGACTATAGAAAAGAGAAAAATCTTTTGTCCGCGATAGGAATAGAACTGTTCGTCTGCTGTACAGCCCGTAGCCTGTTAGCTGTACCTACTCCACTACCCCCGCTTCCAGGCGGGTCAAGAAACCCAGCATATGTGACAACTGAAAAGAGCCAACGACTTAATAGATCACGGGTGCAGTCCCTCGGAATTTCGCCAGCAAATGGATAGTCTACGCCGAAGCTTATAACTCGACAATAATTTTACTAAAACACACAGAATAGTAAAATATCATAAACATAACGTCAGATACCAAAGAATCCATTGACGTTGTTCCTAGGACAGCACGTGACCACGCTTTCATGACTAAATGCTGGAATTTTAATTGCTGCTCAATTTTACGGTACTCTGTGATTGTTTTCGAGGTCGTAATGAAAATTGTAAGAGTACGGTCGCGTGAAAATGGGTATAGATCCCTGTTATTGATTCATTAGCGCCTGTGTATAGAAGTGGGGGGAGGGAAGCAATTGCGTGCTGACTGCAATCCCTATTCCTATCGTATTGGCATACTTGCACGAGAATGGAATCGATCGGGTCCTGGAGCAGTGCTACAGGTATGCCGACTTCAGTGTTAACAGTCGCCTTCTTGTACTGCGTGTGGAAGGGAATGTCCACATACGTGTAGCTGGGTGCGTCAATGCAGCGGTGGACTAAACTCATGCGAACTTTCTGAATTAATTACCAACTGATCATTCTTCATAACCGAGTAATTTGGCTCAAGCGGTAATATTTCTGGTTTGTATTCTGGGGGGATGGGAGTGGTTCGTAGCTAGAATTTCGACAAGGTTATAGGCTCTTCAGTTGATGTAATTCTTGTATTTCCTCAGTCCCTTCGGGTATATCCGAGATATCACCCTCCGCACTTTTTGGCGCTTTCGGAAAATTGCGAAAAGTGACCATTAGCTTCGTCATGTCTGTCTGTCTGTTCGTCTGCATGGAAATACTTGGCTCCCATTCAACGAATTTTCATGAAATTTGATGTTTCGCTATTTTTTTTCGAAAACTGATAAAAAATTCAAGTTTCATTAAAATTGTACAGGAATAACGTATACTTGACATGAGGACCGACATACATTTGTGATCATATCTCGCTCATATCTTCTTAGAATGAGAAATGTTTGAGTCAACAGTTGTAGAGAACATTAAAACCCGCATTTTATGTTCAGTAACTTTTTTTCAGAAATCGTGCCTTTTGTGAGATAATGTGAAAAAATATAGTAGAACCGGGCAGGCCACGTATGACAATATGGCGCATGCACATTTCACGCTGGGTACCTAAGGCTACAAACACACACTTTTGGAATATATAATAATTATTGCTTTTCCACTGCAACATAGTTGCACGATCGCACCTCAATGTTACGTTAAACGTACATTGCTTAGCTTGTTTCGAATTCATTGTTCAGGAATCACATATTTTACACTGTAATGTCTGACCCAGTCACATCGTCGTTAAATAAAATGACTGAATGAATGAGTGAATAATCACAAGAAGCCTTAAGTATGACGATTTAATTGAATGAGCGTACCTAAACAGCCATTAGACTCATAGTAATTCAACCTGACCATATTACTCGTACTTTCACGTTTAATTCTGAATAATTACTTCATGTCATGTACTTGACATCACAGTACATCCGTTATTGAACATAAGAGGACTGACCAAAGTTGTAACTTCTAACTATCAACAAATTTGTACCAACTCTGAAATAGACAGGAAATACCACGTTTAAAATATTTCAACTGAACTTTGATAGCAACAACACACTTTATATTATTAAATTTTCCCTGCAATAGGTATATGTTAGAATATGCTTATTTCCAACTGTTTGCACATCTGTTGGTTAACATGTGAAGTATTGCTTCTCCGTCACGTTTCGGCTAATAATAATAATAATAATAATAATAATAATAATAACCATCCTCAGGGATATTGTTGACACAAAGGAGCATTTGATGCTAGGACATATCGCCGTCAATTATACTTGGTAAGTGTTACATTATAAAATTAAACGATTAACAAAATATCAGTATTTTATATTAAACAATTACCAAACTAGCCTAAATAATGCAATATTGGTATTAATTTCTATTTGTAGTTCTTTGCATCCAAACATCTGAAGGGAAATATTTTTCTTCAGTCCTAACTGGGTTATAAACGCAGTGTGCAGGGTTTATGAGCCAACTAAGATCGAGTAGAACTATTTGCCTTTAGATGTCTAAATGCAAAGAACTACAAATACACACTAATACAGATATTATACAATTTCAACCTAGTTTTAGTATTTATTTCATATCAAATATTGATATTTCATTAAACATTTAATTTTGTAATGTAGCTCTTACTAAGTACAACTGACATGTTTTAGCATCAAATGCACCTTTGTGTCAACAATATCCCAGAGGATTTCTATTATTATTAGCCAAAACATGTCGGAGAAGGAATACTTTAAATGTTAACCAACAGATGTGCAATCGAAGGTGCAGGGGTAGTGCCGTCGAACACAACTAATATAATATGGTGTAGTAGTTTATTGATAAGACTACATGTTTCGGCCCTATCACTGGGCCATCATCAGGTCTCGGATAGTAATTGGAGGAGACTATAGAGTGGGTTGCATGCAATTACTATCCGAGACCTGATGATGGCCCAGTGATAGGGCCGAAACTTGTAGTCTTATCAATAAACTACTACACCATATTATATTAGTTGTGTTCGACCTTCGTATTTATCTAACACAACGGGGATGTTACAACTAAAGATGTGCAATCATTTGGAAATATTTGTATTGTAACAGCAAACTGTGTATGTCAGGCAGTATTTATATTCTAAAGTTATACTCGATGGCCTAGAAGCTGGCCCTAATCCTCGTCAAGTCGTTCGTTATTAAAAAAAGAGCAAGTTTATTTTTAATGGTAACCGTTAATGTCTTGGGTTCTATGCCAGTTATCGCTACTTACATAAAATGTGTTCTAAAGGGACTGTAAATATATCGACAGTCATCTAATGATAGGAGTAACATCCACTTTCACTATGTCGTGTTAATATTGAGTACGGCCTATTTCTTGCAGTGCGCAATAAACAAGTAACTAATCAGCTCCATTGAGCAGAGTCCCTCTTGTGAAGCTTGTTCTTGCCTTGTCAGAAAATTCTCCACATGTGCCTGTCCTCAACCAGATGAATCCTGTCCTCGCCCATCGTAATACTCTTAAGATCTGTTTTATCTTTGTCCTCGTATCTACGCTTTGGTCTTCCAAGTGTTTGTTTTCTTTAAGTTTTTACATTCAAATCCTACATACGAGTGTTGGAACTTTAATAGTGGCAACTATTTATTTACAACTCATACAAAATAGATACATGTTTCGAAGTTTTACTGTCCTTCAATGTAGTCACCAGCATTGTGTACAACCCGTTGC
>Ga0209628_10003434_pt1 | contig 11106 bp, 4 predicted proteins | sample TergutCu122P4_FD_187285 | JGI IMG/M metagenome (GOLD analysis project Ga0209628, IMG submission 187285) | Cubitermes ugandensis P4 segment gut microbial communities from Kakamega Forest, Kenya - Cu122 P4 (SPAdes) (version 2) | ecosystem: Host-associated > Arthropoda: Insects > Digestive system >...
AGCAGCTGAAACGGGCTGACAGTAAATAAAACTTTATGATTTCGATTAATACACCAACAACTTTGTGCCTCATCAAAAAAAAAATAACATAAAATATATAGGATCTCTAGGCTACTATACAAACTGAAATATTACAACATCAAAACAAACAAAAAACATTCCTGTAAACCCAAAACACCAGTCCTGAGAAGTCTTTCATCTTCCACATCACAATGTAAAAGATCTCACTACTCCTACGTGAAATACATAAGCCCCTGTTTTCTTGTCCTCATGCAGAAGAAGCCCTGCTGAACGGAGACATGGCAGACACACCAAGCATTAGTATGATCGCGTCATCCAATCCCACAACATATTTTCTGCATTCCCCATCATACAATATTTATGTGATGATTGAATAAAATACAAGAGGCACTAAAAGGACTCTCCATTTCAACCCTCCTTTCTGTGTTTTGGGAATAGCGACTGAGCAGCACGTTCTCAGTACCTATCCGTGAGGGATTTTCAAAAGACTTCTGGTACTTCGCCTGCTGGGAAGGGAGGACAAAAAATCGAAAAGAGAACAACATTCTTTATAGTATATAAGGGATAACGACGTGTAGTTTGGAGGGGTGAAAAAAATAGGGCGGGAAGGGACGCTCGATTTCCCAAAAGGGTAAACAGAGACTAGGGAAAATAAATTTACATGAATCTTTCAACCTGATGCTGCTCTTAGAACCTATTGAGGAAACAGCCTTTTTGGAAATTCATAGTATACACCCCCCCCCCCCCCACTCTGTTTCCTGCCTACCTAAAGGTAGATGAAGTCGATCACACGATCAAGAAAGCAATTCTACGTGAAATGGATAGAAGAGACGACTACGTGAGTGGAACTTATCAGCTAAAAGTTTGTTCTTTTATTTAGGAAGAAGTTCGAGTTCCTCTTTATGGCTGCTTACACGACAAATGAAACAGACATGTAAATTGTTTGAAGATAACCGAATATCCAAGGCACCAACCTTAGGCTTGGGACATGTTGACCTATAAACTGCCTACTGTTCGATTCGTCTGATTATGCCACAGCAAGTGTGAAAATAATTCCTTTAGTTATAAACAAATTATAATTCACAATTGTACAAGATAATCGAGAACAGGGCGCTGAGGAAAATATCTGGCTATAAGTAGACGTTAAATAGCCGGAGGCTGCAGAAAATGGGAAGCTGCATAGCTTTTATTCGTCGTCCATTATTCTGGGTATGGTTAAATAAAGTCGGGTGCGATGGGAAAAGCATGTTCACGAAGGGACGAGAAATGAATATTGCTTTCTGATGGGAAAGAGTTAAGATGTGGCCACTTTGAAGACCTAGGTTAATATGAGAGGACAATGGTCAATGGGTCTTAAAGACAATAGATGAGAGCAAATTGGATTTATGTGGCAAAGGTAGGGACTAGTAGTGCGATCTTTTAGCTGCAAGGATAAGTGTTCGCTTTGTATAAAATTCGGAAGATTTCTTTCTTTTTTTTAATACATTTTGTATTTTAATCAGCAATCAGAGTACAAGGTATTCTATAAGCTGATGTGCTGGGAGTCTAACTTGTAGACTCACTAGCGTGATGAGTTCCCCTCCAGCGAGGAGATCTCTTAAGTTCAATCACACTGTACACCCAGCCTTTGAAGATGGAACTGATACAGGGATCCGAAACGTCGGACAACTACAATTTGACGCCGGGGAAGTACCCAGAAGAAAATATACAACAATTGATTGATGTTTGGCTCCTCGTAGATGAGGTTTCCATATCACACCCAGCGACGCACTGCAGTCGGTAGGACTCCTCTGGACGAGTGGTCAGTTTGTCGCAGAGACCTCTACCTGACAACACACAACACTCACAACAGACATCCATCCATGCCTCCGGTGGAATTCGAACCCACGATCTCAGCAGGCGAGCGGCCGTAGACCTATGCCTTAGACAGCGCGGCCACCGGGAATGGCAGGAGATTTCTTGACTAGTTAAATAACTATCACACTCTGAATAATAACTCTGTTCAATGAAGTTAGTTATTTAGAATTTCATCGTCATAGGCGATCGAGCTGAAATGCTGAACAGGATTTCGAGGAGCGTATAAATAAGTGTTTTTAAAATGAAATGTTGGGGAATGTCATCGATCAAGTAAATTCGCTTTTTATTTATACTTAATTTTCAAAGACGGTTTGACCTGCACCTATAATGTTCTATTACGTATATCACAACAAGTTTGTGACACCAGCAGCTTTGGGAAAGTTTTGAAGATCAGTGTCTAACGCTTGGGGAAGGAGACCCGAGAAGACCATGGTGCAGAGTAGGCTGTAAAGTGCAGTACTGCAGGAATCAAAGACGTCCACGATGCTCCTCTAGTGTCGCAAAGTGAAAGGCAGGAACCAAGTTGAAGATAACAAAAAGAAGGTAAAGACAACGTTGAAAACTTTGAGGGAACGAAAGAGAAAGGATAAAAAGTGATAAGAAATTTTGGCTTCCTTTCAAACCATAAAGGGGAGAGTATCAGTTCCCTGCATTACGTGAAGACGCAATACAACAAGCGGAGTCGACTGAACTAAGATCTCATTTTTTAAGTGCCTTCATTACAATTACATCTCATAATAATATCAACAACAAACAAATTTTAAACATTTTTCACGTTGTTGTTTACACAGGGCATACTTATCAAGTTATTTACCTAAATAATGTTCCAACAATATGCATTACATATGATTTTAAGAAGTTCTTATAAAAGCGTGTGCGTAATAGACAGTTTTTGGAGTAGCAATACTTTAGCTTATAAAGTTAACCTCTCCTGACGATGATAGTGGCCGCCACAGAAACATGTTGGAATACAGTTTGATTGTACAAGAAGGTTTTAAAATCATGATACAAGGGGTGCTGATAAGTCCTTAGCCCGACCAGGAAGGAAAAAAGTACAGCGACGGAAGATTTTGATGTTTATATATCCTATTTATTATCATAATTGGAGGAATATTAGTACTATTTATATACTCGTATATATAACAAGACTAGCGTCAAATGAAATATTCTCACCATCAAACAAACTACATCGGGGAGTAAGTTGGGCTAAGGACTTATCAGCACCCCACTATAGTGCATATTTTTGGAACAAATTTTAGATAAACAACCGATTTAAATCTGTTATAAAACAGGAAAATTTCTTCAGAAACAATGAATCTAAACGGTTTAAATTCTTTTATACAGACATCTGATTCCAGTCGCCACTCTCGCACACCATTTCACTATGATATTTTTCACCAGAGCCTAATTCTCTCTATAAGTTTGTATTTCCAATTTTCTTTTGTATGCTTCCTGTTCTGATTACTCCTTCCCTATTGATCACTTTAGTAAAATTCGGTATAAATTATGTAAGTTTAAGTTCTTCATCACAATTTTCTTTACACTCCTAAGATGTCGTGACATTTCTTCAGCATTTTCTTCTCTGACACTCCTAATATGTGGTTTTCCCTTCGAGTAAGAAACCAAGTACCACACCTGTACCTAACAGCAGGATAACCTAGGAACAATGAGTTACAAACTGGAGTGACAACGGACTGAAAACAAGAATTCGATTCTCGGTAAGGGTAGCAACTTCGCTCCACAACTTTCAGAAGTTCTCCAGAAAACAGTTAACCTCCTATCCAAAGTACACCAAACACACTTCCGTGGGTTGCGGTTAAAGCACACAGATAGTCACCCAGAAAACCAAAATACAAAATTAAAATTTTGTATTTTCTAATATTTAGAACTTCAGAGGTAGCTACCGTTACGTTGAAACTGAACTCATTGGCATTACGTATTTTCCGTTTGTAGCTGTTACTTGTTTCTTAAATACAACTAATATGCCCTACAAAATTTGCTAAGGTCCTTGTAAACTACAGTGTTACAAAAGCTGCTGTAATCGTTAAAGTGGTCTACAATGTGCTTAGACTATTGATGGTCATGTGCGAGCAGCAAAATCCTCCTTGCGAAGCTGATGGTGGCAGCGCCGTTCAAGATATGTTTATAGACCCCAGTGAATGTCAAATCACAGTAATATGGATGTGACAGTAATCCTATTTTGAGCTTGTTTTATCCAGTCCATTTCCTGGTGCCTAATTTATCTAAGACCAATTATAACATTCTACCACCTACTTCAGTGTCTCTCAAACAGTCTCTAAACTTCAGGTTTTGCAATTAATTTCTCATTGATTTCATCATCTTTCCCATATCCCCAATACAGTACTATCACCTTATATTCCTTGAGGTAATCACTTTGATAATATCTGATGCCGCTATAATCTATGACGCTCCTTATTACGTAACTTTCGCTGTCCTTTCTCCAATCCGTTGTCAATTAGATGCAAATTTTCCTAATGTTTTGAATTCTTAAAAGTATATTTAATCCCCTTTAAAAAGCCGGCCTCTTTGCTTCTTTTCATCAGTACTGTCTGATGTGTACATGGCAATGAAAAATGACCTTGGAAACTGTTTCACAAATGCGTAGGCTAAGAGACGTTAAAGTCAGAAGGTACCAATATGAAACTCTAAGTTGGGAAGAATATGCATGGAAACGGTGGTGACTTATTTGACGATATACCTGAAAGAAATGAGTAAGAAAACGGGAAATCTTATTATTAATAGCAAATTTAAGAGACAGAATTGAAACCAGCATTTTCTGAACATAGATTAAGATTGTTAATTGCCACACAACATAGCAGACGTACTTACATTAACATTTTAAAGACTGACATTATACCGAATTATATGTACAGTTTTATTCCGTACCGCTCAGTAAGCACACTCCGTCTCTGTTATAAAAACCAATCGGTCAGCGCTGTATAGAAAAAAAAATCGCTGTTGCGGGATCCACACAAAGAACATAAATTCACTCTGTGCAGGAAGATTATAATTTTTGAGGGTTACAACTAGTAATATATAAAATAACCATTACGCTTTAATGGGCTAAGTGTTAAACAACTGCCAGCATTAAAAATTATACTTAAATAAATGTGCTTTAAACACAAATAATTCATTATTCATGACGACATCAATAACCAAAGCAATATGTGACAAGATAAGCAGTGTGCCACAGACACAGAAATTTAGTCTCTACTGAATTTGGACAAATCTTTCCTTTGACATTTCTGTTATAATTCCGGGGGTATTGCTTTCCATATTAAAAACTAATAGCTCATGGAACACTGCGCTCTTAATACTCTGCCCATCCTCAGATCAATAAGAACAAAAACATATTCTGGACTTCTGCCCAGTGTGTCAAGTACTGCTGCCAAGAACGCAAATAAATCATGTACTTACGTTAAGCGCCATGTTCCTATGCCTCCTGAGCTGGTAGGACGACACTGGAGATAATCAGTATTAACGTGAAACCACTCTCTTCAGTAACACACTCCGACTGACATTCGTTTGGTTTAGTTCTGTGTAACTAACATACCAGCATTTCACTACCGTTCTTGGATCCTACACCAGATTGGTTTAAATTTGACCACAATAACGCGTAACTGAACACTGTTCAATGAAGCAGACTTCATGTTAATAGTCCAAGGTCACGCGGTGAGTAACAACATGGCACAGAGGACGCAATGTAGTGCACCTGCAGACCAACAGCGCCAATCAACACAGCTACCCTGCCAGTCAGTGTTACCAAACTACTACGCGGTTAGAATCTACTGACATTTACCTAAGGGACACTTGAAGTGCAGAAATTAATGTCCTCTTGAAAGTTTAGTGTACGAATTATAACACATATATTTAGTATCAATAAACAATACATTGTTTAATTATAGAATCATTAGCCATTTAGCCTATGCAATTCCATATGATATCTTCTTGTCCAACGGTATTAAAGTTGCAAGGGGCTGCGTTGAACCTGTGCTTATCGCTCTTGACACAGCAATTTGCCATAGACCACCGATACACAATTTTAGAGCAGACATAAAAAATGACATCATTAATAGACCAACACTTAAAAAACATATTATGATTTTTACGAAAATATAAGGAAAAGTAATATTATTTTGTGGACACAGCATGTTGATAGAAGATGTTTTTCTAATCCACCTGTCTCGTACGCGGGAATCTCTGTTTGACGAACTGTGAGAGTTATGACAAATTGCTGTTTCATGAGCGCTAGGCTTTTATCTACATAAATAATAATGTACAAGCATGTACATTAATTACTGCCAATTAAACTAAAAAATTATATATTGCTGCAAAATACGATTACAGTCTGTCCCCCTTACCTGGGACACCGACATTCGTTTCCCTGCTTATGGAGGGCTGTCTTTGAGGAAATAATACATTAAATTTGGGCGCAATTCCGAAGCTCACATCTGTTACCCAACAATTTTACAACTAAATGTGCAATCAGTCCGTTTTCTGCAGGTACTTGGCCACATTAATGACAGCAAATTAATAAAAATTCCCCGCACTCGCGGAGAAACACAACCGCGGCAGCACAGATTTCTCTCTCTCTCTCTCGTTCTCTCTCTCGCTCTCTCACACACATACACACACGCACACACAAAAAGTTTTAATTTTGCATCTGCCGTTTTCTCGATTCTGCTGTAAATGATCCAAGATCTTTCGTAGGATTTCTGACCATTGAAGAGGCACAGCTCCAGAGGGCGAATAACCATCATGAGAGTGGTTGTTAATAATAGTAATAATAATAATAATAGTAATAATAATAAAGCGATCCTCATAATATGTACAACATAAATACGAAACAGAGCAATACGTGCAAAGTTAATCGTGTTTTGGGCTGCACTTAATGACTTCACAATTTGAATCTGTTACTCAGCACAGGAAGCTTTGATCGCCACCAGAACGTTAGTTATCACCGAAAAATTCAAAATAACCGCCGAACCGCGACGTTAAAAATGAAAATGTTCAACAAGCAATTCGGTGTTTGTAACTTTTAAAAGAGTAACTTAAGGCATTCAGTGTTCATGTTGCAATCATACGGCATTGTCAGGAATATTGCTGTTTGAAAAGAACAATACAGTACTGAAATCATGTTGACACACGGGTGGAAATGAAATGAAAGGCGAATGGAAACGACGTTGTCGGTAATTCCAAAATATTTACATCAGTTACGATGCAATAAAACTAGCCTAAAAACAAGGATTTGACAGACTTCAGCAATGACGCACTTCTCGCGAGCATGTTTAATTAATATTTATTTGTAACAGCCCTATAAATCCATATTTACATTATTTCATGAGCATGGATATTCCCCAATTACAGGAGACTTGATTTAAGTGCCGTTTTCTGATAAAAATTCATCATGGATAAAGAAATCCCATATACTGAAATTACTGATGCCAGGAAAATTATATTAAATTAAACAAATATCATATAATACTAAGGAAATTCATTCATTCATTCAGTAATCTGTCTGACGACAGGTCCAAAGCCTCCTCCAAAACGATGCCTCCACATAGTGCGATCTAGAGCTTACTCCTTCAAATGAGAGTATCATCTCCTGTCCTTAAGGTCATCCAGTAGCTTCTTACGTCTTCTTCCTCGTCTTCTTTCCACTTCCATCTCCCCCTTTATCTTTCCTTCGATAACTTGTTTTAGAAGGTAGTTTCTACGTAAGACGTGTCCAATCCAGTTAGCCTTCCGTTTTCTTATTTCGTGTAGGATATTCCTCTGCTCATTGACTCTAAGTAACACTTCTTCATTTCTCACATGATCGGTCCAACTGATCTTCTCCATCCTCCTCCAGCACCACATTTCGAAACTTACTAAGAAAATATAAAACTTAATTACAATAATAATTTAGGAAAAGTTTGGTAAATTAAAAACAGGTACATTACCGAAATATAAACAAATAAATACGGCACTTTTAATCCTTATAAACGGACAGGCTAATAGTATTAACACGCCGATCCCGGTGGCCGTACGGTCTTAGTCACTTGACTGCTGGGACTGCGGGTTCGAATCTCAGCTAAGGGCGTGGATGTTTGTCTCTTGTGTTTGTTGTGTGACGTAGGCAACAGCCTCTGCGACGGGCTGATCATTAGTACAGAAGAGTCCTACTGGGTGTGTGTGGGGGGGTCCTAATTGTATGTGATCTAGAAGCCCCAAAACGAGGATGACTGGTCCAAATTTGGGCTGTAACGCCACAGAAAAAAGCTTTAATTCATAATAAGGGTAAAGAAAATTCCGAGAAAAAGATAATTTTATCTTGAAAGGCTCACAGTCTGGCGTATTTTTCTTTTCCATTCAACTAACTCCAAAGCACACTATGTTTTGAGCAGTTGATAATTACTCGCAAAGTCTAGATAGATCGTATTCCCTGATTTTATTACCATGGAAGTTTTAGCATATTTAGAGTAGTCAGCCCTTAAATAATTACCTTAATTAGTTGAATTCTCAAGACTTCCATCTTCTGGGATGTCACACCAGGTGGCCTGGCGGATAATTACCGACGGTTCAGAGTATCCTGCTGCCTCCACTTTCAGTTTATAAGTAAACGTCTCACAACTGAAGGCAGTTCATATTTTAACACATCCTTACCTTGATACATACATGTTTCACAGAACAGTCTAGGCATGTTTTCGGAACGTACGGAGTCAAATAAAATATTTCGTGTTTTCCATCATTTTATCGGAGTCCTTTTAGAGGTAGAACCTTAAAAAAGACCACAACCCTCTCTTCAAATTGCAGCACAATTCAATATTTTTTCCCATTTTTCGAAGCTATATAAATCATTACAATAACCAAGGTCTTGACATAACCTAAGAATCAGTTCTATCCCTTCCTTTGCACCTCACTGTCTTCCATCGACCAAAAAAAAACCCCCATTTTCTTACAGTTTACAACAGCCCCATCTACTCCTCTCATTAATCTGTACATCTACTAGCAGGCAAGAATGTGCGCCAGTGTAACTGCATCAACTTTTAAGTCCTGAGGTGGCAGATTTTGTGACAGAAGCTATTTTCTCGCTCAGGAGTCCTATAAAAATGCCTAATTACATGATTTACAAGTAATTATGGAATGGAATTGTCCAGGTACCATAACTGGTATTAGTTTACCTAATTCTATCTCTTGCAGGGTATACTGTGTTTCAAATACGGATTCACTTATCTGAGTTTATGAATATTTTAATGATATTAGTAATATTAGACTCCACACAGGCCCTTAATTATTTAATTCCACTGAAAACGGTAATCTCTGAGAAGCACGTCGTCATTCGGCCAATCAATAACTTTTCTGCCGTTTGTGGAAAGTGAAAATTCATTTTAGACTACAGAAGTAACAAAAGTGGGCTCTATCTCGTCGGTAACATACTACGAAATGTTAACGATTCCTGAACGATTGAAAAGTAGGTCCATTTGTGGCTATTCACCTACAAAAATCATACATCACTATGGACAATACCAAAAAACAAAATTACTTATTTTACTGTGAAATCCTGAAGAAAAATAAATTCAGCTGACATCCCTAAACACACAAAACAGACGTACCTTCTTGACGCTTTCACACGGCCTCTCATTTATCCAAACATCCTCTCTCTTTTAGAAAACCTCTAAAAATATGTTAGACAAAGTGAAGAGACAAATTACTATAGCAACAAAGGAGCGGTTTAGGAGGCTCAAGGAAATGAGATAGTGTCTCTTTAGGCAAGTGCTGCAACGCTATCTCAAAGCAGACCGTCACTGTTCCATAACCAAAGCCATTAAGCACCCTATTGTCATTCCACCATGATGTCCATGCTTGGATAACTCTTCGTACTCTAGAGTGTCCCTCGCTTCTCCTAGTTACCTGAACTTTGGCACTACTCCTGCAGCAACACAAATTACCAACAACGACAGAACCGGAATATTTCATTCTTTTTAAAAACATTATTTTAGATGAAGTTAAGTCAGTAAGTGGGCCCAATGATTACAATAGGAAAAATTTGGAATCCAGGAAGGAGCAGGGATTTTATGCGTTCTTTATGCACACTGAACTCACGCAGCAAGAAGTGATGTTTGCCTGTCTGTCAGTACGTACCGGTATGATTAACTTCAACTGTACTAAAAACGTCAATTATGCTAATAATGAGGTTTTCGAAGCATGTAGCTGAGAATTAAGATTGAAGATCTTGAAGATGGAAGCAGTACATTCCTTCGAAACATCGGAATCAGTTTACTCCCTGATGTAGCTTCACATCCCAAAAGAAAGGAATCCTCCAATTAAATTTCAAATTGCAGACTTGCATTAAATATTATGGTGTAAAAATGGTGTTATTTTTTATCGGTCTTGAATAAACGCATGCTCTGAACATGAGATCGAATGTAATCGATAATATGTACAAATAAGTGGCTCGCAGGCGATAGGTTTATGTATAAAATACAACACAGGCATCACTACTGAGATTCACATTTGTCTTGTCAAAGATTTCCCGATGTGATAAGAAATACCAATAAAAACATAAAGTTGAAAACAAACAAACATATTCGTCTATCTACTGTTTCGTTTGAATACAAATATTAATCTCTCAAGGTAAGAAACGACAAAGAGTGACTATTCAGGAAAGGTGGAAAGCCGAAAAGTTGGAATTTAGAGTAATTAAATGGGAGGATGGGGAGAAGTGTATAAAAATCCTCGGGTTGCATAACTGGCGGGGAATTTCTTGATTGGGTAAGCAACTACTAGATATTCAAAGAGGGATTCTTTTCTCCTGGGCAAAGTAATGACGAACAAATAAGTTTTAACTGCATGGGATACGTAAATAAAAAAAATCCTTCCATTTTGTTACAAATTATTATGTTGCCAGGAAGAGATAGGTCTATTTTCATCATTAAATATTCAAAGCCCAGTCGTAACAATATCTATAACCCGCCGTTAACGATAAGAAGTCCGTATTTTTTCACACATTACACGAGGGTTGGAACTTTAATAGTGGCAACTATTTATTTACAACTGATAGAAAATAGATACAGGTTTCGAAGTTTTACTTCCTTCATTGTAGTCACCAGCATTGTGTACAACCCGTTGCCAGCGATGTGGAAGTCGTAGGATACCTTTAGCAGCGCCTGTTGTGTTGATAGTTCGAATGGAGCGGTCTACCCCCTGAAGAATCTCTGGAACAGT
>Ga0209628_10003435_pt1 | contig 11105 bp, 7 predicted proteins | sample TergutCu122P4_FD_187285 | JGI IMG/M metagenome (GOLD analysis project Ga0209628, IMG submission 187285) | Cubitermes ugandensis P4 segment gut microbial communities from Kakamega Forest, Kenya - Cu122 P4 (SPAdes) (version 2) | ecosystem: Host-associated > Arthropoda: Insects > Digestive system >...
GTGGTCTTCTTCAATGAGGACAGACGGACAGGCATGAGGTGTCTAGTAGTCGCTATACCCTTCGCTAACGCTTCTGTGAAGACAAGTGTAACGTATGTTTTTGTTCTGTTGGTGCGTTTTGGTACCACATTTCTATTAGAATTTTTCTTGGGGTTGTCACAGATTCCAATATAATACGCTAACATGACACTTGATTTCGCCTGCTCTTTCTACCTAGTGTTTTCTACATCATCTGGCTGCAAGCGGCAAGCAGACAAACCGACACGCCTGATATGTTGATGCTTTTGTACGCTAGAAGGGTGCAGCAGAAATTAACTGCGTTCGTACCTCACGCATTTATTAAGTTATTACCAGTGAGCACAAACGGAAGAAACAACAAAATTATCCCACCAAAATAAGAGCTAAAGATAAAATAAGGCACAGACCCTAAAAAAAACCATGTACAGTATAATAAACCTGAAATTTCCAGTATATTTGAAACTCCTGCTATTCTCCGTGCATTTAACTAAACTTCATATCTATGGTTAAAACATCCACTCCAGTACGATGCTTGTTGGGTAAGTGGCGTTAAATGCACACGAATGATTTTCACCTTCGCTTTTACTCCGTACTTTTAATATAACTTAATCCTTTAAAGCACAGTGGTTATTACGTAAATCACTTGCTTTATCTTTAAAGAAATCACGTACTTTGCCCAGTGCGTGTAGACACGTGTTCAACATAAATCCGAGAATAAACACCCACTATTTTCCGCAAGAGCACTATCTGGTTGTTGCTTGAAATACAAACACTTCTTATTTTCGGTGTGGAAGGGGCCGAATTCTTTTTATAACTGTTAGATAAAATGCAGTCATAGAAGTTCTTTCTTTATAATAAAATCAACTAGATGCACTAATTTCACAAATTTATTTTGGCATGAAACTCTATATGTTTCGGGCAGTTCCTCTGTCCATCATCAGGAGTTTACTCACTGTACACTCAGCAATGGTATATGTCACACAGGTTTGTAGACAGCTTTCGAAAAGGACCAGAATGGAACTGCAATTCTATCCTGGTCCTGCCGAAAGCTGCCTACAAAACTGTGTGGCATATACCATTGCTGAATGTACAGTGAATAAACTCCTGATGATGGACAGAGGAAGTGTTCGAAACACGTAGAGTTTCATGCCAAAATAAATTTGTGAAATTAGTGGATCTACTTGGTTTTATTATAAAGAAATTTGTTACGATGCACGGTCACATGAACGTAAAATGCCGTCATAGGAGGGTTAAGCAAAGGCAGGGTATAGTCAGATTTTTGTATCGAAACTGATGGTCTGAAAAGGAAAAGATTCACATGATATCGGAAGTTCTGAATTTTATGGTTTCAACCCACAAATTACAACAAATGTACAAAATCGAATATATTTTTATATAATTTTTCTCTTACAAAACTTTTGAAATATACCGACTACTCCAATATCTTAATCGAAAATCACAGTGCACTGGTCACAAATCTTGCTCGCTATTCCGAAGGTTTGTGGATCATATTTCTGGTTGTGCCGATCGGGCGTGGTGTGCTATCTTAAATATATTTGGAAAGAAATCAAATAGTGGCTGAAAATTGAGAGTTGTCGCGTCCTTCTTTAGCTCTAATCACATAGAGCTGTAGTTACAGTACGTGATGGAAAGAGATTATTTGGGAGAACTGCGCGTAGAGGGTTCGGTCGAAATAACAGACAGGCAACGTACGTTTAAAAGTAACACTAGAGCGCTTTCGCCTAACCTTTGTTGCCGTGGAAAATAAAAAAAATTATTACTTAATTTGAGTGTATGTCTTTAACCTTAGTCATCTAGCATGCAAAGCGAATGCTCCGTTTTATAATGTCGTGTGTGGCCCCTCTGGTTTTTCCATATTTTTCCACGGAACGATATTCGGAAAAATGTTGTTGAACACAAAATGTGTTTTGATTTTCTCTACAAATTTTGTCCCAAATATTTCTCATTCTAAAAAGAACAGTGCAAGTGAGAAAGGTATCATAAATGTACATTGGTCTTCATGTCAAGTATCCGTTATTCTTGTCAGATTTTAATGGAACTTGAATTTTCTCAACGAATTTTCATAAAGTTCTCAAATATAAATTTCATAAAAATCCGTCCCGTGGGAGCCGAGTTGTTACATACGGACAGACGGAGAAACACAGACGGACGGGCAGACAGACAGACAGACAGACAGACAGACAGACAGAAAGACAGACAGACAGACAGACAGACGTTATTAAGCTAATAGTCTCTTTTCGCAATTTTGCGAAAGCGCCTAAACACGAATCGTTGTTAAATAAGTGTAGCGTGCGAAGCTGTGATTAGATTCTTGTGTTATCAGGATGAGGTCCATTGGCGAGCTCATGTGGACACTTGATACTTGGGCAGGGAATGTCTTGACCAGCTGTGTGACTATTCGCAGCTGAAGAATGGTTCTAATCCATGTAGTCAGTTACTGGGTTGTATTGATATACTTTCACATTGCTTTTCTTTTATCGTTGTCATGAGCATTCCGAATGTCGCGGGACGTACCAGCGGATGCAGGCTTTCTACGCGATAAATATGCCGTAATCGGCGTGGCTAAGTAGATATCCTGCACGTCAACACAACGCTGGTTATACGCAGTAATCAAAATGTAATTCAGCAAAATGAAAAGGTAAAAGCGTCTATTTGTTTAACATGAAGTCATCGATTATAATCCGATAATTATCAGATGCAGGCAGTCGGGCTGCCTTACAATCAGGCAATGAAGCGCTGGGTAACTAGACGGATAAAGGGAAATTACAGGGCTAGTCAGACCCTGAGGGCTCCAGAAGTTTGAGGCTCCCAGGATTTCTAGACAACCGGCACGTGAAGGTAACAAGGTTGTCAGCCCTACGAATCGGCTGGCTTTACCTCCAGGAGATATCTATGATACTCATTTCTGTTAGAGTCCGAGTCGAACACAGGGCCATAGTGTGGCGGGAAGGATTAAGTCAATGAAAAATCTCAATAAACTCATCAGCAATCGACCCCGCAAACCTTGAGACAGGAACCTTAGTAAACGCCAATGTCATGCGTGGTTTGTTGCCTACAAAACAATCCTGTCTGCTGGATAGCTAATCGCAAGACAAGTAACGTTACCCGTGTTATTAACAGAGCACTAAAGGTAAAGGTAAAGGCGTCCCTAACAGGCCCGGTGTGGCTCAGAGGGTTCCAGGAGGTTTAGGCACCCAGATTTCCATGACATTCTGTACATGAAGGTGGTGACGTTGTCGACCTCACGCACCGGCCGCCATTACCCCCAGGAAATGTTCCTGGTACTCATTTTCACTAGGGGCTGAGTCGACCCCAGGGCCATGGTACCGACAGTGCACTAAGCTATGTGAAATATCTGGAGGAGGATGATCAGCTTCAGGTTCTGGCCAACTTAACACTCGAGTAGTACCTCCAAGGACGATGTGTGAACTTAAGATGCGATTCGGACACAAGAAAAATTATGGCTGTAGGAATTTAAACACAGATTTGCCTAATTTCTTAGTGAGCTCTGCATCATTCCACGCCGCTCTAACTCAATGTGTCTGTGGAAATGGGAGTGGAGTTAGAATCCTGCGTTTCATACAGTTAAAAATTTGAAGGAAGTAACCAGTAATATATTTCGACCGTAATTGTTTGGATTCTATCGACAGTCCCGGAATGAAATAACCTGCGAACTGCAGTGTGACCTTGGTTGGCTTCGTGATAATTCGCGATGCTACACCGTCTGGTGGTATGTAGCCACTGGGGGAGTATCACGTAAGGTAAACATTCTGCCATAATCAGACTTGTATTACGATTGGCTGCAGAGAATCAACTGATACGGGATGCTGCTGTCATCGATCAAATATGCGATTTTTCCACCTGGCGGAAGTGAAAGGCAACGCGGAGGAAGAATCCGAAATCATTCTGAGCAGCAAGCTTGTTGCATCAACAAAGATTAGTATTACTTTTGGTGACCAGCCTGTTATAGTCATTAGGTCTGCCTGTGGCGTAGCAGCTGTTGCAGTAAATGTAGCTGGTGAACGAAGGCCTTGTCTGCACGTCTCACATCCCTCCCCCCCCCCGGCCCCCACCCACCGCCATACAATTATACAGGTGTAATGTGACTCCTGTATACTTCCCCGCAGTTTTCCTTACGAATTTGCACAGTTAAGTCCAGCTGTCAAAATACGTGTTCATCGCAGATAATAATACATGGTTACATGTCTGATCAAACCATTGAAATCCACAAATTTACAAGTTTGATGTGATTTTGACGGTGCATCGTCGTTAATATGTGGAAATAAAATGCCAACTAGATTCAACAGAGGTTTTTATTGCAGATATTATTGCTTGCAAGCAAGAAGATCTGCAATAAAAACCTCTGTTGCATCTAGTTGGCATTTTATTTCCTCACAAATTTACCTTTTAATTTTAATTTCATTAGATATAAATCATATAGAAAGGTTTTGCTGAAGATTAAAGCAAGTGGTTTCTCAGGAAAGTCGGTAATCCTGTACCATGCTACACGGCCTCATCAGCGTTGTATCGATAATCTGAAACGTCATACCTCCTGTGAACATCTCAGATCACGTATTACTTCTCTGTTGCTTAATATGAAATATCCTTATACATGATACGTGTGGCTTATGATTTAAAAACTTTACATTGTCTTTTTATCTCTTAGTGTATGTAGCTCCAGTGTAACTTTCAAAAGAAGGGCTATGTACGTATGACGGAACAGCGCGTTGTGATAGGAGGACTCACCGGAGGTGGGATACATATTCAAGGCTACGCAGATGACATTTGTCTTCTAGCGGTGGGAACATTCCCAAACACGTTGTAAGGGTTCATGCAGTGGGCCCTTCATACCGTAGAGACATAGTGCTACGACGGGGGGGTTGTTGATTAGTCCAGACAAAACTGAGTTTGTTGTATTTACAAAAAGAAAGAAACTCCCTGTTTTCTTTGAACCAAACTTTTTTGGGGTTAGTCTAAATCTCTCTATTTTCGTCAAGTATCTCGGGTGGTCCTGGATTCTCGGCTGACTTGAAGGGAGATGTCAAGGTAAGAAAGGCTCACAACCTGTTGTGTGCCTGTCGGATGGCCTGTGGTGCGGCGTGGGGCCTGAGACCCAAGTGGTTCATTGGCTCTACATGTCTATCATTCGGCCGTCCATCACTTTTGCATGCTTAGTTTGGTGGCCTAGCCGTCAGACGGCTAGTACAGAGAAAAGACTAAGCAGAGTACAAAGATTTGCATGCTTAGGGAGAACAGGAGCCATGCACACTACTCCTACTGGTGCTACGGAGGCACTCCCTAGCCTCCTTCCATTGGTTCTGGTTATTCAGGATGAGGCGAGGTCGGCAGCGCATCGTCTCTGGAGTCTGGGATGGTGGTCCTACCTTCAACCCTGTCGAGGACATAGTAGCATATTGATTAGGCTTCAGAGGTCGGACCCTATATATAATATGGGAGTTCATGTTATTAGGTCAGCTTTTAACCTGGAACTCAAATATAGGGTTACTATGTTGACCAGGGAAGAGTGGACCAGAGGACCTGGGACTCCTTCTGTAGTCCAAGGGCTCGTCTGGTTCACAAATGGGCCGAGGATGAAGGAGGGGACCGGGGCTGGAGTCTATAGGCAATCTTTGGGAAGAAGGCACAGTATCTCTCTATGAAAGTATGCTACAGTTTTCAGGCTGAGGTATATACTATCTTGGCATGTGTATATGAAATTCAAACGATTGCAAGGCCAGAGAAATATGTTAGTATATGCTACGATAGGGGGCTTTCCGGCTGCCAAAACAACGTCTCTACTGGCACAACGGTGCCAAACGGCGTTGAATGATATCTCTGCCCGGCACGTAGTGGGACTGTATTGGGTCCTTGGACATGCTGGGGTAAGAAGAAATTAAATCGCCGTAAACCTCGCAAGAGACGGTTCTGTTCAGAAGTTTGTTGGACCTGAGCCGTCCTTGAGGGTCTCTAAGCAGAACGCAAAAAGTAAGATAAAACGCTGGGTGGTTAACCTGCATTTGACAATGTGGCGTGGTCCTAGCAGTGCTCAGGGACAGGCTCGAAAACTGACTTCGAGTCCTAGTCCGACTACAAAGACCAGATGATTGTCCTTTAACAGGACACATCCCAGGGTTGCTACCGGCTTCCTCATCGGACATAATACCCTGAGAAGACATCTTCACTAAAAGGGGCTGACCGATAGCCCCTTATGTAGGAGGTGTGGTACAGAGAAAGAATCCTCAGTCCACATTCTGTGTGAGTGTGAAGCCTTGGTTTCACTCAGACACGCATATCTGGATTCTTTGTCTCGGACCCAGAGGACGTTGGGAGTGTAAGTCTGGGGGCCATCTAGAACTTCAGTAAATGAACAGGTCCTCCTTGACCTATTGTCAGATTATGGGGCACAAAGGACCCGTTTTAAGGCTTAGGTGCATCGGGACAGCAAGAGCTCGAAAACAACTACTAATCTAATCTATTATAATCTAATCCCTGCACAGCATTAACCGAATGGTGTTTGTAATAAAGCGTGTCGTTTTTACTGAGAGGTAGTATCTGGATCTTTGTACATTCCCTTATGGCGCAAGAGCCCCTAGTGGTCCAGGGCCTCCTCATCATCGAGGCTTCACAAACACATTTAGACACACTACAGTCGGTAGGATTCCTCTGGACAAGTGATCGGCCTGTAGCACAGACCTCTACCTGGCAACACAATACAATCACAAGAGACAGACTTCCATGCTCCTAGAGAGATTCGAACCCGCAATACCATCAAGCGAGCGGCCGCAGAGCCACTCCTTAGACCGCGCGGTCACTGGGATCAGCGTTTTTCCACGTAATTGTATTGATTATATTTTCCAACGTTTGATACAGACGACAAATTAAAACGCCTTGGTACGAAATAAACACAATTTTTTCCTTCTATGGCGCAAAAGCCCTTATGGGGCCAAGGCCGCCTTGTCTTGTTTATAGATCACACACAATTAGACACACACACACACACAAACACAAACACCTGGTACGACTCGTTGCAACAGGTGATCAGTTTGTTGCGGAGGCCGCTCCCTACACAGCACACAACAAACAAGAGGGACAACATCCATGCCCTCAGCCGAATTCGAACCCGCGATCCCAGGAATCCAAAAGCTGCAGACCTACGTCTTAGTTTGCACGGCCACCGGGATCGGCACACTTACATTAACAAACCGATTCAAGCCTACAAATTTATTACTTAATTATTAATTAATACACTGTAACAACGTTTTTCGAGGCAGTAAGCTTTCAGGCAAGAAACTGCTGCGTCATTTAGTAAGTTGAAAAGATGACATCTGACAGCAGCACATTATACGGTTAGGTGCTGAGGTTTTTATGACTGGAGTGCGGTTAGAAAAGGAGTGCTGCCTTGAGGCACAAACATCGGCGGCTGCTAAACTCCTTCTCAGTTATTTGTACTACTTAAAATTTTATTTCTGTCTCGCAGAAAACAAACTGGGTCTCTATTACAAAGACCAATCATTTAATCATATTGAGGTAAATATTATGTCTGTGTTAATACGAAATACATTTTGTAAAAAAAAAACTTAGTTTTCAATTGTTGCAGGAGGTGATGCATGTGTTCTGACGGTTATCAGGTGACACACGTATGTGCACACTTAAGGAAAGGCCCCTAAAAACAAGAGAACTTAGGCATTTGTTTCCAGGTATGGAGCAAGTTAGTACTAGTCTCTCAGTAACCTTGAAAATAAGATTATTAATTCATAATATATGTCTGCCATGCAGGAAAAAATCTAAATCCTTTGAAAGGGTGACACAGTTCAGATTTTTGGGTGAAACCCTAATAAATCAAAATTCCTTTCACGAAGAAATTAACAGCAGGTTTACAAAATGGATTTTTTGCTATCATTTGGTGCATAATTTTTTGTCCTCCAATTTGCTATCGGAAAAAAGATACAAAGATCAATATTAAAACTATAATGTTGCCATTGTTTTGCAGGAGTGTGAGGTTGGTTTCTCTCATTGTGAGGGGGGAGAGTGAGAGCATAAGCTAAGAGTTTCGAAAAGAGGGTGCTGAGGAAAACATTTGGACCTAAGATAGACGAGGTAACAGGGAAGTGGAGAAGACTACATAACGAGGAACTTTATGATCTGTACTCCTCACCATATACTTTGGGGTGATCATATCAAGAAGAATGAGATGGGCGAGGCATGTAGCAAGTATGGGGAAAATGAGAGGTGCATAGACGTAGACAAGAGACTAATATTAAAGTGGATTTTCAAGAGGTGGCATGAGGGAGAAGGCAATGACTAGATTGCTCTGGTTCAAGATAGTGACAGGTAGCGGCCACTTGTGAATTCGGTAATGAACCTTCGTGTTTCATAAAATGCGGAGAACTTCTTGACAAGCAGAGGGCTTGATAGCTTCTCAGGTAGTACTCTGTTACATGGAGTTAATTTAGTTAATGTATGTCTGCATCTCATTTTAATACTGTCCACTCTTCTTGGCGTAGGACCATTCATGGCACGAAAATCTAATTGCTAAACAATTCATTTGGAGGAGGTACGAGTAAGACTAAGAGGGTAAAGAAATGTCATCACTAGCCTATATTCAATAAATATATAAATCCTTGGGCATACTGTACATTCCATTGCTCAAATTATTCCATCCATCCTCTCGGCGCTACAGCTCTGGATGAGCCTTGGCCTCCTCAGTAACCAGTCTCCATTGCTCTCTATCTTTCGTCTTCTCTATCCACTGCTTTATCTTCATTACTTTCAAGTCTGCTACATCATCCATCCATCTCAAGCGAGGTCTTCCTTTTCTTCTTCCTATGAACAGTCTTCCTTCCATCATCTTTCTCGGCATCGCTCCAACTTCCATTCTCTTTACATGTCCCAGCCACCTTATTCTTTGAGCTTTTATAAATTTCACACTATTTGTTCAAATTATTACAAGGATACAAACTAATTGGCTGCAACCGGAAGTGCAGTCCGGTGAAGCTGTAACGAGACTTTATACAATGCATTGCAGTACTTTCTTTCCTTAGTTATTCCATTAGCAGTTTCAGTTTCTTTGCGAGATTTGAAATGTCTGGGTACTCCCAGGAAAGGGAGTGAAATTCTAGCCCATATTTACCCTTGTTTAAGAACGTAATTAAAGTACAGGTACAATGTCTCGCCCGACAATAATCGGAAAAGTTACAAAAACTCTGATTTTCTTGATGGTACTCCATCACATATCAAGGATGTTAGAAGTTTTGATAGAGAGACTGAGTCTGTATTATTACTCAACTTGTCGGTCAAATACATGTAAAAACAAATATGTCGATGTTATTTTACATTATTTAAATCGCAGCGTGTTTCGGCAGCGGCTGACCATCGCTGCTGTCGAAACAAGTTGCGATTTTGTGATACAAATTGCACCCACACGGTGTTGTATTTGACGGAGACATTCAATATCATAGTATGTCCACAAATAACTAATTAACAAACTGTTCAGATATAGTAGGATCCTGCTTGAGAAGCTAATAATTCCTCATCTATTCCAGAAATTCACCGCGTTTTATGGAAACCGAAGATTCAAAACTGTGTTTACAAGTGCACACCGTCTGTATCTATCCTGAGCCAGACAAATTCAATTCACTCCCCTTTTCTATTTCATGAAAGTGAATTTTAATATTTTCCCCATCTATGCCTAGGTCTGCTAAGCGGTCTCTTTCCATCAGATTTCACAACCAAAACTCTGTATGCACCTCTCCTGTTCCCCCACACGTGCCACAAGTCCCGTCCATCTCATTCTTCTTGGTTTAATCACGCTAATAAAGTTTTGTGAGTGTACTACACTCACAAGAAGCAACAAGTCACAAGACTGTAATATTCTGTGTTTTGACGTCGTGTACGTACTTGGATTGACACCCACTTTTCGGGGGAAAATGCAGCCTTCAGCTATGGAATTTGCAACATAAGGGTCCTAAGTTGTGCTGAAGAAGGAGGCAGTATGTTTCTCCAAACCTTCGGTATATTCTGTATAAGTATGCGATATAAAACGCAGGAGATTACATAATGAATAATTCTGGTAGTGAAAATAAGAAAACTTAGAATGCCAAAAATATATGTGTAATCACTCATAATGGAAACTTCACGTGAATAACTACAGTAGTATCTGTATGAATTATATACCGGTTATTTAACGACGTTTTAAAACTGCATTCCATAGACTAGATGGCGTCATGTAGGATGATGTCTGATTTGTGACGGATTGTGAAAAGTGACGGAATGAATGATCAGGACTTCTGACACGTGACGCCACGTGGTTTTCGACGTTTCGGAGGATCTCATTTATATTCAAGGGTAAGAGGTCCATAAGCCGGTCGCAGTGGTAGCGCGGTCTAAGATATATGTCTGCTGCTGCTCGCCTTCCGAGACGTTTGGTTCGAATCCCGCCGGATTCATAGGCTTTTTTTCTCTTGTGAGTGTTGTGTCTTGTCAGGTAGAGCTCTCTGTGTCGGGCTGATCACTCGTCCAGAGGAGTTCTACCGACTGCGGTGCGTCGTTGTGTGTCATCTGCAAACCTCAAGAATGAGGAAGCCATGGCCCGCACTGGGCCCCTGCGCCACAAGAAGGAAAAATTATTCCTTGAAGAACCTCTGAAGATTGTGGCGGTACATTCCTTACAAACGTCCAGAACGACATGCTCAGCGACAAAGCGTCACAACCCAGAAGACAGAAATCCTCGATCACACCTCTGTTAAAACCTCAAACCTCGCAGGATATACGGTCGGTTTAACACTAAATTTTTTTCCACATAAGCGCAGTATTTGAGCATCCTCGACGGTACCCGTTGTCTCTCTTTCCCCGTGCAGATTCTAGCCCTCATGTTACCACCATAACGGAGAGAGTCAAATCGAATATTTAATACCTTATAGCCAAGTGGTCACTTAACATACAAGCAGGTTAGGTAGGTTTCACCCTATCACAGGCCACGAAGGCCCTTAGGGAGAGTAGAGGTATAGCTCTACTCTATTTTAGACCTCTGCACTAGAAGGGGGTGAGGGGTCAGCGTCACGCCCCCG
>Ga0209628_10003436_pt1 | contig 11105 bp, 13 predicted proteins | sample TergutCu122P4_FD_187285 | JGI IMG/M metagenome (GOLD analysis project Ga0209628, IMG submission 187285) | Cubitermes ugandensis P4 segment gut microbial communities from Kakamega Forest, Kenya - Cu122 P4 (SPAdes) (version 2) | ecosystem: Host-associated > Arthropoda: Insects > Digestive system...
CGTGGCGGCGTGGGCCCCGCGCCAGCGGGGATGATCCGGAGGTGTCTACGCATGAGAATCAACGGACAGAGTGGGCCCCGCGCCAGCGGGGATGATCCGAAGCGCTGGCACGTCGCGGAGTACGGCGACGGGTGGGCCCCGCGCCAGCGGGGATGATCCGTACGCACACGTGTTGACCCAGTCACGGGCGTGGTGGGCCCCGCGCCAGCGGGGATGATCCGCGCGGCCGCGATCCACGTGTCCGACAACCCCAGTGGGCCCCGCGCCAGCGGGGATGATCCGTTGAGCGCAAGTCAGCCCGGCAGAAAGCGCAGGTGGGCCCCGCGCCAGCGGGGATGATCCGCAGACCCGGAGGACTTGGCCGACTTGGTTGCGGTGGGCCCCGCGCCAGCGGGGATGATCCGATTGAGCCGAAGATCCAGCGCCAGTGTTGCCAGTGGGCCCCGCGCCAGCGGGGATGATCCGACTTCATGGACGCCAAGGGCATCCGCAGCCGGGTGGGCCCCGCGCCAGCGGGGATGATCCGAGTTGATTGACCTACTCCTTGGCCTCAATGGGGTGGGCCCCGCGCCAGCGGGGACGATCCGTATTGACCAACAGCTGAGGTTGTCGTGTCGATGTGGGCCCCGCGCCAGCGGGGATGATCCGTACGGGATCCCGTCGACCACAGTCCACGGCCGGTGGGCCCCGCGCCAGCGGGGATGATCCGATCGCCGAACCACTCCCAGTCGGATTCCGGCCGTGGGCCCCGCGCCAGCGGGGATGATCCGTAGGCGGTCAGCGGGGAGTCTCCCCGGTTCGTGTGGGCCCCGCGCCAGCGGGGATGATCCGCTCTAGCGGCATCCGCGATCACGCAACCGGGCGTGGGCCCCGCGCCAGCGGGGATGATCCGAACCTGGCCCTGCGTTCAGTGATCCCAGACATGTGGGCCCCGCCCCAGCGGGGATGATCCGGCAAGACTACGGCGTACGCCGTGCCACAGATCGTGGGCCCCGCGCCAGCGGGGATGATCCGGATCGTATCGACGCGGCGATAGCGGCCGTTGAGTGGGCCCCGCGCCAGCGGGGATGATCCGTGGCGCCGGACACCTGGTTGGTCCGAGTTGACGTGGGCCCCGCGCCAGCGGGGATGATCCGGACTGCTCTAAGGGACTCTGGGACCTGATCAGGTGGGCCCCGCGCCAGCGGGGATGATCCGCGCGTGGGCGCTCATCCAAGAGCGGTACCCCGGTGGGCCCCGCGCCAGCGGGGATGATCCGCGCAAGCGCTTGCCCACCGGCGGATAGGTGTAGTGGGCCCCGCGCCAGCGGGGATGATCCGACATCACCGCGTCTATGCGGACGCTTTTTTCAGTGGGCCCCGCGCCAGCGGGGATGATCCGAGCTAACCCCCACACTCCTCCCCGGCGTGTCCGTGGGCCCCGCGCCAGCGGGGATGATCCGTGGTCGTCAACCTCGTCCCAGTCGCGGCCTCAGTGGGCCCCGCGCCAGCGGGGATGATCCGAAGGCTGACTACACAGGTGGCATCGATGGGCGGTGGGCCCCGCGCCAGCGGGGATGATCCGCAGGCAGCGTGCCAGCGTTGGGGGAAGGCGGCGTGGGCCCCGCGCCAGCGGGGATGATCCGCTCCCGAAGACGACCCGGGGTGCCGTCCTGATGTGGGCCCCGCGCCAGCGGGGATGATCCGGATTGGCGGGATGGTGGGTTTCTGGAGTCGTTGTGGGCCCCGCGCCAGCGGGGATGATCCGCAATGCACGCCCTCGGCTACGACCACCAAGTGGTGGGCCCCGCGCCAGCGGGGATGATCCGATATTTGTCACCAAGGTTCCCTAACCGGAACTGTGGGCCCCGCGCCAGCGGGGATGATCCGTAGGGGTCCGGACGTTCACGAATCAGTGCGGCGTGGGCCCCGCGCCAGCGGGGATGATCCGTCAAAACGGTACTTGCCAGTAGACGGGCAATGAGTGGGCCCCGCGCCAGCGGGGATGATCCGCCCAGGAAGGAGGCCCACCATGGCCACCACCAGTGGGCCCCGCGCCAGCGGGGATGATCCGCTCGGGTACGGTGGGACCGCGTCCGAAATGGCGTGGGCCCCGCGCCAGCGGGGATGATCCGCAAACCTTCATCACGATGAAGCTCCCGGAATCGTGGGCCCCGCGCCAGCGGGGATGATCCGAACTACACCACTGACGGTGTCGTACCCGCTGGGTGGGCCCCGCGCCAGCGGGGATGATCCGGCTCCACGGCGGTTCGGGCCAGCATCCAACTCGTGGGCCCCGCGCCAGCGGGGATGATCCGGCACGGAGCATATCCGGGCGCGGATGCGCGGCGTGGGCCCCGCGCCAGCGGGGATGATCCGTCGGAGACCTGGCCCGGTTCGTCCACCACCAAGTGGGCCCCGCGCCAGCGGGGATGATCCGCGCAACGCATCCATGACCAGTTGGCGAAACTCGTGGGCCCCGCGCCAGCTGGGATGATCCGCCCAAACGTGGGCGGAGTGGTCCGTGGAAGGGGTGGGCCCCGCGCCAGCGGGGATGATCCGTCGGTCAAATTGTTCCTGGTGGATGGCACTGTGTGGGCCCCGCGCCAGCGGGGATCATCCGGATTTCTGGACCGACGTTCTGATCGCCACGAGGTGGGCCCTGCGCCAGCGGGGATAATCCGGTGGGCCAACTTGCCAGACCTGAGAACGCCTAGTGGGCCCTGCCCGAGCGGGGATCTGCGTTCAGCGCAGACATCGCCGCTATCCAGTTGGCTTTGGCCCCCGCGCCGGCGGCGACGATGTGATCCGACGTGTGTTCGATTTCGACGGCCGGGCGTCAGGTGGGCCCATGGACATGGAGCACTTCATCTCGCAAGCGCAGATCGTACTCCCGGTGTTGGGATTGAGTCTGTTGCGAGGGCAGACGGAACCCGTGATTCCGGGCCTCGCCTCCCAACCGTCGGCGGGCCAGTCTCCGGTATTCGAGATGTCGATTCCTGGCGGGGTCGCAGGCTCGGCTCAGCTGGGCTGGTAAGGAACTGAAGCGGGCCTCCCATGCTCGGCAGGAACTCCGCGAAACACTGGTTGCGCGAGGTGTTCTGGTCGAGCGTGGGCCGTGCCTGGAGTTCACCCACAATCAGGTCTTCTCGAGCCCGTCATCGGCCGCCGCCGTCATCGTGGGAACTGAGACCCACAACGGTCGAGCGTCCTGGAGGGTCGATGGTCAAGGGGTCACGTACGGCGAGTGGCAGGAGCAACAGATCGCCGCGTCCGAGTACGCGTCGGAGTAGATCCGCCCCCGATCAGACTGCAAAGGATGTCGCCATGAACTCCGAGGAGCCATTTCGTGAGTCGGATGTGGGGGGTGTTCAGTCGTACGATCTGCTGGCCGGTGTTCCCGATGAGCTTGTGGGTGAGGTTGCCGCATTGATCGGGTCACCGGGCGGGCCCGGTCCCGCCGGTGAGTCTGAGAGGTGGTCTGGTTCGGTGATCGAGGCGCCACCCGTTCGTGGGTTGGTGGACTTGGCGGCCCGGCTCGCGCGGCTGGCGCATCGCGATCAGGTGGACAAGGCAGGCGTGTCGTACATATCGCATCCCGCCAGGGTGGCTGGTCGTGTCGGGACGTGGGGAGGCGACGAGATTGCGGTTGTCGCCGCTTGGTTGCACGACACGGTCGAAGACACTTGGGTGAGTCTGGACTTGTTGCGGGCGATGGGGTTCCCGCCCGCTGTGATCAAGGCGGTTGATGCCGTGAGCAAGCGCGACGGTGAGACCGAGGAAGCGTACGTCGAACGGATCGCCGCCAGCCCGTCGGCTGTCATGGTCAAGCGGGCGGACCTGGCGGACAACGCGGACCCGGTTCGTCTTGCGGTGCTCGATGGGAGTACCCGCGAGCGGCTGTCGGAGAAGTACGCGCGGTTCGCCAGCTTGCTGGATAGTGCGGTGTCGACGTCTGGTGTGTGAGGGCAGCTCGCCGGTCCTGGTGGCGCCCGGTGGTTTCGGGGCGACGCTGCTGTCCGGTGCGTGGGTTTTCACCGGGATGGTGAAGAACTACGCGCGGGACGTGGATAGGTGGTTTGGCGGGTGTGTTGGCTAGCGTGGTCCGGTGGGGCTTGGTCTGGGTGTGGGGTCGGGGACGCGTACGGTGTAGAGTTCGCCGACGTGGATGGTTGGGTTGTCGGTGGGGGTGGTGGGGTGGTTGTGGTCACCTCGCCGGGTCCGCAGGCGGTCATGGCACTGGCAATCAGCACCAATAGTAGTAATCCAATTCGTGGCCTCATTAGGCGTTCCGCCGCGGGCGGGTTGTTGTTCATAACATACAGTCAACCGGATTGCAAGAGCCAATTGGGGGTTATCCACAGGTGACTTTCTTCTGATGTATGTGGGCGTCGCCAAGCGCGGTCGTGGCGGCTCTCGGGAATTGCGGCACAACGGTTGGTGTGGCACCACGATCTGGCCGGGGCCCGGGGTCTGGGGCGGACGTTTGTGAAGCGCCCGAGTAGTAAGGCGTTTCCGGCGGGGGTATCGGGACTTTGGAGGAGATGCCGTGCGGTGTCCGACCCAGGCTGCGGGGCGGCAAACTGGGCCTTGTCCGGTCTTGGTGCATGGCTGAGATTTGTCGGTGCTGTTTGTGATGATGGGGTCAGTGGCTGCTGGCCACCAGCCCGTGGAGGATGCTGGTCCGGTAGCGGGTCGGTGGTCGGTCGAGTGGAGGGGGTGATGCCTGTCATGGAACCACAGAGCGCTGTCAAACGCCTGGCACCCGGTCCCCCCCTCTCACCGCCCCGCCGCGCTGTCTTGTGGGGGTGGCGGATGGCGCGCCACCTAGGGGGTGGGCATCTTCGATGATCACCCTCTACGTGGACGAGTCGGGTGACCTTGGCCCCGATTGTGAGAGGCAAGGTACTTCTCGTCACTTTGTCCTGACCGGTCTGGTCTGCCGCGACCCCCGAGCGGTCGCGAAGGCAGTCAGGGCTGTTTACTCCACCTTGAGTTCGACTGACAAGCAGCACCACCACGGAGTCCTGCATGCCTACGCCCTCCGGCCAGCGACCCGGAGGAGACTTCTGACCCAGCTGGCCGCCTTGGAGATCAGGGTGGTGGCAGCGATTGTTGACAAGGCCCTGACTCCGCGCCACGTGTTGGCCGACCAGCATGGCCTCTACAGTGATCTCGCAGATCATCTCCTGAACGAAGTCCTGGCCCGCGGATCCACGCCAGATGGGGTCCTGGATGTGGTTGTATCCCAGCGCGAAACCAGTGCCGCTCTCAATCGTGCGTTCACCAGACGTCTTCTTCGCCACGGGCGGTGGGCTGCACTCAACGTGTCAATCTCTCCTGCGAGTGGCGTCAAGGGACTCCAAGCGGTTGACTGCGTGTCGTGGAGCCTGTTCCGCTGGATCGAGTACGGGGATGATTCCTACGCTGCCTTGATCGAAAGTAAGCTTGTGCTGGTGGACTATGACGGCCTGGATCGCCGACAATAGGTCAGGTATTGGTGCTAGAAAGCACAACCCCTGCCGCACTTTATGAGCCGCTCTACGGTAGCCCGCGACAGGGGATTTACGTGTACAGTCAGTCTACCTGACGTTGAGGTGCCCCAGCAAGCATGCGTCTATGTCATACAGGGGTACGTGGGGCGCTGGTCCTGCTCGTTGCTCGCCAACCCGTTGTTTGCTCGGTTGGGGTGTTGGTGATGTTCCGGGAGTAGTTCTTCACCGAGATGGTGAAGAACTACGCGCGAGACGTGGATAGGTGGTTTGCGCCGACTCCGACGGTGGGTGGGTGGAGTTTGAGGGAGGCGATGGCGGTTCGTACTGTGGTGGCCGGGTCCGATCCGGCCTTTCCGGGGGTGATCGGGGAGGCGGAGTCCCACAGCAATGGCATGTAGAACAGGTCGCCCATGTATCGTATCTTGCAGTCGTAGAGTGTGCCGAGCGGGTTGCCATAGGCGTCCCTGTGACCGTTCCATGCGGGGTCATCCGGAGAGACGTGGGCGACCTTGCAGTACCGGTTGAACTTGGTGCTCCACCAGTAGCCGTCCACCCAGCAGGCGATCTTCTCGCCGACGGGCGTGAAGCAGGGCTCTTCCTTGCCTGCGCTGCTGTCTGGCCTGGTTGTTGTCGGCGTGGGGCTGTCGGTTTGGTCCACGTGGAGGTTGACGCTGTCATCGTCAGTGTCAACGCCATACTCAGCCCCAGTGACCTCCCTCGGCTTGCCGCCATCAGCGTTGGCCGGTGCGATCCCCGCCAGACAGAGTAGTGCGGCGAGAACCGCGGATGCAGTGGCAGGTACCGTTCTTCTCAGCATGGTTTGTCCTCCGATGATTCGTCAACAACTATGTATGAACTGTTGGTCAAGTGTAGTACGAGGAAGCGGACGATGATGTGGTCGAACTTTCCGTAGGTCACGATCTTGCCGTCCGATTCCACGAGGTACGTGGCGGAGCTGTCGTAGCAGCCGTAGACGTGGTACCTGTCGCCTTGGTGGTCGTGGGCGCCGGGTTGGACCATGTTGGGTATGAAGGTGGGTGTTCCGACCTGATGACGGCCGCTTTCGATCCATTCCGCCCAGTGGAGGACCACCTGTGTCTTGAGTGGGTCGCCTGCGACGTCCAAGATCCGGTTCTGATCCGTGTTGGGAAGGTGCTGGCCGATGTCGGCCCATACTTCGATGTAGCGTTGTGCCGCGTCCATGGCGGCTTGCTCTTCCGGGGTCCATTGTGGGCTCGGTGTTGGTGTCGGTGTTGTCGGCGGGGGTGGTGGGGTGGTTGTGGTCACCTCGCCGGGTCCGCAGGCGGTCATGGCACTGGCAAGCAGCACCAATAGTAGTAATCCAATTCGTGGCCTCATAAGGCGTTCCACCCCCTGGTTGTTGTTCCTAACATACAGTCAAGCGGATTGCAAGAGCCAATTGGGGGTTATCCACAGGCGACTTTCTTCCGGGGTGCGTGGGATGCGGCTGCGCTGCGCGATGTCATCTGACGTGACGACACGCCGTACTGACTATGTGAGACATCGGGACCGTCGGTGGCTGGTCTCACTTTGGCGCGGCGCTGCGGCGGTAACCACTGGGGGCAGCGCAGAAGGGGTGTCGCACGCTGCGTGGTGCGTCACCAAGCCGCCGGTGATCAGATCGGTCTGATATTTGCTCATAATGCTGCTAGAGTGTGGGGTGTGACGACGATAGAAATTGCACCCGGCCAAGCCGATGCCTGGGTGTCCACGATCAAGGACCGGCTGGCGGCTGGTGACCGGGTGCGTGTGACGTTCGAGACACCAGCGCTCAGCCCGGCCGAGATGGCCGAGGAGATCGGTGTTTCCCGCGCGACGATCCAGCGCCGGATCACCGCCGGGGACATCCGCACTCAGATGCGCGGCAACCGGCACCGCATTCCCCTGGCGGAGGTGGAACGGTTCCGGCACACCTATGTCCGTGAGATGGCTGACGTCCTTGCCACCGACTTCTAGACCGCGCGTTTTCGTCGATGCCGACGTTCTCGCCTCGCCGCAGGCCCGTACCATCCCGTACTTGGCCCGCCCGCTGGCGGACTACGAGCTGATGTACAGCCCGATGGTCGAGGAGGAAGCAATGCGCCACCAGAAACCGGGGCAAGTGCCGATTCGCGAGTTGCGAGCCCGGTTCGACTGGTTACTCGTGCCAGATCCGGACCAAGCTGACATGGACCGACTTGTCGACACTCATCCGAAGGACAAGCATGTGCTGGCGGCGGCCATCGCGGGCCACTGCTGGTTCGTGATGACGGGGAATGTGCGTCACTACGGTTTCGCCGATCATGCCGCCTCAGGAATCTCTGCTGTCCACCCTGGCCTGTTCCTGAGTCACCGTCTGTCCGGCGAAGCCTACCGCGAAGTGGTGGCCGCCCTTGGTTCGGCGCGAAGCCGCCCACCGCGCGAGCCGATCTCGATCCACGAGCAGGAGATTGCCTGGCACATCCCGGCGCTTTTCGATAGATACCGGAACCTGTTCGGCGCCCCACACCCGGATCCGAGAATCACACCACCACATCTCCAGTTCCGAGGGCCACGCTGCCTGGCTTGCGGTCAACTTACAACTGACCAGCCCGGCACCGATGGGCTCTGCCGCCGTTGCCACCACCTTACGGGACTTACGCCTGGCGCGGGCATCGACAGGGATAGGGGGGTGGGATCGGGGGTGCTGAGGTACTCCTCGTCGTAGGCGAACCGCACCGCGGTGTCCCGGGTGATCTCCCCGATTCTGCGTCCGTGTAGAAACACGGCCAGTGTGGTCTTCATCGGGCGTAGCCTTCGACGATGGCGTCGAGGGTTGTCGATCGCGGTGGGGTGGGTGTGACTGTCAACTCGAGTCCGAGGGCCCGGAGGACCGCTTGGACCGGGTCGAGTTGGGCGTTGGGGTGTCCGCGCTCCAGCACGCTGATCCAGCGTACGGAAACGACGGCTCGCCGGGCGAGTTCCGCTTGCGTCCAGCCCCGCTTCTCGCGATGCTCGCGGATGACTCGTCCGAGTTCGTGGGGGGTACGGGCTGGTTCCATCGGTGTGGTCCTCAACTGTTTGATAATCTGACCGTTCGATCATATCAGGGTCTTTGACCGAACGGTCAAATTCGGCGCCAGGTTGAGTCAGCGGGGCGAAGTTCGCTGGGCCGGTGCTCGGAGACTGTCGTGGTGGCGGCCAGGGGTTTCGGGGTGATGGTGATTCCAGTGCGTAGTTTTTCACCGAGATGGTGAGAAACTACGCACGGGACATCGGTTGGTGGTGGCGCGTCCGTGGTTGGGCGTACGAACCGGCGGAACTTCGGGCGGTAACCCGTGGACTGCGTGGTGCTGGCCTTGGGTCAGCGTGGTCCGGTGGGGCTTGGTCTGGGTGTGGGGTCGGGGACGCGTACGACGTAGAGTTCGCCCACGTGGATGGTTGGGTTGTCGGTGGAGGTCATGTCCATGGTGAACGTGCCGTATTGTCCGTCGGTGGTTGACCAGGTGACGTTCCAGGTCACCGACGCTGTGACTGTGTATCGGGAGTTGACGTCCCCTAGCTTGTTGGTGAGCGGGTCGTGGCCGATGTCCGCCCAGACTTCGAGGTAGCGTTGCACGGCGTCAATGGAGCCTTGCTCTTCCGGGGTCCATTGTGGGCTCGGTGTGGGGGGTTGGGTGGTCGGCGGGGGTGGTGGGGTGGTTGTGGTCACCTCACCGGGTCCGCAGGCGGTCATGGCACTGGCAAGCAGCACCAATAGTAGTAATCCAATTCGTGGCCTCATAAGGCGTTCCACCCCCTGTGCGTTGTTCATAACGTACAGTCAACCGGATTGCAAGAGCCAATTGGGGGTTATCCACAGGCGACTTTCTTCCGGGGTACGTCGGAGGCGCTTACGCTGCCACGCCCTCGGGGCGAACACCTCGCGCATGTGTTGCGACCGAATGGGCGCGGATAGTATGGCCAAGTGGGCACGGAACCCTTGGCTAAATGGGCACAGTGTGAGACGATGGGGATGTGAACACGTCATCTTCCAGCCGCTACATACACCGCGCGGCTTCGCAGCGGGTTCTGGATGCGCTGGCCGACACCCGTGTCGTACTTGTGAACGGCGCCCGCCAGAGCGGGAAGAGCACCTTGGTCCGGCGAGTCGGTCTTGAGACTGGCGCTACCTGGTACACGCTTGACGATCCGGCGACGCGCCGCCATGCCGCCGACGATCCTGTCGGCTTCGTGAGTCTTGACGACCGCATGATCATCGATGAGATCCAGCGTGAACCCGGACTGCTTCTCGCCATCAAAGCGCTGGTGGACCAGGCGCCGGCGCCGGGCCGGTTCCTGCTGACCGGGTCGGCGCGTGTCCTTGGCTTGCGCAATCTGCCTGACACGCTCGTCGGACGGATGGAGACGGTCGAGTTATGGCCGCTGTCGCAGGGCGAGATCGACTGTCGCGACGACGCTTTCGTGGATGCGGCGTTTACCGTCGGTCCCGACCTGCGGCACGAGTCGGCAGTGACACGGGACGACTACATAGAGCGCATCGTTAGGGGCGGGTTCCCGGAAGCGATCCGGCGCCCGGAGGCGCGTCGTACTGCTTTCTTGACTGGCTACGTCGCTGATCTGGTGACCCGGGATGTGATGCAACTCAGCCAGATCGAGCGCGGCCCACAGATGCGCGCCCTGATCCACACCCTGGCCGCTCGCTCTGGGCAGACTATCGCACCCGCCACCGTCGGTTCCGCCTTGGGTCTCGACAACAAGACCACGGCTCGCTACATTGGGTTGGCACAGGAGGTGTTCCTGATCAAGTTGATCCCGGCCTGGACACGCCGGGTCAGTGCCCGGTCGACCGACCAGCCGAAAGTGGCTTTCGTCGACTCCGGTATCGCGGCCGCGGTTGTCGGGCAGAGCGCGGCCCGGCTCCGCAAGCCCGGGGCGCCGCTGGGTGGGCTGCTTGAGGGCTTCGTCGCCATGGAGATCGCCCGGCAACTGTCCTGGTCTCACACCGACGCGACCCTGTCCCACTTCCGTACGAAGGACGGGCTCGAAGTCGATCTGGTCCTTGAAAACCGCCTTGGCCAGGTCGTGGGTATCGAGGTCAAGGCATCGTCGACGCCAGTGCCTGAAGACTTCCGTGGGTTACGCCACCTGGCGGATCGCGTCGGCGAAGACTTCCTCGCGGGGTACGTGCTGCACACGGGCCAACGCACATTGCCAGGAGGACCCAAGATGCGGGCCATCCCGATCGCGGCTCTGTGGGAGACTCCGGCTCCGGCGCGGCCGTGAGGACGGGGCGTTGGACTCTCCTGGCTTGTCGGTCAGCGTGGTCCGGTTGGGCTTGGCTTGGGTGTGGGGTCGGGGACTCGTACGACGTAGAGTTCACCGACGTGGATGGTTGGGTTGTCGGTGGAGGCCATGTCCATGGTGAACGTGCCGTATTGTCCGTCGGTGGCCGACCAGGTGACCGTCCAGGTCACCGCCGCTGTGACTGTGTATCGGGAGTTGACGTCCCCTAGCTTGTTGGTGTGCCAGTAGGTGTGTTCGCAGTTGGTCGGGGAGTGGCGGTCTAGGGGGTCGTCTTTCTTCCAGGGCCGGGGTGTGCCGGGGGTCTTGCAGATGGTTGCCGCGGTGTCGTCGCCGGTGGTGTAGGTGA
>Ga0209628_10003439_pt1 | contig 11102 bp, 11 predicted proteins | sample TergutCu122P4_FD_187285 | JGI IMG/M metagenome (GOLD analysis project Ga0209628, IMG submission 187285) | Cubitermes ugandensis P4 segment gut microbial communities from Kakamega Forest, Kenya - Cu122 P4 (SPAdes) (version 2) | ecosystem: Host-associated > Arthropoda: Insects > Digestive system...
CCTCATCGGCCTGCAGAACCGCGGGGAGGTCGTCTTCGAAGAAGGCGTCGAGCGGGGCCGCAACAAGAAGACCTACAGTGTGACTCCGCGCGGGGTCGAGGCGTTCTTCGCCTGGATCAAATCGCCGATAACCACCTCGGACGCCGAGACGCAGTTCCTTGCCCGTTGCTTCTTCCTGGGTCTGGTCGAAGACCCGGCCGTACGGCGGGAGATTCTGACCGGGATCGTAGCCCAACTGGAGGAACAAACGGCCAGATTCGTGGCGCTGGCCGAGATGCTGGACGGGATGGACATCCACCCGGGTTACCGGCGGTTCTTCCCGTACCAACGCGCAACGCTTGAGTACGGAATCGGGTCCAACCGGTACGCCATGGACTTCTTCACCGCCCTGAGCGATGCCGAGACGAGCGACAAGAACTCAGCCCCTACGCCGCATCCCACCGCATGAGAATCGGGTCCCCCAATCCCTGGATCCTCATCATGAAGTCCCTTTTCACCGCGACAACCTTGAAACCCAGTTTCTCGTAGAGGGCCTTGGCTCGCACATTCTTGGAGAACACCTCGAGCTCTATATGCTTATATCCCAATGTGCCACGAACGAACTCGACGAGTTGCGTTCCGATGCCTTGGCTCCGGCATCCCGGATTGGTGGCGAGATGGTCGATGACAATCTCCTCAGGCGTGATGGCATGTGGTGTTTCGAGGGCTTTGCTGACCTGTGCGTACCCGAATTTCGCCCCGAAGCCGCGGATGGTCTCCATGAAGATCTCTTTGTTGAGTCTGATCGGGCGACCCTGGTAGTCGGACAGGGCCAGGATGCCGACAGTTTCCCCGTCCTGCAAGAAGGCGTATGCCCTGTCGTAATCGAAGGAAGACTTGAATAGCTTGTGCAACTTGTCCCTGTCTTTCGAGATGTTTGAAAAGACATCATGAAAGCCATCGACGAATACGCTCACGAACTGATTCGTTTGTTCCTCGTTGAGCTCGGACAGTTTCTTGATTTCGTTCACGGTTTCGGGGGTTCCTTTCACAGACATGTACGTCAGAGTAACATTACGTACAGGTATATTACTGTTCAAGGAAACTTGAGTCAAGCTTGTGCCAACCCAGCCGACACGCCGCGGGTGGGCCGGTCAGTGTCGAGTTTGCTGGAATTGCGCAATGACCTCACGCGTGAGACCCGCCGGAATCGTGTGGAAACCCAGCCGAGCCGTCGGTAACCCCTCAGATTCGTTCGGTACGGCTGGATTGGCGCATCGGCTGGGGGCGTGATCCCCTGTGAGGCGGGATAGGGTGAGATTATGTCCGTACTTGGCCGTCCCCGGTAACAACGTACTTGGTTGTTGTCATCTCCGGCAGGGCCATCGGGCCGCGGGCGTGGAGCTTCTGGGTGGAGATGCCGATCTCCGCGCCGAAGCCGAACTGGCCGCCGTCGACCAGGCGGCTTGACGTGTTGACCAACACGGCCGCCGCGTCCACCTCCGCCACGAATCGCTTCTGACTAGCTAAATCATTCGTGACGATCGTCTCGGAGTGGCCCGACGTGTGGGCCCGGATGAACCGGATTGCGTCGTCGAGCCCGTCGACCACCGCGACCCTCAGATCCAGGCTCAGCGACTCGTCGTCCCAGCCGTCGTCCGGGGTACGTGCGATCCGGGCGTCCAAAGCCTGTGCGGCTGGGCTGCCCTGGACCCGTACGCCCGCTTCGACCAGGGCGTCGAGCGCTTTGGGTACGAATGTGTCCGCGATCCCGCCGTGTACGACCAGGGTCTCCAGCGCGTTGCACACCGAGGGGCGCTGCGTCTTGGCGTTGATCATGATCCTTAACGCCATGTCCTGGTCCGCGCTCTCGTCCACGAACAGGTGACAATTACCCGTACCGGTCTCGATCACCGGTACCTTCGATCCCTGCACCACCGTCTCGATCAGGGAGGCGCCGCCGCGCGGAATCAGTACGTCGACCAGGCCGCGCGCCGCCATCATCTGCGAGGTGACCGCCCGGTCGCCTTCGACGAGGTGGACGGTACGGGGGTCAAGTCCCGCCGCCTCCAGCCCCTCTCGCAGCGCGGCCACAACGGCCCGGTTCGACACCACCGCGCTGGACGACCCGCGCAGGAGCACGGCGTTACCCGACTTCAGGCAGATGCCGGCCGCGTCGGCGGTCACGTTGGGGCGTGCCTCGTAAATGATCCCGACAACGCCGAACGGCACCCGTACCTGGTCGATGTGTACCCCGTTCGGCAGCTGCCAGCCGCGGATGACCTCGCCCACCGGGTCGGCCAGTCTGGCCAGGTCGCGCAAGCCGTCGGCCATGCCGCCGACCCGGGCCGGGTTCAGGCTCAGCCGGTCGATCATCGCCGAGGCCAGCCCGTCGGCCCGGCCCCGCTCGACATCCTCGGCGTTGGCGGCCAGGATCGCGTCCTGGTTGGCGATCAGGGCGTCGGCCATGGCGTGCAGGGCGGTGTCCTTCCGGGCCCGGGTGACGGTGGACAAACTGATGGCGGCCTGGCGCGCCTGCGCCGCCTGCTCGGTGAAGCTCAATGACATGGGCATACTCTACTGGAACCGTGTCCCACGGCTACCGGTCCGGGTCGCCCATCACCAGGTCGTCCCGGTGCACGACCGGCCGGGAGTACTTGGGACCCAGTTCGGCGGCGGCGTCCGAGGAGTTGCGCCCCAGCATCCCTGGTAGTTCCGCGGAATCGTAGCCGACCGAGCCGCGCGCGATGACCCGCCCGTCAGGGCCGACCACTTCGACCGAGTCGCCGGCCGCGAACTTGCCTTCCACCCGCTTGATGCCCGCCGCCAGCAATGATGCCGCCGTGCCTGTCAGCGCCCGTACCGCGCCCGCGTCGACGTGCAAACGGCCCTTCACCGAGCTGGCATGGGCGACCCAGCCGTGGCGGCGCGACAGGCGCTTCGCCCGGGGTGCGAACACCGTACCCACCTCCGCGCCCGACAGTACCTCGCCCGCCTGGTCCCAGCGCGCGACGACCACCGGGATGCCCGCGGCGGTCGCCAGCCGGGCGGCCTCGACCTTGGTCGTCATGCCGCCGGACCCGACCCCCGACGAGCCCAACTGCTCGGTGTCGACGTCCAGGTCGGCCACCCGCGCGACGTAACTCACGCGCTCGGCTCCGGGGCTGGACGGGTGCGCGGTGTAGAGTCCGTCGACATCCGACAGCAGTACGAGGGCGTCCGCCCGTACCAACTCCGCCACCAACGCAGCCAAATGGTCGTTGTCGCCCATGTGGATCTCGCGCGTCGCGACGGTGTCGTTCTCGTTCACGATCGGTACGACCCCCAGCCTCGTCAGCGCCCCGAACGTGCGCAGCGCGTTCGAGTAACTGGACTTGCGCGACAGGTCCTGCTTGGTTATCAGTACCTGCGCCACGCGTATGCCGAACTCGGCGAAGGCCTGGGTGTAGGCGGACACCAAGATCCCCTGCCCGACGGCCGCCGCGGCCTGCAGCTGCGCCATGTCGGCCGGCCGCCGCCTCAGGCCGAGCGGTTCCAGACCCGCGGCGATGGCCCCGGAACTGACAAGTACGATTTCCGAACCACCCGCCTGGCGCGCCGCCAATACGCTCACCAGCGACCGCAGGCGTTCCAGGTCGAGCCCGGTGTCCGCGCGGGCCAGCGACGACGAGCCGACCTTGACGACGAGGCGCCGGGCGGTTGACAAGGCGGTACGGATGGCGTCCGCCCCGGCCGGCGGTTCTATGGTCTTGCTCATTGTTACGGGCGCGTCCTGGCTAGTGGTTTCCGCATCAGTTTACCCCGATCGGGGGTCTGCCCGGTTCTGGACCAGGGGAACTATCCTCAGGATGTCAGCGTCGTATATATCCATTGCCAGTTGTGTGGCCTCTCCCAGCGGGTCGGGTGAGTCCGCAGCGATCCCGATCAGGGTCCCGCTGCCGTGGCGGCGGCGTACCGGCGTTCGTGGCAGCCGGCCCGGATCCACGACCGCATCGGACAGCCACGACGCGTAGCCGATCGCCGGCCAGGCGTGGAAGCCGCGGGACCGCACCCGGGTCAGTTCGCTGGAATCGAGCGACGCGGCGTCAGGGCAAAACACATCGACAATGTCTGTAACCAGGGTTTCCGCGAGTCCCAACAGCCACGCGACGGGTACGGGTTCCGGGCGCGGGATGTTCCACGGTGCCTCGATGTCGACCAGTACGGTGTTGGCCGCTTTCCGGCCCGATCCGGTCGGGTTGCCGATGCTCACGGACATGGTCAGGTACGCCTGCCCGTTCATCGCCTGCATGAAGCTGAGCGAGTCGGTACGGTGGTCCCGCCGGGCAAGCGTCATCGCGGCGGTGAGCTCAGCCAGGTCCCGCACGGGCGACAGGGCTCGCAGCGGCAGTACGTCCAGGCTGTTCCACGGTTCCGCGAGGATGCCGCCGTGGCGCGCCAGGCGCGACATGAGTTCCCAGACCATGCCGGTCTGGGCGTCGGGCGTGTCGGCCCGCCCGCCCCACTGGGCGCGCAACAACAGGTTGTCGGGGTACATGACTGAAGTCTATGTCGTGGGGCAGGTTTGACGGAATCTCGCCGGTCGTTTCTGGCACAATAGACGGGTGACGAAGCAAGCGTACCCTCCGGTCCAGGGCTGGTACCCGGATCCGGCCCAACCCGGCCGGGAACGGTTCTGGGACGGGATGCGTTGGACCCAGGTCGTACGTCTCGCCGCCGGACTGGCGCCGGCCCCGGCGGGCGCCCCGCCCATCGGGCCGATGACGCTGCCCGCCCCGGCTCCCGGAAAGGCCGACTCCCGCCGGGGCGCCACAACCCGTGATCCGGCGCTGGACTTGCCGCTGGCCAACTGGGGACTGCGTTTCGGGTCCGGTGTGATCGACACCATCATCGCCTGGACGCTCACCATCACTGTGCTGGTTGTCGCCTCCCCGGGGTTCCTGCGCCAACTCGGCCACCTGTACATGAACTACTACCGCGACTTCCAGACGGCCTGGTTTGCGGGCACCCCCACTCCCGGGGTCCCCGACGCCTTCGTACAACAGATGTCGACCCTGTCCCTCGTCGCCGGTTCGGTGACGGCGGTCTATTGCGTCTTGTTCATGGGTACGTGGGGCGCCACCCTCGGACAGCGCCTGTTCGGCATCAAGGTCATCAGGGCTCCGCTGCCGGCGGCGCTGCTGAACGCCCCCGACTTCGTGGACGTCAAGCCGTTCACCGTCGAGAAACCCGGCTGGCTGCGTTCCGTGTCGAAGGGTGTGATGTGGGCATTGTTTTCCACGGGTGGCAGTTTGTTCCTGCTCGTACAATTATTTAACGTTCTACTTCCCCTGTGGCACAAGCGCAAGCAGTCATTGACGGACCTGGTCGCAACGACGCTGGTCATCTCGTCCAAGCCGTCCCCGCCCGCCTGAGCCAGGCAACCGAGAGGCGATAAATGTCAGTGGTGGACCCGCGCATCGCGCAGCTGGCCCTCGAATACGGCATCCTCGCGCAATTCCGCGATTCACAAGGACAAACCAGGGACACACCCGAAGCCACCCTGCTTGCCATCCTGCGCGCCCTGGGTGTGGACACCACGGCGCACAACTGGGTCGATGCCGCCCTCGCCGAACGCCGGGACCACCCGTGGCGCCTCCCGCTGCCGCCGTGCGTCGTCGCGGAACAGAACCAGGAGGAGTACGTCAACGTCCATGTGACCGCCGGGAGCCCGGCCGTGTGCCGGGTGATACTGGAGGACGGCTCCGCCCACACCCTGGAACAGGTGGAGAACCTGGAACCGGACCGCGAGGTCGACGGCCGCCTGATCGGCCGCGCCACGTTCCGCCTGCCCACATGGTTCCCGCCCGGCTACCACAAACTGACCCTCGACACCGACGACGAAACCCACACCGGTGATTTCATCCTCACCCCGACCTGGGTGGGCACCCCGCGTCTGGGCACCGAGTCGGTGTGGGGCTTCATGGCCCAGCTCTACTCCGTCACGGGGCAGGCCTCCTGGGGCGTTGGCGACCTCGGTGATCTGGCGGACCTGTGCATCTGGTCCAAGACCGCGCACAATGCCGATTTCATCCTCATCAACCCCCTGCACGCCGCGGAGATGCAGGCCCCCATGGAGCCTTCCCCGTACCTCCCGACGACCAGGCGCTACATCAACCCGCTCTACATCCGCCCGGAACTCATCGAGGAGTACGCCACAGCCTCACCCGACCTGCGTACCCGGGTGCGCAACCTGCGCTTCCGGGCCAACCAGGCCGCCCGGGCCACCGAGCTGATCCGGCGCGACCCGGTGTGGCAGGCCAAGCTCGAAGCCCTGCGGCTGGTCCACGAAGCGGGGTTGTCACCGGTCAGGCAGATGGAAATGGAGGCCTACTGGGCGCGCGAAGGCGACAGCTTGCGCCGGTTCGCGATCTGGTGCCTGCTGACCGAGCGCCTGGGGCAGGAGTGGACGGCCTGGCCGGCCGGCTACCAGAACCCCAGTTCGCCGGAGGTGGCCGACTTCGCGGCCAAGAACGTGGATGAAATCGATTTCTACATGTGGTTGCAGTGGGTGGCGGACGCCCAGGCGGCCCGGGCGCAGGCGAAGGGCTTGTCGGTCGGGATGAAGGTGGGCGTGATGTCGGATCTGGCGGTGGGAATCCACCAGCAGGCCGAGGAGACGTGGGCCCGCCCGTACTTGTTCGCCCACGGCGTGACCGTCGGCGCCCCGCCGGACGACTACAATCCCTCCGGCCAGGACTGGCAGCAGCCGCCGTGGCGCCCGGACCGGCTGGAGGCCTCTTCGTACGCCCCTTGGCGCGCCATGATTGCCTCTTTGCTGCACCAGGGCGGCGGCCTGCGTGTCGACCACATCCTGGGCCTGTTCCGGCTGTGGTGGATCCCGGCCGGGATGCGCGCCAACGACGGTGCGTACGTGAAGTACGACCACCAGGCCCTTATCGGCATCCTGGCGCTGGAGGCCCTCCGGGCCGAGGCGCTCGTCGTCGGCGAGGACCTGGGTACGACCGAGCCGTGGGTTCGTGAGTACCTGGCCCGGCGCGGGATCCTGGGCACGTCGGTTCTCTGGTTCGAGTACGGGGACGACGGCCGCCCGCTCAACCCGTGCCAGTGGCGGACGTGGTGCCTCGGTTCCGTCACCACCCACGACCTGCCGCCGACGCTCGGCTACCTCGAGCACGACCACGTCCGGCTGCGCCACGAACTGGGCCTGCTGACGGATTCGTTTGAAGACGAACTGGCGCGCGACGCCCACCGGCAGGAAGTCGTGCGCGACGAACTGGCCGCCACCGGCCTGATCAACCCCGGCGAAACCGACCCGCACCAGATCATGCTGGGCCTGTACCGGTTCCTGGTCCAGACCCCCGCCAAGCTGAAATGCGTCGCGCTGACCGACGCGGTGGGTGAGAAGCGGATCCAGAACCAGCCGGGTACGGTCGACGAGTATCCCAACTGGCGCATCCCGCTCGGTGACGGTTCCGGGCACCGGCTGATTCTGGAGGACATCTACCAGCTGGCATCCGTCCAAGAAGTGGCGGATGTGATGAACGGGCGGGCGTAAGCGAACACGGGGGACTGTTTCAGGCGTTCGGTGCGGGTTACCCCTGCGGCTTCGGCCCCTTGGCTGACTTGGATTTCTTGGCTTGCTTGGCCTGTTTCTTCTGCTCACGCTGTTTCTGCTCTTCGGCCAGGCGCCGCCGTACCCACATCGGCGCGACCATGATCCCTTGCCGCTGGGCGTAGACCAGCAACGCCACCCCTGTCAGCGTACCTATAACCACCGTGACGACTGAGCCCTCGATGCCGAACGTACCACCGGTGAGAAGATCCGGGCCGTGCCAGTCGGCGACGAGCCAGCCGCCGGCGTTCCCCGTACCTGAAACCGCCGAACCGAAAACCGGGCCCTGGACGACATTCCAGGCCAGGTGGGCCCCGATGACCCACCACAGCGAACGGGTCACGGTGTAGACGGCGGCCAGCAGGACCCCGCCCTCCAGCGCGATGGCCACCGTACCCCACACGGAACTGTCCTTGTTGGTGATGTGCAGGACGCCGAAGATGGCGGCGGACACGGCGACCGCGCCCCACGTACCCAGCCCTTCCTCAACCAGACGGAACAGGACCCCGCGCAGGATGATTTCCTCGGAAACCCCGGCCACCAGCCCCAAGGTCAGCAGGTCCACCCACGGGTTGTATGCGCCGTTGACGCCGGCGACTCGGTAGACGCCGAAGACCGCCAGAACGCCGATGGTGAGGCAGACCAGCATCGCCCCGACGAGCATTCCTTTAAGAAGGCCCAGGCTGCGCGCGGGGGCGAGTTCGCTGGGCCACACGCGTGACTCCATGACGAAGGCCAGTACGACGTAGGCCACCACCGCGGCCACCAACTGGCCCAGCGGACCCGCCAATGAGGTCGGGGCCAGCGCCCCCGGGCCGACAACGGCCATGTGGCCGGAGTAGTACATCATGAAGGCGGCAGCGAAAACGACCACGAAGACGGCCAGCCGCAGCCAGGGCGCGTCGCGGTAGCGGCGATTGGGGGGGAACGAGCGGTCCGGGTGGTCGGGTGTCAGATGGTCGGTCTTCTTGATGACCGGCGCGGATTCGCCAATCAAGCGGTACAGTGTCATGCTTGCCTTAATCAGATTCGTCGCAGTCGAGTATAGGACAACCAGGAAGGGGGCAGGCAGTTGAGGTCGCACCGGTGGGCGGGGCTGGCTCCCGCCGTGGTTCTCGTGGTGATGGCGCTGACTGGTTGTTCCGCCACCACCACAGCCCCGCCGACGCCGGCACCCACGCCCGTTGTTGTGACACCTTCCCAGGGCCGGCCCCTGTCGGCGTGGGGTCCCACGCAGGGTCCCTCGGACCTGATCTGGCTGCCGGGCGAGGCGGCGGTCACGTACACCGCGGACCAGCCCAATCTGGTCATCGCCTCCGGGCCCGCCGACCAAGCCGGGCTGGTCGGGGATTACCTGCGCCGGACCCTGCCGGGCCTGGGCTGGGAGATCACGGCCGACGCGAATGGGGCGCTGATGTTCGAACAGGGAGAGTGGCAGGGCGCTTTCGTGACCGGTGAGGACACGTGGGCCCTGACAGCCCGCAATGATTGATTACAAGCCCCGGAGGAAATCGGGGTCGTCGTCGGGGGCCGTGGGCGGTTGCGGGGGTTCCGCCAGGGGGCGGCCGAAGATCCACCACGCCAAAACGCCGGCCACTGGCACGGCCACCACGATCACGAACCACAGCGCCTTGGGCATGCCGCGTATCCGTTCGGAGTTCGACTGGACCACGTGCACGATCGTGAATACCCAGATGGCGACTACCAGCAGGACTCCAAATACACGAATGGGCACATGGCAAGTATAGAGGTCAGGTTCAAGCCGGTGCCTCGCCGTTGGCATAATGATCTCGTGGATTCAGACCTGCCCCGCCGTATGGAAGCGATGCTGGCCGGTGACGGTACGGTTGTCGCCGCCGGTCCTGGCGTTGCGCCGGTCCCGGACGGGTTCACCGGGGTGCTGGTGCCCACCTCCGGGTCGACCGGCACGCCCAAGATCGTGATGTTGTCGCGATCCGCGCTCATCAGGGCTGCGACGCTGGTGGAGAAACGCCTGGGCGGGGCGGGACAGTGGGTGAATCCTTTGCCATTACAGTACGTCGCCGGTCTCATGACACTGGTACGGGCACTGGTTGCCGGTCAACTCCACACTCAGGTGGGGCCCCAGCTTCAGGGGCTGACGGCGCCTGGCACCCGGGCGTACATCTCGCTTGTCCCCGCCCAGTTGCACGCCGGCCTCGCGGACCCGGCCACCAGCGCGACCCTCGCCGGGTTCGAAGCGGTCCTGGTGGGCGGAGCCGGACTCGACCCCGGGCTGCGCCGCCGCGCCGAAGAAGCGGGGTTGCGCGTTGTCACAACGTACGGGATGAGCGAAACCTGCGGAGGTGTTGTCTACGACGGGCGCCCCCTGGACACCGTCGGGGTCGAGTTGGTCGACCCGGGGGACGGTGTGGGCCGCATAGCCCTGGTCACCCCGACCGCGTTCGACGGTTACCTGGGTGACCCGGTGCGTACGGCCGAGGTGCTGAGCGACAGGCGCGTTCTGACGTACGACCGCGGACGTTTCGATGACGGGCGCCTGACAGTCCTGGGCCGGGTCGATGAAGTGGTCCAGTCCGGCGGGGCGAATGTCGACCTGGCCTGGGTACAGCGCCTGCTGGACGACGCATTCCCGCAGAAAGTTGCTTGTTTCTCCGTACCGGACCCAGTCTGGGGCGCAACGATCGTCGTCGCTTCCGCGGAGCCCCGCCTCGACGAGATCCTGGCACGAGTCGGGCCAAGTCTCGACTCGCCGGCCCGCCCGCGCGGGTTCCTGCCGGTCGCCACCCTGCCGCGCACCTCTTCTGGCAAGATTGACCGTACGGCATTGGCAAGGATGTGGACCGAACATGGCAAACGCGCGTGAGTGGATAGCCGGGGCGCGCCCCCGCACGCTCCCAATCATCATTGCCCCAGTGGTGGCCGGGGCGGCCGTGGCCTGGTTCGGCGCTCCTGACACCAAACAAGTTGCATTGCGGGCATCGGCGTTGTTCGCGTTCGTACTGTGTCTGCTGGTGGGGGTGGGGATCCAGATCGGCTGCAACCTGGCGAACGACTATTCCGACGGCGTGCGGGGCACGGATGCCCGCCGCGTCGGCCGCGCCGGTGCTCTCTCCCACGGCCCGCACATGCAGCCCCGCGCGCGTCTTCGCGTAGAACACCCATGCGGCGATGCTCAGCGCGATGGCCAGGTAGGCCAGGGGGTTCAGCGAGAACAGCAGCTTTCCCAGGAAGGGGATGCGGCCGAGGACCGGGATATCCACGTTGGCCAGCTTGCCCCGCATCGCGGCGGAAATCTGCGGCGCGCCGCCCAGCGCGTCGGTCATCTTGTGGCCCAGCACCATGGATATGCCGATGCCGAAGGTGGTCAGCGTCAGCCCCGCGACATTCTGGTTGGCGCGCACGCTCACCGCGAGGAATGCGTACAGCGCCGCGCACAGCGCCGCGGCGGCGCCCATCCCCACAATACCCGGCATATTTTCCGTGCCTGAACGGCGCCCGCCCTCCTGCCCGCCGCCCACCAACAAGG
>Ga0209628_10003440_pt1 | contig 11101 bp, 8 predicted proteins | sample TergutCu122P4_FD_187285 | JGI IMG/M metagenome (GOLD analysis project Ga0209628, IMG submission 187285) | Cubitermes ugandensis P4 segment gut microbial communities from Kakamega Forest, Kenya - Cu122 P4 (SPAdes) (version 2) | ecosystem: Host-associated > Arthropoda: Insects > Digestive system >...
ACTGGAAGGATTGAATAACAAAATCAAAACCTTGAAACGCCAATCCTACGGATTCCGAGACCAGGAATACTTCAAACTTAAAATACTCGCCATTCACAGAACAAGGTACGCACTTCTCGGATGAACCCGTTAAGAGATCACCCAATCAGAGCCGCGCACGCAGTAAGCGGTTACTCCGGTGTCAACGTGAAAACCGCTTACTACGTGCGCGGCTCTGATTATGGCAAAGGTAAAACAACCGATTCCTGGACACCATGAGATTCGTAACATTTCTCCTCCTCTTACTTGCAACTCCCTGTTACGCACAATCGACGTTGGCGGATGCGGACGCGGCTTATAAGGTTCGAAAATACGAGACGGCTCTGGAGCTTTATCGGAAAGCCCGCGACACGGAAAGCCGTTCGGACGAACGACAACGCGCAACGGCAATGATCGTTCGCTCGCTCCGAGCGTTGGAGCGGTCGTCGGAATCGTATCAGGAATTTTTCACGCTTTGCCGTGTCGCTCCCTTTTCAACGCATTTCGATTGTATCCCGCTCGTCTGGTTTACGTCCCGAACCTTCACGCCAGTCGCCGTTACGCCGGACGAAAGGCTTGCTCTGGATTGGCTTTCCCCGAAAACGAACCCAAGCGGCGTTGACAATCCGGCGGCGTCATTGCTTGCGGCGTCAATCCTGCTTTCCAGCACGCAGGCAACGAATCGCAGTAAAGCGGTGGAACGGCTGGAGCAATTAACGTTTCCCGGTAATGTGACGGACCGTGAAGGTGCTGTTCGGCAGAAAATTTCGCTCCTGGCCCAAATGCAATTACGTCGGGTGCAAATTGCCGCATTGAAAGAGGAAAGCGAACTCGCCCTCTGGGAATCGACGCTGGAAAAACTTCCGGATTCGCTTCAGGGTGGGCCGTATTACGTGCTCGGCCTGGCTTATGCCAAACTGCAAAACGACGAACAGGCGATTCTCTGCTGGATGCGTGTTCCGATTCTTTTTCCCGAAGACCGTTCGCTTTCGGCCCAGTCGCTTCAGGAAGCCGCCAAAGCACTCCGCCGACTTGGACGCAACGAGGAAGAACAAACGCTTCTCAACGAACTCCGACGGGATTATTCCCCGCCGTAATAGGGAGCTTCTTCGCCGCGAAGAATGTAGAGGGCGTTTTCCGCCGCCCGTTGTTCCGCTTCCTTTTTATTGTTGCCCCAAGCGGACTGGAACGTCATCGAACCGATCCGAACGCCGATTCGAAAGCATTTGCTATGGTCCGGGCCGCAAACTTCCATGATACGGTATTCCGGCGTGTGTCCCATGTCCCGCTGAGCGACCTGTTGCAGGAGCGATTTGTAATTGTCAAGCTCGACGGAATCGGCAAATCGAACAATCGGCTCTTCGAACCACGCTTGAATCCGTTCCCGGGCCGCTTTCATTCCACCGTCCAGATAGATTGCCGCAATCAACGATTCGATGACGTTAGAGAGCATTGACGACGAAACCCGGCCTCCTTTGGACATGCCGCGTCCGACGATCAAACATTCCTCCATTCCGAGCCGCTTGGCAATTTCCTGACAGGTGGAGCGGCTGACGACGGCCGATTTGATTTTCGTCATGTCCCCTTCCCGCAGGTCCGGGAAACGCATGAAAAGCGTTTCGCAAATCACGAAGCCGAAAACGGCGTCGCCGAGAAACTCCATGCGCTCGTTCGACGTCAAGTGCGTATCCGCTCCGGAAGAGTGCGTCAACGCCTCTTTGAGCAAACCCTGATCCTTAAAACGGTATCCGATTCGTTTTTCACAAAGATCAAGTAAAGACTGCATTACGAATTACGAACTATGAATTACGAATTACGAAAAATCTTATTCTTCGCGTTCTTGGAACGATTGCGGGCGGTTGACCCATTGGAAGCCGACGTTTCTTTCGATTTCTTCGATCCATTGAGTTCTCATGGCGTCAAGCGACTCCCCTTTTCCGGCCCCCAAATACTCATCCGACTTTTCTTTGACGAAAAACTGCCAAAGCGACTCTTCGTCCGGTGAAGACTCCACGAGCCGAATCACGAACACAAGCGATTTCGGCTGATTCATTGCGACGGCGGATTCGTTTGGCTGGAGCGAGTACGCCGCTTCCATAAAACCGGCACCCGGTGCTTTGATGTGAACGTTATTGTAATCCGCCGTTCCGAGTGCGACACCCGCTTCACGAACCTCACCGAAAACGAGCGGTGCTCTTCCGTAACCGGCCTGAGCCAAAGATCGGGTAAACCAAGTGAAAGGACCGGTTTCCACGACGGCCACGTCCTGTCCTGCCAACGACACGGTCAGCGATTGATCTTTCGATTGATTGGCCAAATCGGCTAATTCCTGAGCACGTTTTTCCGCCAGTTCCCTTGCGTGAACCATGAGCCAACGATCTCGTACAAGCTCTTTCATTCCTTCGTCGGTAAACTCGGGGATACGCCGGGACTCTTTTTTCGTCGCCCAACCGATGGACTCGATTGGTCCGCCGTCCGGAGACGACAGTTGGGAAGTTTGCCGACCAATGAGGACCTCGTAGGGGGCGGAATTCTCGCTGAACATCTTAACCAAACAGGACCGATAGGCCGCCGTCCGCCAACATTCATGCTGCTGAAGCTCGTAAACGGAGAGCGGCGTTTCGACCGTAATCACATTGAGATGGTACTCGGCGGCAAGCGTGGCCAAATCGAGCGGCTCCATATTTTTCGACTTGGAAATCGTGAAGGCCGTGTAAAACTCCTTCATTTTCTTTTCGATTTCCTTCACCGCCGCATCCATTTTTTGATACGCAAGTATTTGCCGAATCGTGTTTTCCACCTCCTCCAGCGGCTCGTACAAAATGTTCGGATCAAACTTGGGCGTTTCTTCCGGAACTTCTTCGTTCAAAGCCGGCGTTTCCTCTGTTGTCGGTTCCTCTTCCTGACGATAAGCAACGGAATGGTAAACCGCGGGATTCGTAAGCCGGGATTGGGGATCGCTCGGTTGCTCCGCCGGTGTTGGATCAATTCCTTCCGATTCTTGCGGCCGTTCGACCGGTGTTTCCAAGTCGAGGTTCAAACCGGGACCGGGGAGCGAATCCAAGCCTGGGAGCGGGCCAGGCCGATTCGCACCGGGAACGGTGGGAAACAACGTGTCGAAAGGAAGCGAAGCCGGCTGGTCTTGCGAACCTTGCGGCCTTGCGGTGGAGCGAAGAAAATGCGTCGCTTTGTTCTCTTCGTAATACTTTTCAATCTCTTCCCGGGTAATCGAAGCGAGAAGCTGTTCGCTCGGAGTTGCGTCGATGATCTGAAACGCGAATCGTGTCGGAATTTCAAAACCGGAATCGGGCAAGTTCGGATTGTAAACCCTGTTTTTGTTTTCTTCAAAGAATTTTTTCAATTCCGCTTCCGAAGGTTCTTTAACCTCTTTTTGAAACAATTCGACGGGAATCACCGCGACTTCTGCGGTCAAAGAACGGTAAATTCGCTGGTACAGCGTCCATCGGTCAAGAGGCGTCGTCGGGATCATGGACAGGAAAAACGACTGTCTTATGTAACCTGCCAACATTTCTTCCCGGAGCAAGTAGGTGAGATAGCCGTCCGACAGGTCGAGTTGTAGGCAGATTTCGTCCAAAAGCTGGTTGGAGATGTCGCCGCCGGTAATCATTTGGAGTCGTTTCACGATTAACGGATCGGAGATGAGCATCCCTTTTTCCTGAGCGTAACGGGTCAAAAGCCAGTTTTGAATCAGGGTTTCGTCCGAGATTCTCTGCGAGTAATTTTGCTGAATTTGAACAAGGGCAGGATATTTTGCGTAGAACTCCCAAGGATTACCTGCGGTCGTTTGCGACAAGTAGCTGGTAAGGAGGCTGTAAAAGGCCCTGAGTTTCTGGTGATTTTCCCGCAGATTGTGGAGGAGATACTGGTCGACATTTCCATAACCGGCGCGGCGGCAGGTGGCGATAATCCCGTCTCTGCTGGATCGACCGCCACGTTGAAGCATAAAATAAGAAGGGAAAATGACGAAACTGATCATCGCCATAATTCCAAGAGCGGCAAGCGCGTAATTTTGATAAATTCGAAATTTCCTAAATGGATTATAACCGGCCATTCTAACGTACTTCCTTCCCAGTCAATTGGAGGTCAAACGGTTGGGGATACAACGAAAACCCCACCAAAACCGAGATTATAACGAAAGTTTTTGTTTTGACAAACAGGGAATTTACGTTTTTTTGAAATCTTCCAATGAATTTCCCCCTGATTGCTGTTACCGGCCCCCCATCGGTTTTTTTGACTTTTTTCTTGAATTTAAATCTTTTGCTATTGACCGATTTTTAAAAATAATTTAGACTCCCGACCACTGCTGGGGGTTGCAAGGTTGATTCGGAGCAACACCTGAGCGAAAAAGCGAACGGATTCGCAAAGCAAACCGAAAAAATTTTTCGTTCTCCTTTCCGTTTTTTTGGTTTGTTCGAGAAATGGATTTCCTCTCTTCCGCGGAGAAAAAAGTGTCGTATAGCGATTACGACCGAATCAAAGAGCAAATCAAGGACGCAATCGATATTGTCGAATTGGTTTCCCGCTTTGTGCCTCTGAGGCGTGTCGGCCGGCATTACGTCGGCCGATGCCCCTGGCACGACGATTCTCGTCCAAGTCTCCAGGTGAATCCCGAACGCCAATCCTATCGATGCTGGGTCTGCAACGTCGGCGGAGACATCTTCTCGTTCATCATGCAAATGGAGAAGGTCGATTTCAAAGGTGCGTTGGAAATCCTCGCCGATATGACCGGAATTGAGCTTCCCAAAGCCAAACGCGAACGAAAGGAAACGAGCCGCGAACGGAAGAAAACGGACGACCCTAACGACGAATTACATGAGAGCGAAGTTGATGACGCACCGCAACCGATTGATCGGCGGACCTTGTTCAACACGATGGACTGGGTGCAAAAGCAGTACCACGAAGCACTGCTGACACTTGCGGAAGCGGAACATGCACGAATTTATCTGAAAGAACGGGGAATCAACGAGCAAAGTCTCCGCGATTTCCGAATCGGGTATTCGCCGCTCGACGGAAGCTGGTTGATGAACAAAGTCGGCAATCAGCCGCGTCGGATCGAATGTTTGGAAGTTGCCGGTGTGCTGGCAAGATACAAAGACGAAGAAAAAAATACGGAACGTGTTTACGACCGGTTTCGCGGACGATTGATGTTTCCGATCCGCGACACACAAGATCGAACCGTTGCGTTCGGCGGGCGGATTTTGCCGAATTCGTCGCTGAAAAGCTCCGCCAAATACGTTAATTCGCCGGAAACGCCGATTTTTTCCAAGTCGAAACAATTGTACGGTTTGGACATTGCCCGGTTGACAATGCAAAAGACGAAACGGGCCTTGATTATGGAGGGGTACACCGACGCGATCATGGCGCACCAGTGCGGAGTCGGCGACGCCGTTGCGATATTGGGAACCGCCCTCGGTTCGGAGCATGTCAAAATTTTGAAGCGGTTCGCCGAAAAAATGGTGCTTGTTCTCGACGGGGACGAAGCCGGTCAAAAACGAGCGAACGAAGTCCTTGAACTGTTCGTCGCTCAAGGGGCCGATTTGACGATTTTAACGCTCCCCGCCGGAGCGGACCCTTGCGATTTTTTACTGGAGCAGGGGAAAGAGCATTTTGAAGAATTGTTGCGTCAGCAGGGAATTGACGCTTTGGAACATGCGTTTCGGACCGTAACGCGGAATGTAAACCTTGAAAAAGACATTGTCGGGTCAAGCAAGGCTTTGGACAGTTTGCTTTCGCTGATCGCCGCCGCTCCGACGAATTTGGGTGGAGCGGACGACCCGGTGCAGTTACGGCTTGAAAAAACGATTGGAAGGCTTGCCCAGCGGTTTCAAATTGCGGAAACCGAAGTGCGAAAACGCTTGAAACAGTGGAAAGACCGCAAAAAAAACGCCGTCGATTACAGCGTCGATGAAGAGGCGATACCCCAAGAAACGTACAGCCAATCGGGTTGGGCACCGGACGCTTTGGAGCGGGAAATGCTTGAACTGTGGTTTGCCGACCCGACGACGTTTGAGGAATTGGACAATACGATCCCGGACGATTGGATTCAGTCTCCGCTCACGAAAAAGATTCAATCGCTTTGGCGAGAAACCCTTTTGGAGGAACCGGAGTGTTCCTTTGGCAAGATTTTGATTCGTTTTGACGCTCCCGTCGTGAAGAACCTTTTGGTCGACATGGACGAATCGGCAAGCGAAAAAGGGCTTGGCCCCAAAATGGACGCTGAGAAACGGCAGCAATTAATCACCCAAATCATACAAGGGTTCAGCCGCCGAGATCACAAGCGTCGCACCAACAAGGGATTGAGCGACCTGAAAGACGAATCGCTGAGCAAAGAGGAGAAACAACGTATGTTACGGGAAATGTTAGATAGCAGACGGCAATAGTTAGTGGGTAATCACTAATCACTAATCACTAATCACTAATCACTAATCACTAATCACTAATCACTAATCACTAATCACTAATCACTAATCACTAATCACTAATCACTAATCACTAATCACTAATCACTAATCACTAACCACTAAAAACTTAAGGAGGAGTTTTTTATGCCAAGACTGGACTTTTTTGAATGTGATTTCCAGGACCTGATTACCAAAGGGAAAAATCAGGGTCATTTGACGCTCGACGAGATCATTGATCGTATGCCGAACGACGATTCGTTCGACTCGATGTACTTGTCAGAGTTTATCGATTCACTCGATCAGCAACATATCGAGCTGACCGACGAGGAAATTTCCGACGAGGAACTCTTCAAACTTCAGGAGGACGACGAGTTTGACGCCATGCTTGTCGAGGAAGTCGAGCCAGTCGAAAAACCGCTTCCGAAACTGCCTGAAGAAGTCGAAAAATGGAGTAGCGACCCGATCCGGCTGTACCTCAATCAAATGTCGGGGCTGGGACTGCTCACCAAAGACGAGGAAATCATTTGCTCGAAGAAAATCGAACTGACCCGGCGTCTGTTCCGCCGTAGTGTCATGGAAAGCCCGCTCGCTCTTCAAACGGCGTTCGGCGTCCTGACGAAAGTGTATCACGGCAAGTTGCCGTTTGACCGCACGATGAAAATTGCCGCGACGGAACGGCTTGCGAAAGACCAGATTCTCAAGCGGATGCCGGCCAACTTGCAAACGCTTGCCGCTCTTTTGGAATCGACGACCGACGACTTCGAATTATTGGTACGAAAAAGCACGTCGCCGAAAACCAAACAGCAAGCGAGAACCCGGTTTTTGCAAAGACGCCGCAGGGCACTCGTTCTCGTCGAGGAAATGGCACTGAGAACCCGCCGGGTTCACGCTTTGATGAAGCAGCTTGAAAAAATTTCCGACCGGATGGACACGATTCGTAATCTTCTTTCCGGCAGGAAATCGAACATGGTGCCGGAACGCCGGATCATGCTCCGCAACGAACTGCGGCAGTTGATCCTCACGGCTCAGGAAAGTCCGCGGTCTTTGCGGAATCGCGTCAAGCTTATGAGAACCCGGCTTGCCGCTTACGAGCAGGCGAAAAGCGAGTTGTCGCGGGGCAATTTGCGGCTCGTGGTGTCCATTGCGAAAAAGTACCGTAATCGCGGCATGAGCTTTCTCGACCTGATTCAGGAAGGGAACACCGGCCTCATGCGGGCGGTCGACAAGTTTGAATACCGTCGCGGTTACAAATTTTCCACTTATGCGACCTGGTGGATTCGGCAGGCGATTACCCGTGCGATTGCAGAGCAGGCGAGAACGATTCGGATTCCGGTCCACATGATTGATGCGCTCACAAAGCTCCGGGCGGTGTCACGCAACCTCTACCAACGCACCGGCCGTGAACCGGGCATCTCGGAAATCGCCCACGCCGCCGAGATTCCGGTTGATGAAGCGAGGCGAATCATGCAAATGGGGACCAACCCGATTTCGCTGGAACACCCGGTCGGCGACATGGATGACACCTGTTTCGGCGAGTTTGTGTCCGATAACAGCTTTGAACGTCCGGAAAAATCGGCGTCCAACGAGATGCTCAAAACGGAAATCGGTAAAGTTCTCAAGATGCTTACCCCTCGGGAAAGGGAAATTCTCAAACTCCGGTACGGTCTGGAAGGGAGTTATTCGTACACCCTCGAAGAAGTCGGACGCATTTTCCAGGTGACCCGGGAACGTGTCCGCCAAATCGAAGCCAAAGCGGTTGAAAAACTCCAAAATCCGCTTCGCTGCCGACACTTGGAAGGGTTTCTTGACCCGGTTGAGGAAGAGGATTATTGAAACAGGACCGCAATCAATCCATTACGTGGAAATTCCCATTAACCGGGCACTCACATGAAACATTTGACGGAATACTTGCTGATGAACGTTCCTGCACGGATGGGGTTCGTCAATATCACGCCGAAACTTCAGGAGGCGACCCGGAAAAGCGGCGTCCAGGAAGGATTGCTGTTGTGTAATGCGATGCACATCACCGCTTCGGTGTTCATCAACGACGACGAGTCCGGCCTCCACGAAGATTACAAGCGGTGGTTGGAGGAACTCGCCCCGTTCGATCCCTCGCCGGCCCGGTACAAGCACAACCGAACCGGCGAGGACAATGGCGACGCCCACCACAAACGCCAGATCATGGGGCGCGAAGTCGTTGTCGCCATTACCAATGGAAAACTCGATTTAGGCCCTTGGGAACAGGTTTTCTACGGCGAATTCGACGGCAAGCGAAACAAACGGGTCTTAATCAAGATCATCGGGGAATGAGTGGGGTCGATTACGGTACGAGTTCGACGTGTCGTGATCGAATCCCTGTCGTTTTCGTCGGGATACCGAGGAACTTGTCCACCGACGTCATGTACAGAATCGAAAAGTTCGGACCACCGAAGACGCAGTTGGATGCGTAGGGTATGCCGTGCTCTTTGGAAAGCGTTCCGATCTTTTTTCCCTCTTTGTCGTAAATCAACACGCCGGCCGGACCGCAGGCGAGGTAGAGATTCCCCTGAGTATCAAGCGTCATCCCATCCGGATGGGCACCAATATCGATCCAAAGCCTTTCGTCGGACAATTCACCGGGACCATCGACTTTGTAACGATAAATGAGCTTTCCGGCACAATCGGCAACGTACAGGAATTTATCGTCCGGCGTCAACAGGATTCCGTTCGGCTGCTTGCACACGGTCGAAACGCAACTCACTTCGCCGACGTTCGAAACGTAATACACATCTTCCTTGCGGAGGGTTTCCTGGCCGCGATGCTTGTAATTCGGGTCCGTAAAATAGAACCCGTTGGTTGCGTCAAACGTCAAATCGTTCGGCTCGTTAAAAGCACGTTCTCCCGTGATATTACTGATGAGAGATCGTTTTTTTTTCGTGCGTGGATTGAACGCGACGACCTGAAATGCGGCCCCTTCGCAAACGCCGAGTTCGCCAAGCGAGTTGAACATCATGCCGTTGGCGTCGAGAGAATCCGCAAATTTCTGAACGGCTTGTCCGTAGGGATAAAAGTGAATCGTGTCCTTTGCACCGTCGGAAAAGTAAATGTTTCCCAAAGCGTCCGCTGCCGGACCTTCGCAGAAACCGTACCCTTCGCCGAGAACAACGGCTTGCGTTCCCGGAGCGACGAGAGCATCCAGCAGGTTTTGCGAGAACGCCGACGGTATGCAAAAAGCGAACAAAACGGCAGATAAAATCGGATGTTTCATTTGTTCATTTGAGGGGAGGTGGGCCACTAATCACCAACGGCCGCTTGTTTACGCCAAATCTCGTTCTTCGAACAACAAGAGCGAGACCAGTAGAGCGACGAGGCAATAAATTGCGGCGTACAGGGCCGCCCAGAGAACGTAAGCCCACGGCAGGGTACGTTTCATGGCGACGGCGGTTTCCATGCTGAAATGGTCGAGCACCGGCAAGACGGCACTGGAAAGTTCGCCGACGAACGCAACCATCGGCAACTGTCCGACGGACGACTGCACGATTTGCGGGACCAGGTGTCCCAAAATGTAAATCGAAAGCGAAATCGTCAGGTTCGGCAACAGCGTAAGCCGTGTCGAAATGGCAACGGCAACCGCCGCAAGAATCATCGTTTCCAGATACGCCAAAACCAGACCGGGCAGAATTTCCACGATCTTGCCAAGACATTCCAGCGCGCTGGGGATCTCTTTCGCAGACTCTCTGGCATCGTAGACGAGTTTGTACGAAATCGTGTTGGCAAAGAAAATTCCGAGAATCAAAAAGAGAATCGTTACTGCAATCATCACGCCGAGAAATTTTCCGATGACGAAACTGCGCCGTCCGACCGGTTTGGCAAGGATCATCAGGGCGGTTTTCCCTTCGATTTCGTCGGCAATCGACGTACTTGCCGTCCAGATCGCCAGGAAGACGGCCATGAGCTTAATCAGTGTTAAACCCTGCGTAATGACCATGACAATATCCTCTCCAAGCGTGTTGTACGGAAGAAAGAGGAAAATGAACAGCGCAAACAGACCGAGAATCGTCAAGATCAAAAACAGCGGTTGCTGAATCGCTTCTTTGGTCGTTACCCAGGCAATCGCACCGACTTTCGGGAATATTGCACGAAACAGGAGAACGAGAACGCAAAAAGCGACGACCACGCCCAGTGCGCCCAAATCAATCCACTGCAAGGCTTTGATCCAGGGAGGAGCACTGTTCCATATACTGTCGAGGAAAGCAAACGGTAAAAAACCGGAAAAATTTGTGTCGGCGAACATTTTTGGAGTCATGGTAACACAGGAAAAAAATCTGACGAAGCCCTTAAGAAAGGTTTCGGACGAGTTACACCGGTGAGTATTCTAGATTATTTTTGCGGATTTGACAAGGGATTCGTTAAGCGGGAAAACGTTTTTTCGCAGTAGTTGTTTCTCAAAAATTTTTTGCTTCCTTGAAAAATAACTTCCAAGACTTTGTATCACGCGGGATATTTGGTACAATCGATACAATCCTCCCCCTTTCCCGTTGAATGGGAGCGGCTTCCGTGCCAATCAGGAACGGTTTGAATGACAGGGCCAGCGCGCGTATTTGGGTATATTGCGCAATCGTTCTAATCCGTTACAATTCAGTGATGAGATGTTTTTGCAACAATCCCCATTCATCACGGAG
>Ga0209628_10003441_pt1 | contig 11101 bp, 9 predicted proteins | sample TergutCu122P4_FD_187285 | JGI IMG/M metagenome (GOLD analysis project Ga0209628, IMG submission 187285) | Cubitermes ugandensis P4 segment gut microbial communities from Kakamega Forest, Kenya - Cu122 P4 (SPAdes) (version 2) | ecosystem: Host-associated > Arthropoda: Insects > Digestive system >...
GTCTTGTTCTTGCACGACAATACCCCCGCTCACCGGGCACTTGCAACCCGGAAGAAACTGACCTACCTGGGCTTCAAATGTCTTGATCACCCACCCTATTCTCCGGATCTGGCCCCGTCGGACTACCACCTATTCCCTGGACTGAAAAAACAATTGAAAGGTTGCCATTTTTCGTCCGACGCGGAGGTCATTGCTGCCGCGGAGACCTGGTTGGGCGGACAACGTTCTGAATTTTATATGAGTGGCTTGCAAAAGTTAGAGCAACGGGCTATGAAGTGTATTGAGCTTCGTGGGGAGTACGTTGAATAAATTCCGAGTTTGGTCGCTGTTAGCTTGTTTCCTTCCTGGTCGGGCTAAGGATTTATCAGCACCTCGTCTTATATTGGGAAGCCACGAACAGCACATGGAAATTACGCTGTTAGAATTGGCGATAACAATATCTGACCTTGAGTAAGTGAATGTAAACGCTATGCAAGAGCGAACAAGAACTGACCAATACTAGAGTTTCAGTATCTAGAACTGGCTGCAATGGGACACCTGCAGAATAAAATGGGGGAGCAACAGGCAAGCCACAATACCGCACACATCGCAACTGACGTGACGGTTGCGAAAAGCTCCGAACTGTCTGAGCGGAAGTGCTGCTGCTCGCTCATATCAAGTTTCTTCACTGCGTAGCATAAACTGCTACTTGAGCAATCGAGCCCTGCTTGTGGTTTAAGATTACGTTTTATTGACAAAGGATATTACATTATTATTCCATCGGTTCACTCCAGATTTATTCGTATTAACGGAATGACCAACGTAGAACGAATGTTGTTTCAAAAATACATTAACCCGTTAAAGACTAAACGTGTCTGTTTTATATAAGGACTCAGTGCGTACCGCGCAATAAGCGCTTTCCAACTCGGTTATACAAAACCAAACTGCTAATGTGTAAAGCAAAATTCGCTGTTTGTTATGAGATCCGTACAGAAGACCAAGTAGAATTTTTGAATGTTAAACCTGGTGGTACGTAAAGTAATCGCGAGGCTTTAAAAGTTTATCATTATTAGCATTTAAAAGTACTCTACTCGCCCTTCATCAATGACAAATTGGCGGGTTAATATTTAGCGCAATGGAAAGTGTACTTCGCAGGAACCTTTTGCTGCATGAGAAACTGTTGTGATGACGAAATGTTGACTTTGGCATACTTAAGTTTGCATTCACCCCCTTTTCAATATTGTGGAGGGTACAACGGGATATACGTACGCAAAATTCAGGTTCAGCCTCGCAAGCAAACGGACACAGCTGCTTTGCCGAATCAAATTATCTACAGCATTTATGTCTTGTAACTGACCACGTCTACAACATGAAGTTTCGTCAAAATCAGTTCAGCAAGAACTGCCCCGATGCCAGACTACAGACGGACGGAAACGACCTAAACAATAAGCACTGTTTTCGAATTTTGCGTGGCGAAAGCAGGAAACGCCCACTATGGTTGATAATGATTCAGAACGTTGTTGGAATTATGTTTGCGGTACAAACTTTAATAGTAATTGTAACTCTAACCATGTTTTGAAAGCTATAGCGTATTACAAAGTTTACTTAAGGACAGTTTGGCATGAATATTAAGATTGTACATGCCATTGCGTCAAACAGTTTTTGGATACCGGCGAACAGTTTGGCATGCGAGACCAATACAGTAATGTCTGCTGTGGCTGATGCAGTCGCTATCCATTTCGCAACACCGGGACATTACCGACACGCCTTTGCCAGTGGGGGTTGGGTCACGTATGTTGCTCTTGCTCTGATATGCAGCACATTTGCAATGCTAATATTTGTGCCTCGCTAAAAACATTAGACTCTAACGAAATGAAATAAAAACACAACTGCCATTCTTAATAGATGTCTGATGAAAAAGTCATACTTTAGTGTATCCTGAAGGCTGGCTAGGGTAACACAAATGCAACAGCATCAAAAATAGCTTGAAATATCAAGACAGAAACTCTGAACAGGTACGTAACAATTTCAAATGTGTCGTAATATTATTTCTGACTTCGTATTTTGACGAATCAAGAAAGTTTATATGCTCGTAATTTATAACATTTAATAAATTAATTAAATTAACGTGACTAACGCACCCATAAAACAAATTAAATAATACCGAGAGATATATAAACCTAGAGCAGCCACTTGGAAATCACACCTTGATGACATTGCTAGTCTAACATGCAAAGAGCCTTAAAGACAGCCAGGTACGTGTATTACGTGTGCGACAAATTGAAACTGTGTAACACTATTAACGAAATCCTGTTTTCTATAAAAGAACATCTATTACACATTAGAAATGTGCAACTGCACGTAACTCATTTCGGAATACAAGGCCGGAGTAGACCTGTGTCTTTCTACACTGTTTCACTGTTAGTAATAATGAAAAGCAAAATGTTTTGGTCACAGACACACTCAGTGTTTCAACAGTAACAATATTTTAATCCGTACCCAAAACAGACTTTCTGTACGGAACTTAAAATCTACACTGGGTAAGTTACACGTTATACTTACGCGAACTGTGGTAATAGAGTGCTTGTGCAGTTACATCCCTCGGTATTAAGTGGTATACATCCTTGAATACGTAGGGCTATCCTTTCCACAGCAGTTCACAATTCAGCTGCAACTACAGCATTAAATAACAACACAAGGAAGACAGGACATTAGTTCTTACTCCTCCCCCAGTCACTGACTCCGTTTACTCACGGCGTCAGCAAAGGTGGGACAGCTGTAACTTTAAAAGAAGATATGTTACTCCTCCTTCGTACTGCAACGATAAACGATAATCGATTGCAAGGAATGTAAACCGCAAGAAGTACTGAAGAAGGACAGTAGGTTGTACACTCTATAAATCGTCGCTAATTCAATTTTTGGTCAGTCATATAAGGTTCTCACGGCGTTGAAGCTTGCGATCTGCTGGGATGTGACGCCGTTTGGGTAACAAACTTGCGGACGAAAGTCGGAGGCAGCTCCTCCGAAAAGCTGGGCCCCGTCTACGTGTAACAAACAGCAAAGTGTTACACTCCGAATGCAAATAGTTGCTTTAATGTCTAGATCTTACGCCAGGTCTAAGCAGGGTCGGTGACCGCGGGAAACAGGGAATTTTATGTTTGTAGGATACAAGGTTTCTTTATTTGCCGGATTAAATTCAAAAATGAAATTTCGTCGTTGGTATAAGATACACAAAACTGCGCTTCCATCAAGGCAAACAATCCCTATAAGTTGATCTCCCTGGTAAGTGTTTGTGGTGACCACAGAGGCTAACGAATTACATGCCGGTCTACTATTGGTAAAAATGATGTGCACAGTATATGAGATAATGACTTCGGATAGCCGCCCTGAAGATGAAGGCAATAAGTTCCTCATAAACGGCGTCACTTTCGAGACGACAGTAATATTCACAGGCACACCCGTTAGAACCTGCATCGTTCATTCTGAAAAGTACCTTAACGAAAAGCGTAGAGCCAATCTGCAAGCAATACAAAGATCTAAAATCTTAGTGATTTTTTTGGATCGCAGACACAGAAAGCTATTCTTTTAACCCTTCGAAGTCTGAAGTTCCTAATATATTACTTTAGAATAAGTTATATAATTTCTCATATTTTTGTTACATAATTTGATATTCTACTTAATGGTAGATACACACTGCATCTACTTTACAAATATCTACCGGTTAAGGCCGTTTGAGGAAATAATAGCTGTTTTTGTAAAAATCGTATGAAACACAAATAGGTTGTGTGAGTACAAACGTGGGGTTTGTACACGTGAAGTACATGCACGCACTAAACACTACTTTAAACGTGATGAGGTGTAGACTTATGCTTATGTAGCTCCTTAGGGGGGAGAGGAGCAGAATGGTCAGCTTTACGCCCCCGCCGCTTTGCGCTGAAGGAAAGGCGTTGGGAAAAGAATGGCTCTGTGAGCCGGTGTCACTACTGAGTTTAAAAACTGAATTATGGGATCTTAATTCCTTGATTAAGGGCAACTGCACATGTAGCGGCAAAGTGCATGGACTTCTGCCTTCCTTTAAAATTACCACTTCATTAGCGTGCGGACGAAGGACAAGGTCTCTCGATATAGCTGGAAGCTGCGAATATAATGTAGAAGCCGTTGCAGACAGCGCACAAGGGTGGTTACAGAGATTTGGGGTTGGGAGGGGCTAAAAAATTCTCACCACGAAGAAAAAGACCACAGCAAATTACGTAATATTACAAATGGTCTCAGTCTTCGCTGCTCTTGCGAGGACGATAATGAACATTTGGGTTCTACGAGCTCAGAATTCGTGACTAGCTCAGCGGCTGTCAGCCTCTCAGGAAAGTTGCTGCCATATGTGCGCGTGCTTAGCCAGTTCAGACTATTGTCTTCTGGACTACGATGCCACGTAGTCTGCCAGCAAGTTACAGACCTGCTGCCTTCCATCAACAGAGCACGTGGAACTTGTAGCAGGAGGTCCTCCAGAACTGCGGTACCCTCTGACGTCACATTCCAGAAAACGATCGTCTTCATATACATTACCGTAAGATCCTCAAATCTGACAGACTGAGATAGTTAGCCGGTCACTCAGTCAGTCAGCAGGTAATATAAGAAACTGGCGATGAAATTCACATACTCTTTGATGTTAATACTCTGTGTAATTTCATACGAGTACAGTGACGACTGCCTAGTTTTTCAGACGCCGGTGGTACTGTAATGTTTACAAAAAAAAAATTATTACTCTAAACATACAGAAGTCGATATATTACCCAAACATTACACTCAACAAAAATGCAATGAAATTTTATTTTATTGGGCGAAATGTTTGGGTAACATATTGAATATAAAAAAATGAGCAGTATGAATAACATAAAAATACCGAAGTCAGTATGTGGTTTGGCTATATCAATCATCACAGCTGGTGTTTCAAAATTGTGTTGATGAAGATTAAGACTGGGGTTTATCTTCTGTCTTGTCCTTCCAAAATAATTCAGCGTGATTGTTATCATAATCCTTTTGGAGCAGCTGCAGTGCCTTCGTTTGAAAGGCGGCTAGCTGACGAATTTCGTCCTGGAAGAAGAAATGTTGGATTTTACATATGTCACTGTTGCTTTGAAGAAAATGTTTAATTAAACAAATGTTACGTTTAGAGTAAAAACTACTGACAATTTGCAATATAATCGGAGAGAGAAAAAAGTTTGTCAGAAGTGGGATTCGAACCCACGCCCTCAGAAGAGGACCAGAACTGCTCGTTCAACCTACAGCGTAGGCAAGTACAACCTTGAGTCTGGCGCCTTAGACCGCTCGGCCATTCTGACACGCTGACGCATTCGCGCAACGTCATATACATATGTTGATCCAGCTATTCAATCCTGTGAACACCAATGTTAACGTTTGTCACCATGGTAACCACAGTAATCATATCAACTTTCCAAACCTTGATAACAAAGGCACAAAGGCAAGCATGATAACGTTAGGAAACAAAGTAGCCATAAATGTAAATGCATTATATCTACGTGTAAGGTGCGTGTCCCCCCCCCCCCCCAACCAAACTTGAATTTTCTAGGCAGACTAAGTAAAATCGCCCAGTACAAAATTTCACAGGAATCCGTCTAGCGGGAGTCTTAGTTTTCCACGCGGGCGGACGGACGGACAAACGTGGCGGAGCTAATTGTGACCTTTTATCAACTGTGCGGCTAAAAAATCAAGAGGCCGTTTCACGAACACTGAATGGTTAGGAATGATGAGTGTATCAGTTCATGAGGCTGACGTTCAAAATTTCTGTTTCTAGTTCACAGAAAACACGCCGCGTGCCAATTACAAAGAACAAAGGGTTCATATTATTTAGGGAGATAATTGTTACCACTCTGTTTAAATAACTAAGACATTTTATTTTATATTCGTTTCATGGATAGTACGTAGCTGGAACGGTATTTTGAAATTACTCCTTCCTCCAAATTCTACATATTAACTTCAATAGAAGTTAATAGAAGTTAATAATTTCGTTTCAAACAAATAGTTTTCCGATTAAAACGCATAAAATATACTCTTCTGTTTATTAATTTCTAACCCAAAAGATATATTACTATACTATTATTGTCATTACGACGAATTAAATGCAGGGATTTCAACTGAAAACCTAACCCAGTGACGCGGCATAATTAACTGCCTTGCATCATTTCCGCATGTATCATACAAGATATATAAAATACACCTTACCGCTTGTTAGAGTAAGTGTTTGAAATTGCCTACTTCAGCTCTTCCACATGGTTGATTTCGCGTGAAACCGTATTCAGAATTTCCTACGAAACTATTCATACAATAAGGTATCGGTTTCCACAATGAAAATACTCTATATCCAACAGTACTGCATTCTCACAAACAAACCTGACGTATCGTTATATCAATCATGCAGAGATTATTCTTCTTTTTTAAAGTTCCAACTTTTGCTCATACAGAATACATAAACATAAGGTTCAACCTCGAACAGGAAACGAAGGTCCAGAAAAGAAGTAGACTATAGCTCTACTCTTTCTTTAACCTCTGCGCTAGAGGGGGGTGGTTGGTCAACGCCACGCCCCGGACGCTTTACCCCCGGTAAAGACCCGGTACCCACTGTATAGGAGCTGGGTGAGCCCCAGGACCGGTCTGGACGGGTGGGAAAAATATCGCCGCCACCGGGATTCAAACCCCAGACCACCCAGCCCGTAGCGAGTCGCCATACCGACTGCGCTGTGCCGGTCCACTCATGCAGTATACCAAGAGGTACAATTTCTTAACGGGTAGAAAATCGCCTTTTGCAAATAACACTACGCTGTGCTACATAACACAGGGTGCAGATCCACCACGAATCAAGTTTAGTATTAGATGTCTGCATACTGCTGAGGAACGATCAAAATACGTGTATCAAGCATATAAGAACTTTGACTACGCATATATTTTGATGCTGGTTTTTACATCCTATGAGCATAGCTGTGGAAATTTGTAAGGCACAGTGATATTATAATGTGTATTTTATCATGCTGTTATGTTTTAAATATATCGGTGTGTATACTCCCTGGTGATGGTGGGTGGCTGCCGAAAAGTGTATAGAGAAAAGAAATTGTACTTCTAGGTATACTATATGTGCAAAAGTTGTTTCTTTAATAAAGAAGTAAACCCTAAATTTCTGTTACACCATACTTCACACGTGTCACACAGCGGAATGAAGTGGACCTCACTACGGCAGTGGTGCCGGTGAGTCGTCAGATGTGCGTTGTCGATAATTTCTAGACAAGAACACGAAACAGTATTTCGTAATGTGTTCACCATGCGTCAAGCCTGTCCGTGGGCTGAAGAAGGTCATTCCCCACAGCTACACCATCACTTGGTAAGTTATATTATACATTATGTATTACAGGCCCATGAGGGAAGGTAAGGTTGAAGCTTGCCCGTGCCTCTGGGTTCGGATTTCAATTGCCCTTCCCGCATTTAAATACGTATTCTATACACGTTAAACTTATCGCATAAAACCTCGAAAATCTGCATAGTGATTAGGTTCGTAATTGTAGACATATAAACTTTTTCACACGAAATGCAAGAGTGTTCGTGTTGTATCGTCCGTCTGACATTACACACACTTAGCTCCAACGATTCATTTGCTGACGCCTTTAGACGAGCTAGGCAAGAGTTTCGCAAGGTCGCCATGTTGTTACTTTATACTCTACAAAAAATACTGCCTCAACGAAAGTCACATATATTGTTCAAAGGTCCATTACAACGCATCATTTCAGAATCCTAAAGTAAATGGCGCTGGTGTTTCTCTTATCTCAGAGTTTCGCGCGTCCTCTTTGGTCCTAATTATTGATGAAAGGAAATTAAAAACATAGGCAATGTACGAGTAACGTAACATTGTGGCGTGTTCGGATCTTTGTTCCCTCAAACGCAGGTTACCATTCTACTCTGTTTACTGGTAGAACTTTTGCTACGAAACGAGAGAGGAATATCAAACTTTTTACCACACAATAATGAGTTATCTTTCATATTGTTAAGCTACATACGAGTATGTCGCTGTCAGTATAGAATGTACTTAGATATTCCTGTATAGTGCCTCACATTTTTATCCGATTTTGACCAAACTTGAATTTTCTCGGCAGATTTTAATAAAAGTCCCCAGCATAAAATTTCAAGAAAACACTTCTAGAGGAAACCGAGATGATACATGCGGACGGACAGTCGTACGGACGGACGTGTATGACGTAGGTACTAGGCACTTTTCGTGACTTCGAATGCGCCTGTGAAGTAGGCTGCAGAGTGTTTTCCTGTACTGTAATAGTCATACCAATATCTGCTAAAATACTTTAACTCGTTCAAGAGTTGACAGTATACGCCAAATGTTTACAATTTTAACACAGCAGAGTAGGTTAAAACGTACGCAGAAAAAAGTTCTGCACAGTAGAAACATCCCTTTGCGCCACTCTAAGTGCTGGAAACCTGAACTGAAGTGTGTTTTACTCCTACGTAATATGCCCATCCGAGTTCGCGATATAGCTACTCTGTTCGCTGTTACACGTACAAGTCACACTTTATTCCGCTTTAAATGTTCAGGAAGGAGTGTGGCTACCCTAACAACCCTTCAGAGTTGTATGTACAACCTAATTTAACAATAATATCTTTGCATCCTCTCCACAAATTGCATTTTTGGATTTTATATGATCCCCACAATAAACAGAGGCTATTTCGCTCAAGAGCGTAGCCCATATACGAGTATCTTTATAATGGAGACGTAGTTTAATATCTATGAGTAAAGAATTCAGCTTTTAAGTACTGATTATATAAATTTCAGGCTTTAAAATATTAATTAGTACATTAGCCTTTTTACAGTTCTATTTGTATCACAAATAGATGCTTCCTGCTTATAGGATCTGATTATACTGTATTAAGACAGAAGATGTTGAACTAACACTTAGGTTTCTCATATTCCAGAAAATAATAGTCTTTAACCAAACAAAGAAACAACAAAGTACTTTCCTCGATAAACTGAGTGTTGCTAAGCTTGTTAAATATTATATCGAAGGTGCAGTGCTGCCTTCACAAGAACACAAAACACTTTTCCCTTATCCTGAGCCAAATATATCCAGTCCATGTCTTAAAATACTTTGTCTTTTAGATATGTTTTAATAATATCCTCCGATCCATGCCTGCATTTTGAAAGTGGTCTCTCCCTTCTTCGACTAAATTTCTGCTGTCCTTTTTCATCCCTCCCATACTAGCTACAAGTCTTGAACTCCCAGTTTCCTTGATTTTACTGTCTTCGAAACGCCTGTGAAGAATGCAAATAGTGACATAGATTACATAGAAAAGAAAGAAAATTAGTTCAGTTTTTTAATACTTGCAACCAAGAATTTGCTGTCTTCGTCGTCAGACCTGACAGCAGCACCGCTCTGTAATTTAGGTGGGGGGGTCCTCTTGCCGGCCTTCCAGTCCTGACGTTCTGGTGTGCCACAGCTCAGCAGAACATAGTGCTGAAACATGCAGCCCCATCTTACGGCTCTAAGTGAAATTTCAGTCTCTAACAGTGGTTCGTAACTATGTCTTCCGGGATTTGACACCGGGTAGTCTGCTTCGTCTGTAATGAAGACAGTGGACGGTTCGTCCGAAAAGTAACGGACTATAAGCCTATGCAACGTCACATCCATGAGGACAATGATCTGCAAAGCTAAAAGAAACTCTGCGAGTTTAACATTAGTTTGGAATAAATTTCCCACCTTCTACGGAAAGCAAAGGATCAGCACAAGGGACAGCCACTGGTTACTGTCCTGAGTCACTTTCTACCGGCAGGCCTAATATCAAACCTTTTTGTGTTTGCAAATTAATGACACTCCTCACACTCTTCTGTGTCTGAGGCATCCCTAGGCTTTGAGATACTTTCCTTTTCGAAATGCTTCCCTTCACAAGCTACACGTTTATTACAAGGCTCCACCCACTTCTCAGACACGTGCAGTAGGCCATTTTGTAACATCCTTCGTACGGTCATGTAGGTGGCTTGCGTCACGCCATTGTCAGAGCCGAATTATGCCGCAGCAGCTCTTGTTTATTCGTTGGAAAAGCCCAGGTTTGGACTTGGTTGTGGGTGTTCCACAGGTGTTCAACGGATGTCTGATAACGCTGGCTCGGCCTGTTCTGCGGTAGGCCGTGTGGCCATGCACGGTTTTGAAGTGAAAAGCACACTTTCATCAAGAACTTGGGCATCCTTTTGCGTATTCTCCAAATTTCAGTGTATTACCAGTAACTCCAAACAAATTTTGCTTGTTAGTTACCCAGCGCTAAGCCAAACAGGGAATACAAAGTAATATCACAAACACTTTTCCATGCGAAGGCTCCGTGCAAAGTTCCTTCGAGGAAGGCGAGCCTTTTTGTTGCCAAACACTTGATTTTTGTTGATATTTCAGTTCATAATACCCGATCCAAGACTAATTAGGGCGATTATGTACGATACGAAATTAGGGTTTCGCTCAAAAGGGTTAAATTTCGCTGGCAGACATCCACGCGCCTTCATTTTTTGTCATGAAAGAAATGGAGTAGAATTCGCAATGCAGCCAGTCGGAACATGTGTAGCTGACTGTATAAAATGAGCTGCTGAACCCTCTACAATGATACATTTAAGCGGTCATACAATTGAACAATGTTAATCTTCTGTCCTGCTTCAGCAGTCATTTAAGTTTTGCGATTTGACATCTGTGGCGGCAGTGCTTGGTTCCCGTATCGAGCTTCGTCAACCACCTATTTATTACCTTCTTCAAAATACCTTCAAATTCTGATAATTGTAGATCTTCTTATTAATTCTAGTTCATAAGCTTTCTGTTAAATCTGTAACGTTCGTGCTGTTGTTTCCGACCTCCAGGCAAAATTATATCGCAAACTTCAGCCATTAAACACTCCCTCCACTAAGATGGGTCTGTCAGTTGTCTCGTATAAACTGTTAACAGTAGAACGGTAACTGCTGGTAGGAGTGACACATCACATTTCAGGTCGCAATGCCATGCATGCCTTTCCTCAATTGAAGCACTGCTTCTCAAACTGGTGGCCCTCAGAACGCATGTGATCATTTCGAATGATTTTG
>Ga0209628_10003443_pt1 | contig 11100 bp, 6 predicted proteins | sample TergutCu122P4_FD_187285 | JGI IMG/M metagenome (GOLD analysis project Ga0209628, IMG submission 187285) | Cubitermes ugandensis P4 segment gut microbial communities from Kakamega Forest, Kenya - Cu122 P4 (SPAdes) (version 2) | ecosystem: Host-associated > Arthropoda: Insects > Digestive system >...
CGAGACATTCAAACATCGACGGGTTCAGAATCGGAATTTCCCCCATCATCGCCAGTTCGTACTCCCTGACGGCCTGCATCTGCTCCGGCGTAAGGATACTTACGACATCCTTTTGCGTTTCGGTAAAATAATAGGCAGTCAAATTTCTCAGTTGTTCCTGGTAGATGCGCATCGTTTCCGGAGGGGTATTTTCCCCGTAGGGGTCTTTTTCCGTTCGCACCTGGCCCTTCAACGGATCATGCTCTGCCAGCATTTGGGCCAGTACCGGATCGGTTTTTGCTTTGGTTTGATACCAATGCCCCATGCTTCCCTCTTTGGAAAACATGAAATCCAATTGGGTGAATTGTTCGGGGGTAAAATTGAGTTCCTGCTGAAACTCTTCGCTTTGCCAAAGCGGTATTGATGAAACGACCGCCCCGTTCCCGTTCCATAAAGCACTGTACCTTTCCCGACTGACATTTTTGTGATACTCCCGATTACTCGGAGACCGCATCATTCGCATAATATCAAGCGTCTGCGCCGGAACCAATGCCGACAACAGGCCCACAAGGAGTAACGGTATAACGAAAAGTCTCATATTGATTCTCCACGATTTGGAAATTTTGACCTTGAAACACCACCCAGCCACCCGCTCTCCAAGACGTAGAGCTAAATGCTGAATTATCACACCACCGTCCTATCGTCTTATCGTCTTATTACAGTATACACTTGAATTTTTCGAAAATCAAGAGGCAAAGCGCAGGAGGATTGCAAAGTCCCTGGGAACGCAGGCTTCCAGCCTGCGCGAAGGTTGCGGAATGGAGTCTCCACCCTGCGCAGATGGGATGCCTACGAACTCACTGGCAGGCTGGAAGCCTGCGTTCCCAGGAAAAAAGCGACTTTGCAATCCTCCTGGAGGCAAAGCGAAAAATTCCTTTTCATTTTTGCTCTTCCGCAGGTCCGAAGGGACCTCGGGGTGGTATTTCTCCGCCGTCTCGGGTGATTAACGCTTTCAAGATTTTCGGCGTGATACTTTCGCTGACGATATGGGTGGAACCGTCAAACAGACATGCGCTCATTCCTCCCGTTGCGTGGACGCCGCCGAGTCCGGTCTTGATTTTGTTGATCCCTTTTTCGGCATCTTCCTGCTTGATTTCCTGGGTCGGATCCATCCAGCAAACGGGTGTTTTCCGCTCGACCACCGCAAGGGTGCACGATGTTCCGTCGGAAATCTTCGACATGTCATATTTCAGGTTTCCATCCGGCCAGGCGTTTTTGCCGACGATCACGGAATAGGTCGTCAACCCCTTCTTTTTGATGTCCGGGTTCTTTGCCGCCATTTCGGGACACTGGAAAACCGCCGGGCACTGGTTGTGAAACTGCTTGTTGTACTCGCTGTTCCACGGTTCGTCCTTGCGGATTTTATTGTACAAATCCACTTGTCCGAGAAACGGTAAAACCGCGATCCGCCAACTCTGGAGCGGCTTGCCGTCTTTGTCCACAGTGTACGTTGCCGGTAATTGCCGCATTGCATCGTGATGATTGTGCAACGCCAGCGCAATCTCCTTCAAGTTGTTCAAACATTGCTCCCGCCGAAGTTGCGATTGATCGGCCTCGTCGTCGTTTTTAGCCGCCTGCGCAAAAGCCAGAAGCGGCATCAACAAAAAAAGTGTGAGTGGTAATAGAGATTTCATGGTGTTCTTCGTGTTAAAGGTTTAGAACTTTTTTGGAATTTTTGAACAGCGTGTCGCTGCACTACTGTTCTATCGTCTTATTACAGTATACACTTGAATTTTTCCACCGTCAATAGCTTTTCGAAAATATTTCCAAGAATTTTCCAAAAAAAGTCGACGAGGGACGTGAGGGATCGGTCACGCCGCCGGTTATTCCTCCAGCAAATGGCGGACTTTTTCACGGAACTCACGCAGTTGGCGTTCCTGCTCTTCGGTGTAGAAACCTTGATACTGTGCGTAAATATCCATCCAAACGGTCAGACGGTAAAGCGATTCGCGGTCCAATGTCCAACCTTCGTGGGCTTCAATCGCCGGTTCTTCGCGTCGGTTGAGGACCGAAAACAAACGGCTTTGCGAAGCGGTTGCGTTGCCCGGTAGAGAAATGTCCCGTTCGTAAGCGACGTCTTTTAACGCCCCTTCGCCGTTTTTAATGAACGACATTGCGGCGAACCGAATTGCATCGGCCTGCGTAATACCGGGATTTGCGTGATAGTGACGAAGAGCCGTATCGCCGTAAAGACCGAGTTCGTCGTACAACCCGCCGCCCCGTTTCACCCGTCCGCCGCCGAACGTCAATAGCGATTCGTAGGAATTTTGTGCCGTTAAATCCAAAGTCGATACAAGTGGTTCACGCCCTTCTGAAGAATGACTGCCCGGCGAATGGCAGGAGACACAATGCTGATCCAGCACCGGTTGCACCAATTGAGAATAACGCAACGGCCAGCTTCCGACCGGGTCCGGCGTGATTTTCGACGGACCGCGAGCCAACGCTTTTGGCAAGATCGTCTGCGGCGGCGGCGTTTGCTCCCGATTTTCGTGACAACCGACGCATGACGCCGTTTCGCCCGGCAACAGGTCCGTCAATGTACGCATCGTCTGGATCACAACCCCTTCTTCGTCGAGGGCTTGGAAGAAATAGGGAACTCCGGACGGAACACGGAAATAAGCGGAACCGTCTTTCTCCACCGGAACCGTTCCGAGAACGAATTTGGCCGGCTCTTCCGTCGTGACACCCAGGCTGGGAACGTTCATGTGCGGCTGAAGCTTCGGAACGGTCGCAACGATCCGTAACCGTTTGACGCATTGCGATTCTTCGGTGAAACCGTATTCCTTGAGTCCTTCGTAAATATTTTGGACGACAAACTCCCCTTCCTGCGGACCATCCCAATCGACTTCGCTCGGAATACTCAGCGGCAAAGGACGGCTTTTCAGTGGTATCACGTTGACCGACGAAATCTTTTCGTCGCGATAAAGCAGTTCAAGGTTTCCAAAGCGGTCGTAATAATAAAGCCCCATGCTGTTGGAAGGATTATGCTTTTCTTCGGAAACGTATCCGTGCGGTGGAAGTTTTTGGTCGCTCCAGCTCAGGAGATAATAGTCTTCGGAAAGCGGGTGAGGATGTGCGTAATAATGCGACGGCCAACCTTCCGTTTCCGGGAACAGGATTTCCGGCGTAAGCCGCTCAATCGGCGTTGTTCCTTCCGTGCCGAGGTTGCGGTCCAGTAGTGTCAGTACGCCGCCGAAGGTCGAATGGTGCGCTCCGCCGACAAAGACGAGTTTCGACGAACCCGGAATCGCACGAGGCTCGAGAATAATGTCGGGAACGACCGTGTAATTCCCGTAAATCAGCGTCGGTCTGGTGCCGTCCGGATTTTTTCCCCAGATGCTGATGAAACGACCGCCGTAACGGTCAACGTAATCCCAACGGGTGTAAGCGATACGTCCGTCGTTCAAAACCGTCGGCGTCCACTCGAAATTTTCAAAGGCGGAAATCTGGTGCATCGATTGACCGTCGGCGTCCATCGAATGAAGCGTGTAGACTGCGACCGGTCGAAAATTGTCGCCGCCGCAACGGACGTAACTGTTAGGGAAATTCGCGTCGGTCATTGCCGCAACGTCGAGCTTGCCCGTTTGAATTGCGGTCCCTTTACGGGTCGAAAGAAAAACGATCCGTCCGTCCGGCAGATAACGCCCGTCGAAATCGTCGTATTTTCCAAAGGTCAACTGCCGTGTGACACCGGTTTCGATCTCCATCTCGAAAAGATGAAAGAAATTTTCTTCCGCAATGTTGTCTTTGTTGACCTTGTCCGGCAAATCGGCAACCGCCGGATCGTACTTGGCGTAGGCGAACAGCACTTTTTTCCCGTCGTACGAAAGTTCCGGGCGGAAGAACGTTCCGTTGGGCCAGTTTTCCGTCAGAGTAACGAGCTGTGGGTTTCCCGACTTGATGTTTTTCAGTACGCAAATCGCTCCATTCCCGCGATGCCAAAAACTCAGACACTGATCGGACATGTGCGGAAACATCGACGGCGAGGTCTTGGCGAAAAGAACCGCATCGAAATCCAGGAGCGGGTTTTTCAATACCAGCGTTCGAATGGTGTTACGTAATTCGAAATAATCGTTTTCCGAACGTGCGGAATTTTCAATGCGGTCAAACACCGCGATTGCGTCGGCGACGTCGATTCCCTGTTGCTTGAGGTCGTCGGCCAGACGGCGTCCGCTTGCCAAAACCGTTTGAAAGGTTGCCGGTAAGATTTCGCCCGAAACTTTACCGGCGTTCGTTCCCGGATAGCGCAGTTCCGCCTGCCGGAGCCAGTCCCGTTGGAGTTGGGACTCGTTGCCAAATTCCTGGGATAATGCGAATTGTGAGAACAATAAAACTATCAAAAAGCGTCTCATAAGCGTACCTCGTTACAAACGGACCAATGATACCCCCCGACTTTCACGACAACGAAGAAAGTTTAACAGAAAATCGCAGACAAGACCAGTCAGGAGGATTGCAAAGTCCCTGGGAACGCAGGCTTCCAGCCAGCGCGAAGGTTGCGGAATGAAGTCTCCGCCCTTGCGCAGGTAGGATGCCTACGAACTCACTGGCAGGCTGGAAGCCTGCGTTCCCAGGAAAAAAGCGACTTTGCAATCCTCCTGCAAGACCAGTTGTTTTACCGAAATTTGTGTAAAATCGGGCTTGTCTGCGATTTTGTAGGATATATTTTGGGAAAAGCAAAAACCACATTTTCTATTTCCGATTTCCAATTGCCGATTTACCCTATGCCTCTTGATCTCACGAGCGAACCGAATTCCACGTCTCGAGCACCGACTGCCGGAACGGAAACGCAAGCAAAAGATTCTGCGTCGGCGGAGCAAAAAAAGTACGTCGGCGTACGGTTTCATTGTTGCGGACTTTACGTCCGAATCTACGTCAATAAAGAGGGAACCGCCTACGAAGGTCGTTGTCCGAAATGCGCAAGACCGGTGCGACTCCGAATCGGCGAAGGGGGGACCAGCAATCGATTCTTCGACGCCTATTAAGTGATAAGTGATAAGTGATAAGTGATAAGTGATAAGTGATAAGTGATAAGTGATAGGTGATAGGTGATAGGTGATAGGTGATAAACTTCCTCCTATTTCCTATTTCCTATTCCCTATTCCCTATTCCCGATTCCCTCTACTGTTTTGAGTGAGTTAAACTTTTCCGACAAACCGGATCGTGGGGGATACCAATACGGGAAATGGGGTCGCAACGGACAAAAAAAACGCGGTTTCGTTTGCTTTTCGTCAAACGTGGTGTAGAGTTCCCCAGACCGAAATAGGTCTATCGCTTATCCCCCCGAATTTTAGCGGTTTCCTCCGGAAGCCGATTCATATCACCCCCTTGGAGAGTCTACCGATGAAAAAAACAACGTTGCTTGTGTGTTTGATCCTGTTTGTGTCCGCGTTTTCCCTGGGTTGCACGATTTCGTCCCCCTCGGAATGGTGCCGACGCGGTTCGCTTTGGCCGTTCAAACAATCCAGTCAGGAAACCATCATGATGGCACCGACCAGCTATTCGCCGATGCCAGGCTGCTGTGATCCCTGTGCAAACATTGATCCCTGTGCCAACATGGGCGGACAAAACATCGTCTTGCCGGACGCGAGTAATTATTAATTACGAATTACGATCTCAAAGTGTAAACGAAATGGTAATGAAACTGGAAAAAGTGTTGAAATTTAAGGGCATCGGGCATCGGAAATTGGAGGAAGTTTTTCACTTATCACCTATTCCCGATGCCCGATTCCCGATGCCCTTGACTGTTTTGAGTCACCATTTGTTTACGGTTTGAATTACGATTTTGCAAGTAATTCGTGATTATCGCTGGTAAATTGGTAATGCGGCTTTTTCGAGTTGGAGGATGGTCAGGTTGATCGCGGTGGTGTAAACCGTTCCGATATATCCCTGCGACCAGCTTCCGTTGGAGGCCGCCTGGTCAATCAGTTTCCGGTACATCTTGTCTCTGTACGTTTCCCATTCTTTGCCCCCCTGCCGATACTTGACCTGCGCAAAATAGTAATGGGCGTAGTGCCAGTGTCCGTCGCTGTGTTCGCTGATCGGCAGCATTTTATCGCAATAGGCGAGTAGTTTTGGGACGTACGTGTCGTCGTATTCACCGGCGTTGTACAGACAAGCAATCGCCGCCGCACTGATCGGCGGTCTTCCTCCGCCACCGCCGGTGTTATACTGAACTCCGCCTGCTCCGCCTTGAAGCGAACAGCGGTGAATGTATTTGGTCGCTTTCTCGATGATTTCTTTCGGAACCGGAATCCCGGCGTTGCGGCAACCGCGTAAAGCCTGAACTTGCGTGATCGTCGTTGAACCCTCATCAAAATCGTTGCCGTCCGCCGCACTGACGTACCCCCAACCGCCTCCCCGGGTTTGCGCTTTTCCGGTAAACTCAACGGCTCGCGTGAGCACATCGATGATTTCTTCCCGATGGTCCGCGTATTCTTCTTCGCCGACGACTTGAGAGAGAAACAGCATGGCGAAACCGTGCCCATAAGTATACCGGTCGTCCGATTTCGGATCGCCGATCAATCCGTTCGGACGGCTTCGGGATAAAAGGAACTCAACCGCCTTTTTGATATTTTCGGAGTATTTCCCTTGTGATGGTGTGGACCCTTCGCAAAGCAAAGCGATTCCGGCCATTCCGGTCATCGCGCAAGGATAGGCGGAATCCGTGGCTTCCCAGGAACCACGACCGGACTGCGTGCTTGCAAGCCAATCGAGTCCTTGCGTAATCGTTTGACGCAGTTCCGTCTCCGAGACCGCCGCTACGGCAAATGAAACGTGAAAAATGAAAAATGAAAAACAATAAAGGATAACTCCTGATTTCATAACTCAAAACAGTAGAGGGCATCGGGCATCGGGAATCGAAGGAAGTTTTTCACTTACCACTTATCACTTATCACTTATCACTTATCATTTACCGCCCCGGGATTTCATCCCGTTTTGTGACTCGAACGACTTCGTCCACGGAGGTTTGACCGCTAATAACAGACCGCCAGCCATCCTGACGAAGCGTTTTCATCCCTTCGCTCATGGCCGTTTTCTTGATTTCCCAAGACGTTGCGTTGTGGCCGGTGATTTCACGAACCTTGTCCGACGTGACCAAAAGCTCGTAAATCCCGAAACGTCCGCGATAGCCGACCTGCCGGCAATCCCGACAACCGACCGGACGCATCAATTGCCCTTTCAAGTCGGAATTGTTCAAATCGTCCAACGGAAAATCGCCCGGTAGCTCAACGGGGTCCGGCGTGTAAAGTTCCGTACACTTCGGGCAAAGCCTCCTGACAAGCCGCTGGGCCATGACCGCTTCGACGCAGCTTGACACCAAAAACGGTTCGACCCCCATGTCGATAAGCCGTGTGTATGCTCCGGCGGCATCGTTCGTGTGGAGCGTACTAAACACAAGGTGTCCCGTCAGAGCGGCTTGCACGGCGTTTTCCGCCGTTTCAAGGTCACGAATTTCCCCGACCAGCACAATGTCCGGGTCGTGCCGTAAAATACTTCGTAGCGACGCCGCAAAGGTCAAGCCGATTTTTGTGTGAACCTGAATTTGGCTGATCCCGTCAAGCCGGTACTCGACCGGGTCTTCCGTCGTGATGATTTTCGTTGAAGAATCCTTGATTTCCGTGAGGGCACTGTAAAGCGTCGTTGTCTTTCCGCTTCCGGTCGGACCGGTTACCAAGATGATACCATGCGGCAGCCGGATCAGATTGGAAAACGTGTCGTAAATTTGTGGATTCATGCCGAGTCCCCGGAGTGAAAACTCCATTGCGTCTTTGTCGAGGAGCCGCATGACGATCCCTTCACCGTGAATCATCGGGATCACGGAAACACGCACGTCGATTTCACGTCCGGCGTATTTCAACTGAATCCGTCCGTCTTGCGGCAAGCGGCGCTCGGCAATGTTTAACCGCGACATGATTTTTAGCCGCGAAATGATTGCCGACTGGAATCGGTGAATTTCCGGTGGGAACGGCTGAACGTGAAGAACGCCGTCGATCCGGTATCGAATGGAAAGTCCGTCCTGTTCCGATTCGATATGAATATCGCTTGCCCTGGACTCGATTGCTTCGAGGAGTATCTCGTTGACCAGCTTGATGACGGACGGCTCTTGGGCCATTTCGGAGAGTTCGGAACCGTCCAGTTCCAGTTCTTCCAACAATTCGATGGAACCTTCGTCCGGACCGGTACGTTGAGCCATAAGCCCGTCGATTGTTTCGCTTCCGAGTCCGAGGTTTTTTTTGATGAGTTTTTCAATCTCGGATTTCAGAGCGAGAACCGGCTGAACGTGCATACCGGTAATCGACGCGATTTCGTCGAGCGGGTACAGGTCGAGCGGATCGCTCATGGCGACGGTCAGCCGACGTTCGCATACGGAGACCGGAAAGAGTCGCTCCCGGTGAATGAAGCGGATCGGAAATATTTTCAGGAGTGAAAGATCGACCGGTTCGGCGGCTAAATCGATAAATTCGATACCAAGTTCTTCGCCGAGAGCTTTGAGAACTTGTTCTTCGGTGAGAATCCCTTTTTGAACGGCAAACTGATCGACTCGCAGATCGTCCTTGAGTTGCGATTTCAGGTTGTTCAGTTCCGACTCTTTTAAGAGTCCGTTTCGTACTAAAATTTCGCCGGTTTCCATAAAATCCGCACCTTCTGAAAAAACGCCACTATTCAGCCGTTGAAGCGTGGAATATTCTATCAAAATTACTCACACGTCGCAAGCAGGATGTCGGGAGCATTTTCGGTACTCTTGAAAAAACCGGGAAACTCAAAACAGTCAAGGGCATCGGGAATCGGGCATCGGGCATAGGTGATAAGTGAAAAACTTCCTCCAATTTCCGATTCCCGATTCCCGATGCCCGATGCCCTTAAATTTCAACACTTTTTCCGGTTTCATTACCATTTCGTTTACATGTTGAGTTGTCAAGGCGCAGCATATTCGCCCATGGCTTGATTCATTTCCTCTTTGTTGCCCCAACCTTCGATGTAATCGGCCTCCCAGAACAGGATTTGCTTTGCCCCGACGGTCTTGGTTTCATTCAGTTGGTTTTGAAAATCCGCCGGCGTGGTGGGAATCCAGTGATAAAGCCAAACATCCGGTTTCCCTCCGGTCAGTTCCTTGAGGTGTTCATGGGCGAGGGTAGCGTTTCCACCGCCGAGGTAGTACCCCGCCGCGACAACGGCGTCAATCAGTTTTTCATTTCCCCAAATTTCGACGTCCAGACAAAGCCCGTAGAGCGAACCGTTAATTTTGTCAAGATGTCCGCGATAGGCCCAAGGGTGGTGAACCATGGCGGAGATCACCAAGTCGGGATTCTTTGCTCTGATTAACTTGTGGGCTTCCCTCATGAATTCCGTGCTTCCGAGTGTCCGATACCTCACCCAACGCTCGTCATTGTTCGGTATTTCACGAGGATCGACACCGTATTTTTCCTTGAACTCTTTGAGATTGATTTCTTCGTACCCGTAATCGGCGGTTCCCTCGGCGTCGTTTTGGGGATTGTCCCGAATGTCACCGGTGCGTATCCAATCGAAAAAGACGCCGTCAATATCGTACTCCAGAAGCTCTTCAAGCACGTTCAATTTGTACTCTCGTACTTCCGGATAGGCGAAGCTCATTTGGCTGTGGTACTTTGTCCCATCACGTTTCACCCAGAGGTACTGAGGGTGCTCTCTGGCGAACCGGGTTTCGGTGCCGTAACCGTGATCGTCTTCATTGAGGGTGTACCAGACGTGGATGGAAATCCCCAGTTCCCGGGCGATTTTGCAAGCGGCCTCCAAAGTGTCAAAATCCTTCATTTCCAAGAGTTGGAATCTTTCCAACAGGTTTTCACGAGTCGCCTCATAATTGGGGACGATGCTTTTCGTAAATTCAAGGTCTTTCGGATTCTTTGGTCCCCAAAAATGGTTGCCCGCATCAATTTCGCTCCAGGAAAAACCGTCGGCAAACTGAGAGTGATAGTTCGCAAGCCCTCCGTCAAAGACACGCCAGTAAATCGTGGTCAATCCGGCGTTTTTGCATTGTTGCAGGACATACCTTACCCCCTCTTCATCAACCGATCCTTTACGTAATATCCAATCGGAAAACGTTAAAGGAGCGGAAAGAATCACTTTATTCTTTGGCGGCGAATTCTCTTCCGCATGAACAACCGGAATGGTTTTCGCGAATGAAAAAACAACGAAGAACGCCAAAGCAAGCGAACTCAATCGAAACAGATTCCAAGACATAATATCTCCGGCAAGGGTTTGGTAGTAGAGGAAAGGAACGAGCGGTCAAAATGAGTCGCCCCCAGTCTCAAGTGAAAAATAAAAAAGGCCCGTAATTCCTTGAATTACAAGCCTTTGTGACGATTTGCGATCATTTGCGACTTGGCAAGTAAACGCCCTAAACTGGGGAACAGGGATTCGAACCACACTTGTTTTTAAGGCTTTTTTAACAATTTTTTAATTTTTCCTGCGATTTTTCCTGCAATCATTTTTTCACAGCTACAGATGTCAATTGTAACCGATCACTCCACCCGCCGCAAGTACGACGATTTACTTCAAAACGGCACACTCAAAGACGTGACGCTTCGAGACGCCGTGCTTTTTTGCGAGTTCGGCGACCGCCGCGAGCATCGCGGATTCGACACGGATCAGTTTTTTTTCGACAGCAGGAAACGGATAAAACCGTTAATAGGTATCCACTTGACTCAAGTAATGCCTATATGCAGTGGTTTAGCATAGGTTTGTCTGATCGAATTTCAAATAGTATTTTTTTTCGTAATTTGTTTGTAATACACAAGTTAGAATCACCTGCCCCACTGTTTGGAGGTGTCGTTGCCTCGAATGGTCGATACCATATTTAGTCGAAACTTGAGTCAAGTGGATACCTATTAATAAAAATGTAAATGAACCCTAGAAAATTTCATTTTCTTGAAAATAAAAATGTGCTTTTTGAGTAGTACAAAGTCGCCTAAATAACCTTCGTATTATTGGATTTGTTTTTTGGTTTTCCGTCGTATTTCCAATCCATTGGTTTGGCGGTCGCATTGTAGAAAACGATGTAATCCAATATCTTGTCTTGCA
>Ga0209628_10003444_pt1 | contig 11100 bp, 10 predicted proteins | sample TergutCu122P4_FD_187285 | JGI IMG/M metagenome (GOLD analysis project Ga0209628, IMG submission 187285) | Cubitermes ugandensis P4 segment gut microbial communities from Kakamega Forest, Kenya - Cu122 P4 (SPAdes) (version 2) | ecosystem: Host-associated > Arthropoda: Insects > Digestive system...
TTCTATCTGTAAATTATTATTTTTGAAAATATCAACAAGCATTGCTTTGTTGTATCTTCTACAATGTTCGACGGATTTGTCGAAAGCAGAATAAAGTATTTGAAAAGCCGGAACATAGATGAAAATACGTCCTCCCGGTTTTAGTTTTTCCACCCAGATTTTTACGGCATCTTGATCATTTTTAATATGCTCAAGGACATTTAAGGCATAAATGAAATCAACAGAGTTGTTTTTAATATTCTCAATCGTAGTATCTACCGGCAAGTTCAGCTTTTCAATTTGCTGACTTTGCACAATGTCCGGTTCAATGCAGTGAATATTGGGATGAGTTAAACTTATTTTTTTTGCAAAAGTTCCGATTCCTGCTCCAATATCCAATAGTGACGCTTCTTTGCGTGGGGAGGCATATTTAAGTACTAATTTTTCGAGGAAAGCATTGTAGTTTTTTGCTTCTTCCATAATTTCTAAAGTATCTGTCCCCATGTATTGAAAATCGCTCATAATGAATTATTTAGAAAATACAGAATATTTTATCATACATATTATAGCTCTAACAGCATCGCGCCAACCGATTTTTTTCCCTTCTTCATAAGTTCTTCCATAATAGGAAATTCCTACTTCATATATCCTTATACCTTTGATTTTAGAAATTTTAGCCGTTACTTCCGGTTCAAATCCGAAACGGTTTTCTTTCAAGTCCAGACTTTTGATTATGTCTGCCCTAAATAATTTATAGCAAGTTTCCATATCCGATAAATTCAAGTCGTTGAACAGATTGGAAATAAATGTCAATAACTTGTTCCCGATGGAATGCCAGAAGAAAAGAATCCGGTGAGGACTTCCTCCCATAAACCGCGAACCATAGACCACATCTGCAAATCCATTTACTATGGGTTTCAATAACAGATTATATTCTTCGGGATCATATTCGAGATCAGCATCCTGAATAATAATGAAATCACCTGTAGCCTCGGCAATTCCCCGATGCAAAGCGGCGCCTTTGCCCATGTTCACCGGTTGATTGAATAATTTGATGTGTTTGCCGGCATGTTGATTAATGTATTCTTCAACAATTTCAACGGTATTGTCCTTAGAATAATCGTTCACAATGATTATTTCTTTTTCAATATCATTAATCAATTTGACGGCAATTACTTTATTCAAAATCAGGTGAATAGTCTTTGCTTCATTATAGGCGGGGATAATTATCGAGAGTTTCATATATAAATAATTTTGATTTGCAAAGGTGCAAAAAATATTTTACCTTTGCAAATCTATTTACTTTATTAATACTAATCGGATTATGCATCTATTTGACAAGGTAAAAAACTTCATCTTATGTCGGTGTGAAAAAGATTTAGTTGTAATTTATCTGATTGCAATAGGTATGTCCATTTTGATGTTTTGGCTTCATCCAAGAGTAGATCCTCTTGATACGCCGTCTTATTTATTCGCAAAAGATCAACTTTTGACCTATTTCAAATTAGATGCTTTCAGACCGCCTTTATATCCTCTTTTTTTGGCAATTACCTATAATAGAGTAGGGACAATCATTGCGCAGAATATCATTTTTTTGATTTCTATTTGGTTTTTCTATTTCACCTTGAAAATACTATTGTCCAATCGCCGGTTGATTTTTGTGTTTATGTTGATATATGTTATTCATCCCGCTTTTATTGCCTATAATTATATATTGCTGACCGAATCTTTATCCATTTCGTTTAGTACAATTTATTTGTTTTTTTTAATCCGGTATATTAGGCAGGAACAGACAAAAGATTGTTGGATTTTTCATATTTTAACGATTATTCTTATTTTAATTAAACCGGCTTTTCTATTTCTTTTAGGTATATCCGTCGGACTTTTCATCTATCAAATCCTTTTTAAAAGGAATATCCGGCGTATAGGAGTTTTTATTCTCCCAATGGTTGTTGCACTTTCATCCATTGGATTGTACAGCCTGCAAATGAAAAAAGACTATGGCGTATTTAATGTGAGTTGCGTTACCGATCTCAATTTGTATTGGCTGATGGCTGAACATGGTCTTATTGATTATGAATCAATTGAAAACGATGCGATTAAATCTGATTTGCAAATGCGCACTTTTGAAATTTCTGTCGGCGAGGTACTGTATGTTTATCATACTTACGGATGGAAAGAATTACGTTCCATTGTGCAGGTATCAATGGAAAAAAATAGAAGGGCGTTTTTAGTTGGAGAAAACATAACCAAGTTCAGGCTAAACAATTTGAAGGATGTTGTTGGCGGAGGTATTATCGGGAATTTTTGGAGAGTAGTTTCTTTCTTTTGTAGTATTAACTTTTTCCAATTAATTACCCTCTTAGGTATTTACGTTATACTGATCATATATTCTTTTTTCAAGACACGGAAAATACCCATTATTTCGATAACTTTTTCTGTGTATATTGCTGTCAATTTGTTCATGCTATACTTTTTCGCTTTTAATGAATATAGTCGTTTAGCTGCGCCAATGTTGTCGGTGTCGTTGTTAGTTATTGCTCAACTTACGGAGTTTACCATTCAGGTGATTAGAAGCAGGAAAGTTGAACTTAAACACTTGAGAATCTTTCAATGAAAAGAATCCTCCATATCCCGAATTATTATCCTCCCCACATTGGAGGAATTGAAGACGTCTGCCACAGCATCGTGGCGGGACTACCCGAATATCACCATCAGGTAATCTGTTTTAACGATAAAAAAAAGGATGAAGTAGATATTTACGAAGGCATAACGGTTACCCGTTGCGGCATTATTAAAAAGCTTTTCAGTCAGTCGCTTTCCATCTCTTTTTATCCGCAGTTGAAAAAACTTTTTGCCGAATTTCAACCGGATATTGTGCATTTTCATACGCCGAATCCTTTGGGTAGCGTTTACCTTTTGAGTTTGATTCCTAAAAATGTCAAATTGATTGTTCATTGGCATTCGGATATTGTCGAACAAGGTTTTCTATATACCTTTTATCATCCGATAGAGAAAAAGCTGTTGCGGAGAGCAGATAAAATATTTGTCACGAGTCCGACTTACGTTGCCGGATCCAAGCCTTTATCGCTTTGGAAAGATAAATTACACGTAGTTCCCAATACGGTCAATGTTCAGAAAGTTACTCCGGAGAAAGGAGACGAACATGCCATTGAGAAAATTAAAAATCATTATAACGGAAAGGAAATTGTATTTACCTTTGGACGCCATGTTCCTTACAAAGGGCTTTCTTATTTAATTGATGCCGTTCCGGATATCTCGCCCGAATGTGTAATAGTGATTGCCGGAAAAGGACCCTTGACGGAACGTTTGAAAGAAATGTCCGATGCTCCTAATTTGTATTTCATCGGGAGATTACACGATGCTGAATTACGCCGGTATCTGTATGCTTCCTCTATTTTTGCTTTTCCATCCATTACCCGGAATGAGGCTTTCGGGATCGCTTTAGCGGAAGCCATGTATTGCGGTCTGCCGGCTGTCACCTTTACGATTCCCGATTCGGGAGTAAATTGGGTCTGTCCGGACAAAGAAACCGGACTTGAATCGGAAAATGGAAATTCAAAGGCATTAGCCGGAGCAATCAACCGTTTATTGGGAGATGCCGGTTTGCGGGATACTTTAGGGCGCAATGCTTCGGAGCGTGTAAAGAAATTCTTTGTGATTGAAGCTATTAAAGATGATTTAATGCAGATTTATGATAATTGAAATAAAAGATATAAACGAAAAACAACAAATAAATAATTATGGATATAAAAGAATTACAAGTTTCTGACGACAGAAATCACCCTTGGGAATATGCCCGAAGCAGGGTTGTGAACAGCATTATCAAGAAATATCTAAATGTGGACAAGTCAGATAAAGTGGCTGTTGATATTGGTTGCGGGGACGTTTTCTTTTTGTCCAGATTCTATGACGAATTTCCTTCGTATCAACTGATTGCGGTAGATACTGCTTTTGATAATGAGATTATTGCTCAGTTGTCGGAAAAATATACTTCTTATTCTATTCTTTTTTTGAAAAATCCGGAAGAAGTTGATATTCCTAAGGCTTCTGTGATTTTTCTGTTAGATGTTATTGAGCATATCGAAAATGATGTTCTTTTTTTGAAAGAACTTACTGAAAAGCCATTTGTGAATGAGAAAACTTTGTTTGTTGTTTCTGTTCCTGCATTCAATTCTCTCTATTGTGAACACGACAAATGGTTGGGGCATTATCGGCGTTATTCACAAAAAATGCTGACAGACTGCGCAACACAAGCAGGATTACGCAAAGTGGAAGGTGGATATTTTTTTAGTTCTTTGCTTGTTATAAGAGCAGTGCAAAAATTATTTGAAAAACTCTACGGACCAAGCAAAGAAAACGGTATTGGCGACTGGAAAGGCGGGAAAACGGTATCATGGCTGTACGAAAAAATATTGTGGTTAGATTATAAATTTTGCAGATTATTCAAATTGCCCGGACTCTCTACTTATGTCTTAACCTACCTGAAAACAAACTAATTCTCCTTTACTGTTCTTTCGTTCAATTCCACCAAAACCCGCTTTCCATCGCTTCGGATCGTATGATAATAGGTTTTTAGAACTATCGGTAAATCCAATGTATTGAAATCAAGCTCGCTGCTTCTCATAGCACCCCCATTACTTGGTTTACCTATTGTAACAGGAGCGTAGTTGAAATATTCCAAAAGATAATAAAAAGAAAATATCCCGGTATTTCCATTTATTATTTGAGGTACTAATCTATAAATAACAGGGTTATGTTGAGCTATGCTTCTCACGGAAGGAGTGAATCCAATCGTATTGTCTAATTGTATAAGCATTTCATTTTCATCTTTATCTGGATATAAAACGCTTAAATCATGCAGCAAAATGCTCGCCCTGAAATTGACATAGCGCATTTGGTCGGCTAAAGCATCTCCGTATGAAAAAGCAAAAACAAAAAAACTCCAACTCAATACGAAGGCAAATATTTTCGCTATTTTATTAAAATTTAATACAATATATATATTTATTATTGCCAGCAACACTCCAAAACCATACATAGCGCGCGGTGCAAAAAGAGGATTTTCTAAAGCAAGGAAAACACCGTATGAAAGGAAAAACAGCAGGCACAAGAAGATAATAGCGACTAAAGATGAAATCACTTTATTTTGTGCCGATGTATGAACAGATTTGACAATAAAAAAACAAAAAATTATTGCGATGATTATTTTCCAAATGAAGCCAAAATCACTGTTTATAATGTTTGCGTAAGCATAGAAGTTAGCCAACATGCCTGAAAACAGTTGCGGAAGCGGAAGCATTTCGGTTGATGAGTACCCCATGTTTATGGGTTTCATTAAAAACAATTTAAAAATTAACATTGCTACACAGAAAGAAAGGACTGCCCTTCCTAAAAATAAAAAAACTTCTCGGTTCGTTTTCCGTTTACCATTCCAATCGTTGAAACACAAAACCAGCGCCACTAAAAGATAGATTCCGGATGCGGCTTGATAAGTCATGCACATTACCAACAGAGAAATCACGGAACAAAACACAAAGGCTTTCTTGCGGGCGAGAAACAAAAACGGAACAATACTTGCCAACACCGACAGCGCCATGTAAGGCGCATCGAATCTATATGACAAGCATCCCAGCATATAGGGTGAAAGTCCGACGGGAATACTCGCTAAAAGACCTATTATCGTTATTTTCCGGTTGTTCAGCACATAAACCAATAGAACACTACTGACACCTAAAAAAAGAATTGCTAATAATTGCGTCATAGGCGCAATATCCGTCAAGTGAAAATCGGCATGAATAAATACGGATAAAAGCTCCGATACATAGCGGCTCCAGTCATACCAGCCGCGATAACCTACGGCGGATCGTGAAATATCGTCCCAATACAAAAAGTTAGCACGAATGATACTCAAGATTCCAAGCAGATAAATACCGGACATCAGCAAAACCGGTTTGATAAAAGAACGCCAGTCTATTTCCGCCAAACAGTACCGGATTTCATTCTTCACCTTGCTCACAAGCGTTTTTCCCGAAGTGGTCAGCGAACAGTAGTCGAAAAAGACAATGAGGCAGATGCCTCCTATTGCGTAAGACAGTAACGTTCTATGCCATTCTTGATAAAGTGATGTTTCTCTGTGTAACATTCGCTCTCCAAGTTTGATAATCATGTCTCTGACCTGTGGAAATAAGACTGCGATACATGCTACAAGCCCTACTATCGAAATAGTATAAATACAATACCTGATTAATTTCTCTTTATTTTTCATCACTTATTTTTTAGTCTCTTTTAATGTTTCAATACGACTAAAATATAATTTCCATCACTTTGGATGGTATGATAATATGAATCCAACACAACAGGTAAATCTACGGAATCAAAACTAATAGGATTTTCGTTCGGTGAATTAACTGTTATATTAGTTTTCTCAGATTGATTAAAATTAAAATAGTTTGCAAAATAATAAGTGTCCCAATAGTTATCCCCTCCTAATCGTCTTGGAACCAGTCTTTCAATTACCGGATAATGTTTTGCTATGTTTTTAACGGATGGGGTGTAATCGATCGAATTTTTCAATTGAATCTGCATACCTCCTTGGGTAGGATATAAGGCGCTTAAATCATGTAGTAAAATATTTATTCGGAATTCTGCATAACGAGCTTGGTCGGCCAATGCGTTTCCATACGAAAAAGCAAAAACAAATAAACACCAATTGAGTGCAATGACAACAATTGTAGCTATTCTATTGTAATCTGAAATGACATAAATACACAAAATGGCTAAAAATGAACCAAATCCTATTAATGCACGGGGCAAATAGATAGGCTTTGCCAATAAGACATAAAATCCGTATGATAAGATGAAAGATACGCCGATAACTATAATTGAAACGAAAAATGAATATATTTTTCCTTGAGCCGATATATTAAAAGATTTGATTATAAATAAAATACATATTAATATAATACATGTTTTCCATATAATGCCCCAATCACTATTAACGATTAATGCATAGTCTTTGATGTTGCTCCATGTACCGGACAACAAGTGAGATACCGGATACATAGCGGTTGAGGTATAATAATCATCCCGTAGATAAGGTTTCATAAGAAAAAAATTAAAAACCAGCATCGCAAAACAAAATGCAAATACAGATCTTCCTAAGAAAGACAATACTTCATTGTTCGTTTTTTCTCGGGTATTCCAGTACCGGAAACAAAGAACTACGGCAATCATCGGATAAATTCCCGAAGCTGCCTGATAGGTCATACACATAATTAATAGAGAAACTACGGAACAAAAAAAGAAAGCTTTTTTATGAGTGATAAACAAAAAAGGAACGATACTCGCCAAGACAGACAACGCCATGTAAGGAGCGTCGAATTTGAAAGATAAACATCCTAAAAAATAAGGAGAGAGTCCCAAAGGAATGCTTGCTAACAAGCGTGTTACCGTTATTTTCTTGTCGGCTATAACATAAACTAATAATACACTACTGATAGACAGGAGGAGAACAGCTAACAATTGCGGTAGTGGTGAAATGTCCGTCAAATTAGTATCGCCGTGAACAAAGATGGAGGAAAATTCCGATACATACCGACTCCAATCATACCATCTCCGAAAACCCTCTATTGCACGTTTAAGATCATCGGTATATGAAAAGTTGGCACGGATAATGGTTAATATCCCAAGCAGATAAATACCGGACATCACTAAAACCGGCTTGATAAAGGAGCGCCAGTCGATTTTCGCCAGGCAGTCGCGAATTTCACTCTTTATCTCGTTCGCAAGCCTTTTCCCCGAAGCAGTCAGCAAGCAATAACCGAAAAGAATAAGGAAAAAGATACCTCCCATTGCGTAAGATAGCAGCGCTCTCTGCCATTCTTGATATTGCGACGTTTTCCTTTGCGCCACCCGTTCAGCGAGTTCGAAAATCATAAGTCTAACTTGAGAAAACAGCATTGCAACGCACACCGTAAGTCCCACTATCAAAATAATATAAATACAATACCTGATTAATTTCTCTTTATTTTTCATTACTTATTTTTCTTCCTTTACAATATAATGTGGTCGTTGTTTCACTTCCGTATACGCTTTGGCAAGATATTGTCCCAAGATGCCGATTGAAAGAAGCTGTATTCCGCTGCAAAATAATATTAAAACTGTTGTTGATGCCCATCCTGCAACCGGATCACCCCATATTATCCGGCGGATAACTACAAAAATAATAGAAATAACTGAAAACAGAAAAAATACCATGCCGAGAATGGACGCCAGTGCGAGCGGTTTGGAAGAAAAAGCGATAATTCCATCCATCGAATACAGGAACAGTTTCCAAAACGACCACTTTGTTTCTCCTGCAATGCGGTTAACGTTTTCGTATTCAAACCATTTTGTTCTGAATCCCACCCAGGGGAAAATACCTTTGGAAAAACGATTCCGCTCATGCAAAGAAAGAACGGAATTAACGTATGGACGGTTCATCAGCCGGAAATCCCGCGCTCCATCAACTACTTCTATATTACTCAACCCTGTCATGATTTGATAAAATTTCCGTGCAAAAAACGAACGGACAGGCGGTTCGCCCTTACGGGTTACACGGCGTGTGCCGGCGCAGTCGAAAGATCCCGAAGCAACGACGGAAAGCATCGGGGGAATAAGCACAGGTGGATCTTGTAAATCGGCATCCATTGTAACGACGTACCGACCAATCGACCGCTCCAGACCGGCAAGCATGGCGGCTTCTTTCCCAAAATTCCGCGAAAAGGCGACATAATGAACACGATTATCCTGTCCGGCAAGATTTTGCAAAATTGATAATGTAGAATCGGAAGAACCATCATCCACGAAAATATATTCACAAGTAGAAATTATTCCTGATTCTTTCAGAGAAGCAAGAACTTTCACAGTTTCCTGATAAAATAAAGGCAAGGTGGCTTCCTCATTGTAGCAAGGGACTACCAAAGACAATTCAACCGAATATTCTCTTTGCTCGTTCATAACTTTTCTTTCTCAGAGTTGGAATTTTTTTTGCAAAGATGCAAAAAAAATTTTACCTTTGCAATATATTTACTTCAAAAAATGTAACTTATGAATATCGAACAATTTATATCAGATTTTGCAGCAACATTTGAAGATACCGATCCAAGTGAATTTGCAGCAACAACCGTTTTCAAGGACTTGGATGAATGGGATTCTTTGACGACTTTAGCCATTATCGGAATGGCTAATAAAAAATATGGTGTGAAGATAACCGGATCTGAAATCAGGGATGCGCATACGATAGAAGATGTTTACAACTTAGTTGCTTCTAAAAAGTAGATGGAAGTTTACAATCCGTTTTCATTAGTCGGAAAAACGTTGTTGGTAACGGGAGCCTCTTCCGGTATCGGGAGAGCCATTGCTGTTGAGTGTGCAAAAATGGGTGCAACCCTTATCATTACAGGTAGAAATCCGGAGCGTCTGAATGAAACTTACGACGCATTACAGGGAGATAGTCACATTCAGTTTACGGCTGATCTATCCAAAGAAGAAAACATTGATACCTTGGTTGAGGCTTTGCCAAAATTAGACGGTTGTGTCTGTAATGCCGGCATTAATCGTCCTCAATTAGTACAGTACGCCGAAAGAAAAGATGTGGTTGAAACTTTCGAGATCAATGCTTTTTCTGTGTTTTTAGTCATTCAAAAATTATTGCAGAATAAAAAAATCAACAAGAAAGCGTCTATTGTATTTACAAGTTCTGTTTCAGGCGTGTACGTTTCTTCGGTTGGAGGCGCTTTGTATTCGGCTTCCAAAGGAGCCATTCACGGATATTTGAAGGGATTGGCGCTTGATTTGGCAGGACGGGGTATTCGGGTAAACAGTGTTAATCCGGGAGTGATTGATACACAGATATTTTCGGAAAATACGATTACTGCCGAACAATTGGAAGAAGACAAAAAACGTTATCCGTTGAAACGTTTTGGGAAACCGGAAGAAGTGGCTTATGCAGTTGTTTATTTGCTTTCGGATGCTTCCGAATGGGTCACCGGCAGCAATTTGCTCATCGACGGTGGTTACACATTACTTTAAAAACAATTCAAAATGATAAAAACGTATATCAAAGCGATTTCGGTTTATTTTCCCAAAAATGTATTGACCAATGAAGTATTGGTAGAAGAATTTCCCGAATGGAACGCAAAGAAAATCGCCGGAAAAGTGGGAATCAATCAACGGTATATTGCAGGGAAAGACGAATGTTCTTCGGATATGGCTGTTTCGGCTGCCCAAAGGCTGTTTGAGGAACATCGGATCGATAAAAATGAAATCGACTTTATCTTGTTTTGCACGCAAAGTCCGGATTATTTTTTGCCGACAAGTGCTTGTATTATTCAGGATAAATTGGGTTTGAGCACTTCTTGCGGCGCCCTGGATTTCAATTTGGGCTGTTCGGGTTTTGTATATGGACTTTCGTTGGCTAAAGGATTGCTGGCAGGGGGAATCGCTCGGAATGTTTTGCTATTGACCGGCGAATCCTATACGAAAATGATTCATCCCAAAGACCGAAGCAACCGGACTATTTTCGGAGATGCGGCTACTGCTACTTTAGTTTCATCGGATGGTTTTGCTGAGATCGGTAATTTCGATTTGGGAACGGATGGAAAGGGAGCCGAAAATCTGATAATCCAAACCGGCGCTTTCAGGAATCCGGCAGCAAAGAATGATTTACATTTTGATGATGCCGGAAGTCCCATTTCGGCGGACTATTTGTACATGAATGGTCCTGAAATTTTTAATTTCACCTTGGATCGAGTTCCGACTTTGGTTGAGAATGTATTAAAAAACAACGGTTTGAACAAATCCGATGTCGATTTATTTGTTTTCCACCAAGCCAATAAATACATGATGAATTTCTTGAAAGATGCTTTGGAAATCGAAGATGAAAAGTTTTATTTTTACTTGTCGGAAGTAGGGAATACCGTTTCATCTACCATTCCGATTGCTCTGTATCAGGCTCAAAAAGAGAATAAACTTTCCGGAAATATATTGATTGCCGGTTTTGGTGTAGGATATTCGTGGGGTGGGTGTAATTTAAAAATTAAAAATTAAAAATTAATA
>Ga0209628_10003446_pt1 | contig 11097 bp, 5 predicted proteins | sample TergutCu122P4_FD_187285 | JGI IMG/M metagenome (GOLD analysis project Ga0209628, IMG submission 187285) | Cubitermes ugandensis P4 segment gut microbial communities from Kakamega Forest, Kenya - Cu122 P4 (SPAdes) (version 2) | ecosystem: Host-associated > Arthropoda: Insects > Digestive system >...
AATGCGCTACACAGCTGTAGACGTACATTACGCTGAAATGCAAGATATCCACGCTTTTCTCTGGCCATTATCTCCGTAACCGTTCAACTTTGGATATAGGTGTTTTGGGTTATATCGGTATAGTTTAACATAAGGAACACTCTCCTGAAGTTTGGTCTGTTCCTCCTGTGACACCCTGTATTTTACTCATGCAAAAGTTTTATGAAAACTACTGAGGTGTGCATGTATTCCCTTTTTATAATGCATTGGTATTCATATCAGTTTTTTTCTCTGTCACAGTTTATAGTAGGCTTCTTCAGTTTTCTCATCCTGCTGTGTTGTGAAGGAGCTACTGCGGCTTTCCGTGCTTCACTGGTTCCAATTCATGCCACATTTGGCATCACTACATTCATGCTTGCTGTTGCTACCTGTCTTACAGGGCTCACAGAGAAAGCCTTCTTCGAACTGGGGTATGTATTGATACAGCATGCTCTTGCTTTTAGTGTTGGGTGACACGGATCTTGATAGTTCAGTTTCTTTAAGTACATACCCTAGTTTTGTAACTTGCAGTTATGTAGTAGCTTACATCAAACTTCCAGTACCTGGAAGGCCACAGATTAACTGTAATGTGTGAGTTACAGCCCAAAACAGATCTTTTATTTTTTCTGCTCTTACTTATACATAATTATTTCCTTCTTAGTTCTAAAATATATCTCAGTTTACTTTGCTCTGTTATGTACTTACCATTCACTATAGTTTTATATATATCACAAGCAGGCAAAATGGTTTACTGAATGAAGGGACTGATGTTTACACATGCAGGTCTTGGTACATGGAGCTGTATACGTAATGTAAACCTCAGTACAGCCATTTGAATAAATGTGATAGAATTTCTCTTGACTGGTTAGACTTCATTATGTTCCACAAGTGGATGTGGGATGCATGTTACAAGAAGTTCATGTATTTGTGTCATTGCTTTCACTTACAGAAAAAATTACAGCAGATTGCCAGAAGAAGCATTGATAATGAATGCTCTCGCCATGGTTCTTACTGTAAGTGCCATTGTAGTGGCCTACATTATTATGAAAGATGACTTCAAATACCGAGGACATATCTTGATCACAGCGCAAGGCGATTAAATTCAGACCTGGAATTGGTGTGAACAGTTGTCAATACTTCGAAATTGTGTGTATTGCAGAAAATTGTACATGTTTCTTTTTATTTCAGACATTTAATAAAAAATGTTTCATTTTGTAATCAGTGTTGTTCTGACCAGAAGCATATAATAAATATTCTATTTACATTTGTCATTTCAACATGGTTTTCTTTTGTTTTAAAAGGCTGTTTCATTTCACAGGTTGTTAAACAAGTGTATGGTTTGTGTCAGAAGATGGAAGTTTAAAAATATTCATTCCCCATGACCAGGTTTTGTTTTGAAAACACTAATTTGTGGCTTTTGCGATCACAACTTTTATAGTGATGTACTAATGTGAAATGTTTTATTAAAACATGGTAGTGAATTAACAGGTTTGTGCTAAATTACACACTGAAATATAAAGTAATAAAGAGTCCAGTTTTGAAATAAGCAACAACTTCATTACTGCACAAAATTTAAAGGTTATTAATCCAAATGAATGTTGTGTTAGTCTCCCACTTGTCTTGGTAATGTAACAAAGTTTTGCATTTTTATTAAAGTAGAGGTATGTACATCTGATTTCAATTCTGTGACAGATTTGAGACAGATGAAGTTGTACAAGTCCAACATCATATGATAATATTGGCAGTGGATTTGCTGTTTGTCCACTTGTAGTTTAAAGGACTGCATTTATATGATATAACCATGATTCTGTTAAAGGGAAGAATGTTTAATGGCTTTGTAAATGACTAACATTAATACCAGTATCTTGCTTTGCAATGATGTATTAAACACACGCGCTAACATGCACTGCCATATTTTGTTTGCTTTATATGTTGCACATTTGAAATATCTTAGTCTTAAGTACTGGTGTGTGTGTGTGAGTATGCATTATCATTTGCATTAACAGCTCTTTGTTTCTTAGTATTTTGATAAAACTTTATGCCTTTTATGAAACATAGTGGAATTGCTGAATTATTTTGTTAGAGACTCAAATCATGGTCTGAACTTTTAATTAATTATATTACCTGTGGGAAATATCAAAAGAAGTGGACAGATAAAATGACCACAATGTCCAGTCTGTTGAAAATTCCACATAAAGTGTTTCCAAACTTGAACTGAACTATGTGTCTGTTAAAAAGAAAGATTAATATATGACTGCAGGTTTGTTGAGAACAGTTTAAACATTTACTGTAAAGAAGGCAAGGTGTAGGGAAACTACTGTAAGCTGTAGTAAATTATTACAAGTTCACAGTGACTTCTTGATCCATCTGGTCTGTGACTAAGGTTGTTGGTTAGGTGTCTGAAACGTATCCTTTGTAGAATTCACTAAAGTGGTGATCTCATTACTGCAAGGTGTGGCTTGATGTATCTGCAACCTGTCTTGTAGACTGCCTTAGTTTGCACACCTTCTCTAGTTATTTTCATACAGTTCCTTCATTTCTGAAGTGGATATAGTCATTAACAAGCATAATTAAACAAATTTCACTGCCTTCACTTCATTTGGATGTTCATGTGTAACAGAAGTAGAAGTGTGCCTTCTATACATACAATTTAGTTGCTCTCCTTGTCAGTCATTATTGCAGTACCTATTAGCAAAGATGTTACAGAAGGAATAACAATCAATTAAGAAATTCATATTTATTCATATAATTTAAAAATATTATGACTGAGGATTTGAATCTGTAACACACATTGCTTTAACAGTCATACCACTTTTCATTTCAAAAGAACATGGAGTAAAGATTAGTTGTCACTGTGCAAATTATAAAGATATAAGAGGGAATGATGGTAAAGCATTACTCATTCTTCCCATTGGAACTAGTTGGGGATGAGCAGTCAGTTTCGTACCATTGTTACTTACGCTTGAGTGAACGTTCCTGATACCCTCTAAAAATAAGTGGATAGGCAGGCCCCAGAACTGTTCTGGACGTTTCAGGGAAGAGATAAATGTCTTGCCCCACTCAGGAATTGAACCACGATTATCCTTTGTCATCCAGCCCATAGTCTAATCACAGTATAGACCACACTATCATGGGACACAAGGAATAGCAGTCAAATTACGAAATTAGAATTTACCCATGTAATTAAAAAAGAAGATTATGAGTGAAGAATTTAATCACATCTAAAATCTTTTAACATGTGTTTTGCGGTAAACTTAATAGTAACTGTGGATGTTGTTTATTATGTCTGCAGTAGGAAACAAATCTTAGTTACATGGTTGCTTTCTTTGGCACTGCCGCTACACATAGTAGCTAAAACTATGAAAAGTAAGAACACTTGGCCCAACAAATTAAAGGATACTTGTGTAATTAAAATTGAAATGAAAGAATGGGAATGAGTATTAAGTTGCATCCAGCTAATATACCACATTTTTTGCACATTCTTTAACAGCTGTTACTACAGAACATACTGGCAAAACTATAAAGCAAATTTCATAATGCATTTGTTTGTTATCTGATTAAATTCATAGCCATAAACAAAAAACAGAATATACAAGATTTCAGGTTCTCACTGAAGCTCCCAGTCCTCTGGGATGTTTTGCTATGTTGATTGCTAAATAATTATTCCAAATTTTTACCATTTGACAGTGTACTATCACAAAAGACTTAAAACAAAGACATGAAACAGAAATATTACAGTATTGCTATGTTTATTGCCGTCAAATACGACAATCCTGTATTGGGTTTGTCAGTATTGCTGTATATGTTTTGGCCTTTCCTGTAGGCAATCATCAGGCATAGGGTATATATGTAAAATACAAATATGTATGCAAGTGAATATTTGGAATTTGTGACTTCATTAATTTTACAATCTTATTCCAATCTTTATGTAGCATTAAATTGAAAATATTTAATGCTGCCATGTATATTTTGTTATTTTAAAGATTTTTAGTAAATTTGAGGCAAGACTCATTTCTTTGGTACTGTGGTCTCACATGGGCCTATTGTACCAGCCACTGGTAATATACAAGAATAAAACACTGGCAGAATGATAACGGCAAGGAAAAACTCGAGTATTCAAAGAAAAACATGTCTGACTACCTCTTAGTTCACCTAGGATTCAACACAGATGTCTTCAGTTTTTTATTTTTATTTGTTGCATTATACTGCTGTATCTCAGAGTGGATAGTGTCAGTGGTGGGATGTTTATTAATAAAATATATAAAAACAAGTCTAGGCACAACTTTATTAATAATTTATCATCAGTGATATGTTTTGGCTTTGTAAGCCATATTTAGGCTGAATATACAATTGTGGTATGAACTATATATTGCAATGCCATAAGTGGTTTTGACAAGACCTCGTCTTACATCATAATGGAATATTTTAAAGCATAATTTACATTTTTAGGTTTTAAAAATTGTGAAATCCTGTAAATTAAAACTTTAAAATTTAGGTAATATCATAAAATAATGGTGGTAGCTGGAGAATAGAGGTTGAAATGTAGGCTAGATGGACAGACTTAAGAGCAGTGGGTAGCATGTGTGTATATATATATTTCACAGCAGAATTGTTATAAGGTAAATTCTGCCTGCTTAAAGATGGTAGGATGGTTTGATGAATGATAAATGGCAAAGGATTTTGCAGGAAGGAGTTATGGGCAAATCTTGGGGCTACTTCAGCATAAGGGGCTGGAGGGACTGAGAAAACAATGAAAAGTCTCAGGATTCTTGGTCACCTAGCTGAGAATCGAACTCCACATATGTCAGCTATGTCCCTGCAGTGAAATAGTGGTGTCCAGCTGCCTCGTTACAGCCTGGCCTTAAAACAACAATATAAACGTTGTTTCATAGCTGTAATAGTTGTACAAAATTTAAAACATATTTTGTGGTACAATCCATATTCAAATTTACTTTCTCCAGAAGTAGCTGAACAGTACTGAAGTATCCTGCAACAAATTTTGTGTCTAACAGAATTAGGTTCTATTTGTTGTTGTTACCAACTCTTCATAGAAGCATGTTAACACTTTGGTTTCTGAGGGAAGTTGCACATAACCCTACTAATTGCTTGTTTGCCTATTATTCTCTTCTTGTTTGTTTTCAGCAAAGACTACTCAACCATGCCTGAAGAAGGGATAGTGATGAATGCTCTGGCTATGGTGTTGGTTGCTTTGGGAATCCTTCTATCCTATGCAGTGCGGAGGGAATCTTTCCGCTCTGATGTTAAAACCTTCATCACAGAGAGACTGTAGGGATCAAGCCCTGCCTGCCTGCCTGCCTGCTGCATCATCTTGCTCTGTAGTGGGGGAACAGTGCACTAACTGAACATAACATTCTTGTCAACGAAGCAAAGCATTTTCAAGATTATTATACTCCTTAACAAGAAAATGCTTTGACATCAAAATAGCATTGCTTTCTGAAGCTATGGTAATTTTGAAACTTGTATTGCAACAAAAATTTACATTTAAAACTGACTGTACCTGTCAGAACACATTTTAATTAATGAATGTCTGCTATATCCCATAACCCAAAATTAAGCAAACATGTAATGAAACAGGACCAAGTGAAGAATTTTCCCCTCCAAAATGAAAATGATTTTCATTGTTCTAGATATTTGTGTGCTATGTGTTGTGTAAGTCCCTCACCATAAAACTCTACAGCTCTTCAACCAGTGTTCAAGTCATACTATGAAGTGCAAGATGGACAGGCGAATTGAAACAGAGGGATGAGAGTGAATGAATGAATTTTATGGGAAACAAAATTAATTATTTGAGCTATACCCAGCTAGACTTTATAAGCTAGGGTTTGGTTGTGAGTTAGAGGTTTTCATGGCAATGTTATTGAGGACTCTGTCTGCCTGGGATATGAAACTGCATCACTAAGTAGCTGATTTGCCAGAATTTCAAAACAACATAACCCAGTGATGTGCTGTCATATCTCAGAAGAGCAGAGTCCTTTATGTTTTGTTTGCTCAAAGGAAGCATAATTTATGACCTTTTGAAATTTGTATGAAATGTAATCATTGAATATTTTCACTTGGCCAATTTTATTTGCTCAATTGTACATCTAACTGCCAAAATTCTGTAGAATTTTGACTTGTTCACTGTCTTGTTATAGCCAATGTGATGTTACATGCTAGAAATCCTAAAAGGCTTCGTTTGTCATTGCTAGAAATGTGTACATACATCTGAAGGAGGAGATTTGAAACCATCTACAACTGTAGATATTTCTAGTGCATTCTAATCATTATACAATATAAACCAACAAAATGCTCTTTTTCTAAATTAATATTTCAATTTTTTGATGTCTTCTTCATGTTTCGAACTGGAGGGTTCATCATCTGGAAGACGGTTGTATATACAGATGTGGTATAGTGTGTTCTATGTGCATCATTATAAGCAGTCTTGTAGGCAGAAGAGTGTGTTTGATACACACACACTTCTACCTAGAAGACTGTTGTACTGATGCATGTAAAACACACTATACCATATCTGTATATACAACTGTCTTCCTGAAGATGAACCCTCAGGCTTGAAACATGAAGAAGAAGACATAAAAAAATTAAAATATTAATTTAGAAAAGGTGCATTTTGTTGGTCTATATTGTATAATTGTATTACAATGCACAGTGCAAGAAACATAAAATTCATTCTACCAGTATGTAGTAGTAATTTCATGTCTTCATTGTACATGTGTGTGTGTGTGTGTATGTTTGCCTGCATGTGTGTTTGTATAAGTATGTTTCTCTGGAGCGACTAAGTAGTACTCTTTGATATGAATGATAAAATGAATATGTATTTCAGTGTTAATATTGTTCTTATTGAAAAAATACTCAAAATGAAGTGTACAACATAGATTCGTTCAGCAAGCTTTATGGCAAAAATGTTTCTCAGATTTTTATAAAACATAAAATAAGTAAATAAAGTGTTACCCAACATACAAGGAATTTACAAAAGTTGCTTTGTTGTTGTAGAATATATATATATATATATATCTTTATTTTTTTCTTTCATTTTAGATTGGCAGTGGGAGAAATGCAACATTCACTATTTTTTTCAGATTACTTTAATAATGTATATTTACTGCAAGGTAATGCAGGTTTGAATGTGTGATTGTTTCACGGTAGTCTTACTTCTGTGTATATATTATTGTGCCAGAACTATGTTACTGATGGGCTTTCTGATAAAAGCTTGTCATGTTCAAAAGACTTTAATGATAATAATGCAACTATAAAATCATATGAAGCTACATTTTAGTATCAAACCAGTTTAATGTTTAGAAATCCTGCTTTTGGATTTAATATACTGTTGTGAATTCGGTTTTTTATCAGTTATGTAACTTTAGGTTTCTTGTTACATCATAGATAGAACAAATTGATGGAAAAAGAGAAGGGAAATTGACTAATGTTAATGTTTAGTAATGGTGCCAGAGACTAAGACAAAGCTCTTATGGGATCTAAATTTATTAGGATATTTAGAATAATCTGAGTTGGATTTTTGTTTTTTAAGACATGTCACAGATGTTTCTGTTACCCTCTTGCATAGCAGAGTTCAAAGTGAGTGATGGTTGTTGATTGAAATTCACCTGAAAGTATAATAATATTAATAATCAACATTTGAATTTGTATATAAATTTAATATTTTATTGGAAAAAATACAAATAATTTTGCTTTGATGCTTCAGTCAGTGATATTTCCAAATGATAGTGTATTACAACGGTCATACCTGAACCATTCTTCTAATTCAAACATCCAAGGTTTCCGGGACCACGCACCCGAGATGTACTCATTTGCGGTTCATGTGATTGGCTATGCTCAGAATTGTATCTTTAATCGGTTCTTGTGTCTTGTACGTCACCAAATCAAACACTTCTTATAGTCATTAAAATGTACTGTATCAGATAATTATTAAATTCCCAGGGAAAATAATTGTACATAGTGAAGTAGAATACAGACATCATTTTACTCTTTCCTGAACATTTGTGGTAATTATTAATATATATTATATATATATATATATATATTTGGCTTTGTGAACCTCATTTTGAGACTTTTAGAGAAGTTTTACATAAACTGATTTCACATTATTTCAGAATTGCAATGTTGTTTTGTGCCTTAAATGTTTTTTGTATTGGCATGCATGTTGTTTAAATTACCGCTAACCACAGTTTATGCAAAACATCTTATTCCCAGTGTAAGATGGTGTCTTGATGCCTTTATCATTTATTTATCCTGATTTTTTTTTCAGCAAGTCATATGAAACTCAAAATCTATTGCATCTATGGGTAATTTATGGTACCATATTATATTTTAGTATATTATTTGTGTACCTACTGTATTTTATGGATACAAATAAATTTATGTAAGTCGATTTTGAACTGACAATTCATTTTAATAGGATGACATATTTTTTTAACTACCTAGCTAGTGGCAGAAAGCCACCTAATCTTATTGGGTGCTGAAGGACCTTACCTTTTTCAGATGTGTGGTTCTGAATTTCTTATAAAAGATGGAGATGAACAACGTACTATTAAATTGAACAAGAATAATGGTGGGACTGTTATGTGACATCATGTAGTTTAGTAGATAGTTGCTGGAATTTTGGGGAACATACTCCATCTTCAGGTTTGGGTGGAAGCAGGCTGTACCTTAGAAACATTGATAAACAGACATTATATGATGTCACACAACATAAGGCCAGTGTTAATATTTGCTGCTGTGAGAAAATTGAATCTAATACAATGATTTTGTCTGCTACATATATTTTATTTAATCAAAGACATCCCACTATGTTTCAATTCTCACAATAAAACAAATAGTTTATTACATAAAAAACACAACAATATTATATAATACCAAATACAAAAAAAACTACTGCATATAGTATATTACATAACATACTTCCTATTTTCGTTCTTTAGGAATTCATAAACAATGCAGAAGAGTATTATATCTGTAGTTCAGTGATGGAGACTGCAGTTAGGTGTAGATTTGTTAGATGAGTCCTTGGAATCTTTCCTATTTACTACGAATATTACTCATTTCCTGTGACCACAGAAATCAGTCCTTGTACTCCAAATCTTTTTCAATTCATCGTTACTAATTTTACCATATGGCACTGAAAAATCAGCTACTGACGTCTGCATACAAAACATACAAAATTTCATTGTTGTGTACAGTGAACAACATGAGTTGATCGTCTGAATATTTGGTGAGTTGTTTAAATCATGAAGCTTGTTAGGTAGGTTTCACCCTTCCATAGGCCACAAAGGCTCTTAGGGAGAGCGGAGGTATAGCTCTACTCTATTTTTGACCTTAGCACTAGAAGGGGGTGAGGTGTCAGCATCACGCCTCGGCCACACCTTACCCCCAGGAAAGACCTGGTATTGTACAGGAGGCTGGATGGGCCTCAGGGCCGGTCTGGACAGGTGCGGAAAATTTCGCCCCCACCGGGATTCGATCCCCGGACAGTCCAGCCCATAGGTAGTCGCTGTACCGACTATGCTACCCGACCCACATGAAGCTTCTTATTGTACAGTTGTCTCCAAGCTTCATGTTACCTTCACCCTTAGGTCCAAATATTTGCCTCAGTAACCTGCATGTTGGCAGTAATGAGAGTTATCACTTTCGTTACTGTGGTTAATTTGTGTAAGTTCCTGCACACATGGTGTTTCTTCCGAGGCCGGTTTAGCGTAGTAGGAGTTGAGACTACAATACGGGTCGTCCAGTGGCAAAATGTTCATATGGAATTTCGTCACCATCCGTTGAGCAATTTTCGAATTGCAGCATACAGTCAAATGTGTCTGTCCTGTATGCTTTCCTTTTACTGGCAGGTGTCAAGTCCAACGGAACTTGCAGACAGAACTATTCTTTAGAGACTGGGTTGATGGGAGGGCACGTTTTGTTTCGTCCGTCAATACGCCATGGCCTTCTGCTTGCAGACTTCACCGATCAAAAACTATGACCTATATACATCTCACATACATAGCACTCAGACAATGGCGGTCTTACTGGATGAAACTTAGGCATGTGGTTCTCGGTGTCTTGAAATAATGTAGCGACTACTTTTGACCTTTGCAGATCAAGGCACTACCTTTCTTCACAATGTCAAGAACCGCTCTCTTATACACACAATTTTAAATCGTACCCATGCATAAATCCTCACCAACACAGGTTGCTACCTCACCAGGTCATTGTCATGTCCATCTCAAAATCGAGTATGGATATGGGTTGACCCCGGTGGTCACAGGTAGTAGCAGCTTCAACTGAAGAAGTCTGCGAATAGATGGTTCTGTTTTCAGGTAAGACATCCCCGTTGTGTTTTTCAGTACTTAGAGATTGCATATAGCTTGACTATCTTAACACAGTCAAATTATACACTATCTCTCAGTACTGAAAAACACAACGGGGATGCCTTGCCTGAAAACTATAAACTCCAATCAAGGATACATCCGTAAATATGAAGACCTAAAAATGGTTGTGTTAGTTATTTGCAATCCTTAAAGATGATTCTGTTGTTTCTTTTTCTGGACCTCCAATAACAGAACAGAGATACTACTCGTATGTTTGCAGTGCCAAAGACACCCTCTTGAAACTGGGGAAGGGGGAGTGGGCAACAAGAAAGTGACATCTATTCATAATCCACCATACCAGCGACTTGATACAGAGGCAGGTATTTCCTGCCGACGACAACAGGTTGCGAGTCATATGATTGCCTGTGCTGCGGTCTGAACCAATCACAACACGGCTACCTCACTATGCTTGTTCAACTTGTGCGCGTTTGTTTGTTGCTTTTTCAGCAGTGTATTTATCGTGGGTCGTCCGTCTTGTTGCGTGGCAGTAAGTTTCATTTTTGTTGTGGAACTGCAGTTTTTTCTAATGTGTAACGCAAACTACAGCGTTTTGTTGTTACGGATTTCATTTTGTACAGTGTGTCCCACTCGCTACCGAACCCGGCTGGCTGGCGGACCGCTGCTCCGTGTCGCAACAATTAGGCGCACTACAGACACATTCCTTTTCATTTCTCACACAACGAATGTCCCC
>Ga0209628_10003447_pt1 | contig 11095 bp, 3 predicted proteins | sample TergutCu122P4_FD_187285 | JGI IMG/M metagenome (GOLD analysis project Ga0209628, IMG submission 187285) | Cubitermes ugandensis P4 segment gut microbial communities from Kakamega Forest, Kenya - Cu122 P4 (SPAdes) (version 2) | ecosystem: Host-associated > Arthropoda: Insects > Digestive system >...
CATCAATGTCATCAATATGCCTTCCTTTCAATATTTCCTTTATCTTCGGGAACAGAAAAAAGTCAATGGGGGCTAGGCAGGGTGTTCCAACACAGTTATTTGTTTAGTAGCTAAAAACTCTTCTTTGCTTTTGTTCTTCAGTGAGCTCCTTTGGGACCATTTTTGCACACACCTTTTTCATGTCAAGATCTTTAGTTAAGATTTTCTTAACTGTTTGTCTGTCGATGTTCACTTGCTCTGCTATGCTCCTGGCATTCAGCCAACGATTTTCATGCATAATTTGACGAACTTTTGTGACGTTTTCTTCAGTTCTGCATGTTGCTGACCGTCCTGGCCTCTTCGTCCGCGACACACTCTCTTCCCTCAGAAAAACGTTTTATCCGCTTGTAAACTGCTGTTTTCTTCATAGCATTATCTCCGTAAACTTGCACTAACATCAATTAACAACAAGAAATTTAATGTTCGTTCGTTGCTCTAATTCAAGCTCCGACATTATCGCGGCGTCACACCAAAACACACGCAGACAGTAATAGATGCCACTCAGAAAGAAACTGCCATAGATCAACAACAACCGCACAACTGTGAAACGCTGATATGTCAACGTCATCAAACCATACTAAGGCTGTGCTGCCATGACAAACACATGGTGGTGAGTTCGCGAACTTTATTTTACAACCACGTATGTTACGATAATTTTAAGCACTGCACTTAGAAAACCTGCATCTCGAATATATTGCTACTCAAACACGCTGTTTATTATTGAACTACTCATTAGTCTATATATTCATTCTCTGCTATTTATGCAAAGTATTTCAGGTGTTTTAACGTCAATAAAAAGGGCCTGCCTTTAGGATGACACGTTCGGAAAAGAAGGAGAAATCAGAAACAAGGACAGGGCTAAAGAAGGGAGAAAGTAATTCTTAAACAGCTTCCAATTCTAAAAGTAAGAATGGTGATGGCCATAGTTCATAGGGGAAACATGCAGCTGTTTTTGTGCAGTGAAGAAACAGTTGTGTTTAAAGTATCATTCCTTTTACTTGTACTAAGAACGCAGCGGGGATGACTTGCCTTAAAAAATACGTCGAAAAATGAGTTTGTAATAATAGTAATAATAATATCATAATGCACAGAATGAAAAATATACAAATAAAAATAAATAATAATAATAATAATAATAATAATACTTGCAATGCTCCTTGCAAGTGTCTTTTTCTCGAATATAATCAACACATAATTTATTTATGAGACCTACCTGGCGACCAACAAAACAATTGACTGTTGATCAGCAGCTGTTGCATTCTCTCTGTCTAACCATCTTTTAAAGTTCTCTGACGTAGGTTCCTTCACCACTTCCCTGAGAGTATCCCCAGCTACAAACTGTACCCCTCGCACTTCAGGAGGGGCCGCCCGGCTTGATCTGTTAGAGTCATCATCCGTAGAGTAGTTAATCTCCTGTTGGAAGTCGTAATCAACCGGAGCAAGTACAACAACGCTGGTTACATTTCGACCTCTGAGTTCGGGAACATCAGGTAGTGGGAACTGGGCCCCATTTATTTTCAGTGGCAAGTAGCGGTTATATTTGGAATCGTTAAGTACCACGGGGTCCACCTGAGTTGCGTCTTTCTTTACATACTTCTGTGCGACTTCCTGTCCTTCAGCTGTAGCAGGATCGTAGCGGATAACTTTCATCTCAACCGGGGCCTCTGACCCATTAGCGGCAATGATGGATGGCACAGGTGCGCTGGCAGCACCCGCAGCCCCGTAGAAGTTTTCTAGTGCTTCAGGAGGTAAATTTTCAATCGGAATATCTCCAACTTTATCGTAATCTAATACTTGGATGTCTGCATTGCTGAGGATTCCGGAAGACAGCAGCTGCTGGCGTAAATCTTCGGGAACTTCATCCGGTAGTGCCGCTAATGCACTTGAATTAATAGCATTCTTATATTTATCGTCTTCATTATTACTTGTTATTTCCGTGTTGCTGTCTTGTTGCTTTGGCGTGGTCACGGTCAATGGGGAATAGGTACTTGATGCAACGCCAGAAAATAGTTTTTGAGGAACTGAGTAGTTGTTCGAAGCAGGTGTTGGTAGGGCTGCTTGGGGTTGTTGGCGATTCAAAGTTTGGTGACTGAACAGAGGTTGCTGATTTTGTATTTGATGTTGGAATAACGGAGATGGCGTTGGTAATATCTGCTGCTGAACGTTATGATTGAATCTGTTATTCGCAGTTCCAGTGTGTTGCTGATTTGAGTGGCCATTTGGATTAAGGCTAAGTTGCTGTGAAATAGATTTCACTATTTCTGCACCGAAAGGATTCTGTTGTTTGTCCGGCAGTAAATGCGGTTGCAGTTGTTGTTGCGATTGTTGCTGTTGGTTCTGCTGCTGCTGTTGCAGATGTTGCTGCTGGTGGAGAGGTAATTGATGATGTTGCTGGATGTTTGGTCGTTGCTGCTGCTGATGCTGCAAAATTTGTTGCTCTCGTTGTTGCTGCTGTTGTTGTTGTTGTTGTTGTTGTTGTTGTTGAAATAACTGTTGTTGTTGTTGCAGCTGAAATTGCTGTTGTTGCTGCAGCTGAAGTTGCTGTTGGAGAGCAGCTGGAGGCTGAGGATTATTACGTTGCTGGTCAGGGTGGTGAATGAATCCTGTACCCGGTTGTACTGGAAATATAGGTTTCCTATGTTCCGGGGTTGAAGATGGTTCAGCAAAATTAGGTCTCTGTTGCGTATTTTGGGGTTGCTGAAAAGAAGGTGTTTGCAGCGGTTCCTGGAAAACGGGTCCTTGGGGCAGAGGGATTTGTTGAGACTGTTGGATCTGTGTAGGAAGTGGACGTTGATGGTGAGAAACTGGTGCGTGTAAAGGATGTTGTTGAAACTGGAATGGAGGTTGTGAAAATTGTGGTTTTTGTGGTTGTTGCTGCGGCGGTGGTGGCAGTGATGGAGGTAAATGCCGAAATGGGGGAGGTTGGTGGGACAAAGGCACGTGTTGTGGCAATGGAGGCGGTTGTCGAAACTGTGGTTGCCTTTGTTGAAAAAACGGCGGCGAGTTCAACGGTCTCTGAAAAGCTGGCTGGTGGGAAGAGAACGGCCCTTGTTGGTGGAATGGTGACTGAGAAGGTTGCAAAGGGGCAGGTGGTTGCTGCTGGAAAGATTCTGGTTGTCTCTTCTGGTGCTCGTGAGGAACAAAACTCGGCCTATGATGGTACTGTACACCGAAATTTTGGTGAGGAAATATCACAGAAGGGTGAGGGGCAGATTGTTGCACATAATCCTCATGTGAATCTTCATCATGTGGGTTTCCAAATGTCACGTGGAGACCAGTGCCATGATATGTTTCTGAATCCGGGCGAATAACTGTTCTAAGTGTCGTAGTTTGTGGCGGTGAAGGTGGCGGTGTTGCAGCATATGAGGGAACTTCCGATGGCTGCGGATAATGTTCTTCTGTATCACTATTACTAGCTGGAGTCACAGCTGGTATAGGAGGGTCATATATAACACTTCCTTCCTTGCCGTATTTAGTGGGATCCTTCTTGTATTTCACATAAAATACTTGAACAGGCTCCTTGGTAAGGGGACGTGGCGGTGGACTTGGTGGTGTCGGAAGGGGTGGCAGCGATTCATTTGACTCCTTCACTATTATTTCTATAATAGGCTCTGGCTCTCGTAGGTAGTATGAGCTAGCGTCATAGGGATACAAATGCTCAGTATTGAGGTGATCACCCTGGGGTTCGCTGTCCAGAAAGACAGAAGAATCAGGTACATGTAAAATCTGGCTACTTTCGGCAAAATCATGATCTTTTCTAGAATCCTGAATGACATTTTCTTCTTTGTTTTGTAGCACTAAATCTGCAGAAGCTAATTCATTTGAACCGACATGTTGGTTCTTCTTTGTATGATCGATTGGAAGGCCAGGAGTTGTCGAAATTTTCTTTACCTGCTGAAGAGAATTGAAACTTGTTTGTTCTGGCACTTTTTCGGACGATACTTCTTTATGTTGTTGATGGTACAAAGGATCACGCTGGGAGTACTGCACTAGAGGTTCCATTTGAACTGCGTAGGGAGGTGCTGGGACAGAAGGAGGGCGTTGTCGACGTATGGACGTCCCAGAATGATGGGCTGGCACACGTGTCTGGTGGCGGATCGTTATCGGCGGAGTGCCACGATCGAAGTAATGCGTTGATATGGCTACTCTAGAGGTTGCAGTTGAACCTGTTGATATTCGACGGTCAGCAGAACCATACGATCTTGACACGTGTGGAAAGACATCTAGCGTCCTCTTGCCTCTGGCACCATTAGACACACGGGTCAATTCTTTCACCTCGACGTCAGCCGGGTCCAAGGTTGCAACCATAGCAGCGGCGGTGACACACAGCAACACCTGAGAAATAAATGCATTTGATAATAAATTTCATCATGGAGGGTCCGGAAAAACAAGATAAAAATATCATATTGTAATTTATCAGCGACTCGTGTTTCTTTTCTATACTACATTAAGCCTTATCTCCTAGGATTTTCCTGTTATGTAAATTGTTTTGTTTCCGACATTAATTACAGTAGTCGTGATGGAATCCGGAACTTTTATTAAGGACAAAAATTTCATTGATTCTCATTATTTTTGTCACCACAAATAGTGACAACCAATCACTTGAATGTGGGAGTGAGGTATACTTCTGTAACATTTATTTAAAGTACTTCATATAGTGTGTAGTGTCCAATACGATTCTGGTGAAATTCATAACGAATTCAATACATTGGTTTATGTGCCATGCCATTTTTATGGGGAGTAAGGAGATCAGTTCATGGATATCTATTATGTAGAGGCCCTATTCTCTCCAAAAATTTAAACCTATATTTTAGAATTCTCTCTCAATTTAAGTTCTTGTGAAACAAAGCATTCAGGTTTGTTGTATCGGACTATGTTTCACAAGACTTTAAAATGTCTCTGGGCTAATGTAGAAATTGCGGTATCTTAATACGTTATATTTTATCTGATGACGCCTGTTCAACATTATAATTCTTTGCCATGAACTTGAAGGTCACAATGGTACGTTACTTTCTTTTGCACTTATTCTCAGAATCTACATATGACATGTTGCACGTGAGATCCATATTTTAGATCTTACAGATACACTATGGAGATAAGACAGTCACATTAAAAATAAAATTAATGGAAAAGAAACTCCTATTATTGAAAATTGCAAAGACCATATCTTAGTCACTTTGTATAAATAGTTGAAGAACAAGCTGAACTAGAAATTAATTTCTATCCTAGACAAAAGTTTTCGACACATCATGTCGAAAAGCCCTGACAGAATCCTACACAATTAAAAATACAGAATACACTGAGAATTAAATTCACTGTTGATGTTAGTTTGCACGAAATTAGTGAAATGAGCATACACTACGGTGATTGTGTTCGTCTTTTTACACTTTCCCACGATTCGTCCTCAAAAATACTAGAAGGATTTGATTAAATTTGGGATCGTGTATTTACATTAAATTAGGTGGACCTATTTAATTTTATTCCGTACCTACTGTCGTAGGGGCCTGGGGTAGCGTAGTGGTTAAGGTGCTGCGCTATTAGTCGGACGGTCCCGGGATCGATTCCCGGTGGTGTCACTGGGGATTTTTCCGTGGTACACCCGACAGAACCATGGGCCCTGAGGTCCACTCAGCCTCTGAAAGTGAGTACCAGGGATTTCTCCTGGGGTAAAGGCGGCCGGTGCGTTTGGCCGACGACCTACCACCCTTGTAGTGCCGAAACGTCAAGAAAATGCGGGGCCTTAACCTACCCGGAACCCCTTGGGCCACCGCGGCCTGTCGCGGGACACCTTTACTTTTACCTACTGCCGTACATGCAACTAAAACTAACTTAACTTTATATCTCAAAATCTATTTCTCGTTTAAAAATCGTTGTACTTATATAAAATGCCGGTCCCAGTGGCCGCGCGGTCTACGGTGTAGGTCTGCGGCCTCTCGCCTGTTGAGAATGTGGGTTCGAATCCCACGGGGGCATGGAAGTTTGTTGTGAGTGTTGTGTGTTGTCAAGTAGAGGACTGCGACGAGCTGATCACTCGTCCAGAGAAGTCCTACTGACTGTGGTGCGTCGTTGTTTGTGATCTAAAAACCTCTTGAATGAGGAGGCCCTGGCTAACTGTGGGCAACAGTTTAGAACGTTGTAAATGTAGTATCTCTTGTCAAGCTTTCTTATCCTCAAACTTAGACATATAAAACGCAATTTATTGCGTAATCTGTAAATAAATACTAATGCAGGTATCTTGAGGATTTTAGGGTATTCTTCCATAGGTTTCAACTTATAAATAATACGTCTTCACAAACGCTTTGCAAAACACCAAAAGAAAATGTTTCTTGGAAATAATTTCCGATTAATCAGTTCCGTCTTGCTCACTCGTTAACAACATACAGTCGTAGGAACTACATTGGTTGTGACACGCTACTCACTCTGTCAAGACACAAATTATCCTTCACACAGTTAAAAAAAAAAGTAAATTAATCCCTCTTACAGGTCTGGAGAGGCCCTTAGGGTTCCATGGGGACGAGACTCCCAGATTTCAAGACAATCGACAGTTTAAGGTGGTAAGATTTTCAGCCCTACGTACCGGCCTCCTTTACCCCTCGGGAAATATTACTAGTGCTCATTTCTGTTAGAGGCTGAGTCAACATCAGGGCCATAGTGGGACCGGAAAGTTTATGTCAATGAAAAATTCCATTGACACCATCGGGAATAGAACCCGCGACCTTCCGGCTTGTAGCGCAGTGTCTCAACCAACTGTGCCACCGCGTGCCCCCACTCTTTACACAATGGCGGATCTAAAGCTGTGTTAAAATATTAGTCACTGTCATCTCGCAATTACGAGGCAGACACGCCTCGGCTGTTATGAACGCCGTTACAACAAAAGTCATGCTTCAAGAGCATAGGATATCTGCAACAAAAGCGTCGGCAGGGCCAAGTCAAAGTTTTCCCTTTCTTTTAGACTTTCACCAACTAAATAAATTTATTTAAATATTACCTGTTTGCACCCACGTAAGATTTACGTGTTAATTAGGTTTTCTTTAATTTAATTCTACAGAAATGTAACTTGTTTGTCTATCCATACCCTTGCTAGTATGTACTGTAGCCCCAGGTGTTCCAGCGCTGCGTCAGTACTGTTGAAGATTTTCTGAATGCGGCTAGAATACTCATGTCCCTTTTCGAATGTCGTTATCCGTCAGTATGTTAGCCATCCACTCATGCCGTCCCTCCAAAATAATTCTCATTAGCAGCAGTAAAAATACTTCGTCAATCCAGAGCCTCAGTCAGTCAGGCAGTCAGTCAGTCAGTCAGTCAGTCAGCCAGTCAGTCAGTCAGTCAGTCAGTCAGGCAGTCAGGCAGTCAGGCAGTCAGTCAGTCAGTCAGGCCAGGCCAGGCAGTGGATCTCTCAGTCGGTTGGCCAGCTAGTTAGTGTGCCATTCAGTAGGTCAGTCAGTATGTCTTGTCACTTGGAGAATTCGTCACTTTGTAACAAATGTCCAACACCAGCCTACAAAACAAGTACTACGAAATTGTACCTTCTACAAGCATATCGAAGTGTACACAGCATTCAGAACAAAAACTCGATTATAATGAAGAGGAAGTGGCGCAACTAGGTTTTTGACAACCATTATCGTCGCCCGTAAAAGAAATCATAAACTTTTTTAAAAAAATCAGAGTTTTATTAAATTTCTTTGTATTTGACTCAACAACATAAAATTTGTTGAGAGTAGAAAATTAGGGTTTTTTTTTCGAGATTTCAGGCTTCCGCCGCGAGGTAAATGAGAATTGCGCTCTTCAGGATTATTACGCAGCGAGTAGTAGCAATTCCTTGCCGACATTTCTGGACAACCTATTGGCCCCATCTTCAAGAGTCAAGAAGAGATTCTTGACATTAGAAGATGTCCATTGTTTTGAAGTTCTATGTAATACATCCTTTAAAGAACACCTTCCTGAAGATTGTCACAATGGGTGGACGAAACATGTAGGAGACTACGCTGTTTATACTACAATAAATTTACATATTTTTATGCACTTGTTGGTTTCCTCATAATGCTCACTACGGGGTCCACACGCTGTCGTTCAATTTCCTTAAGATACATTCTAATACTCGTATTATCATCACATCTTCACTTCGGACTTCCAAGAACATTGACATCTAATGTGGAATGTGATGTCACCTCCGTCACTGAACCTTGCTCACAACGTGAAAATATTCCGTTTCTCCGCACAACTAAGAGAAAGGCTCCTCGCTCGCAGACTTCATCCTGCTGCTAGCTATGACTCGTACACTAGTCCGCTAACCATTACAACTTCACAGTTTTTACACAAGTACAATAATAATAATAACAACAACAACAATAATAATAATAATAATAATAATAATAATAATTGCTATAATTAAATTCAACAGTGCATTGCGCTTCTCTATTTTGTGATAAATCTCACATTTATTGTGATTCCATGTACCGTACACTGAATAGGGACGAAGGAACAACAGCGAAAAATTCAATTCAGAGAGTTAGCTAGACACCCACAGAAAAGCCTGACTTAGAAGATTAAACCTTTTTCTCAGTATTTAAAAGGTGTTGTACCCTGGGACAATTTGTTTACCTTCGATTGGCATTCGCGGTAATGACATTTCAGTATAGTGTCGAGGTGACTTCGATACCCTCAGTATTTTAGAAGCAGACAAAAAGAAATTAATATTTACCTTTGTGACTTAACACTTATTCCAGCAACTCTGACCCTTAATGAGGTTATACAGTAAGGATGTCCTACGACCATAAAGTAACGTATCGGCTAAATGTCGGGCTAAGCCCGAGAGAGATTTTGAAATTCAAACTAAACTGGATGCTACGAGATGCGGGGTGTTAAGAAATGTGGGGAGTTGTACATTTTTATTATAGTTTTAAAATGATTTTTTTTTCCTCAGAGAAATGAATTCCTCTGTTTATATTGGCCACAACACTTTCCCAGTTCCACTAGCTTCAGCCTTTAAATCCCATACGGATCCTACAATCGAATTTCCAAAGGTTTGATTTGTTGCTGCCCAGTGAAATCCTCACGCTATAACAGTACAAATTACAAATGGATTGAAAGGATGTAACATAAAACTTACATGTATGGGCGTGACAGCGGCGAGAGACAGGCTGGATAATGACTTTTTTAATAACAAACCTCTTAAGTGACCAACTCCCTGGAGTAGAGACCCTCTTGAGGAGGTAAAAGTTGCCAGTCAGTACATTTTTGCATTGTAAATAAATAGAACGTAGAGATCTGCGCTCTTCGGGGACATTACGCAGAGTACAGTGGCAGTTCCTTACAGACGTTTCAGGACAATCTATATGTCCCATCTTCAAGGGTCAAGAATCCAAGAATTCCTCAAATTAAACCGTTTCGGACATCGCCGTGGGCGAGGTAGCCTCCATAGAGTGTGAGGGAGACAGGATCCTGTTTCCACCCCAGTTGATGAGATCCCCTCTGCAAAGAACTCCCTGGGCTGCTGTGGAACACGCATCTTTAGGGCCTTACTGTCTTCTTCCGTCCCAGACCTATGGGTCTTTAACGATTTAGCACTCAGTGACCTTGACATCGCTGTCACTGCATTGCGCTAGTTATAAACCGGCCGACACCTTGGGATCTTGAACAAGAAAATGGGTCCCAGCATGCTGACGAGCGGTGGCACTGTGTTGCACGAAAATGCCCATCTCCATGTGACAAGCGACGGCAGGTGGTGGGCCATTTCTTGTAGAGATCGGACTTTTCACTGCGAGACAAGCGTTCTGAGCCTTTAAAAAAAGTGACAAGATCCATGGCTTCGGGTCAGACAACACACGGCCACGGTGGTACAGTGGTTTCAACTGCAGCTCAGGGAGTTCATTCTGAATGGGAATGCCTGCGTCAACGCCAATGGTGACTGTTTTTAATTTCTCTAATCCTTGGCCCTGAAAAATTTCTCGCGTGATTTTAGGTTCTGTACGAGTCATATATTCATAAATTCATGCATGTGTATGTACACATTTACAGTATTTAACTTGCATGTTTATATTCTTTATAATATGCTACAAGACATTCAGCAACCTTATGATATGATACTTAAAATTCCGTGACGTGTGACAACTACTGCTATTAGGATGACAAGCCTGAAGCACAGCGCACCAATATAGTACTTTACGGTCACAGTCACGTTCATTCTTGTCGTGTTGTAAGCAAATGATCTTTATATAAGTATTTTTCTAATAACCGATGAAAGCTTTTAGTTACAGACGAAGTATGTTGCATAATATACAGCAGAACTCCACCTCTCCGGTTTAATGGGAAGGTGAGCTATCCGGATACGCAGAAAACCCGGATAATTTGAATTTTCTTTGAAAATAGGCTACTTTGGCAGTTTGAATTTCGGCTGTTATTATTTACAATATGTACCCGCATCTAAACTTTTCGACCACGCCCGAAATGAAGTTCTAGAAACCAAAACACTGTACTGTACTTGATCTCATAACCGGAAATTACAAGGTAAGTCAGTTTTGCAGAATTCTCGGCAAATTTAACCGAAGGGCCAAGCCGATCTGGATAATTGGAGATCCGGGTAACCAGCATTCGGATACGTAAAGTTCCTACTGTACATTAAATCACCGCGAGGAATAGTTGTGATTCACTACATCCATTCCTCTCCTTATCGTAACGTCTAATACCTTATCCTGGTTTGGTAGCCAGTAAGAAATTTTCGAATCCGTGTTTCTCAGAATAGCAAGTTTCTAATTTATTTTCCTTTGCCTGCCTATTACAGATATCTTTGGATTTATAAAACCACAACTATCAGCTTATCGCACAAATGTGGGACACGAGATCTCTTGTTTGACCATGTCAAATCTTAGTAACATTTATCAGTATAAATCAATATTTGTATGTTATCACATACAGGGTGTCCCAGGAGGAATGTGAAATATTTCGGGAGAGTGTTCCTTATGTTAAACTATACCGATATAACCCAAAACGCCTATATCCAAAGTTGAACGGTTACGGAGATAATGGCCAGAGAAGTTTGAAACTTTGACAGCTGTTA
>Ga0209628_10003448_pt1 | contig 11093 bp, 4 predicted proteins | sample TergutCu122P4_FD_187285 | JGI IMG/M metagenome (GOLD analysis project Ga0209628, IMG submission 187285) | Cubitermes ugandensis P4 segment gut microbial communities from Kakamega Forest, Kenya - Cu122 P4 (SPAdes) (version 2) | ecosystem: Host-associated > Arthropoda: Insects > Digestive system >...
CCCAACAGCGAAATTTTTTGACCTTTTTTTCTGTATTTTTCATAAAATAATAAGTTTATTGAAAACGTTTTCAATAAACTTATTATAATTTGTTGATATACACAAATTTATACTATCTTTTACCAACAATTTTTGGCATATATACCAAATAAAAGGTATTTTATTTTATAAACACTTTTGCATATTTACCTTTTCTTTTTGCTCCAAGCGAAATAACGTATGTATTATGTGGCGTAAGTCCGCTTATAATCACTTGTCCCGGATTATTAGCAAAACTACTATATGGAATACGTCTCACCAACTGCCCTGTAAGATTAAATACATATAGGTCTAAAGGATTGCCCTTGTTATCTCTGATGTCTGGGTCATTGATGGATATAATAACATTTCCTAAATCATCAACAGAAACTGTTAGTTTTCTTGAATCAATCGGCTCACCATAAGGAGTTTTAATCAGTATTTCGTTTGAAAAGTCGGTAATATTTTCGTATCTGCCTTTAGGGTCTTGGTCAGTTGCCTGAACTTTGTAATAATAGGTAATATTTGGGTCTAATGGATAGACGCGGAAAGAATCCGCCTCGTTAACCATCTGTTTATTAACAATATATGATGCTTTATAAGTAGCGGCAAAATCATCAAATGCCATTCCCTTACTAGAAATTCCGTTACAAGCAAATTTAAATTGATTATAATTGTCTGCAGCATTTAAAGTAATTTCTTTTACTTGTGCGGTAAGATTACGATTTACAGGAATTGTCGAAATTACGTTCCAACCATTTTCGTTGTATCCATAAATTTCAAAAAACCCATCTTGATTAGAATCTTCAGACCTTGCCCAAAATTTAATTTTTTCAACAGGCATTGGATAATATGGCGTCCAAAGTGTGTCTTGTGCCGTTTTAAATACTATAGCACAAGGTGAAGATGCTGGAGTAATGGTTGTTATGGTTTTAAATGTTGATTGCCAACCAAATGGTATTACGTTATTAAAATTTGTAAAATCTTCTGTGTCTGTAGTTTCACCATTTTTTGTATAAACACTCAGATAATAGGCAACATAAACAGGGTCATACACAGGTGTCCAATTTGCTTGGAATGAATACGGAGACACATTAGTAGCGTCTAACGCTTCGGGTACTGTAATAAAAATCTGACGTTTTGATTGCCCCTGAATTGTAATTGATTTTGTTACCTCCCCTATGATTTTTAAAAGCGTACTATGAATATTATTATACGATGCTACTGTTGGGTTGTATCTTATATTAACAATAGCAGAAAGAGTAGAATCTATTTCAGGCTGCAGAGTTAAAGTGGTTGTCCAAAGATTTGTACCATCTAATTTCATTTCAAAATATTTACTATCACTAAATGATAATACAATATTTTGAGTTAAATTTCCTCCTGATAAGTGAAAAATTAAAGAATCAGAAGGCGTACCAACCACCGTTTTTAAAAGTTTATTTTGTCCAACGACATCAATATACGGGTCATCTGGCGCTCCGCCTCTAAATGCAAATTTTATTATTCCAAATTCATCCTCTTGTATTAAAGTCAATTCCGCATCCAAATGAGTTCCATTTTTAAGAATAGGAGAAAAATCTCTTCTATTTGTTGAGCCAGGAAAAGGATCACCTGAATAAGTCGAATATGACGCAATACCATCTGCCTCCATAATATCATACAACAAATTATTTTGGTCGTTATTTACTGTATTATTACTCCACCTTCCACTACTAAACTGAACTCGTACAATCAACATACCAGTTGCTGGTAACCCAATAGAATCCCAACCCACTGCTTGTCGGTTTTCTAATAAAAAATATTCAGTGGGATTTGGTGCAGTACCATTCAGATTATGCCAAAATGAAACATCATCAGAAGAAATTAGATAAGCTTTATTTGTTGTTACAAGCGGTTCTAACTCGTACCTGCCTCTTGTACTTAATACCTGAATATCTGGTGATTTCATATAACTTAAGAAAAAACGCTCGTGTGCAGAGTATGTTGGTGGAGTATTTCCATTGTTATTGTATCCGCCATCACTCATCAAATCCCACGCCCCCACGGTATAATATCCCGACTGTCCATTATGATCAACATTATAAAAGTCGGGCAGCCCAAGAACGTGGCTAAATTCGTGACAAAATGTCCCTATACCGCACATAGTATTGCCAGTTCCGCGCATTTCAGACGAACAAGCGTAATCACGCAAGAGTTTTCCACTAAAATCCAAATTTGAATAAACTACTGATCGATGAGGCCATATAGTATTTGGATCTCCGCCTTCTGCCTCATTGTTTCCAGCATAATAGACAAAAACCTGATCTACATATCCATCATTATCTGTATCATATTGTGAAAAATCAACGCCATCTGCTAATGCTAACTGACACGCTTCTATTACCATCTCACCAGGCTTGGCATCATTTTGTGAGCCAACGTGTGCGCCATAATAAGCCATATTTTTTGATAGGGTATAAGGTCCATAAACATCAAATTCGGGCAAAAACTGATTAAACGATGATGCCTCAAAGTACTCTTTTGCACTGCCCGTTCCACCATTTTTATTATAACCTGGCTGATTTAATAAATTTTCAAAATTAACTTTTGGATTTTGAAAAGATTTATCTGTAAAATTCACAAGAATAACAATTCCTTTTTTTACACCAAACAGAGGGTTTGGTGCTAATCTTTGTTGAGACGGACTTTTATAGATAGAATTATTTACTAAACTATCAATATCTTCTTGATTGATTGGCATTGTATTGTCTAACGTAGTGAGAAACAATAATTCATCTTCTGTACGATTATTATTTGCCGTCACTCCTGTTGAAACAATCTTACCTTTTATAAAATGAGCATATTCATAAAAACCTTGCTTGTTTTGCGTTAGTAAATAACCATCACTTGTGGTTGTATAACTAAAAAACTCATCCCCGTGCAATTTGATTGAAAGCACAGAACCGTCGGGCTGTGTAATATCAATCGGATAAGGATATGCCGGTACTGCATAAATTTTTGATACAAAAATTGGCAGTACAAACAACAATAATAGTGTAAATTTTTTCATAATAATATAAATTAAAATTTTTGACAAAGTTAGATAAATATTTTTATAATAGAAATTTTTTTTTTATTTTTTTATAATTTTTGTTTTAATAGTTCCTTCTGATGTTTTAATATTTAAAACATAAACTCCTTTATTAAGATAATTAAGAGTAATGGTTTTTTCTTTTTGCGTTTTTTCTATTTTATCTTTTAAAATAACCTGACCTGTTAAACTATTAAGGGTTATTTCCGTTATTGTTCCTGAAAATTTGTCCGCGTTAATGATAATAAAATCTTCTGCTGGATTTGGAAGTATCGTTATATTATCCAAAGATTTTGCTTGAGGATTTGTTTTAATATAAAGATCATATTGAGAAAACAAAACTTGTTCTACTTCATCTCTATCTTTGGAATAACATTTTAAATAATAATTTCCCTGATTAGTTTCTAATGCATCTTTTGATATGAAAACATTTTTTGTATTATTGGCCCCAATAGATATATTTTCTTCATTAATGATCTCTTTTATGCTGTCATTAATATCAGTTACTACCACTTTTATAGTACCGTTGAATTCACCTGTGCCTTTGTTTTTTATATTAAAATTAACATCGACAGGTGCGGAATTCAGCCAATTATATCGAGCAGGATAAACATCAATATTTCCTGTTAATTGTAAAAAACTGTATGTTCCGGTAACAAACTGATAATTATTTTCAAAACTTGCATTACAATTATCCCCTACTAAATTAGTATTAATATCTGGAATTAATTCATTTCCAGTTACAAACAAATTATTAGTAAAATATAGCCGTAAATAATAAGAACTATTTTGAGCGATTCCTTCACTATAAAAATTTACAGTTTTTGATTCTGAAACTGCCATTGATACGTTTTCAGCATCACCAAGCCAACCTATAAATTCATTTGTGTTTTTATTAAAAAGGGCAAGAGAAATCTCTCCATTAAAGTTGTTAGTCCCTTTGTTAACTATTTCTGCTGTAACTGTAAAAGGTTCATTTTTACCAAAATTATTTGGATTAGTAGAAATACTGCTATTCATTTGTATATCGGTAAATTGTACGTTATAATTTGGCTCAATTCCTATTATTATTTCTTGATTAAAATTAAAACCGCCTTGATTTCCTCCTGTACCTTGTCCAATAGGGTTGAGTGCATCAACTTTAAAATACCCATCATAATATCCACTCCATCCCCAATTAAAGTGAAAATAATCTCCATCATAACCATCACAAACAAAAGCATGACCTGTTTCATTATCATTGCCTGCATAATACAAAGGTCTCCCCAAGTTTAATTCATTTTTTATTAAAGCAATCCAATCGTCTTCACTTATATAATCTCGCACAACAAGATGAGTAGAAGAAGCATAGTAAAAATTACTTACCAATGCACTCGCAGCATTGCCAGAATAAGCACCACTACCCCCCGGAGCATAATTCATGTTTACAGCAACACCGCAGTGATACATTAATGTTGCAACTGCAAGGTTCGGCATAGTAACACGATTTGGCATTTTACACCACTGATATGTTTGGTTTTGAAAATTTGCGCTTAATGTTCCATAAATTGGATGTTCATAAGTATTTTTTCCTTTACCTCTTTGTGGAAAATCCCAAAACTTCATTATCTGTGCAATAGCAGTGGCAACGCACCCAGTAGGGGTGCCAGATGGACATAGGGCATTATAATACTGACCCTGATCCCAATTTGTACTGAGTAAAGGCAAAACAAAAGAGGAATCTTCTTGTTCTCTTAAATAAGGAGATTTGTATTTATTCCACTGATTTACTACTTTTAAAACAGGTTTTATGTTGTTTTCAATTACATATTTAATTTGTTTCGAATATGAATCTAACCAATACTGCACATTGGGTGGAATATTATTCGGGGCAAAAGTAGAATTATCAGAATATCCCAAAATTGGAGTAATATCATCGTCGCCTGCTATGATAATAAACCCATTTGCTCCATTATTAAATACATAAAACGAAACGCGTGTATTTCCGTTAATTATTTCGTTTTTTTGATAAACAATATTTAAGTTACTCATCGTTGGTAATAAAAACAAAGAATTACTATATTGTTTTTTTTCTGCAATAAAAGATAATGCAACCTGTTTTGCGTCATCAATTAATACCGGCTTTGCATTTAAAAATCCTAACCAAAGGATAATTAGAAATGATAAAACTATTCTCTTTTTCATAATGATGATTTTTTAATTTTGCAAAGTTAGTAAATTTTTCACAAAAAAAATGCAAGATAATTGTTTATCTTGCATTTTTTTAAATATTTGTAATAATAAATTTATTTTTTTAATAAACCTTTATTTTTCAATACATCTTTAATACTTGGCCTTGAAAAATTTATATTTCCAAATGATGGTTGAAACTGATTCTTTGGCGTAGTTAATAATCTTGGTGCAAGTTGAGGTGCATTCTCCGAACCAAATGCAAAAGTACGAGAACTACCATTTAAAAAATCTACATTAAGATTATAAAATGGCACCGATCCCACATAAGTGGTAAAGTCCAAATCAATTGTAAATTTTGTGCCTGTTATTAAACCTGTTGGCGTTTCACTAATAATATCATTGCCCTCTGCATAAAGTTCTTCAAAAAAAGATGCATATATAACAGTATCTTCAAGCCATCCTTTTAAAAAGGTACCTGGAACAAAATCTGCATCAGTTGGAATATCATCAATATCCACAGCATCATAAGACCTAATAACTCTGTACTTACTATCTGTAGTATAGCCAGCAACTACAAAGAACCATGCTATATAATTAACACCGTCTTGGAATACATAGTTGTTGCCTTCAATAGATACAGTATTTGGCAACAAATACATCCACATTGTCATTATCTGATCACCATTATTAGGATCAGTTGCACCTGTGAAAGTCATACTGGAAGTATCAAAATTCCAGTCAGTGAATTGAAGATCTTTATATGGGTCTGTTACTGTAACCGTGCAAGATGCTGAAACTTTATCTTGCGATGCTGTAATAGTAGCAGTACCTATAGAAATACCTCTAATAGTACCATTTTGAGTAACAGTTACGATGCTTGCATCGCTTGTTTCCCATTTAACGTTTTTTACTACGTCAACAGGTTGTACTGTTGCAACCAACTGAGTAGTTGATCCCATGCCAAGTTCTATGGCTGTTTTGTCCAATTTAATGCCAGTGGCTACTGGTGTTTTGGGTCCACATGCTGCCAATAACATCATTACGGCAGCCAAATAAAAGAATTTTTTCATTTTAATAAAAATTTTATTAGTTAATAATTAATATTGTTATTTATACCAATTGATATTGTTATTTACTTCAGAAGTTGGGGTTTCAAAAGTATAATACACATCCACAGCATTTACTGTTTTATTTTTGAGATTTCCCATATGGTTATCACCAAGTGTATAGACAGCAAGTCCAAAGTCATGATTGATACGTTTTAAAACTCTTAACGCTCTGCCTTCTCCCCACAATTCTACACGCCAATTAAAGAGAATTTTTTCACCTATAGTGGCATCAGCAACAAGTGCTGCTGCTTCTGTTGGGTCTCTCTGGTCTAACAACACTTTAAGTGCATTGTATGCCCCTGTGAAATCGCCAAGTTTATAATCTGCCTCTGCAACAATAAGATACATTTCTTCGAACCGCATATAATGTACATCATTTACCCAAATGCGGTCTCCCCCAAATACTGGTTTTGTATTACTATAAAATTTACCATCTGGTGCATAGGGATAACTGCTCTCTCCATTCCACCATTTTTTACGTTTATCAGAATCTGGAATTGAGTTATACAGATTTTTATCAATTTGCTTTGTATCACCTGCATAAGCATAAGAATATGTATAAATATCAACTTGCCCCCAAAAAGTTGCCAGTCCGCCCGTCATCTCTTGCGTTACATCCTGACCCCACATAAATGAAGATATGTCTATAGAATTAAACCCTGTAGTTAATACATTAGAAAGGGTTAATATCTCAAAGTTATGAGCATCAATTACTTCCTGCGCTAATTTTTTTGCATTTGTAAAACGGTCAATTGCATCTTGTCCACTATAATAATATGCTTCTTGCAAATAAACTGAAGCAAGAATTCCTTTTGCAATATCGCTGTCAATTTGCACTTTTGAAGGTCTATTATAACCATCAAGATATACTATAGCATCTTCCAAATCTTTCACAATTTCAGTATAGACTTCTTTTAAGGTTGAAGGACCAATGCCAACAGAGTCGTTGTCCTCATTATAAAAAGGTAATATCTTAGCATTTAAAGCAGATGTAGTATTGTCTTTGCATTGTCCATACATAATAGCAAGATTAAAATACACATATCCGCGCATAGCCAATGCCTGTCCAAGAGCGTGGTCTCTGTATGCAATGTCATCGGCACTTTCTGCCTTTATTGCTTTTGCCGACTTAATAACACGGTTTATATTTTTCAACATTTTGAAATAATATGCCCATGTATTATTGTTAAAACGAGCAGATGAATAATACAACTGTTGATATATTGCATCTTGATACCACCCATATACATTTTTGCTCATACCCATATCGCCTGTAAGCAAATCGGTAAAAACATCTACACCTTTTACACCAAAGTCGTTGTGGTTCTCTGTCTGCCTTTGAGACATTATTCTATACACGCCATTAAGCATAAAATCCAATGAACCATCGGTATTTTCAACCTGCTCCTGTGTTACAGTGGTGCCATCCGGCTCATAGTTCAAAAAAGATGCACAAGCCGAAAATAAAATTCCTATTAGGAAAAACGAAATTATTTTTATTAGTTTCATAATTGTAATTTTTATTTAATGATTTATTAATTATTATTAAAATGTAAATTTAATACCTCCCATTATAGTAGTCAATGGTGCATATTGCGATGTGTTGTTTGAGCCATCAAAAGCTGCCATAGGCAGATATCCCTTTCGTGCTGTGATAACAAATAGGTTATCGCCAGAAACCCAAAAATTCAGATTATTTAACTTTACCTTATCTATCATTTTTTTAGGCAAACTATATCCTAAACGTACATTTGCTAATTGTAAATAAGAATTAGAGGTCAAAAATCGAGTTGAAGCAGCGTTTGCATAGTTATTATTCTGTTCGTCAAGACCATTTGCTAAACGAGGTATATCTGTATTTGTATTTTCAGGAGTCCAAGCCTTGTTAATATCTTCATGCCAAGCATAAGTTCCCCACTGACTGCTATGCATCAATGCTGCATATAGATTATCATACCCATATCCACCAATACTGTATGTAAAAAGCACAGATAAATCAAAACCATAAGCGGTAAAGTCAATACCTAAACCACCATAAAGATCAGGAAAGGCAGATTTTCCAACATAGTTATCTGTGGAACGCATCCAATCGGTTGTTACACCTTTTGTATATGTTCTATCAGGATATAGGTGCTGAAATAAAAATAAATTAGTAATTGGGTCACCAGTTTTATCATCATAATAAACCTCATACAATGCCTGTCCTATATCATTAAGTCCTGCTGATGTAGGCATCATCCAATCAAAAACGCCATGTCCTTTTGATAGGTTTCCATCAAGAATTTTTCGTTCACCTGTAATTGCATCAATTGGCATTTTTAATATTTTATTCCAATATTTTGCGGCATTAAGACGAATGTCTAATTTTACATTACGAGAATTTACTGCATTTACAACAAGTTGAAGTTCAACACCCTGATTTGCCAATTTGCCATCATTTACCCAATAACTTAGGTAACCAAGTGATGGGGGAACAGTATATTGCCACAACATATTATCAGTTGTTTTGTAAAAATATTCAAACTCTCCTGTTAAATATTTTGTAATTTTAAACTCAATACCTGTATTTAAGATATTTGAACTCTCCCATGTTATATTAGGGTTACCTCGCTGACTCCAAATAAGTGCATTGAGTCCATTAACTGTTGTTAAACTATATCTATCAGTATATTGCAAAGGTCTAATATCTGAATTTCCAACATGTCCCCAACTAATTTTATATTTAAGATTCTTTAACCACGATTTTGAAGAATGCATAAACGGCTCATTAGTTATTATCCAAGATGCACCAACAGAACCAAATAATCCCCACTGATGTCCTGGTGCAAAGTTTGAACTTCCATCATATCGCATATTGCCATCAATAAAATAACGCTCTTTCCAATTATAACGTACTTGTCCAAAAACACTATGAATATTATTAGGTTTTAATGTTTCTCCGCCCATATAGCCAACAGAAGCAGCATTCCCCCATTCTATTCCATCTGGACGAAATATTTGAGACATCTGTCCATACATATATGAAACCTTTAATTGAGATGTTTCATGAGCAATAAAAGCATCAATGTGGTGGTCATCTGCTACTGTTGTGTTATAAATTAACTGTTGTGTTGCTGTTAAGGCAAGATATTCGTCTAACTCCTTATAAATATGTCCAACTCCTCCTGCGTCTCCATAAAACTTGTTAGTTAAATCAGAATATTTCAATCCATTATATAGGAAACCAACTGTGGATACAAATTTTAAATCCTTATAAAATTGTATTTCCATTCTTGTTGAACCTACAAATTGATGTTGCACGTGCTGCTCTTTATCCCACTTCAACGAACCAGCAGGATTAATTCCTAAACCAAAGGATCTTCCAGCACTATATTCAGAAATACCATCTCCATAATCGTACATCCAATCATTAGTTATTTCAGACCATACTTTATTTCTACCAGTTACTCCATTTACTTTTTTGTCATAACGAAAAACGGGGTAAATTGCAGGTATTCCATTTACAAATTGGAAACCATTATTCATTTGGTCGGCATTTTGTCCTGGATAACTCATGTCTGTATAACTATATTGCATATTCAAATTAAGTTTTAACCATTTTTTTGGTTGTGCATCAATATTGGAACGGGCAGAAAAACGATCATAATTAGAAGAAATATAATAACCTTCATCTTTAAGATATCCAAAAGATGTATAGTATTGAACTTTATCTGAACCGCCATGAAACTTTACAGTTGCCTCTATTTTTTGCCCTACACTATATATATTTTTTGCCCAATCTTCTGGATTATAGTCGCGTGCAACACCTGTAAATTTTCCTGTTTCTGGATCAATAAGATTTACTCCACTACCATTGTTACAATCCCAAAGATTATAATAACGGTCAACACCTACAGTTCCATCGTCAAACAATTTTGCTGATGCTTGAGTTTTATTACCATTAAAATAAGTAACCAAACCCTGCCATCCAAGTTCAACATATCTTTCTGGCGATTTAATAGTGTTGTACAATGGGGTTAATCTCATATTTCCACCATATTTTAAATCTACCTCTATTTTATCATCTGAGCTAGATGTGCCTTTTTTTGTGGTAATCAAGATTACACCATTTGCACCTCTTGCACCATAAAGAGCTGTAGAGGTAGCATCTTTCAATACCGTTGTAGAGGCAATATCGTTGGGGTCAATAGCGTTTATATCACCTTGAAATGGTACTCCATCAACCACATAAAGAGGCGCAGTACTTGAATTCACCGAACCAATACCTCTAAGGCGAACAGTAGATGTTGTACCTGGTTGTCCAGAAGTTGTTACAACTTGAACCCCAGAAAACTCTCCTGCCATTGCTTTTGTAATATCAGAAGGATTTTTTTCTTCGATAATTTTAGAACCAATTGTTTGTGCAGAACCTGCATAACCCTTGCCTTTTTTCTGTCCATATGCAACCTCCACCTCAACCCCTGTCAGCACTGTTGTACTTTCTAAAAGTACACTCATACTGTTTTTTGCAAGAAGTTCTTGAGGTTCATAGCCAACGTATTCAAATACCAATGTATTTGAACCTTCGGGCAAAGTAAGTTCAAATTTGCCATCTACGTCTGTAACAGTCCCTTCTGTTGTGCCTTTTACTTTTACATCAACACCAGGAAGTGGCTCCTTCGTTCCACTGTCTATTACAGTACCGGAGGCAGTTTTGCCCTGTCCGTAAAGTGCGCCGAGAC
>Ga0209628_10003449_pt1 | contig 11093 bp, 7 predicted proteins | sample TergutCu122P4_FD_187285 | JGI IMG/M metagenome (GOLD analysis project Ga0209628, IMG submission 187285) | Cubitermes ugandensis P4 segment gut microbial communities from Kakamega Forest, Kenya - Cu122 P4 (SPAdes) (version 2) | ecosystem: Host-associated > Arthropoda: Insects > Digestive system >...
CTATTGGAATGATTGTATATAGATAACATTGCAGACCACATAACTGTATATACCTCAAAGGAAACACCATTGCACCCTACACCTACCAAGCTAATGTTATTCTATATAATAATTGTTAATTTACGTACATGCTAAGATCTTAGATTTAAAATAATTACCAAAACTCTCTATATGATAAGCTACACATCATTGTAAATGTTACCACCCTACACAAACCCCAAAACCCCACAAGATATGATGTAAGACGAGATCTCGTCCCCCCTCCTCTCAAACTCCTATCGTATAGTCACCGTTTTGGTTCTACGAACAACCTGATGATGGCCCTCTTACAAGGCCGAAACATGTAGTTGTGTATTACAGAGTGTTGCATATTACGTAGTGATATCATCTGACAAATTGTTGTGTTTTGGACTACATGTATACGTAAGTATATACATAATACATTGTATTACACAAACAAACTTTCGTCTTCCGTTAACAGGTTAGACTGTGAACTTTGTAAGGTGGACTGTGGTGTGTTGACACCTTAGTACCCTGTTTTGTTCCACTACGTGCGTGTTGTGGGGAAGCGGGAGATTTGACGACCGGTCAGATGGCCTGTTCGGCTCTCTCCCCTTAATGCGGTAAAGGAAATGGCAGACTGTCAGGACGGTCCGGTGGTCGTTGTGTTCGGTAGTCTTGTGAATGGGTCGTAGAGGGAGAGGGCGAAGCACAATGGCTGTCATCCTCTGCAGAATTTTTCACACTACCCGCGGGAACTTTGCTGCCTCCTCAGTTTCACTGGCTGATTCCCTTTTCGAACTTCACCCAAGGAACTGTAGTGCATTTTCAATACAAAGCTATCCACAATGGTGATAGATCCCGAAAGATCAAACTGCACCGAGTCAACTTGGATCAAACAGACTGGATTCCCAACCCACCTGAGAAGAAATCTAGCACTCCCACCCTTCGTTTGCTGTTGCCAAGTTTCTCTGAGAAAACAAATGTCGGGTATATTTTCTTTCCATTGACTACCCGGGTCTTCCCCCATGTAAATAAAGTGGCCAGAGCGTGAAGAAAAACTGTCACCTCATTTTAAATCCGAGATTATATTTTGCCTTCCTTCTTGTTTCCTTTTTTTTTAGAGAAATGTATTTAAAAAAGAGAAAGAGGAAATTACACGTTATGGAGAAATTTGCGTGACGACCTTCATCATTTACCCTTTTCCAAGTAGTAGTTCTATTAAGGTAGTCAAATTAAGATGGGCTGGACTAGTTGCATGTGCAAATGAGATGAGATGGGCTATGCTGTCAGAATTGTAGTCGGTAAACCTGAAGGGAAGTGACCACTTGAGAGGTGTAGGAGAAAACGGGAAAGAGTACATGAATGAGTTGAACGGAAGACCTTCAGCAACTCAGTGTGCATTCTTTAGACGGGTTCCAGGGGTGGGTTTTTGTTACATGGCAGTAAGAGTAGAGATTTAACTCGTGTTTTATCTGAGAACTACAAGATAACCGGAAAGTGACGTTGCTTTCGAAATACTACATTAATTGTCCTAGTTTTTGTTATGTATTGCGTAATTTTATTTTCGCCCTGTAGGAGGTTTAACTCTTCGAAAAATGACCAATCAACGAAAAAGTCAGTTAGGAGTTGATAGGAGTGTGGTCCCGAGAGCTGTTTCGCCACCGGTGTGCAGTGCTGTGCTGTTAGGCAGCTAGGAGATGACAGTGCTCATTACCTTCTTTGCAAAGATATTTTACCATGGCAACAAAAATTGGTAGGTTTAGAATTCTTAATACCTGAGTGCAAACTTCAGTTACCTATAAATATTAAGACGTTACGGGAGATGAAAATGGTTTTACATTTGTGATGAAAGCTATGAAGGTAGAGACATTGCACCGCTCCGTACTGTAGTTAGTTGGAATATATTTTATTTTAAAGGACACAAAAAAACTATTTTGAAGAGGTGTATTTACCAGTTTTAGGCCAGCTTTGCTAATTAAGAGAATAATCCTTTATGTGGAGACCCGGTCGGTCCGTCCGTGACCAAATATCAACGGACAAAACGTTTGTCGGATTATTTGCATAACGTTATCCAGCAAGAGTGAGTTTCGTGCAGAATGGGTCAGTGACAGTCGTAAACTACACTAAGGCGTAAATGAATTTACACCTCTCTTTCCTCCTTCTTTTCACGTGCTATAGGTGTTGCGTGTGGGTCGGGACAGCTCAGTCGGTACAGCGACTGGCTACGGGCTGGACGGCCCGGTGATCGAATCCCTGTCGGGGCCAGATTTTCCGCACCCGTCCGTACCGATCCTGGGGCCCACACAGCCTCCTGTACAATGGATCCCGGGTTTTTTCCGAAGGTAAAGCGGCTGGGGCCTAGCGTTGATCACCCACCCCATATAACGACGAGGTGTAAGAAAGAGTAGATTTATATCTCTACTTTCCCTCGGCCTTCATGGTCTGCTCTAGGGTGATCTTTACTTCACATTTACCTTACGGATGTTACATATAGAAAGCGGCATCCTTTGCTAGCACTCAGTATTCTCTAACTGTAGCAGTGATCCACGAGCACTCGGCTTGGTGATACTCCTGACGTCAGCCAGTCTAGCGGTCGAAACATGAGGCTTCATTAAGATAATCGTAATCCATTGTCATTAAAAAAACATAATGCACATCCTTCGTGTCGCTGCAGTGCGATACTTATTTTTAAAAACTGTCTCCCTATCTTGGAAAAAGGACGGAAGAGTGGACATTGCTGTCAGAAAGTTTGAATGCACAGACATATACTCTTTGTTATTCCAAAAGACAAATATCCGCCCTCCAAATACTTTCTACAAAATTTAGCTGAATCCTATCTACAGGCATTTGTGATCATATCCCATATAACACACCAGATCTTAAGCACTGCCCCTTCAGTGGTGCATTTCATAAGCGTGACCATTTGTTACCAAGAAACAACTGAAACAGGGAAATGCTTCAAGCACCTTAGTTACACAGCTGAAGAACAAAGGTCTTCGGAGAAATTCCAAAAGGGGAAACACCTGACTACGGACCCAGAATTTAAAGACTCGCTAGCTAAACAGAGACTGAAGATGGGACGACACACAATGCGAAATCCATTTCTAAAAGGAAATAATGCCGAGCTTCTAGTGTCAGGGACGTCTGTTCAATCCTTCTCGAATGAGTGACGAAAATATGCCGCTTGAATTCTACAGCTTAAAGTACTATTCACTCCAATCTTTGCGGAAGGGTGAGTGGGTTGTGTGACAGAAAAGTGAAACGTGGTATCCTGAAGTATGTGTTGGACCGTACTGAGAAAGAAGTTTTCCTGTGACAGTGGTTTGTCTGCTGCGGCTTAAAGTTAAGTAAACAGAATAGCCTCACAGGTGAACACAGGAGCCTCGCTATGTTTGCTGTTTCTGTTCATCACATCACTGGGTTTGGTATTTAATTGTATGTACATAGTAACAAAATTCCACTTCTTGTAAACTAGGTTCGGCGTGGCAATCAATTACGTGCATTTTATACTTACAAAGAGCATTTTTCTGAGAAAATATTTTGCGCGTCTTTCATGGCCCCAAGCTGTAAATGAGTGGAAGAGCTCCACTTTCCCATACGGAGGAATAAAGTTAAACGTGTTCCCGAGAAAATGTTTTTATTAAATTTCGCCTGTATTTTGTAAAATGGGGAGAACTTAAAAATATCAGTTTTACAGGAGAATCAAGAATATGGCTTCATTTTAAATTTGACAGATTCTTTAAGAGGGAGGATATTCCTTACCTATCTGCGTTATTCTTGAATATGCACTTATCTTGTTGCATATCATAGAGGAACATTAGTTGAATGTTTCGTTGCACAAAATTCATTGTAGCTCAAAGAGGCAGTTAGCCACTTTCTGCAGAACAGGGGCGATTTGTAGAAAACTTTAATAAAAAATATTGTAATTTTTTTGTTTACAAGTTTGCAGTGATGTGTTAAGTGATGTATATTTAACTGTTACGTTGTGTTTGACGATACACTACACAGTATATTCTGTGGGTATTCTTAATAGATCACATATCAGCTTTCTAAAACTGTGCTACACACTAACCCTTCCACCTCTGTTATACGGTAGTGAAAATTGGACCATTAAGCACGGGACGGAAGAAGGATAACAGCAGCAGAGATGAAATATATGAGAAAACAACAAGATACATTTGGACAGATTATAAGACAAACACAAGGATTACAAAAGAAAATATAACCCCAGTTTTGGACAGAATACAGGAATACAGAAGAGATTGGTTGCAACATATAAACAGATTGGCTTTTAGTAGAATACCGAGAATACTAAAAAACAACCAACAGGTAGAAGAACAGGGAAGACTTCTAAGCGCGTGAGACCGGAACTGGTCAACAAATGGCCCAATTCCATGTGAACTAGGTGATGATGATGGTGGTGGTGATAATGGTAATATTAGCTTGCATTTTGCACGTCTTAATTACGTTTGATTCTCCTTTTTGTTTCTACACTATTCTCACAAGGCAAAGAGGAATTGTTTCTGTGGAAGTTATAGTGTTCAGCTATCACATGGTACGAGTAATAGCACCTAAAATGTTGGACACGTGTGTGTTGCTTTTGTTGTGTGATACTATCAGTAACGGCTGTCGGACAATTCAAATTTGGGATAAAATCGGACACAACAGACACGCCACGTGAAGAGCTACACGTGTTCTTGTGGGCTTTCCGAGCGTGACTTACGCGTACTCGCATTTCCGTGCACGACTTAACTTGGGTTATTTATTCGAGCGAAAAGTGTTTCAAAACAAAAACTGCGGACAAACGAAACAGTTTGTTGGCGATACACCTATACTTAAGGCTTGCGGATTTCAAAATAATTTTGCTGAATTTTCATTAGTCTGGAGCTGTTGGTCTTGTTCTGATAAACTGCTATGCTAGGAAAAGAAAGAACCAACGGATGGCACAAATAAAGATGTTTATTCACTTTAGATTAACTCAACATGTTTCGGGCGTCATTATGCCCATCCTACGTTAATGATGCACGGTCACACGAACCTGAGGTTTGCTGTGCTAGGATCATAGACAACTGTATTGTGCCTGTCTGACGGTCGATTTGTGAACTAGGTTCGGCGACTTAGCCGTTTGACATTTTTTCAGGAAGTGTGACGCCTTGTGAGACTTTCACTGAAAACTGTCTGGCATTGGTGATTCTTAGCCATATTGACCCCATAATGAATTCCACTTTACTTAGGGCTGTGAATTAACTTTTTCATGGGCCTGTGTTTCATAAATTGTTATACAAATATGAACAGGCCTCAAGTAAGCTTGTGAACTGCAAAGAACGCCGTTGGGAATTTCTGTAGGTACTACATTGCGAAGTACATCGTTGTCAAATATGTTCTACATTTAATTTTTTCTAAGAACTATAAAAATCGTCCCGCTGTAGTGTGCCATGATTAAGGGTTACATAAAAAGTATCATCGGTACATAAATCAATAAAAACAAAAAGAGGGGGAGGTTACATAATTTACTGGTTTAGTTCGTCTGATTGCTTCTCTTTCTCTCCCAGTGCCTCTGTTTTCTGTCTCTGTCTGACAGAAGAGGGCCCCAGCCCTTCCCATTAAAACGTTTCCCCTCGTTATGTAGCTTGTCTTGTAGGCTTTGGCTGTTCTCAGCGTTCCATCTGGCGTAGCAGCCCAGTTGTGAAATTTGCGTTCCATTCGTGGGCAGATAATATTGAGACATCGCCCTATGTCGAGGAAACGTCTATACCAAGTACGCCCTTCTTCCGTCAGACATATCCTCCTTCACACACACCGAAAGAAAGACAGAGGAGTCTGAGAAACCTTGTGGAATTCCATACAGGACGACGTCATCAGTTGAATGACCACCGGTAATGTGGTACGTACACAGGTTAGACGTTGGCGTTTGAAGGTAGTCTATTTTTGAAGCGTGGTTTTGTATTTGAAAGCTTCAGTACAATCCTATGGCCTAACTCCGCCTTGTCCAGAGCCCGCCAATTGTCCCTATCCTGAGCCACATGCATCCTGTTCATTCTCTCTCCACCTATTTCTTTAAGATCCTTATAATATTCTACTCACACCTACGCCTTGGTCCTGCAGGTACTCTCTTGAATTCAAGTCTCGCTACCAAAATTCTGTGTGCATTTCTGTTCTCCTTTTACTTGTCCTGTGGCTTAGTACGAGTATAATATGCTGTTTTGTGGTACGGTATTGCTTACTTCGACATTAGACCCTGCAGCCACTTTAAGCTGACCGGACGGCGATATGACACTCTTACTGTGTCCTGTCTGATCTATATATGACAAAGACGCTCTACACATGTCCATAACATGGTGAAATACGCGGTATGGTGATGCTATTGGACGTGAGGCAAGCAGTTGCCTTATTTCTTAAAATTTACTTATATAATTTTAAGTCGATTACAGAATGTTTTATTGAGCATCTCTGTGTGTGGTGAAGGTGCTTTCTGTAGGCAAAAGTATTACACATGCACTGAAATTGTTTTTCAGTAGATTTTATGGTCAACATTTTTGCGTTGGAAATTCGAAGGACTCTATTTCATTGTTTTGAAGAGTGTTTTCATTTCCACCTATTACGAATTTATATTATTCGATGACGAAACTAAATGAAACAAAATTACTACCAGAGTGGAATCGCTTGTGCCGTTCATACGCTGTGTATCTTACTGTCCTTACTGCACAGTGTAAAGAATGGACGTGTCGGCGTGAAGTTCTGTCGCGGATAATCTTCACCGTGACCATACTTTCAGAAATGTCACTTCCGGTGAAACTCCGACAGTACTTACTCATTCAAAGAATAATTCCTTGCTACGGATGATGGCCTAACACTGCACGCTTCGTGGAGTAAGCAACCATTACTGTCCCTTCGCCGGTCTCATTACTGGACGACAGTGTTCAGCGAGAGATAAATGTACAAGACCCTCGGCTCCGGATTTCCACATGGCTGATTTTTCTTCCATACCCTGATGGTTGTTTCGTAGGCAGGCTGCATCATCTGCTGCAGTGAGGGGGAATCCTCGTCCCATTCATTTATGATCGTAATGATGGAGCTGCATTATTCTCGTAGCCTTCCTGCGCGCGTGCACGCTGCTCCTGTTTTTTGTTCAGAATTTTTGTGTCAGTAGTCTGGGCATGACAGATCACTGTGTCGAAACCATCCTTCAAAACCTACTCGTTTTCCATTACCAAAGCCACGACTTTACTATGAATGAAAACAACGGATTCGCCGCTACACGTGAAATCCTTGTGAAAAAACTCTCATAATATGGGCTTATAAATTTATTTTTTATAACATTTTTATTCGACGTCCAAGATTTAAAAATAAAGTTCTTTCTGTCGCTTTCCTTCTTATTCTCCGTTCCAAATTTTGTTTTGGTAATATATGTACTTGTATTTACTGTGTTTTGTATTGTATTGTATTGTATTGTATTGTATTGTTTATACTGTCTTTTTGCAACTCATTTGCAGTAAATAATAATAATAATAATAATGTCGGACATAACAGTATGATGGTTTGCATTCCTGTTTTGTATTTCGGGACTCCCAGTTTCAATTTCTGTCCCGCAAGTAGGTTGTACTAGTTGAAATTATTCATATTCTTCTTCAGTCTGTCATCAAAGAAAATGCTAAGGCGATGTCTGAAAACGAGGATCGACAAAGCACGAAAGAAAATGTTAAATGCGTGCTTTCAGGTTTCCGCCGCGGTACAGATGACATCATTCTTCTGAGGTGTTAGTCATTGTTGATTAGTAATTAGTTACCGACGTTTCGGGACAATTTATCCGTCCCATTTCAGTGGTCAAGCAGTCCAAAAAGAAAAGTCTGTAACCAGTTAACAGTCAACTCTGCGTAACATCCCACAAGATTGAAGAGCTCTTAGTGTTAAATGTTTTTGTAATAGAAATTCGCCACTAGACTCGTTCCTGAACCAGTTCAAAGACGGTTTTTTCCAGATTGCCATGTGTGTCTGTTTTATGCTGGAATTAGTTCATCGTGCACAGAAACTGACCGTTGCTGGGAAGACGATAATGAAGGCTGTTTCGAATTGGTATTTTAACAATCTGAGTTTTGTGTCGAATCTGACGTAACTCTTTTACAACGAACTTCTGGAGAACTCTACGGTGCCGAATAATACACAAATAAATAAATAAGTAAAAGTAAACCAACATTTTCTTTAGTCGAAATGTCTTAATTTCCCACCTGATCCACATCTAATTACTTCCAGTATTTTCCATTTTTCTCGAAACGTTTCTACAAATTGTTTTATTTCCTCGGATTGTATTTGACAGCCATCCTAGGCTTTCACAGATGAACTATTTTATCTTATCTTCAGCTTGAGTTTTTTGAATGCTTAACTTACGTTTTTCAGAAAGTAGGCGAGGCCATCGCATTTGACGCAGTGGCTATGCATTTCTACGGAACAGAGAAAGCAGATTCCCTGTAATTGCTATGTGTAACTAAGGGAGTTTGGACAGAAGTATACTAAGAAGTATATTTGGACAGAAGTATGCTAAGAAGGGTATTTGGACAAAAGAGGCATAAAGTGATAAGAGGGTGGAGAAAATGTCAAAATGTGGAAGTTTATTATTTGTAGCTAATACAACCAGATATGTACGTTGTAGTATAGGTAGACATGTGGAAGGGAAAAGAAAGTCATACAAATTTCAGTTGAAAGTCATGTTTGGAAGAGCACTTGGGAAACCTAGGCGGAAAATTCAAGCTTCCGCCGCGAAGTAGATGAAAACTGCACTCTTCTGGGCTATTACGCAGCGAGTAGTGGTAATTCATTACTGACGTTTCGGGACTACCTATGGGTCCTATCTTCAAGGGTGGAACTGATAGGTTGTCCCAAATCGTCGGTAAGGAATTACCACTACTCGCTGCGTAATAGCCCGAAAGATAGCAGTTCTCTAGGGGAAGATTTGAGGTTAAATTAAAATATATCTTAAACAAATAGTGTTTGAGAATATAGATAGGATGCGGCTGGCTCAGTGTTTGGACCGTAGGAGGGCCGTTATGAACACGAAGGTGAACTTTATAATTGTACGGTCTAACACAACTTTTATTGAGTAATTACAATTAAAAGATAATTGAAACATGTTGCTGTTAAAAATGTTTTAATTATGTTTTAATTGTAATTACTCAGTAAAAGTTGTGCTAGACTGTACAATTATATATATTCTACGGAGGTGAACATTCGTCTTCCGCAAAGGGCGTTGTTTTCTTTGTCATGCAGAAGTCACCAAAATAAATTCCACGGTCTGAACCCGTTCACGTCTGCCTCGAGCTGCCACGCTTCACCCTCCAGCGCGCTTCCTTCCATTCCCCATCAGTAATTAGTCATTTTTCTCACAGCAATTTTGACACTGAAATCACATGATGACCTTCTATGTCGACTAACCATGGGCTGGATTGCCTACGCCAGGTTGGGCTGAATGTGGATACAGCAGGAGATAGGAGAAGCTTTGAACTTAAGTGATCCCCACAATTCGTGACAGTTTTTGTGGCCTCTGTAGTCAGTAGCTTAGTGACTGTGATTTTAAGTCAACACATACATGCACACGCACGCACATGCGCACAGTCTTATGTATACGAACACCAATTTTTGACGTCAACACCCCAGTTCCAGGTGGTGAAAGCAGAGACTTCTCCGAAACATCGAATTTGTGCTGTTCGCACCTAAGTGTAATCGCTCTAGAGGACTTCGTTGCAAGCGGCCTGAAGTTTCGAACCAGGGGCCTCGCGTACGAAGGTGTATGTTATAGCTGAGACTTAACTTGCTCAATTTAATGACGTCATATTGACAGTTACTGCTTCAAAATTATGTTTATCTTCCATTCTGGTGGTGCACTGAGGCCGTAAAGAAAGACGTGCCAATCTGAAGATTCAAGTCTACCTGGACGTTATGACATGTTGACAGATGGTTACTGACGTTTTGATAGATAATAGAGCCTTCGTCGTCTGGGTCAAGCGGTCCAATCCTGTATGTGACGAACTGCGAACCTTCGAAACGTCCGTAATTATTTGCCATTTGACACACCGTAACATCCCAAAAGATTTTAATCTTCAGCAAACCATCAAATGTCACAATTGTGGTCGTACCTGCTCCGCTGGAGCTCGGTTTGTGCCCAGCACTGTGCCTTGTTCGTGACGTCGGCTGTCACCGGAACAATGCTCCTGGTAACATCGGTGTACTGTGTCTACCGCTCTGGTGCTTTTCTTTTCTTCTGTAAATGTGCTTCTGTGTTTGCTACATGTTTTTTTATCTCGCATGTTCTTCGTATAAAAAATGACGTCTGTCCTCCCCTTTTCGAGACGCCATCCAGTTTATTGATTGTTGTCTGACGTAGTTTTTACAAGATTTCTCCCCTTTCCCCTTGCAATATACACATCACTCGTATGTCCGTTTCTTTGTGTCTGGAAAAGTTTACTGTGCTGAAACGTGTTCTGGTTGTTTGTATAGACCAGTCTGCTTACACACAGACTATCATTGCTTTATGCCAAATGGACCCGTGTCGTGCAGTCAACAGCAACACTGGCCGAGCACTGTCGTTTGTTGTCCATCGGGTTTTGTCACAAAAAACACTGTAGTTGACAGTTCAGCCTTTATAGTGACTAGGCTACGGTAAGGACGATCAAAGTTCGATTCCTGTAAGGGCCACGGACTTTTCTTTTCGGTACCTTGTCGACATAGACTTTTGAGGCCCTGTTGCTAACCAGTCGATTCCGAGAACTCCTTTTGATGAATAAATCGACTGAACCATGAAGCTGTTTACCTCTATTTATTGACGTGGACAAGAATGCATGGAGCTATACCTTCATTCTGTTATACATCTTTTGGGTATGTTTCACAGTTAAACACGGGGAGAAATGTGCCTGTTGTATCAATTATTATCGCAGTATTATTTAATATTTGTACGAGGGTTGGAACTTTAATAGTGGCAACTATTTATTTACAACTGATACAAAATAGATACACATTTCGAAGTTTTACTGTCCTTCAGTGTAGTCACCAGCATTGTGTACAACCCGCTGCCAGCGATGTGGAAGTCGTAGGATACCTTT
>Ga0209628_10003452_pt1 | contig 11087 bp, 10 predicted proteins | sample TergutCu122P4_FD_187285 | JGI IMG/M metagenome (GOLD analysis project Ga0209628, IMG submission 187285) | Cubitermes ugandensis P4 segment gut microbial communities from Kakamega Forest, Kenya - Cu122 P4 (SPAdes) (version 2) | ecosystem: Host-associated > Arthropoda: Insects > Digestive system...
TGGTGGGCGCCAGCCGCCCGCTGATGAGGTTGAACAGCGTGGACTTGCCGGCGCCGTTCGGGCCGATGACGGCCACCCGCTCGCCCGCCTGTACCGCCAGATCGATGCCGCGAATAATCTCGGTGCGCCCGAAACTGCGGCGCAACCCCTTCAGTTCAAGGGCGTAGCTCATTGCGCCACCTCCATTGCAGCCGCGGCTTCATGCCGCATGGTCTCGGCTTCGATCTCTTCCTGCAGGTCATTCCAGACGCGGCCGAAATACTTGCGCCCCAGCATGAACAGCACCAGCCCGACGACCAGCAGCAAGGCCGCGCCAACCCAGTTTTCCACCAGCGAAGTGTCGAGCTGGGAACCCAGGAAATTGAGCTTCGACCCGAGCGCGGCATCGAGTTGCAGGTGATAAATCATTTCCACCAGTGCCGCCGCGCCGATGGCAAACATCAGCGTGGTCAGTACCAGCACGAAATAGGGCAGCGCCAGCCGCGCCATCTTGCGCGCACGCGCCACGCGCAGGTTGGCCACGATCAGGCTGGCGATCCCGCCGGGCGCGAACATCACCATGTACACGAACACCAGCCCGAGGTAGAGCAGCCATGCCTTGGTCAACTGCGACAGCATCGTCGAGGCGAATACCAGCAGCACCGCGCCAATGATCGGCCCGAAGAAAAACCCGGCGCCCCCCAGGAAGGTAAACAGTAAAAAGCTGCCCGATCGCACCATGTTGAGGCTGTCGGAAGCGTTGAACATCTCGATACTGATGGCTGCCAGGGCGCCACCGATGCCGGCGAAAAAGCCGGCGATGATGAAGGCGAAATAGCGCACGCGCCGCGTGTTGTAGCCGATGAATTCGACCCGCTCCGGGTTGTCGCGAACCGCGTTGAGGATGCGCCCCAGCGGGGTTCCGGTGAAGGCAAACATGGCCAGGGTGCAGATGAAGCAGTACGCGGCGATCAAGTAATAGACCTGGCGATCCGAACCAAAATCCAGCCCCGGAATACCCAGCAGCGGGCCGCCGTAGACGCGATTGGTGCTGATCCCGCCGTCACCGCCGAAAAAGCCCGGAAACATCAGCGACATCGACGCCACCAACTCGCCGATGCCCAGCGTAATCATGGCGAAGGTGGTTCCCGCTTTCTTGGTGCTGACATAGCCCAGCAGCACCGCGAACAAGGCGCTGGTCACGCCGCCGACCAGCGGCACCAGCACCAGGGGAACCGCCGGCAGGCCATGCGCCCCCGAGTTGGCGCTGAAGTTGATGATATGGACAGCGATCAGCGAGCCCAATCCGGTATAGACAGCATGACCGAAACTGAGCATGCCGCCCTGCCCGAGCAGAATGTTGTAGCTCAGACAAATGATGATCAGATAGCCGATCTGCGAAAGCACCGTCAGCGCCAAACTGCCGGGCAGCGCGAAGGGCGCGATGATCAGTACCAGTGCAAAGCCCGCCCAGATCGCCAGCCGGGCCGGAGTCAATATCTTCACGCGGCTGCTCAATGGGGGTTGTGTTACTGCGTCCATCTCATTCCTCCCGCGTACCCAGCAGCCCTTTGGGCCGGAAGATCATGATCAGCACCAGAAACAGGTACGGCAGAATCGGCGCGACCTGCGCGATGCTCAGCGACAGCAGCGGATAGGCGGCGTTTTCCGGCTCGATCGTCATGCCCAGCGCGTGCAACAGCGTCAGTCCCGAGTGATCGAGCGCGACCGCGAAAGTCTGCACCATGCCGATCAACAGCGAGGCCACGAACGCGCCCGCCAGCGACCCCATGCCGCCAACCACCACCACCACGAAGATGATCGAGCCGACCGACGCCGCCATGGCCGGCTCGGTGACGTATGTGTTGCCGCCAATGACCCCGGCCAGTCCGGCCAGCGCCGCGCCGCCGCCAAACACCAGCGTGAACACGCGCGGCACGTTGTGGCCGAGAGCCTGCACCATTTCGGGTTTTTTCAGCGCGGCCTGAATCACCAGGCCAATGCGCGTGCGGGTGAACAGCAGCCACACCGCCAACAACACCAACAGCGCCAGCAGCATGATGAACCCGCGCGAACGGGGGAACTGCGTGCCGTAAAGCGTGAACAGCGGCCCTTGCAGCAGCGGCGGCAAGGCATAAGGCACGGCCGAGCGGCCCCACACCAGTTGCACCACCTCCAGAATCAGGTACGACAGCCCGAAGGTCACGAGCAGTTCCGGCAAAGGGCCGAACTTGTGCACCCGGCGCAGGCTGTACCGCTCGAACAGTGCGCCCAACGTACCCACCATCAGCGGCGCCGCCACCAACGCAGGCCAGAAACCGACCACGCCCGAAAGGCTGTAGCCGAAATACGCACCGAGCATGTAAAAACTCGCGTGCGCGAAGTTGAGCACGCCCATCATGCTCAGAACCAGCGTCAAGCCTGAACTGAGCATGAACAACAGCAGCCCATAGCTCAGGCCGTTGAGCAAGGAAATGGTAAGAAATTCCATGAGATTCGCGTTCCGATGCCGCTGCGAAAACACAGCCGCCGAAAGACCCACACAACCTGCTTCCCCCCGCAAAAGGGAGACGAGGGAAAGCAGTTTTTTAGTTTTTAATTCACCCCGCCAGGAACCCGGACCGGTTCCTCAAGACGCTGGCCGCTTCATCTGGCACGTGGTGGGCGTGCTGACATGGGCCGTGTCGTAGAACTTGACCTTTACGAAGGTATAGCCTGTGTTCTCGGGACTATAAGGATTTTGAGCGTCAGTCTTTTCCCAGCGCGCGATATACAGGCCCTGTTGCAATTGATGGTCGGCCTTGCGCAGTTCGACGTCGCCGTTCAGGGTTTTGAAACTCATCCCCTCGAGCGCGGCGGCGACTTTCACCGGGTCGGTCGATTTGGCCTTGGCGAAAGCCAGGGTCAATGCCTTGAAGACGGTGTAAATGTCGGTGGCGTACATGTCGTCGTTGAATTTTTTCTTGAATTCATCGCCGTAGCGTTGCATGTCGCCGCCCATGTTGGAGTAGCCGTAGCCAACCTGATACACCTTACCGGCCGAAGCCGAACCCATCGCGGTCGGCGTGCCGGTCGTCACCGCGTAGTAGGTGTAGAACTTGACGTTGAGTCCGGCGTCGTTGGCGGCTTTGATCAGCAGCGTCAGATCCGAGCCCCAGTTACCGGTCAGGACGGTATCGGCGCCGGACTGCTTGATCTTGGCGATATAGGGCGAAAAATCTCGCACCTGCGCGATCGGGTGCAGATCGTCGCCGACGATCTCGATATCCGGACGCTTGGCCCGCAGATCCGCTCGCGCCATCTTCGAAAAATCCTGGCCGTGCGAGTAGTTCTGGCCGATGATGTAGACCTTTTTGACGTCCGGCTGCTCCTTGATGTAATCGGTCAGCGCCTGCATCTTCATGGCCGAATTGGCGTCGAAGGCGAACTGCCAGTAGCTGCACTTGCTGTTGGTCAGCTCCGGGTCAACCGCCGCGTAGTTCAGGTACAGCATCGCCTTGTCGGGATTGCGCGTGTTGTGCTTTTCAAGCGCCTCGATGATCGCCAGCGCGGGGCCCGAACCGTTGCCCTGCAGGATGTAACGCGCGCCCTGGTCTTGCGCCGAGCGCACCGCAACCGTGGTTTCCTGCGGACTGACTTTGTTGTCGATGCCGATGATTTCGAACTTCACGCCCGCGTCGTTGCGCTTGTTGAACTCCTCGGCGAAGAACTGCACCGTCTTGAGCTGGTTCGTACCCACGGCCGCCATCAGGCCCGACAGCGGATCGATCCATGCAATCTTGACCGTCTGTCCTTGTTGCGCGAAAGCGCCCGCGGCACTGGCGGCCAACGCGGCTACGATGAATTTCAAAGTGGTTTTCAAGGAAGTCTCCTCGCAATGTTGCAATGCAAAATCACACGCGATGCGCAAGGCTACAAGCCTTTGCGCCCGCACCACTCAGGAGAATCCCCGAATTCCGGGTGAGTAGTCGGTCACTCAGGCGACAGGGCTTTGCGCGTTTTTTCTTTGCTCTTCCCCCTGAAAGCGCCGGAAACAGGCCGTGCGCGCCTCGGTGATGACACTGCCGAACTGGCCGGCCGCCGTCTTCGGGTCAAGCGAGCCGGCCTGGTTGTGGTTGACCACTTTGTCCATGCCCAGGCTTTCCAGGCTGTAGGGCGGGTTGCACAGGATATAGGTGTCGGCGATCGCGCCTTCCTTCTCGCCGAGCAGCGCCGCGTCCAATGCGCACTTGTATTCCTTCACCTCAAAAATCCCGCTTCCCATCAAGCCGCTCTCCCCACCACGGGCGATACCACTGGCCGCGGGCACGGGCCACGCGATCAATGCGCGCGGGGTCGGCGATGGGCGCTGGATCGGGATTGGGCAGCACGAGCATCGCTCTTCCGGCCTCGGGATCGAGGCTCGATACGTAGAGCACCGGATGACGGCGGCGGTTGGCGGCGAAGGCCGCCATGAGCAGCGTGTAATTGACGGTGTTGGCGCCCAGTTCACCAAACACGGAGGCCAAATCGATGCCGCCGTGCACCACATCCACGTCGGGCAACAACGGATGCAAGGCGGCTGCCGTGTCGCCCAGCCGCTTGGAGGCTTCCCGCGTGAAGCGCCCGCAATCGCGCGCGACGGTGCCGATGGCCGAGGGCGCGATGCCGGCAGCGGCGCAGGCCTGTTCGACCGCTTGGCGCAACGCAGCCACGCGCGGGCTTTCGTTCCTGGCGTGCTCGACGCCCTTGACCGGTACCACGGCCAGCGCGGTGAAATACGCCAGCGGTGAACGCCCGCTGACAAAGCCCGGATGCGCCAGCATCAACAGCACGGCGGCTTCGTTGGGGAGTTCGTCCTTGGGCCAGCTTGGCGAATCGACGGTGGCCAGCCAGATGACCTTGGCCGCTGGGTCGGGAATTGCTCGCAGCGCGGTTTCGAGCGTGGTCCAGCCGGAATTGCCCGAGGCCAGCGTGAAACTGCCGGGGCGGGTGTTTTCGCCAAAGGACAAATATGCCTTGCGCCACAACTCCCAGGCTTCTTCCGGTGTCCGCTCTCCAGTGAAACCGGCAATGATCATCAATTGCTTCATCCGCACTTCGTTCCACAGAAATTGGTGGTAGCCCTCGACATCCCGGTTGTAGTAGGTCACGGGGAAAGAGAAGCTGCCGGTCAGGTCATCGAGTATGTTCCTATCAAAGAAATAGCGTTTCGCTCTTTGTGGCGTGACGCTCTTATACGTCTTCGGGGCCTGATCATCCGGGCCAAGCGCGAGGAATTTGGTGAGGTGTCGGTCAAGGGCGTAGCCTGGATCGTTCAGCGGTGAAATCAAGCTTGCACCCACCAATTGGGCCACGGCGCCCTGGGGCCAGGCAGGCTGCGCGGGCGTGGCACTGTCTTGCGCGGCGGCGGCAGCCGGGGCGGACTTGCCCAGACCGATGAAATCGAGGAGTCCCATGCTCAGTGCTCCAGTAATGAAATAACGGCGGGCGTTCATTTGACGTAGCCCACGATGCTGCGCTCGCGGGCATCGTCGATGCCCGGTGCTTCGCGCGCCATATGTTCGAGGTCGTAGGTGTATTTCACTTGGTGTTTCTTGAAGAGGCCGCTTTCCCAGTAATCGTCGAATGCCTCTTTGTTGGGTTCAGCCTCCTTCAAAAACATCCAATGCGCGAATTGCCGGAACTGCTCCATATCCTGCGGCGTGATCTTCGTTTCATCCAGCCAGCCCACGGCCACGTCGTAGGCGAGCACCTTCTGGGCATGCATCGGATTGGTCAGAATCGTCGAGTGGTCGGTGGCGTTCGGATTTTCTTCAAGCATGCGCTTCGTCGCCTTGCGTTCGTCCTCTTCGTCATTGATTTCTTTGCGGCGTTTGGCCGCCTCGATGCGCGCCTTCATTTCGTATTCCAGTTGCGCTTTATCGGCCTCGCTGCCCAGCTTCTGGACGTCGGCGGCCGGGTCTTTACCCTGGTCGAAATCGCCCGTTTTTCCGTAGCGCACCGAAGCGGGCGTCACCGGCTCGCGCAACGCCGGCGCGTTGATCGTCACGGCCCAGTCCTTGGGCGGGTCGTCGTTGATCGAAAAATTGAACACCCGGCTCAATACCCAGATGACCGGTGCGGTCACGATGGTGACGATGCGTGAGACAACCCCTTGCGAGGGGTTCAAGCTCAGGGCGTAACGCATCACCGGCGGCTTGGGGTACCAGAATTGCTTGGGGTCGTGGTTGTCGGCCCAATAGCGGTAACGCGTCCACTTCGGGTGGCCGACCTGAAAGGGGGGATTCTGATCGCCGCCGGGCTGGGCCCAGACGCGCTGAAACAGAACGTCGTCGCAGTTGAGCTGCTCGAACTGCGCCTCGCTCACGCCTTTCCAGCCGATGCCCTGCACCGGCGTCGCGCCGATCACTTGGTCGTGCGGGTTGCAGTACAGAAACACCCGGCCCCGGTTGTCGCGGTCGGAGCCGGGCACGGGAATCTCTGGCGGCTGGTCAGGGAATTCGGCCAGCTCGAAGATCGGTTCATCACCGTCGCGGTGGGCCATTTTGCAGTTGATGGCCTCTAGCGACTGGCCCACGCTGGCGCGTTGGCGCACGGCATTGAGAAAGTTGGCGAAGGTGTTCATGCGCGCCTCGGTGGTGACGCTGCCGAACTGGCCAACCGCCGTCTTCGGGTCGAGCGGATCGGCCTGGTTGTGATTGCTCAGACCGGCCTGGTTGTGGTTGACCACTTTGTCCATGCCCAGGCTTTCCAGGCTGTAGGGCGGGTTGCACAGGATGTAGGTGTCGGCGATCGCGCCTTCTGTCTCGCCAAGCAGCGCCGCGCCCAGCGTGACCATGTTGCCCTGGCTGTGGCACACCACGGTAATCGGACAGTCTTTTTGCTTGGCGCGGATGGCCTTGATCAGTTCCTTCAGGCGGTGCGCCGCGTGCGCGTAGTAGGCGCGTGGCGGCGCGGCATAGACTTCGCGCCCCTCGATCGGAAACATGTTCGCATAGAGCCACCAGAACACCCGGTCGTCCAGACCCAGACCCCACATGTAGGGCAGCGCCGTGGTGCCGTTCTGGAACGGGCCGCCGCCCCAAGCGTCCATCTCGTTGAGCCAAGTCTTGCCGCTTTGCTTGTATTCCTTGTCTTCATCCACGGCGCCGGGGTCGGTGTTGTCTTCGCCGGCCAGCTTGTAGCCCCAGCGGAAACGGATCACCGGGGAGCGCCCGGCGTCGGCGATGAAGTTCTTGCCGCTCAGTTCGCGGTCCATACTACCGTCGTGCAGCAACTTGGCCTTGCGCAGCAACGCGACATCAAGCTGTAGCAAATGCACCAAGCCCAGGCGCTGGCGCTTTGTACCCTGCGCACAGTGGCGCCGCTTAACTTGGCTTGTACTTCGTATCGCCAAAATAAATGGTACGCCAGTCGCTCAGGCGGCTGGTGTCGAAATTGAAGTGCGCCACCGAGTCGTGCGAAAACAGATCGAAAAAGCGCCTGACTCCCTCCGGCAGAGGAGATGTGTTTTCCCAGGCTTCCCGGATAGTGCGCTCGCGCAGCGGAAGGGTTTCTCCCGAATTTTTGCGGGCAATGATCTGCGCCACGTCGGACAGATATTTCTCTTCTTCCTGCCGCAAGTCCTTCAGCGCGTCACTGGCCTCGGCGCGCTCTTTGTCTGCCGCCTGCTGCCGCTGCGTGATATCCGCGTACTCGTCGGCACGTTCGGGAGGAATTGTCGACCCTGCCTCGTTCCCCGGCCAATTATTCCGAATGGCGGCAGCCTGCTGACCCAATTCCTTGGCGCGTCGTTCCGCCTCGTCGCGCATTTGTTCCAAGCGCCTCACGGAAGCCAGTTGCTCGCGGCTAGCGATGCGCTCCTTCAACCAGCGATGCAGCAATTCCATGTGGGCGGCCAGTACCGTTTCCATCGCCCCCTGCTTGACTGGAACCGCGTCGATGTAAGCATTGAACGCCTCCCGCAATGCCGGATCGTCCTTGTTGAACTCGTCCTGTACCGGACTCGGCAAATCGGACATCCGCTCGAACAACACTCCTGCCGCGAAGGCCACGTCGTACATGTGGTTCAACGCGAAACGCGACACCGTGTTCTCCCTGCCCTGCTCGTGCGGCGCATAGCCGCCGCCGACATCGGAGTGCACACCCGGATACCAGATTTCGACCGTGTTTTCGGGATAGTCGGCGTCCATGCGCGTCGAGTCGAGCGGAAAGCGCCGCCGCGCTTCGTGCGCCGCGATCATGTGCACCGTTTGCTCGACCATCGCCGGCAGCTTCATGTCCTCCGCCCAGTTGTTGTGGCCACCGCTCCAACTGACCCCAGCCGAAATGAAATTGCCATAGGCTGAGCACACCGTGTCGAACAAACCGGCGAAGGCAACGCGCAGCGGCAAGCCCTTGTATTTCCATGCGCCATCCTGCTCCTCGCACAAGGTAGCTAGATCACGGACAAAGGCGCGCGCTTCAGCCGCGCCGCGCGAGAAGCCGAACACGGTGATGTTGATGAGGCGAATTCTCTGCTGCGCCGGCACTTCGGAAATTCTCTCATCGAGCAGTTCGATGGCTTTCTTGATGCGCTTGTCCGCGCCGGTGCCGATGGCGGCGCCGGATGTGCTGTTACCGTTTTCGCCGATATCGGGAAACGGGGTGCCTACGCCGGGGATGTAAGCCCGGTTAATCTGGTCATCATCTCGCTTATGTGCAAAAAACAACTTTGCAATATTTGATAGCGCCCGCTTCTCCGGCGACTTCTTCATTTCCTCATCGCGGTTGTTGTTCGTACCATCGAAGAACACGGAGTAATAAATCACCTTGGTGCATTCGCACATGGCTTCTCGTTTGCTCGGTACCGTCGGCCCGAGAGCGATTTGCCGCTGTTCGCGCTCCTTGGCTGTCAGTACCCGCTGCCCCGGCGCACGGCGGGCCGTGGTCGCCGTGTCACTACCGGGAACCGGCTCGACAAGTCCGGGTTCTGGGTCTGTTTGATTGGGAATATAGGTGGGGTCCTTGACGGTCATTGCGAGCACCTCACTATTTTTTCAAGCCTTCGGGTTGTGGAATACGCCGATTGCTCCCCTTCTCGGTCAGTTCAGCCTCGACATGGCCATCGGGGTAAAAATGCAAGACCAGCAGATGGGGATTGGGCGGATAGGGGCGGGGGAGTTCGACTTCTGCCTCCCGTGGTTCGCTAGGCTGTCTGGTGTATTTGTTCGTTGCTACATCGTAGGTATCGGCAACAATCCATTTCACTTTCAATACCACCCGTTTATTCAAATCCTTGGGGGCTAGCAATCCCTGGATACGATCCCCGCCACCTCGATATGCGCCAACGTCCCCCGCCCAGACACCATTGACCGTGATATCGCCGATATATCGGTCTGTGTAGTTGTACTGGTCAATACTCACCGACCGCCCTTCCCCCTGCGCTGATGCACAGCCGGTCAAGGCGCTTAGGCCGGTCAGACCAAGGAGTTTCAGCAGGCTTCGTTTCATCGGATCAATCCTCTCAGAAGTCATGCTCCCTCCTCGCAACAATCATTGGCAGTCTGGGTCAACGTAGGCACCTACACTATCTGCTGGAGAAGTACGAACCTTTAGGCACTCCTTCGGGTAGCCCGGCACTGGCAATGGTGCAGCGAATTCGCATTGGTTGCCAGATTGATCGCAGTTGATGGGATAGCTCTCTCCTTCTGGCGCGTAGCCGCGAATCGGTTTGCCCTCTACGAAAACAATTTTCATCTCAAGGGTCGGTTTAGCGTGCTCTACGCTCCAAAGCAGTTGGCAGCCTGTGTAGTTGGCGCCAACATCCTGAGCGCTTGGAAAAACCTGGAACGGTACGCCGAGCATTGCGTAATAGCCCGCGTTCGGCGGGGGTAGTTCGAGAGAGCAGTTCTCGCCTGAGGGTTCAGACGCTTGGCTGGTTGCTGTGAACGCGATCAAGAGTAGCCCCAAAATACGCGAGAGGAGTTTGAGCAAGCTTCGTTTCATGAGATCGATCCTCACCATTTGCTTTCCTCTCATTCTTTCATCACTCTGCGTGCTGTGCCTTGAGTACATCCGAGAGCGTGGCCTTGCCCTGCTGGACTGATTTCAGCCCGTTGGCCCATGCTGCTTCCTTGTAAAAATCCGCGCCTCGCGTCATCGCCAACGTGCAGAACAGGATGGCTTCGCTGTCTTCGATGCCAAAATTGGCTGCCGCCCGCAAGGCTTCGCGCATAAAACCGTAGCGTTGCAGTGGCGGCAGCGAGTCCAGCAGTTCGGGGTCGCTACGCTCGAAGTGCTCAATCACAGCATAGGGGTAGCAGGCGTCGATCAGGTGGGCCTCCTGCTTTGCGTCGAGTTCGAGCGGCGCGGTGAAGCTGTCCGCCTCCCGCCACCGGCAAGGCAGCGATTGCCACTCGAAGGCTGGGGAAACGAACCACCATTGTTCGGCAAGGGAGAAGAATGCGTCCCGCTGGGCATCGGTGAGACAGGCGTGCAAGTGGGGCAATACCCGACCATCGTAATAGCGATTGATGCAATCGAAGTTGTCCGGCAGGCGGGCGTCGAGCCGAAGCCGAAGCCTGGTGGTCAGTTCTGCCAGGGGAAGCGGAGAAACCAGCCACGTCATGGCGCCGTGCGAGGCGCTGCATTGGGCGAGCCGATAGGCCAGTTGCCAAAATTTTTCCGGGTCGCTGATTTCGGCCAGATGTGGCGTGACATTGAAATGATCGGGCGCTTGCGGCGGTTCCCTGAAGACCGATGCCATCGCCGTGATGACCTTGATCGGCGGTATCCAGACAGAAAAGCGCTCAATCTGCGCGGCATCAAGCAGCACAAAATGTCTCGCACCATCGCCGCAAGGCGTGAGCGGCGGAGCGGATAAGGAATGCCAAAGCTTTTGTGAGTGCATCGTTGGTCAGGCTTTGCGAGCAAACGGCGCAGCGCTCTTTGCCGCATTGAGCAGACATGTTACGCATACGTTGTTTGGAAAGGTCGGCAACTCATAGCTCGTCCGCGCCGGCCCAGCCATCATCCGCCTGGAAGCCCGATACGTGATCTGCCCCGGGCAAGCAAAGCTAATATTCCCGCCCTCGATCGTCACCGACGCCCCACCGGCCGTCGCGATCCGGATCTTCTTGCTTGCT
>Ga0209628_10003453_pt1 | contig 11086 bp, 7 predicted proteins | sample TergutCu122P4_FD_187285 | JGI IMG/M metagenome (GOLD analysis project Ga0209628, IMG submission 187285) | Cubitermes ugandensis P4 segment gut microbial communities from Kakamega Forest, Kenya - Cu122 P4 (SPAdes) (version 2) | ecosystem: Host-associated > Arthropoda: Insects > Digestive system >...
TTTCAGTTGCAGAGTATGCAGATATGATTTATGTGTACGGTTTTTGTGACGGTAATTCACTTCATGCCGTAGCTGAATATCAGCAACGTTTTCCGAACCGTAGAATACCAAACCGAAGAGTGTTTACCAGACATTGCGAGATACCGGTACACTTCCCGGCGTTCGCATTGCAGCTGAACGTGATGTTAATGAAGGCGTCGATGAAGAAGAAGGCATTGTTCAGATGATACAGAGCAGTCCACGTGTGAGTACGCGAAGAACTGCAAGACGTCTTCGTGTTCCCCACACGAGAGTGTGGAGATCACTGCATGCAGAGGGCGTGTATCCATACCACGTGCAGTGAGTGCAACATCTCGGACCTGGCGATTTTGCTAAGAGGCTGGAATTTTGCAAGTGGCTCAATGGCAGTCGCCAGTTGCATCGTTACTTCTTGTTTACTGACGAAGCGCAATTCAATCGCGACGGTGTCAATAATACACACAACTCTCATGTGTGGGCAGATGAGAATCCCCTCGCCACTGTGGAAAGCAACTTTCAACTACTTTTGGTGTCAATGTGTGGTGTGCAGTTCTGGACGATCAGCTGATTGGTCCTTTCATCTTGGAAGGTCGTCTTACAGGAGAGGTGTACCTCCGATTTCTGCAGGAGGAACTGCCCCGACTTTTGGCGGATGTGCCTCTGAATAAACGAGGTCGTATGTATTTCCAACATGACGGAGCTCCTCCTCATTCTTCACGTGAAGTTAGAAATTTCCTGAACCATCGTTTCCCTGGGCGATGGATCGGACGTGGCGGTCCCCGCATTTGGCCAGTCAGGTCTCCAGACTTAAGCCCACTGGATTATTGTATATGGGGATGGATGAAAGAACTGGTTCACAGTGAGAAGGTGGGAACGCGAGATGCATTGTTTGGTTGCATTTTGGATGCCGCAGACCGCATCAGAAACAGTCAGCGGAAGTTGGGACGAGCAACAAGCGCAGTTCACAACCGAGCGGCAGCCTGTGTTGCGGCCGACGGTGGCATTTTCAAAAACCAGCTTTAAGCACAGATCAATTCAAATTAAAGGTAATTTCACGAAGTTAACTTTACATTTATACTTTAAATGTATCATGTATTATGCTGGTTTATTGTTTTGTTCCGTTTATTGTCAATAATCTTTACCTTCTATTCTAAGTTTCAAGCGGTCATAACTCCGTAACCGTCCAAAATCGGACACACGTTTATATGAGCTTTTTTGATCACAAAGACCTAGGAAATCACCTCCTTCAGTATTGTCCACAAGTCGTGAAACACCCTGTATAGAGTGTAGGGCAACTGACTTGGCTTAATCATGCATATTTCTCAGTGCACTGAACTGCGGACTAAACTTCCTCATAGTTGGCGTTCGGTGACTTGGTACATCAGAATACAATAAAATTTTTCAAATTGTGCATTCAAATTTTTCATTTATTACATTTCCTCCCTATCCGTAAGGATGTTGCGCTTAATACGAACTGTAACTTTTTGTTCTACTCTTGGCGGTTAATTTAAATTGTACTTAAATCCACTTCGACCCAACTCGACTGCGCCTCAACCGTATGTATTTCTGAAACGTATGCTGCTCTCAAAACGCCGTAATACGTTCAGCTGCAGTTGGTAGCCCTTTTTCAGCATCGTTTCGTTACTGTGACGATGTTACTTAAAAGCATTTTGTGCAGTTTCTGAGGCTGTATCTAGATGCACCACTTTGTATTGCTGTTTGTTCGGTTTAAACGTTGCCCGTCCGTTTGGATATTACCGGTATTACAGTTTCAGACACTCTGTTTCCCTGATGATTGCTGTGACTGTCCGTCCGTCCGCTGCCAACGTTTGTGCAAAGGAAACCGGCTGTCACTTCTGTAAAACAATTTCTGCGACATCGTTATATCAACTGTCTGTGTTTCCGCCGGCTTTAGGTATTTTGCCCCAGCACTTTTTATGTTTCCTTTTCTTAGCGTATTTTATTTTGTTTGTTTCTGTGTATTTGTTGTGTGTTTCATTTGTGTCATGTTTATTGTCCTTTGTTAATTTGTGTCTGTAGGCTGTGCTGTTTCTGTAATTGCCCATTTGGCTGTTGAATCGGCACATTAATGAACAGGAATTGAATGGAATTCAATTGAATTATTAATCATCGGCTTAGCTCGTTCGGTTTAGCGACCCGCTACGGGTTGAACGTTCCGGGTTTCGAAAGCCGATGCGGGCGAGATTTTCCGCATGCGTCCAGCCTTTCCCCGGGGCCCATCCAGCCAACTATACAATAGGTACTGGGTCTTTACCGCGGGTAAAGCGGCCGGGGCATGGCGTTGGCCACCCACCTCATCTAGCGCCAACTTTAAAGAAAGATTAGAAGTATGCCTCTACTCCCCTTCTGGGCCTTCATGGCCTGTTATAGGGTGAAATTTACCTTCTATCTTCTTAATATTATAAAGGCGCATAATTAAAAATCGCGTACAACAAGACCGCGTAAAGCAAGACCGCTCTGTACTTGTCATGCTTAGGCAAAACGCGTTCTTGTTTGCAGCGTGTCACGATACAATTAACATCACCTCGGAGCCCCAAGCGACGTCAAGGTATTCTCTGTTCAATTCTCGCCGATTTGCGACAGGGTATTGGTGTGTCCGAAGTCTGTCGATATTCGCCCGTTTGTCCTTCAGGTAAGAGTAACATCTAGATGAAAGTGAGTTTGCAGCATTGTCGAAACCTGTTCTGTTGCCACTGTGTACACCTCACACCTCACATGGGCTTCGCCTGGGATCGTACCCGGGCCTTCGCGGTGAAAGGCTGGGGAATACCTGTATGAGGATAGGCAAGATCAAGGGAAACCTGAAAATTATTTACAGCGCTGTTTTAAAATTCAGTCCGTACCACGCAGTAAACACTCTGTATCTGATTTATAAAAACCAGTAAGTTAATGCTGTATAGGGAAATAATCGTTGTTTGTTCTAAGATCCATTCAAAACACATAAATACACTGTGTGAGCAGATCGCAGTTTCTTGTAATGGTGAAGCAGGAAGCACATTCGAGTGCGGTAACTAAAATGACGTTAACAGTTAGCTTAATGGAATTTTCTGTTATTTATTTCCAGAGCTGTCAGTTTGCTGTATTACTTGTTTTGACAGTGAGCTATACATCTTCGTAACTAAATAGTCCGTCTATAAGTTGGACGTTTGGACTTTGTGTGTAGTCGTGACGTGTTGTATCTAGTCGTGACCCACTGCAGCACAGCATTGTCCGTCCTTGTACCAGTGTTGTGCAGTTTGTTATGTAGGCGGTCCTATATGTACTGCCGTTATGTTCCAGTGTCGCAAATTTAAATGCTTAGACGCAAAATTAATAAATTATAAATAACCAGCAATCTATATATAAGTGGTAAAATTATGAACATGTTATATACTCTGCAGCGTATTTCGGCCCTTCATGAAGCAATTCTCAGGAAGATGTGTGTAGAACCCACGTGGCATGAACTGATGTCCTGAAGATGACGTCATAAACCATTTGAACGTGTTGAAGAGTCACGTGAGCCAGCTGGTGCCACGCCTCCCTGTTTCCCATCATTAGACGTTACTGGCTATTTGTGTCTCTGTCCTGTATGAACATATGTGTCTCGACCTGAAGGTAGAGACATTGCGTACCTGCGAAACAGGTACCTGTTGGTCTGCGGCTGCACATTGTCTTCAGAATCTCAAGAGTTGTTTCAGTAAACATTTCGGTCAGATGTGTGTGCGTGTGAATTATCAGTTGTGCAGTCTGTATAGCACTGGTGGTTGTAACACCCTATACCGCCCTTAAGCCACTTGTGCAGATGCTGTAAAGCAACAGTATAGTCTCCTATTTATGTTCATTAACTGCCCTCTACGCGTGTGTCTGCACGTGTAATGTGCGTGCTGCTCTTAGGTCTCTTTTATAGCCGTCCGTAGGCGAACCTTCAACTGTTCTTTCCCACGCTTGGAATTATTCCGTAGCGCCACTGTGGAAAGCCCGTAGGTGCTGACCGAAGGAATTGTTTATCTGTTCCTTCGGTTTCCTCTCCAACACCTGGATTGCCTGGCCTGAACGTATTCCCACTGCACTCTGCAATCTTCTTTCAGCGCATTTGTATTGCCAAGTGACAGCAGTTACCGGGTACAGTACAGCTAACTGCAGCGTGTTCTCAGAGTTCCTGTGGCAGCTGAAATGTGCACAGGAACGTACCTACATTTTATGTAGGATTTTCAGAAATTTCGTGGGATACCGAACAAAATGTTCAGAAAGTTGCTGACAGCTGTAAAGTGTTCAGAAAATTGTTGAAATGCTGTGTGCAACTTTCAGAAAGTGTCTGAGAAGTAGATCGCTGTGACGTGTTCAGGCAGACCTTCCGCGTTCAGCTTGTGCCACTGACCCGTTTCATGAGCACAGGACTGTGGACAAGGTGCTTATGTTGCAACGTTTCTTCTGATTTGTCACTTTGAGGCAGGTTTTGTAATTGCCAGTTGTACAGGAAGGGAGTGGAACACGGTCGATTAATTTTATATCACATTACTACGATGATTAGTCCTTAGCCCGACCAGGAGGGACACAAGCTACAGCGACTAAACTCGGAATTTATTCAGCATGCTCCCCACGAAGCTGATTACACTTCTTAGCCCATTGCTCTAACTTTTGCAAGCCACTAAAAAAATCAGCAGGTTGTCCGTCCAACCAAGTCTCCGCGGCAGCAATGACCTCCGCGTCGGACGAAAAATGGCGAACTTTCAATTGTTTTTTCAGTCCAGGGAACAAGTGGTAGTCCGACTGGACCAGATCCGAAGAATAGGGTGGGTGATCAGGACATTGGAAGCCCAGGTAGGCCAGTCTCTTCTGGGTTGCAAGTGCCCGGTGAGCCCGGTCATTGTCGTGCAAAAACAAGACCACTTTGGTGAACTTCCCGCGGCGTTTTTCCTTCAAAACGTCCTTCAATTGCACCAGCAGAAATGGGTAATACTTCGCGTTGATAGTTTGGCCCTTTGGAAGATAGTAAATGAGTAGGATTGGAAGATAATAAATGAGTAGGATGCCGTCTTGATCCCAAAAAATCGAGGCGAGAACTTTTCCAGCGGATTTTTTCACTCGGAATTTTTGGGGGGCGGGGTGAGCCGCTATGCCGCCACTCCATTGATTGTTACTTTGTCTCCGGGTCATAGTGATATAAACAGGTTTCGTCCATGTTCACCTGTCGCGACATGAAATCATTTGGATCGCGCAGAAGAAATTCCAAAGGTGCTCAGACGATTGGCACCGTTGACGTTTTCGATCCGCTTTCAGGCATTTCGGGACCCACTTTGCGGAGAGCTTCCGCATGTCCAAATCTTCATGAATGATGGACCCAACCCGCTCACGTGAGATGGCCAGGTGCTCAGCTATTGATTTAGCCGAAATCCGGCGGTCTTCCAAGATTAGCGCGTGAATTTGATCAATACTTTCCGGGGTGGTCACTGTTTTGGGTCGTCCAGGACGAGGCGCATCACAGGTGTAAAAATCACCACTTTTAAACTGGGCCACCCAGTTTTTGACGGTGGCATACGATGGTGCATGTTCCCCTAATGTTTGTGTCAGAATGGTGTTAATTTCCTTTGGCGCCTTTCCATGCATGGAAAAAAAAAATTGATGACAGCTTGCGTCTCGATATTTGCTGAAATCGCGCTCGTCGTCTGACATGCTTCCTTTCAGCCTCTGTAACAAGAAAAGACTTGCAATTCGGCACGTGAACAGAGTCCTCTTTCCAACGACACTATCGATTCCGTCCCGCGATATGGGGAAGTAGATCGGGCTAAGGACTTACCAGCACCCCTCGTACTGTTTACTGCTGTATATAGAGACATTAAACAGCAGATAGGCTATATTTAATTTATTTACTACCGATATAACATGTTTCGGCCTAAATGGACATCATGGGGGATCACAATATAACTCTAGAAGCTGCCCAGGCCATTACGTGCTAGAGTTAAATATCAACATACCGTCAGAATTAACATTAACCTGCAGGCAGTATGGGGACACGCGTTTGTAATTGCACCATTACTCAATTTTTAGCCGCGTTCGCAAAACTGCGAAAAGCGACTGTTAGCTTTGTCATGTCTCTCCGTCCGTCAGTCTATCTGTCCGCATGGAATCACTGGGCTCCCACCGGACGGACTTTTATCAAATTGATATTTGATTATTCTTCGAAAATACGTCGAGAAAATTCAGGGTTTCATTAAAATCTGACAAGCACAACGGGCACTTTACATGAAGACCGATTTACATTTGTTATATCTCGCTGAATTCCTGTTAGAATAAGAAATGCTTGAGGCAAAATTTGAAGGAAAAAAACACACAGTTTATGTTCAATGCATTTTTCCCGAAAATCGTACCGTGTGTGAGATAACGCGGAATATGGCAGAGACGGACAGGCGACAGATAACAATTTAATACGGCGCATGCGCGTTGCATGCTGGTTACCTAATGCTACAAATATACACTCACAATACGTAATACCTATTGCTTCTCCACTACAACAGTGTTTGGACGACCGCAGCTAAATGTTACATCATACGTACATTGTCTGTCTTATTGTAAATTACCACAGTCATTCAGGGGCTTGGATTGACTGTGCTCTGAGACAGAAGGGAAATTGTTGATGATGACACAGTTTCGTTCATCCTGTTGGCATTGAAACGGATCTGTTGGGTCTCTGAGCACAGTGAACTGGTTCCCCACCGCCCTGCTCTTTGACCCTCCGTGCTGCGGCGAAACGATCAGACCAGACATGCAATTTCAGTTAACTTTATTTGTAAAGCTCTGATTAAAATTACTGAAATATTAACTTTAGAGTTTATTGTTAGTGCGATGCATTTCTGTCCAACAATAAAATGTCACAATTCAATCAGCTTGACGCAGTAAGTTGCACGTCCTCGGACCGCAACATACACCGTCATACCAAGCCAGCCTCAGCACGTGCAACTCTCATCCCGGTTCCACACAAACAAATTCATTGTCTCCAAATTAAGCCAAAAGTGTTTCAAAATTTTATTTTGAAATCAACCAAACAGGAAGTTCTTTATGTTAGGTTTTTCCCTGGAGTTCGCAGCACACGATTTCCGCTGTCATTGTTTGTGTATCACACATTTGACATTTGGGGGGTTTAGAAAGAGAGAGAGGGGGGGGAGTTGAACGGATATGCTTTTGTTTTCACGCTAGTTTCTTTGTTGCGCTGTTAGATTGGACGGTGGTGGTGTGGAACTACTGTGCGTTCCTTCTGTTGCACCCAACACTTGCTGGACGCCGACGCAGTGGCGATCCTGAAAAATTGGACGTTAATAGAAACGATGTAAGTAAAAAATAACATTCCCTTTAGAAATAAGGGGTTTAGCGTTATAGACAGTAACCAGCCAGAGGTTATTTAAACCGAGAAGGAGAGAGCGAAAATTAAGAAGTGGTGTAGTTTGGAAAGGGCGTTAAGTAAAAAGGGCGTAAAACTAGCGGGCCCAAAACGAGGCCTGGGTATGTTTTTACGTTTCCGGCTCTAGCTCTATTGATATTTTTAGGCAATCGCTTGCAGTAGGATGGGATGGACGGTGCATGTGGCATGCATGAGAGAGAAAAGAAATTCATACAGAGATTTAGTAACGAAACTTGAAATAAGAAGACCACTTGTAAGAACAAGACGTAGATGGGAGGATACTCTGGGATTTAATCTTAAAGAAATAGGACGGAGAAGTGCGGACTGAATTAATGTGGCTCATGATAGGGGTAAGTGGAGGGGGGCTGTTACGGACACGATATTGAAATTTCTGGCTTCATGAAATGCGAGAATTTTTAGACTGTCTACGGAAGAAGGACTGCTACATGGAGTTAGGTAACTGCGTAGGGAACTGAATTTCTTTTCTGTAGGAACAAAACGACAGGAGAAAGTACACTGTGTGGGCAAAATGCGAAGCTTCTTAATCTTATGCGGCCCTTAGACCGTCAATATTATTGTGCAATATTATATTGCACAATAATATTGACCGTCTGTGGATCATATTGAAAGGTTGTGTAATAAATTGAGTGAATAAAAAATGGTTTGATTTTTATTGCGCAATGTGGAAAATATTGCATCGTCTGTGGGCAGCATTGCGCAATATCGCTTCAGTCTCTCTCGAAAGGCCGTGCAGTGAACATCTTCGCGAGTGAATAATTATGGCTACGAAAGCAAAAGAAGACGAGAGAAAATTTATTTTAGAGTGTATCGAAGTATATCATTCTTTACCGGCTTTGTGGAATGTCAAGAGCAAGGATTACAGCAACAGAATTTAAAAAACAGAACAATACGATCTGCTTCGCAACTTCAGAAAAGGATTGAAGCGGATAAAAGATTCTGAAAAAAAAAAAGTGATACTGGAGCAGACGACGTATATTGAAGAAATGAAGTTTCTCACAGGTGAGGAGGAACCGTGTACGTCGCTAAATACTATTCAGGTAGGGGAAGAAGGAGAACAGGAATCTGAAGAGGTGGACAATGGTGGCGATACTTCAGCAATCAGTGTAATTAAACGTTTTATTTCTTACTCATATTGTATTATGCAAATTTATGTTGCCATGAAACCTGGCCTTCATTATTAAAAAAACCGCACTAACTATCTCTGACAGCTTTTGCACTTGCGGGTGAATTTCTGAGGTGAGATGTCTGCAGTGTTATTGACTGGCCACTTGTTCTCCATGTTCCGTCGGTGATAATGCCTGACTCAAAGTCTTCAGTATCTACTGAGCATTTTGAAATGTACGTTTGTGCCTGGTTTTTTAATAAATAATTGTGCAAATAGCAACATGTTAAGACAATTGTTTGGGCTTTCGGAGGAGATAGCGCAATAGGTCGCTGAATTACACCGAATCTGGAAACTAGAATCCCAAATGAATTTTCGACTACACGACGTGCACGACTTAGTCGATAATTAAAAATTCGTTGTTCCGCAGTTAATCCTGTTTGCCCGTAAGGTTTCATAAAATTTTCTGTCAGTGCGAAGGCGTCATCCCCGACAAAAACAAATAGTAGTTTCTTCTCGCTATTTGGTAATGTACCAGGTTCTGGGATTTTAAGTAATTTATCTACTAATGCTCTTCCAAATGCCGTGTTACCCAAAACGCCTCCATCTGATATTCGACCGTTTGTACCGGCATCTGCCATAATAAGTTCATAATTAGAATTTACAACTGCCATCAGTGCAATAACAAAAACTTTTTTTGTAGTTGTAGTAATACGAGTATGAACCTATATGTGGCGGTTTTTTAATTGACACATGCTTTCCATCCACTGCTCCCAAACAATTTGGGAAATTCCATTGATCATTAAATCCGTTCGCGATAACTTTCCATTCAGCTTCTGTTTTTGGAATATACAATTTTAAAGTAAATTTATTAGTCACACGAAGGTAATGATACATTTTTTAACCCTTAACCTGCTAACGTGGAGAATATGGTGAGCTCCTAATAATGCCAGCTGATGGCAGATGGGATTTAACTTGGCGTTTAAAGGGTTAAAAAATATGTTTTGTTTATAGCACGAAGATGGACCTCCAAAAAAGAAGTCAAGAAAACTGGATTAATCACAAGAGGTAACATTGCATGCTTTCTTTTTGGTAATTCCCCGGCGTCAGAATTACCCAAAAGAAAGCACAAAACATTCAGAACACGACGAAAGTTTGAAATCAACAAGAGTTAATATCGTTAGCACGCAAACGCCTTCAACAGCCGCAAAGTGAATTTGAAAAAATTGCTTCAGCTTGGGCGGTAGAACTTCAGAAAATGGAACCACAGCAACAATTGTTTGCAAAAATGACCATTAATTTATTTTGTTTGAAGGCCGAATGGGCACTCTGCGCAGGGATTCCGTGCAAATAAATAATTTCAGCCGTTCATCTTCTTCATACAGTAGTGTGCAAACAAGTCCCAGTATTTATCACTAAGATTCACATTCACTACAAGAACAATCTAAACACACTGCACAAATACAGCAGTCTAGTGCTTGCCATTTTTTTTCAAACTTTCAATAAATATATGCAAATGAATACATACAAAGAGTAAAAAAATAATAATTTTGAATAATTACTATCTTTTTCTTACCTTTATGTAATCTTTTAGGCTGTGTATTAAAGCTGTGAAAGTTTCCATAACAATTATGCCTATTGATTGGGGAGATATAGCACTTGTGAATTTTATGCCTTCAAAAGTATTTCCAGTAGCAAGGTAACGTAGTGTAATTGACAAAAGCTGGCTTGGAGGAATAACATCTCGCATAGTAGTATTCCCTTTTCAATTCATGGCGTAATCATTTGTAGCAGTTCATCAAATGATGTGGCGTCTAGTCGCAGAAAATTGTGAAAATCACTTGGTTCACTTAGTCTTAGGTCTTTTAATAAATTTTCATGGGTGTATTCATTTCTTTTTTTCAACCACTCCTTCATCCATCTGCGCTTCTTCTTCTTTTTCAAGCACACAGCCAGTGCTATGACCAAACAACTAGCTTCCGTGTCACTCAACATGTTGGCTACAGAAGGATCAGACTTCAACTAAATTATTGCGCAAAAATATTGCACCGTCCGGTGACACCCAGCAGTATTATTGTGCAATAAATTGCACAATAATATTGACCGTCTAGGGGCCGCCTTAGAGAGGTCGCACATGTAATTACTTCAGTGTTTAAGAGGGTTGATAGAGACATAAACAACAGCAGCAGCAAACACAACATAAACAACAACACCAACTTACTTTTCACAGTTCTACTTATGTTGCTGTGCTGTTGATGTTGATTGGTTCGTTGCAATGACGACACTGGTGCAGTACGTACCTTGAACCTGTACCGTGAGGGCGACAGAAGGAACGACATAACAGCTAATTTACTGGACTCGTGTTTCAAAACATTCACGCTGCATTTTCATCTGTGACAGGGCAGTAGCCAGGCGCAAGTGCAGGAAAGGACACAAGTCGTGAATATCAGGCACAGGTAGGTTCAGTTCGTGGTCGCTGCATATTGCTGCCGAATTTTTAATCCGTGTTATGTCGCAAGGCGCTCGCATAGTTACCTCTGAATTTGGGG
>Ga0209628_10003454_pt1 | contig 11085 bp, 17 predicted proteins | sample TergutCu122P4_FD_187285 | JGI IMG/M metagenome (GOLD analysis project Ga0209628, IMG submission 187285) | Cubitermes ugandensis P4 segment gut microbial communities from Kakamega Forest, Kenya - Cu122 P4 (SPAdes) (version 2) | ecosystem: Host-associated > Arthropoda: Insects > Digestive system...
CAGACCATGACGCCGCCTGCGCCCGCGCAAAACTGGCCGATGTGCTGCCGCGCATCGCGCGCTTTGAGGCGGTGGCAGCCTGAATTGGCGGAGAGAGTGTCCGTCTCCGCCGAACTCAAAATTGTCCCGTTCAGTCTTAAATTCCTTTGTATGACAGTCAGTTAGCAAAAAAACAACATCCCAAATAGTCCCAACTTGACCCGTTTAACCCCATGTTTTATGATAGGTAGCATGTTGGGCTAATCTTGATGGGTGACGATATGGGCAAGCGTGCAAAGGAACTATCCGCGCTAGAAGTTGGGCGAATCAAGAAGCCGGGGCTTTACGCAGTCGGTGGGGTGGCCGGCCTGTACCTTCAGTCCAAGCCGCCTAGCCGTAGCTGGATTCTGCGCATGGTGATAGGCAGCAAGCGCCGGGATATGGGGCTTGGCCCGTACCCTGATGTAACCCTTGCTATGGCCCGCGACGCGGCCCGCGCAGCGCGCGAAAAGGTAAAGAACGGCATAGACCCCATCCTTGAGCGCGAGCGCGCTGCGAGCCTGCTGCGTGCCGAGCAAGCGTCAGAAAAAACCTTTGCGTGGTGCGCGTCGCAATACATGGATGCCCACGGCGACACTTGGAAAAACGCCAAGCATCGCGCACAGTGGGTCAGTACCCTTGAGACCTACGCCTACCCAATCATCGGCAAAACGCTGGTGCGTGACGTGAGTCAGGCGCAAGTGCTGGCCGTGCTGGAACCGATCTGGAAAACCAAGAACGAAACGGCATCGCGTTTGCGTGGGCGCATTGAAACCGTGCTCGATTGGGCTACCGCTCGCCACTATCGCAAGGGCGAGAATCCGGCGCGCTGGAAAGGCCACTTGGACAAGTTGCTTGCCAAGCCATCCAAGGTGCAAAAGGTAGAACACCATCGCGCCCTGCCCATTGATGATATGGGCGCATTCATGGCCGATCTGCGCCAGCGTGATGGCATGGCTGCACGCGCCCTTGAATTTGCCATCCTGACCGCCGCCCGCTCTGGTGAAGTGCGCGGCGCGACGTGGGGCGAGATTGACCTGAAAGCCGCTCTATGGACGATTCCCGGCGAGCGCATGAAAGCAGGCAAGGAACACCGTGTTCCCTTGTCCAAACAGGCCGTTGCATTGTTGAAAGCCCTGCCCCGCACTGAAAGTGATTTTGTGTTCCCTGCTGCGCGCGGTGGGCAGCTATCCGATATGGCGCTGGCCACCACCACGCGCCGCATGGAAGTTGACGCCGTGCCTCACGGGTTCCGTTCCACTTTCCGCGATTGGGCGGGCGAGCGCACAAATTACCCGCGCGACATAGCTGAACAGGCGCTAGCCCACACATTGGAAAGCAAGGTAGAGGCCGCTTACCGCCGTGGCGATGCGCTCGAAAAGCGCCGCACCATGATGCAGACGTGGGCTGATTTTTGCGATAGACCGCACGCCCCTGCAAAAGTGATCCGCCTGCGCGCAGCGTGAGAGATACCGCGAAGTCCCCGCGCGGTTCATCGGGGACGAAAAGGCGGCGGACGGGAAGCCTAAGAACAACCCGACCGCCTAACCACCATCAAAACAGGAGTTTGAAGATGGCTACCAATACTGTAAACGCTGGCGTGACTGCGGCCATGCCTTTTTATCCTCTCAACGGCGAGGACGGACTTTTTGAGGTTCGCGCTGGCTTGCCGATCAAGGATGCGCTAGGGCAAGCATCGTGTTTCCTTGATGTAGCAGACGATGTAGTTTGTTCAATCGGTATGGGCACATACGAAGATGATCGCACGGCCATAGAGCAACATGCATGGGCCGTAAAGCGCCTGATCGAAATGAGTAAGGCCATCGTCGATTCTGTGGTTTCAACGCTTTTCGAGCAGGCGCGTCAAAGCGCGACGCAGAAAGCGGCATAGTGAGTTTCGCCAGCCCTAGCGCGACGTGCTGGGCTGGCATCTTTTCAAGGGCAGATGGGTAGCGATATGGATATCAGTCACATGCGCACATGGCTACACAACGTAGCAAAAGAGCGGCTGGCAAACAGACCGGACTTGCTTGTGCAGTTCCTTAACCCAATAAATGATTACATTTATGAGACGGAATTGCTCGTTATCGATACAGAACTCCAACTCCTGAGAGCGTGTTCAGTTTATCCAGGGATTGAACATGCAAGGGCAGAGAAACGTCTAATCGGCATTGTCGATAGGTTCGCCGAGAGTCGCAGAGTAAAGCCAATCCCTCCCCTGGAGGTAATAAGTAAAGCAATCAAAGTTGGCCCGGTCATGACGCGCGCCGCGCTCGTTGCTGAATGCGCGAACGACTGGCCAACGCTTGAAGCTGACCTGAGTCACGCATCAAAAAACGGTTTGTGTCAAGCTGCGCGCGCTGAGTCTGGGCGAGGTTGGCACAAGGAAAGCGCGCTTGAATGGGCGCGCACCAAGGGCAAGCTGACAAAACAGCAAAACGGCGTCAACAGTGTCTTTGGTCTTGGAAACCTGCCAGTACGTCGGAATCGGCTGAGATAAGCCTGTTTCTCGCAACTATCTCACCACTATCTCGCATATTTCTCGCTAGCGTCTAAACGCTGTGCAATCGGTTGCATCTCAACTAACGAGGTGCCAATGAAAACCGATCCGTCCAGATACGCATCATTACCAGATGCCGCGCTAGTCCAGGTTGGGGCGTTCACCGACCTGCTCGCAATATCCAGATCGACCGCTTGGCGACGCGCCAAGCTGGAACCTGATTTTCCGAAGCCGGTAAAGATTGGTCCCAAAGCCACCCGCTGGCGCTTGGGCGATCTTCGCCGATTGGCGCAGGGGATAACGCCATGATGCCCGCCCAGAAACACAAAGTCCCGCTGGCGGGCGGGACTTTGCAAGAGACAAATAAAAATGATAGCAGACAGATTGTAGCTGATCGGCTTGCGGACTTGCAATTCATGCTCGCTCGCAAGGGCCATGAACTGCACCGCTTGCGGGACGGGACTTTCCTTGTGTGCCGCTGGGGTTTGAGCCGCGAACTTCGCACTCTCGCCGATGTAGAAGAATTTCTTCGCACGATTGGGGGCGCGCATGAGCTTTGATCCCATCGAAACCGTGTTGCAGCGCCTTGAGCCATACGGCTTGCGCCCTGCTGGGCGTGACCGTTGGCGCGCACGATGCCCCGCGCACGATGGCGACAACGTGACGGCGTTATCCGTCGGTGTCGGCGATACAGGCGCGGTATTGCTGAAGTGTTGGCGTGGTTGCGAAGTGGAGAAGATTGCGACTGCGTTAGGGCTTGAGCTATCCGACCTTTTCCCGCAGCGCGCGCCCGACTACACGCACGGGCCGCAAAAGCGGCGGCGAATGCTGACCGCTGGGCAGGCGCTTGACCTGCTGGCCGCTGAGGCGCAAATCACATTCGTTATTGCTTGCGATATGCACCGTGGGCGCGCGATCAACGATGCCGATTACGAGCGGCTAGGCAAGGCTGTTTCGCGCATCGGAGAACTTGCGCAAGAGGTGTACGCATGAACCACTTTAAGCAAGCCATGAAGGCGGGTGAAGTGCTTGATGTGGCAGTTGCCAAGCGCAGCGCGGCGATTGCTTTCACTTGGCACGAACCACGCGAAATAAAGGCCGATTTGCCGCCTGCACCGGAATTTGATGCAACAGCCATGCTCCCCAAGGCACTGGCTGAATTTACGTTGGATGAAGCGGATCGAATGTGCTGTGCGCCCGATTACATCGCCGCAACGCTGATCGTGTGCCTTGGGTCTGTCATTGGTGCACGCTGTGCCATCAAACCAAAGCGGCGCGACGATTGGATCGTCACCGCGAATCTTTTTGGCGGCATCGTCGGCGACCCCAGCACCAAAAAGTCACCTGCGCTTGGCACAGTCACCCGATTCCTTGACCGGCTGGAAGCCAAGGAAGCCGAGCAACTGGAAGCAGCCAAGAAAGTTTTCGAGGCAGAAACGGCTGCCTACGAAGCCCATCAGTCTGCGGTCAAGTTAGCGATGAAAAAGGCCGCCAGCGGCAAGCCAGATGCGAACAAGATGAAGGATGCAATCGGCGACCTAGCTGCTATCGAGCAGCCCCAAGAACCACACGCACGCCGGTTCAAATCGAATGACAGCACAGTCGAAAAGCTGGGCGATCTGCTGGTGCATAACCCGCAAGGGCTGCTGGTGTTGCGCGACGAACTGATCGGCCTACTGGCAAGTTGGGAAAAAGAAGGGCGTGAAGGCGACCGCGCGTTTTACCTTGAGGCATGGAACGGAACTAACAGTTTTGCTATCGACAGAATAGCGCGAGGCAGCCTGTATATCCCCAATCTGTGCTTGTCGGTTTTTGGCGGCATTCAGCCTGAATTGCTTGAGCGGTATCTGGCGACGATGGCAACGTCTCTTGACAACGATGGACGGGTACAACGCTTTCAGGTGCTGGTTTACCCGGAATCCGTACCGTGGCAATGGCGCGATCGCTACCCTGTGAAGGGTGCGCGCGAGGGAGTGCGCGACCTGTTCAACCGCCTGGCGCACTTTGATCCAGTACAGGATGGCGCGACGCCTGCTGATGACTTCGTGAAGCTGCCGCACTTTCATTTTGATGACGCAGGGCAGGAAACTTTCATTCAGTGGTGTACCAACCTGCACACGCAGCTAATCCCTAACGAGCGGAACCCCATGATGCGTCAGCATCTTGGCAAGCTTGAAAAGCTGTTTTGCGCCGTCGCGCTGATCCTGCACTTGGCCGATGGGGGTATCGGCCCCGTCACTGCGGACAGTGCCTTGCGGGCCGCAGCGTGGTGTGAATACTTGGCCCAGCACGCACGCCGTATTTACGGGCTGGTGGAAGCCGCCAAGGTTAGCTCCGCCAATCTGGTAGGACGCAGGCTCGCCGAGGGAAAACTTGATGATGGATTTACCGCACGCGACCTGACGCGCAAGCAATGGTCAGGCATCACAACCACCGTGCAAGCCGAGTCCGCGCTGGCCGTCCTTGAGGAACACGGCTGGATCGCTGGTGGTGAAACTGATAACTCTACCGGCAGGCCGACAACCCGTTACTACATCAACCCGCAAGTGAGGGCGGCAGCATGAGTTGGCTCGCCACGGCAAAGGCCCATTTTTCACAAAAGGCCAAGGAACGACCCGCCAAAACTGACGAAAGTGGGGTTTCGTCAGTTTTGGCAGCGCCTACCACGCGCGCTTTTGAAATCCGCAACGAGGTTTCGTCAGTTTCGTCAGTGGGGGTGGCGGGCTTTTTGGAAAACTGCATCTCCATCGACGAACTGATCGCCACCGCCATGCGCGCCTGCGACCACCACGGTGACGGCGAAGCCGCCCGTGAAGCGATGCGGCAGGACTGCATCAACACCCCGCCTCACCTGCGCGCCGGGCTGCTGGCCTACTTCAATGAAACCTATCCAGTGCAAGGGGACGCCGAATGATTAACGCATTGGTCTATGGCTGCCTAGTCAACTGCCGCGAAGCTGGAAACCAGCTTGTCGGACGCATCGCAACCGAGGGCGACGTTCCTGTTCAGTTCACCGCGCGGCGCGGATTTGTCAAACGCGCACTGTCCGGGTTAGCTCAAGGGATGCCGGTGAGCGTGGCCGGACAACTCGAATTGAGCATCCGGTACGACAAAAGCGGCAGCCCCTACATCCTGCGTGAACTCACCGTTTCCGCCGTGCTAACGGCACAACCCAGGCGCTGGCTTGGACTTTTCAAAAGGAACCACCATGAAACCGACCGATGAAACGCAAGACACAACACAGGGGCAACCGGATGAAGTGCAAAACCCCAGCGCAGTCCTGGCAAAGAACCGGGAACTGCTGGCGCGCAACGCAGCGTTGACCGCCCGCGTGACTGAACTGGAGAGCCAGCTCGCAGCAGCGAACGAAGCGCGCACAAAGGCGGATAGCGAGCGCCAGAAAGACGCTTTTGAATACTTCGCCCTGCGCCCTGTGCGAGCCGTCATAGAAACGCTTGGGCCTAGCCCGCGAGCGATGGAAGATACCCTTTTCAAACTGACTGAGCTTCACCTTGATGAAGGGAACAAACCTTACCTGATAAACAAAGCCACCGGCAAGAAGGTAACGATTACCGTGGACAAAGCGCGCGGCATAGAAGCTCCGATTGACCCCAGCAACCGGGAAAGCTTGCTGCGGTGGCTTTTCGACAACGAGGGCAAGGTTTACGATGGCGTGGACAACCCGGTGAGCCTTATGCACCGCCCGCAAGGCGCAGGAGCAACCGGCAGTCACGGACGCTTGTACACCAGCAGCACCCCAAGCAAACCACCAGCACCAGCAGCAACACCGGCCTTAGGCTTGCGTTGATCCTGCATACTGGTTAAAATTACAGTTCACCGCCCGGCCACGCTGGGCGGCACCCATCAAGGCGCGACGCGCTGCACGCACTGGCCTACGGCCCCTGCGAAACATCTTCATGTTTCACGAAAGGGCCAAATCATGGCTACCATCCAAATCGCGGACGTTATTGTCCCCGCAGCTTTTACCCAATACATCATTGAAAACAGCGTTGAAAAAACCGCCTTGGTGCAATCCGGCATCATGGCGCGTAACGCCGCAATAGACGAAAACCTGCGCGCTGGCGCAGAGTCTTTCTCCGTTCCATTCTGGAAAGACTTACCCGACGATGAGGCGAACATCGCAAGCGACGATCCCGCTGTCAATGCCATTCCCCGCAAGATATCGACTGGAAAGCAAATTACCCGCAAGGCTTTCTTGCATTCGAGCTGGTCAGCGATGAATCTTGCATCGGAGTTGTCAGGCAGCGACGCACTCAAACGCATTCAAGACCGCGTAACCGCGTACTGGACACGTCAGACGCAACGCCGCCTTGTTGCATCGCTCAATGGCGTCCTTGCCGACAACGTGGCAAACGATGATGGAGATATGGTGCTGGACATTTCGGGCCAGGCCACGAACAACAGCTTTGCCGCCACGCACGTGATTGATGCCGCCGCGACATTGGGCGATGGCCTGCGCGACCTGACGGCTATTGCGATGCACTCCGCGATCTACAAGCAAGCCCTGAAAGCCGACCTGATCCAGACACTACCTGATAGCCAAGGCTCTTTCATCCAAACCTTTCGTGGTTTGGCCGTGCTGGTGGACGATGGCCTGCCCACGGACGGCGACACCTTCACCACCGTGCTATTCGGCCCAGGCGCAATCGGCTACGGCCTGAGTGAGCCGCGTATCGCCGCCGGCACGGAGATTGAAAACCTGCCCGCTGCCGGTAACGGTGGTGGCCAGCAGGTGCTGCATTCGCGCGTGAACCTTGCCATCCATCCGCTGGGTTTCCAGTGGAAAGAGGCATCCGTCGCGGCTGAAAGCCCCAGCATCTCGGAACTGGCGATGGCTGCCAACTGGGATCGCATCGCCGAGCGCAAGGCAATCCCGCTGGCTTTCCTCATTACGCGATGAACCGGCGCACCCTGACGGGCCGCTTGATCCCGCCAGATCAAAAGCGGGCGGTTGGGCGCAAGCTCAAGCAACCGCCCGCCGATGCTGCGGAGATCATCCGCCAAGCCTGCGAACACGGCGCATCAAGGCAAGGTGTTGCGATGGCGCTGCGCTGCGATCTTTCCGTGCTGACCCGATGGCTTGACGAACACCAAGCCCTGAAACAAGCCTTTGACGAAGGCAAGGAACGGGAGCGCCAGATGCTGCATTCCGTGATGCTGGAAACCGCCGTCAACGGCGAGGGCCGGGACAAGATCATCGCCGCGATGTTCTTGCTGAAAAGCCGACACGGATATGTTGAAGGCGAAAAAGAAGCCCAAACCAACCGCGTGCAAATCAACTTTGCGATCCCCGGCGCGCAGCCGCTGGAAAAATTCATGGTGATCGACAATGAGCCAGACAATCAAAATGAGCGAGTTTCAGACGCGGTTGTTGTCCGTGCCTGAAGAATTGGACGTGTTCGCCGGTGGTGGGCGTGGTGGCGGCAAGTCCTACGGCCTTGCGCTGCTGGCCCTGAGACACTGCGAGCAATACGGCGAGCGCGCCCGCGTGCTGTACTTGCGCCGCACCTATGCGGGCCTGAGAGACTTCGAGCTGGTGACCCGTGAACTGTTCAACATGATCTACGGCGCGGACGCCAAATACAACGGCACGGAACATCTTTGGCGGCTGCCCAATGGCGGCTATATCGAGTTGGGCCAGCTTGAAACGCACGCGGACTATGGCAAGTATCAAGGCCGATCATTTACGCTGCTGCTGATCGACGAAGCCGGGCAATACGCCACGTCCGACCTGCTGGACTTGATGCGCTCCAACCTGCGAGGCGCAAAGGACATTCCCATCCGGGTAGTGATGGCAGCCAACCCCGGCGGGCCTGGGCATCATTGGTTGGCAAAGCGTTTTGTCTTTCAGTCCGGGCCGTGGAAACCCTTCAAAGAAGAAAAGAGCAAACGCCTGTGGTGCTATGCGCCTTCGACCTTTGACGGAAACCGCTTCATCGACCGCGAGCAATACCGCGATCAACTTGAAAGCGCCTGCGCGTCCGATCCTGAACTTCTGCGCGCTTGGCTTACCGGAGATTGGGCCGTCAACCGTGGCGCTTACTTTGCGATGGTGCTGGACGAGCACCGCAGCGCGGTTGACCCGTGGGAAAAGATTCCCGAAGGCTGGGACTACTGGCTGGCCCATGACTTCGGCAGCGCCGCCCCAAGCGTGACCTACGTCATGGCCGAAAGCCCCGGCGATGAACACGAAGGCAAGTTTTATCCCCGTGGTTCCATAGTCCTGTTGGACGAACTTGCAACCGCGCGCCGGGACAACCTCAATCTGGGTCTTGGATGGACGGCGGCAACACTGGCCGAGGAAATCATCGCCATGTGCAAACGATGGAGCATCAAGCCCAAAGGCGTCGCCGATGATGCGTGCTTTGCCAAAAGCGGCTACAGCACGGGCAGCATCGCCGATGAGTTTGCAAGAAAGGGCGTTTACTTCGTGCCTGCCAAGAAAGCCGACCGCATCAGCGGATGGCAACTCATGCGCCGAATGCTGGCCGATGCAGGAAAGCCAGACGTGCCGGGGTTGTACGTTTCCCGCAACTGTGAATATTTCTGGGCGACCGTGCCCTATCTCGCACGCGATCAAAAGCGCATCGAGGATGTGGATTCAAGTGGGCCAGATCATGCTGCCGATGCGTGCCGGTACGGGCTGTTGCGTCACAAAGCCATACCGGGAAGAGTGAACATCGGGTTCGCTACCAACAGTTGACCGGGCTTCAAACGCAGTCATTTGGAAGCGGGAAATTTCTGCTTAGCCGCGCTTGCCTTGGGCGAAAAAATTCAGCAGCCTAACCACACTTCGGATTGATGGGCTTGATGATGGGTAAGCAATCTTTATCATCTTGAAACCCGCATGAATCCTAGGTGGTTGGCGGAGAGAGTGGGATGTAAACATCTAGTGTTTACGCGGATTGTAGCGTGTTCTCTGTCAAGATGCCTACATATATGCCTACAATGTAGGCATAACCGCCCTACCCCGCCGGCCCGCTGGCCGGTGAGAGGTATTGGAGCCTGTGACTTTACATAAACTTTACAATATAACCTCTTGACAATGTACCATAACGACGATACATTATAGATATGGCAGGCTCATTCTGAACCGCCCCGACGCCAGCCGGTAGCTGGCTCTCTGCTGGAGAAATGACGTGCCCGTACTCAACCTTCATCTCCCCGACGGCGCGGACCAATTCGACGCCGCTGTGTTTGATCAATCTGGCGCATTCATTATGTGCGGCCACCACGAGGAATGCGAACTGCGAGCGGCAAATCTGGGCGCTCTGTACTGCTGGATAGTTGATGGTCGCGCCGTGGTTCGGCGTGACTACGAGGAATTGAATGCAAATATTTTCCCACCTGAGGTGGCCGCCGGGTTGAGAGAAAACGAACAACTTGTAATAGCTCTCGGGAAATTGGCTGACGAATTAGAACCGCGCCTGCGCGCCGCGCTAAAACGTGGCGGTGATGACGATCCAGAGTATCGCGCACTGGTCATTGCCAGCGGCGCCCTTCACGAGAAAATCGTCGCCACAAACTCAGAGACGCTAGATGTCAGGCGCGAATACTCTAGCCAATGCTCAGATGGTGGTGACATCTGAAAAAACGAAAGCCCGCCACTTGGCGGGCTTTCTCATCCCCACTTGCGTGGGGAACTATCGGCTGATAGAACGCTATTGAGATAGCTATTGAAACAACCAACAGGATCATCCCTGCGAACGCGGGGAACCGAGCGAATCATACATCAGGCGAAGAAATGACCGGCAAGCATTACAACTGGCACCGCCGCTGGACGCTCGACCCACTCACGGCCAGCGCGGTTCACGACAGCGGCTGGCGGGTGATTTACGAACTCGAAGCCGCTCGCCCCATTGATGCCAACCCGCCCGCCATCGGCGGGTTGTGCTGGACGCAGGATGGGCGGCGGTACATCGTGAGCTACGACGGCACGGAACACGATCTGAACCAGTGGCTGGCCGCGCAAGCCGAGCGCGGCCTGGTCGATCAGGCCAGCGTGCAGGCGCGTGTCGCCAGGCTCATGCGCGAAGCGGGGGAATTGTGGGTGCGGCACGTGGAAAAAAAACCATGACCCCCACCCAATTCGCCGCCCTGTCCCGCCTCATGCGCCTGCTCGACAGCCCTACAGCCGCCGGGTTGCGGATGGTGTTGGTGGATGGGTTGACTCACCTCGCCGCCGCCGAAGCGTCGGGCGCGCAGCGGGCGAATATCACGCGCGCAATCGGTGCTGCACGGCGATGTATTGAGGATGCCAACACGCTGGCTGGCGCGCAGATACCGGAGCCGCGCATTCAAGGCGGCGGCGATTCTCGCAGCGCGTCATAAGCCAGCTCGCAGGTCAATCCTGCGGCGTGGGCAAGGTCAGCCGCGCGCGCCAGATCTCCCGCTCGCGCATCAGATTTTGCGAACAGGTCGGCGTACAGATGGATGGCATCGGTGGTTGTCTGGCCGCTGGCGGCAGGGCAGGAATTCGCGGCGGCGGTGGCGGCGGCGCGATAACGGTCGGCTGCTGCACGCATGCTGCCAGCAGCAGCGTGAGC
>Ga0209628_10003455_pt1 | contig 11084 bp, 7 predicted proteins | sample TergutCu122P4_FD_187285 | JGI IMG/M metagenome (GOLD analysis project Ga0209628, IMG submission 187285) | Cubitermes ugandensis P4 segment gut microbial communities from Kakamega Forest, Kenya - Cu122 P4 (SPAdes) (version 2) | ecosystem: Host-associated > Arthropoda: Insects > Digestive system >...
AGATGGGCCAGATCCTGGCCGAGCTGGCCAACGCCGCAGGCGGCTCCTGGCTGCTGGCGCGGATGAACATCGACAACGCGCCGCAGATCGTGCAGGCGCTGCAGATCAGGGCCGTACCGATGGTGGTCGGCGTACTGGGCGGGCAACTCGTTTCGCTGTGGCAGGGGTCGATGCCGAAAGAGAACGCCGAGAAGGTGATCGCGGAGCTGCTGAAGATGGCGGCCGGGAACGGGATCCTGGGCAAGGCCGAGTCGCAGGGTCCGGCCGGTGCGGGGGCAGCCGGCGCTGAGGAGCCGCCGGAGGACCCGCGCTACACGGCGGCCTACGACGCGATGGAGAAAGGCGACTTCGCGGCCGCTGAGACGGAATTCGCGAGGCTGCTCAAGGACAGCCCGGGCGACCAGCTGGCCAAGATCGGGCGCGCCCAGGCGGGGTTGCTGGCGCGGGTGGCGGTCATGGACCCGGAGCAGGTCATGGCGCGGGCCGCGGCGCCCGATGCCGGGCTGGACGCGCTCATGGACGCCGCCGATATCGAGGTCGTGTCCGGCCAGGTCGAGCAGGGTTTCGCCCGGCTGACAGCGGCTATCGCAGCCAGCGCCGGCGCCGAGCGCGACCGGTTGCGTACGCGCATCATCGAGTTGTTCGACACACAGGACCCGTCCGACAAGGTCGTACTGACCGCTCGCCGCAACCTGTCGACGGCGCTGTTCTAGTGTTCCCCGCCGTACTCGCCGGGCTGGGTGCCGGCGCCTCGCTGATCATCGCCATCGGCGCGCAGAACGCCTTCGTGTTGCGCCAGGGTCTGGCGCGCCGGTTCGTGCTGCTTGTCGTCGCGGTCTGCGCGGTTTCGGACATCGTTCTTATCTCGATCGGTACGGCGGGACTGGCCGGCGTGTCGTCCGTGGCCGGCTGGGCGCTGCCGGTGATGAAGTGGGGCGGGGTGTGTTTCCTGGTCGTGTACGGGTTCCTGGCCCTGCGGCGCGCCCTGAAACCGCGCGGGCTGACCGAGGCGGAGTCCGGCGGCGCGGGGTGGTGGCCGGTCCTGCTGACCTGCCTGGCCCTGACCTGGCTGAACCCGCACGTCTACCTGGACACGGTCGTGTTGCTGGGTTCGCTGGCGGTGACACACAGGCCGTACCAATGGTGGTTCGCCGCCGGCGCCATCGCGGCAAGTTGCGTCTGGTTCCCGGTGTTGGGGTACGGGGCCCGGTGGTTGCGGCCGCTGTTCGCGTCCCCAAAGGCGTGGCGGATACTCGACGTTGTCATAGCCCTTGTCATGTGGGGAATCGCGTTGTCGCTGATACTGCAGGGCTGATCGGGTGGGCGCCCGGACTTGACGATCACCGCCGATGCAATAGAATGCGGTGTAGCCATTGCGGCTATTGGGGGTATTCAGGGGGGTTCCCGACAAGGAGAACCACATGTTACATACAAAGATGAGCGTCAAGCTCGCGGCACTCGCCGGGGCGGGTGCTCTGGCCTGCGGCTTCGCCGTGGCGCCGACGGTGTCGGCTGCCGATGACCCAACGATCACGGTCACACCGTTGTCCGTGTACGGCACCGAAACCCAGTCCGAACCGTTCACGGTGTCCGGCACGGGGTGCATCATGGACTTCGACGACCCGTCAGTCGAATTCCGGGCCGGCGCGTACGCCGACCACACATCACCGATCAACTATTTCTCGCCGACCGCAGTGCATTCGGAGACCGTACAGGTGGCCGCCGACGGCACATGGTCGGTCGAATTGGTGCTGCCAAAGGGCGTCTGGCACATCGGCGCGTCGTGCGGTGCCATCAGCGACATTGGTGGCGGCATCTTGTTCTACTACGACGAGTCGACAGTGGTGGCGGTGATCGATGTCACTGTCAGCAGCGGCGGCCAGGACGACGAATTCGTCTCGAACCAGGAACTGACAATCACAGCCGATGCCTTCGCGGCCGGCGAGGACGTCGTCATCACTGTCAATGGCGTGGCCCTGGCCACCGTACAGGCTGATGCGGCCGGTCTGGTGGCCTGGGCCGGCACCCTGCCGTCCGACCTGCAGGACATCGTCAGGTACGACTTCGTACTGACCGGCGCCCGCAGCAACTGGAGCGTAACGGCGTCCTACACCAGCGCCCCCGGCGAACCGGCCGCTCCCGCCGCCCCGGACGTCCCCGCCCCGGTGGTCGCCGACGACGAGATGCCCGGCAACTCTTCCGACGTATTGTGAGAACAACTCGCCAAACGATCGGCATCGCCGTGGTCGCCGCGGCGGTGCTGATCGGCGGCGGGTTCGCGACCATATTCGTACGATCCTGGATCGCACCACACCCGGACCCGACCGCCGAAGTGACGCCGGTGGACGTACGGGTGCAGCCGCGGACCGAACCCGCATCGACGTCCGCCCAACCGGTGCCCATGGCGGACCCGGCCCACATCACGATCGCCCGCGCCGGAATAGACAGCGACATTGCTCTCTACACGGTGGAGGACGCCGCCAGTTCGTACGACACCCTGACCGGCGTCCCGTGCTATGACCCCGGCCGCGACAAGATCATCTGCGTGAACCCGCCATCCGGGAGTGTCCCGGTTTGGCTGCGGGCGGGCGTGGGCAAGATCCCGTACGGCAGCCGGCCGGGTACCGACGCCGTTGGGAACGTCTACATCGTCGGGCACGCCAGTTCGACGGCCGAGGCGGTGTTCACCAGGCTGTACGAGGCGGTAGTCGGTGACCAGATCAGTCTGACGACAGCCAATGGTACGTTGCACTACACGATCCAGGACGTACAGCGGGTGGCCAAGAGCGAGTACAACAAGCTGCCGGTGGTAAACGAACAAGTCGGCGGCCGTCTGATCGTGTCGACGTGTGACCACAGCCCCGACGCGGCGTTGCGCAATGGCGTCGCCGAAGAGAACCTGGTTGTCGTCGCGCAACTGACAAGTTCAGAACCGATGAGTTAGCGCCCCTGTGCCGGCACCCACTCTAGCCACAGGCTCGCCAGGGCGGGGATCTTGATTTCCGCGTACGACGGGAAGCCACGGTGTGTACCCGCCACCGCCGTGACTTCACCGTTCACATAGTCGCCGGTACCGTCGTACTGGGCGGCGTTCGTGTTCAGGATCTCCTGCCACACCCCCGTACGCGGCAGGCCCAGGCGATAATGCTCGTGAGGGGTGGCGGAGAAATTGGTGACACAGGCGACCAAGCGGTTCTGGCCGTCCGTGCGCAGCCACGCGAAGATGTTCGCGCCGCTGTCGTCGCCGACCAGCCACTGGAAGCCCTCCGGTTCGTTGTCCTTGCGCCAGAAGGCCCGGTTGGCCCGGTACAGCGCGTTCATGTCATGGAACAACAACTGCAGCCCGTGGTGGCCCCACAACCCGGTGACCCACCACTCGAGCGACTCGGATTCGGTGAACTCGCGCCGCTGGCCGAACTCCTGGCCCATGAAGATCAGTTGCTTGCCTGGCCAGGACCACTGGTAGGCGTAGAACGCGCGCAGGGTGGCGAACTTGCGCCAGTCGTCCTGCGGTACCTTGTTGACCATCGAGCCCTTGCCGTGGACCACCTCGTCGTGGCTGATCGGCAGGATGAAGTTCTCCGAGTACGCGTACACCATCGAGAACGTAATGTCGTTGTGGTGCCACTGGCGGTAGACCGGGTCAAGCTCCACGTACCTCAAGGAGTCATTCATCCAGCCCATGTTCCACTTGAAGCCGAAGCCAAGCCCGCCGGTGTCGACCGGCTTGGTGATGCCCGGGAACGAGGTCGACTCCTCGGCGATCATCATGACGCCGGGGTAGCGGCGGTACAGGTGGTGGTTGACGTACTTCAGGAAATCTATCGCCTCCAGGTTCTCGCGCCCGCCCAGGTGATTCGGGACCCACTCGCCCTCGCGGCGGGAGTAGTCGAGGTACAGCATCGACGCCACCGCGTCGACCCGCAGCCCGTCGATGTGGAACTCCTGCAGCCAGTAGAGCGCGTTGGAGACCAGGAACGACTTCACCTCGTTGCGGCCGAAGTTGAAGATGTACGTACCCCAGTCCGGGTGGAAACCCTGGCGCGGGTCGGCGTGTTCGTACAGGCTCGTGCCGTCGAAGTTCACCAGCGACCATTCGTCCGTCGCGAAGTGGCCCGGCACCCAGTCCATGATCACCCCGATGCCGGCCTGGTGCAGCCGGTCGATGAGGTAGCGCAGGTCGTCCGGGTTGCCCCAGCGCGAGCTCGGCGCGAAGTAGCCGGTGACCTGGTAGCCCCACGAGCCCAGGAAAGGGTGCTCCGACAAGGGCATGAACTCCACGTGGGTGTAGCCCTGCCAGGTGACGTACTCAATCAGTTCGTCGGCCAGTTCGCGGTAACCCTTGCCCTTGCGCCACGCCCCGATGTGCATCTCGTAGATCGAGACCGGCGCCTGCCAGGCCTTCCAGGTTTCGCGGTGTTCCATCCACGCCCGGTCGCCCCAGTGGTAGTCGGAGTGGAAAACGATTGAAGCGGTCTTGCCGTCGGACTCGGCGAACTGGGCCATCGGGTCCGCCTTCTCGCGCCAGATCCCATCCGCGCCGAGGACCTTGAACTTGTAGCGGGTGCCCGGCCCGCGTTCCTCGATGAACCGTGACCACACGCCCGTACCGGGCAGCTTCACCATCTCGTCGCCGGACCAGTAGTTGAAATCGCCGGCGACCAGAACCCGTTGCGCGTTCGGGGCCCAGACCGCGAATCTCACTCCCGGGATGCGGCTGCCGGTATCGGTGTCAAGTACGGTTGTAACGTGCGCGCCGAGGCGCCGGAACAGTTCGGTGTCGCCGCCGGACGCCAAACCTTCCATGTCGGTTCCGCGTAGCTCGCCGGCCAGGTCATACGTTGCCATGTCGGGGTCCTTCCTATGTCAGAGCCAGGATGTGCGCTGGTTGCGCCGGATAGAGGGATACGAAGTTGTCGGCGCCCCAGACCCAGTGGTTGTCGCTGAGCAGGTCGTGGACGTGCACCCCGTAGTCCGCGTTCACACCGAGCGCCTTCCAGTCGATCCGGACGTGCCCGGTCACGTCCGAGCGGGGATTCAGGCTGGCGACGACTATGACCGTGTCGTCCGCGTCGGTCTTGGAGTAGGCGATGATGTCGTCCGAGGTGGTCTGGTGGAACCTGATCGTACGCAGCCGCCGCAGCGCCGGGTGGTCCAGCCGGGCCTGGTTGAGGATGGTCAGAAGCTGGGTGAGGTTGGGTTCGGCGTCGTAATCGCGGGGGCGGAACTCGTACTTCTCCGAATTGAGGTATTCCTCGCGGCCCGGCACCGGTGTGTGCTCAAACAGTTCGAACCCGGAATATACCCCCCAGCTGGGGCTCATCGTGGCGGCCAGGACCGCGCGGACGGCGAAGGCGGCCTGGTTGCCGTCCTGGAGGTAGTACGGGTTGATGTCCGGGGTGTTGACGAAGAAATTTGGTCGGTAGAAGGCGGCCATGTCGGTGGAGAGTTCCTTCAGATACTCCTCCAGCTCCCACTTCTGCTCGCGCCAGGTGAAATAGGTGTACGACTGGTGGAAACCCACCTTGCCGAGCGTGTGCATCATCTCGGGGCGGGTGAACGCCTCGGCGAGGAACAACACGTCGGGATGGCGTACGCGCATCTCGGCCAGCAGCCACGCCCAGAACTGGACGGGCTTGGTGTGCGGGTTGTCGACCCGGAAGATCGTCACCCCCTTTTTGACCCAGAATTCGACAAGCCTGAGACACTCGGCGTAGAGGCCGTCCCGGTCGCGGTCGAAGTTGATGGGGTAGATGTCCTGGTATTTCTTGGGCGGGTTTTCGGCGTACGCGATGGTGCCGTCGATGCGCGTCGTGAACCAGCGCGGGTGATTCTTCACCCACGGGTGGTCGGGAGAGGCCTGGAGGGCGAAGTCGAGCGCGACCTCCAGTCCCAGCTCGTGAGCCCGGTTCACGAAGCGGGCGAAGGCGTCGAAGCCGCCCAGCTCGGGGTGGATCGCATCGTGCCCGCCCTCGGCCGCACCGATCGCCCAGGGCGAGCCGGGGTCGAAAGGCCCGGCGTCCAAGGTGTTGTTGCGGCCCTTGCGGAACTGGCGGCCGATCGGGTGGATCGGCGGCAGGTACACCACGTCGAAGCCCATGTCGGCGATGGCGGGGAGCCGTTCGGCCGCGGTGTCGAACGTACCGGAGACCCAGGCGCCTTCCGCGGTCTGGTAGGCACCCTGGGAGCGGGGGAACATCTCGTACCAGGAGGAAAACAGCGCCTTCTCCCGGTCAACCCACAACGGGTATTCGTCGGTGGGGGAGACGAGTTCGCGCAACGGGTGGGCGCTGATCAGGGCGTCGAACTCGGGGTCGCGCAGCAGGTCGAGCATGGCTCCCGGCCGGGCGGAGGCCAGGAAGGCGGCCGCCTTGGCGGCCAGCCGGGCGGCGTCCTCCGGATCGGTCGCGCCGGTGTCGGCTATCGTACGGGTCAGCAGGTCCTCGCCCTCAAGACGTACCAACTCCGTGTCGATGCCGGCCGGCAGCTTGATCTCGGCGTTGTGCCGCCAGGTCGCCCACGGATGTGACCAGCCCTCCACGCGGAAGGTCCACAGGCCGGGAGTATCCGGTTGGACCCAGGCCTGCCAGATGTCCAGTCCCTCGGGCCAGATCTGTGTCATCGGGTACGACAGTTCTTTGCCGTCCGGACCGGTCAGGACCACGGTCGCCCCCAAAGCGTCGTGGCCTTCCCGGAAAACGCGCGCGGTCACCGGTAACGATTCCCCGACAACGGCTTTCGCGGGGAAGGCCCCGCCTTCGATCACCGGGTCGACCTTGACCACGGGGATACGCGTTATGCCTGGGGGAATGCGGACCGCAATACTTGTGCGGGTCGATTTCGCCATGGCTCCAATCTAGTGCAACAAGGCGCGGTCCGAACTCGGGGAGTACGTTTGACTCAGATCTGGCACGCCGGCACGTCGGGATCCGATGTGACGAGAAGAAACCGGGTGCGTAAAAGGTATGACTATGCTATTATTTCAAGACTAGGTCTCATTTTAGGGAGGTGGGGAGCAACACATGGAATTGTTAGTATTCGTCTTGTTAATATCACTGTTGTTCATCCATGAGATGGACGCCATCCGGCACAGAGAATGGCGTATGTTTGTGGGATTGAAGGGCCTGCGTGACGAAACTGCATACCGGATATTCCTGTTAGTTCACTTACCTCTGTACGTCGCCGCACTTTACATTCTGGCAAGCGGCGCAGGATTGGCAAGAACGATCCTCCACTACGCACTAGACGCGTTTCTTGTTGCTCACACCGTCGTACATTTTGGTTTCCGGAAGCACCCGAACAACGGATTCACGTCCGTCTTGTCCAGGGTAATCATCTGCGCCATGGGGATACTGGCGCTGATTCACTTGTTCCTATTGTTGTCAGCGTGAAGGTGGGCGCCTTTCCGCCGGTTCAGGCACCACCAACCACACCGACTACAACAACACATGATCATGTGTTGATCACAGGCACCACCGCTTGCATCAGCACCGCCGTGCGTCCCGGCAGGGTCAGGGTCGTACCCGGGTTCAGCGACACTCCCGCGACCGGGAGTTCGCCGTCCTCGCCCGTGTGTAGCAGTACGCGGTAGCTCGTACCCCAGGACTTGTCCGGCAGGGTGAGGGTGATGGGATCGGCACCCGCGTACAGCCATAGTATGAACGCTTCGTCCTTGTCGCGGGAGAACATTCCCAGCAGGCGCCTTGACGTGTCGTGCCAGTCGTCTTCGCCCATTTCGCCGCCCGTACCGTTCATCCAGGCCAGGTCCGGGTGGTGAACGAAACCGGCGGGCGCCAGGACCGGGTGGGCCGCCCTCATCCCGGTCAGGTTGTTCACGAAGCTGATCAGCTCGTCCCAGGTGTCCTCCTCCGCCCAGGAGGCCCACGAGATGGGGGAATCCTGGCAGTAGGCATTGTTGTTTCCACCCTGGCTGCGGCCGAACTCGTCGCCCGCCATGATCATCGGCGTGCCGTGGGCCAGTACCAGCGTCATCAGGAAGTTGCGCGCCTGGCGGCGGCGCAGCGCCGCCACACCCGCGTCGTCGGTCTCGCCCTCCGCGCCACAGTTCCACGACCGGTTGTCGTTTGAGCCGTCCCGGTTGTTCTCGTTGTTCGCCTCGTTGTGCTTGCCGTCGTACGACACCAGGTCGCGCAGCGTGAAACCGTCGTGCGCTGTGACGAAGTTGACCGAGTCGGTGACGGGGCGGCCGCCGTACTCGAACAGATCCGACGAACCGGACAGCCGCGTGGCCAACTCTTGTACGCCCGGTGTCGCGCCGCGCCAGAAGTCGCGGATGTAGTCGCGGAACTGGCCGTTCCACTCGCCCCAGCCGGGGCCCCAGGCGCCGAGCTGGTAGCCGTACGGGCCGATGTCCCACGGTTCGGCAATCATCGTCGCCTTCGACAGGACCGGGTCGGCCGCGACCGCCTGCTTGAAAGGATGATTGTGGTCGACGTTGTGGTGTTCGTCGCGGATCAAGGTGGTGGCCAGGTCGAACCGGAAGCCGTCGACGCCCATCTCCGACACCCAGTAGCGCAGCGAATCCAGTACGAGGCGCAACACCCCCGGCTGGGAGGTGTCGACCGAGTTGCCACAACCGGTGACGTCGTAATCGTCGTACATGTTGTCGGTCAGGCGGTAGTACCCCGCGTGGTCGATACCCCGGAAGGCCAGGGTCGGGCCCTCGTGGTTGCCCTCGCCCGTGTGGTTGTAGACCACGTCCAGGAAGACCTCCAGCCCGGCCGCGTGCAGGGCGGAGACCATGTCCTTGAACTCGTCGACTTGCTCGCCCATGGTGCCGACCGAGGCGTACGCGGCGTGCGGGGCGAAGAAACCCATGGTGTTGTAACCCCAGTAGTTGGACAGCCCGGCGCGGATGATGAACGGCTCCGACACGAAGTGATGAATGGGCAACAACTGAAGCGTGGTGACGCCGATGGACTTCAGGTGTTCGATGACGGCGGGGTAGGCCAGGCCGGCGTACGTACCGCGCAGATGCTCCGGAACCAGCGGGTGGCGCCAGGTGTAGCCCTTGACGTGGGTTTCCAGGATAACCCGTTGATTAGGGACGATGGGAGTCGTCAGCGGAGCGGGCGGCGCGCTGGGGGCGACCACGACCGAGATCGGCACGGCGTGCGATGAGTCCGTCGGGTCCGGCAGGTAGTCGGATTCCGAGGTGTGGTCGTGGATGGGGCCGGAGTAGTCGACGCCGCCGGTGATGGCTTTGGCGTACGGATCAAGTAGCAGCCTCGCCGGGTTGAAACGCTGGCCGGTCTTCGGTTCCCACAGGCCGTGGACCCGGAAACCGTACATCTGCCCTGGTCCCACTCCCGGCGCATGAACGGTCCACACCCCGCCGTCGCCCAGGGTCATGTCGCGGTTCGACTGCTCTTTGTCGCGGCCGACCAGCGCCAGTTCCACACGTGTGGCTCTGGGTGCCCACAAGGCGAAACAGGTTCCGTGCTCGTCGGGGTTGGCGCCGAGGCGGGCGCCGTCCGCCGGGGCGGGTAATACAGGCTGAGTCATCACATCCCTCATGTCGCTTAACATTCCAACCCTACCGCGATCCGCCGGATCTGGTTGAATTGGACCCATGACTACTGACCCGTCTTCGCGCCATCGCGAGTTGTCTTCTTTGCTGGCGCAATACCGCTGGGAATACTACGTACTGGATGCGCCCACCGTTCCGGACGCCGACTTCGATGCCCTTATGCGCGAGCTGGAGGCCATCGAGGCCGCCCACCCCGAGCTTGTCACCCCGGATTCGCCGACCCAGCAGGTCGGCCCGCCCGCGGACATGAGTTTCACCCCCGTCACACACCCGTCGGCCATGATGAGCCTGGACAATGCTTTCTCCGTTGACGAGGTACGGGCATGGTACGACCGTGTCGCGTCCGGCGCCGGCGCCGGGCGCCTCGACGAGGCCGGTTTCATGTGCGAGATGAAGATCGACGGGTTGGCGGTGGATCTGGTGTACGTGGATTCCGTACTGTCAAAGGCCGCGACAAGGGGGGACGGTCGTACGGGGGAGGATGTGACGGCGAATGTGCGTACGATCGGCGCCATTCCGTACCGGTTGGCGGAGTCCGTGCCCGGAATGCTTGAGGTACGGGGGGAAGTGTTCATGCCGCTGGCCGGGTTCAACGAACTGAACGACGCGCTGATCGAGGATGGCAAGAAGACTTTCGCCAACCCGCGCAACGCGGCGGCCGGGTCGCTGCGGCTGAAAGACCCGCGGATCACGGCTTCGCGGCCGCTGTCGTTCCTGTGCCACGGGGTCGGGATCTGCGAATCGGTGGCGCTGGGCAGCTTGTCGCAGGCGTACGAGAAGCTGGGTGCTTGGGGGCTGCCCGTCTCGGAGCACCGGCGCCGGGTGGCCAACCTGGATGAGGTGATGGCGTACATCGAGGAGCTCGGCGAGGCGCGCGGTGGTCTCAGCCACGAGATCGACGGCGCGGTGGTCAAGGTCGACTCGATCGGGTTGCAGCGCGAACTGGGCTCAACCGTGAGGGCGCCGCGGTGGGCGATCGCGTACAAGTTCCCGCCGGTCGAGGTCACGACGAAGCTGCTCGACATCCGGGTCGGCGTGGGCCGCACGGGTCGCGTGACGCCGTACGCGGTCATGACCCCCGTCAAGGTGGCCGGATCGACGGTGGAGATGGCCACGCTGCACAACGCCTCGGAGGTCGCCCGCAAAGGTGTGCTGATCGGCGACACGGTGATCCTGCGCAAGGCCGGCGATGTGATTCCGGAGGTGGTCGGGCCGGTGGTGGCCGACCGTACCGGTTCGGAAAGAGCCTTCGTCATGCCGGATGTGTGCCCGGAATGCGGTACGGAACTGGCCCGCGAGAAGGCCGGCGACGTTGACCTGCGCTGCCCCAACCAGCGGTCGTGCCCGGCGCAGCTGCGCGAGCGGCTCGTACATCTGGCGTCGCGGCAGGGACTCGACATCGAGGGTCTGGGGGAGAAGGCGGTCGACGCATTGTTGGCCAACGGGTTGCTGGACGACGAGGGTGATTTGTTCACCCTGACGGCCGACGATCTGGTTCGTTGTCCGTTGTTCACCCGCGACACGAAGGCCGGGC
>Ga0209628_10003456_pt1 | contig 11083 bp, 8 predicted proteins | sample TergutCu122P4_FD_187285 | JGI IMG/M metagenome (GOLD analysis project Ga0209628, IMG submission 187285) | Cubitermes ugandensis P4 segment gut microbial communities from Kakamega Forest, Kenya - Cu122 P4 (SPAdes) (version 2) | ecosystem: Host-associated > Arthropoda: Insects > Digestive system >...
AACAGTTGTACGCCACCATTGATGCTATCAAGGGTGATGGTCAGTGGGGTGTGACTGACTTTTTCACTGACATGTACGAGAGTGTGCCTGATCTGAGTGATGTCACTGCTTATCAGCGGTCTGTTCTGGACAAGTACGACATTGCGGAACAGGACTTGGACTCTATTTTGAAGTCGGTCGGATCGGTTGATGATAGTTATCAGTGGCAGTTGCTTGACTGCGTCGACATGATCAGTGAGTTCGGGCAGCGTATTCGGAACATGGCTGATTTGTTGACGGCTCAGGTGTTGTCGTATGATCCGGATCGGTTCAAGGAGTTGGGCAACGCGATTGTGAGTAATTACCGTCTAACGGTGAAGGACGGTGAACAAGACATCGCGGATGAGCAAGGAGCGGTCGACCAGGCCTTGGACGAATTGGAAGCCTGGTATGAGAAGCTTGCGAACGGTGTTGGTGGTGCTGGTGTGACGCTGGTGGAGAACGCTGTCATGGCCCCGTTGGGTGAGGTTTTCGGGTTATTCGACGCCATGTTCGGCACCCATTTCCAGCGGGGCTTGGACAACTTCCAGGGTGTGGCTGACGAGTTCATTCTTGATCATTGGGTGACGAACGAGCAATGGTATTACGGTGGCCGGACGGTGGGTGACGCGGTATCAGTCGTCGGCGGGGTTGTCATGGTGGTGGGCGGGGTCTTGGTGATCCTGAGCAGTTTTGAGGGCCTGGTGGTCGGCACAGCACTGTCAGCGACCGGCATCGGGGCCGTTGTGGGCGTACCAGCCATCGGGGTTTCCGTAGCCGGTGTCGCCGCCGGGGCGGGGATGATCGGCGGCGGGATCATAATGGCCCGATCCGGCGCAGATAACGTCAGCAAAGACTTCGCTGCGTCACAAGCGGCGGCCACAAGGAAGAACCCTGAGGGGGCATACTCCGGCGAGATAGAATCGGTGCCGAATTTCAAGCATGATCCTGATGCGCAGGCGTTGGCGGACAAGTTAGGAGGACAGCCACAGGTGAGGTTCAAGAGTGATCCTGCTGGTCGCGAATTCGACGTGATTAGCGATCAGTTCATCGGAGAGGCAAAGCCAGCCAATTTCACAAAGAATCAGGCCTTCAGAAACAAGGCCAGAAGCATTTTTGAGGCGTGCCTCGACACGGGGCGAACCCCGTACTTTCAGTTTGATGGCGCACCAGCGCCAGACGTGAAGGCGCTCCTTGATCGTTACGCCAGGGAGTACGGTATCGACTACGTCTTCGACACCACACCCCTGTAGAGAGGAACAACTATGCGCATCATCGGCTGGGCAACCATCACTTCGCCATCCTCGGGTGGCGAGGCACAAGAGTTGCTTGACGCAACTGGTCGGGATATTGAGGCCTATCTGGACGCCCAGGATTGGCGTCCGTGGATTGAGCTGCATCGGGTGGACCAGGCAATCGTGGTGCAGGCCCTGTACGCGACCAACCATTACAACGCGGGAACTGATGCCATGATCGACTCGTTCCGGTTCATCGCCCAGGTGGCGCCAAGTGCCTATGGTCAGCTGTACATCCGAGATGATGAGGACCAGTTTGGGAACCACGCCCGAAACACTGAGTTTGTTGTTGTCCTGGCCCGTGGAGCGATTACTCTTGCTACGGATCCGTTCTTCACTCCGTGTATCCCTAATGTTGAGGGATTCGACCCAGATTCTGAAGAGGAAAAGCATGTCAGTGACTTTGTGGATAAGTACTTGCCCATAGGCTCTGTTGTGAGGTTGGATGGCGGGACTAAGAAGTTTATGATCTTCGGCCGCCACCAGCAGGACACGGCGAATGACCAGGTGTTCGACTATGTGGGGTGCCCGTACCCGGAAGGCAACGTAGGCCCCAAGGCAACGTTTCTGTTCAACCACAAGGACATAGCCTGGGTTCATTACTTTGGCCTGCGTGATGGTGAGGAACAGGCATGGTGCAGCCAACTGTTATCCATTACCAAGTAGCGCAACTCGATCACAGGAGAAGATATGGAAATCAACGGTTGGGCTATTTTTTGGGAATCGTACGGTTGGGATGATGATCTTCACGCCCAGGGCGACATTATCGCCGCTGAAGTCGATGCCAAGATAGATACAATGGCAGTCCGGGACTGGGTGAATCTTGGTCGCTACAATGGTGATCCGATGTTGCAGGTGGCGCTGCAAACAGATCACTATGACGAAACCACCGACAGAATCATTGAGTTCTTCCAGTACCTGATGGAAGCTGCTCCTGGTTCGTACGGGAAGCTGCACATCCGGGACCCAGAGGGCATCTTCGGCGACCCGAACGTCATGCATCTGATCTTGTTGGCCCGGGGAAGTATCACCCGTGCCGTCGACCCGTTCTTCACCCCGGTTGTTCCCAAGATCACCGATCCCGAGCCGGGGCAACACCAATTGTTATCGGAGCTGAAACCCAAGTACCTCCCAATCGGTACGGTGGTCACGTTGAACAACGGCGACAAGAAACTGATGATCTTCGGAAAACGCCAGCGCGACACAGCCAACGACACCGAGTTCGACTACGTCGGATGCCCGTACCCCGAAGGCAACATCGGTCCCAAAACAACGTTCCTGTTCAATCACGACGACATCGGATGGATTCACTTCCTCGGCCTGGCCGACGCCGGGCCACAATCATGGGTCAACCACCCCGTACCGAAAGGTGAGAGCCGGGACTAGCCCTGGGATGACTGTTGGACTTGGGAACACTGGGGGCTGAGCCCGGCCAGGTTTGTCTTGTCCCATTCCGGGGATTCGTGCTATGGTGATCACGGTCGTAGCAATTTCAGGGCTGGAGGGCCAGGCTACGACGATCCATTACCTGAGCACAGGAGGGTGTGCGAATGCGAAATCGCGTGCTGACAATTTTGATAACAATGACTATGGCGCTGGCGGGGGCTGCCGTGGGGGCCGCTCCCGCCGGCGCGGCCGGTGACAATGCGATCGGGTATTCGTCGACACCGAAGAAGGCCGACGGCAGCCTGGATTTCACAGGCTGGACATCGCTGGGGGAGAAGGGCCGGAACGTACAGCTGGCCGACCTGAAGTATGCGCGTAACGGAATAGACTACGAAGTCAAGGTCAATACCACGGCGTCCAACCGGGTATTCTCGTCGCTGGCCTCCGGCCTGCTGGTGGCAAACGTGATTGTCAACAATACTTCTCATGAGTCATGGACATACTCGTTCAGGGGAGGCAACGCGCGGACGAGCGAGCTGTGGTACCAGGACGCCACGACCGGGGGTGAACCAACGGGGCTGCTCGTCGAGTCCGCCACCTATTATCAGATCACAACGGACAAGGGTGTGGCCGTGGCGGTGGTGGGCCAAGCCAAAGTTGGCGGCGCTGCGGCGCCGAACCTGACGTACAGCGAAGTGCTGGATGTCAGCGACGAGGGTGAGCTGATCCACAACGTGACTTTCACGAACACGGGTAGTGCGGCCATGCCGGGCATATCGTTGTCCGCTCGCCTGGACACCGCGCTCAGCGGGGAATCCACCGCGTGTCCCACGGGGGCGGAAGGCGACTGCGTGGCGATCATCTCCAACGGCACCAACTCGGTTTATATCGACAACGGCACCTTCCGCCTGTATTTGGACATGCTCCAAGGTGATCTGATGTCCGCCGGCGAGTGGGGATGGGAACACTTCTACATCGGGAACTCCATCAAGGTGAACGACTTTGCCGTCGGGCAGACGGTGTTGAGTGGGGTGGATTCGGCTGTCGGCTACGGGCTGGCCGCCACCGACTTGGCCCCGAACCAGTCGGTGAACCTGGCGTTCAGGGAGCGGATTTTCGCGCCGTCCGAGATTCGTACAGTAACAGTCAAGTATGTCGATGACGACGCCGGCGGCGCTGTGGTGACGCCAGTGGATGGTACGACGACCAGCTTCACCGGCGCGACCGGCACGGCGGTCGGGTTCACCGAAGCCGATGCAAAGAAGGGAATCCCTCCGAAGTACGAACTGAAGTCCATCGACAATGTCGACACCTATGGCGCCACGGATTCGACCATCACGGTCCATCTGGTGCATGCGAAGACGGTTGAGGAGCTGACGACGACTCGTACCATCAAATACGAGGTACCGGCTGGGGTGACCGCACCGGTTGACGTGGTCCAGACCCAGAAGTGGACGAAGTCGACCGACCAGGTGACTGGCGAGGTGAGCTACGCGGCGGCGGACGGCTATCCGGCCAAGGACAGCCCGGTGATCACCGGTTATGTCGCGACGCCGGCCACCGTGGCGGCTACCGGTCCTGTTGCCAAGACGACTACAGTTCCGGAGAACACAACCGTCAAGGTGACGTATGCGAAGGGTGAACCGGGTGTGGTGCGCACGGTCACGGTGAAGTACGTGGATGACAACGCCAATGGGGCGGCCGTCACCCCGGTTGCGGGTACGACAACCACTTTTACCGGCGCGCCTGGTACGGCGGTCGGGTTCACCGAGGCGGCGGCGAAGGCTGGGGTTCCGGCGAAGTACGAGTATGTATCCGTCGACAATGTCACCACCTTTGGGGACGCGGACGCGACGATCACGGTCCACACCCGTCATGTGAAGACGGTTGAGGTGGTGACGACGACTCGTACTATCACGTATGACGTTCCGGCAGGCATGACCGCACCGGTTGACGTCGTCCAGACCCAGAACTGGGCGAAGTCGACGGATGAGGTGACCGGCGAGGTGACGTACGAGTCGGTGGAAGGCTATGGGGCGGTGAAAAGCCCGGTGATTACCGGTTGTGTCGCGACGCCGGAGACCGTGCCGGCAACCGGGGCGGTCGTGCGGACAACTACGGTTCCCGCGAATTCGACTGTGAAGGTGACGTACGCGAAGGGTGAAGCGACCCCGGCGGGTGGGGCGACAACCACCGGCCCGGCCGTGAAGGTCGAATCGGGTGGTGCGGTGAGCGCCCCGGCCGGGTCAGTGGTCCTGGCGGTGCTCCTCGTACTGGGCGGTTTGACCGCCCTATCCGCAAACTTGAAGAAACGCGGTGGCGAATCCCATCTGGCGGGGGCATTGGGACCGGGTACGGCGTCGAATCAGCCCGCGGAGGGGCCGTAGGTCATGACACAGGTGGGCATCTCAGGCGAGCGCCTGCACGTTTGCCCACCCCTGATGCACGAATGACCAATTTGCGATTATTGGGAATAAGCTTGCCCTGGAGTGAGTTGAAACCGGCAAGCAGGGGAAATGCGAGTGAGGACTAATATATGCAGTTCGGAGTATTCTCGGTTTCCGACATAACGCGGGACCCGGTCAACGGTACGATGCCGACCTATGCGGAGCGGATCGACGCGATCCAGGCGATCGCCCGCACGACAGAGGAGGTCGGGCTCGACGTGTTCGCCATCGGCGAGCAGCACAACCCGCCATTCTTCTCGTCGTCACCGACGACGCTGTTGGCGGCCATCGCGATGCAGACCCGCCGTATCGCCTTGTCAACCTCAACAACGGTGATCACGATCAACGACCCCGTACGCATCGCCGAACACTACGCCATGCTCCAGCACATCTGCCACGGCCGCAACGACCTGATGCTGGGGCGCGGGAACACCGGCACCGTACTGCCCTGGTTCGGCCGCGACACCGACCAGGCCACCGACCTGGTTGTCGAGAACTATCATTTGCTGCACCGTTTGTGGCGCGAGGAGGAGATCGAGTGGGAGGGCCGGTTCCGCGCGCCGCTGATCGATTTCACGTCCACGCCGCGCCCGCTGGATGACGTACCGCCGTTCGTGTGGCACGGCAGCGTCCGGTCCCTGGTCATGGCGGACCAGGCCGCATCGTACGGCGACGGGCTCATCGTCAACAACCTGTTCGCGCCGATGGATCAGTTCGTCGACATCGTCCGTGCGTACCGGGAGCGCTTCGAACAGTATGGACGCGGCCGCGGCGACCAGGCCATCGTCGGCATCGGCGGGCAGGTGTTCATATCGCGGCGGTCGCAGGACGCGTTCGACCGCTTCCGGCCGTACTTCAACGCCTCCCCGGTCTACGACCACAGCATGACGCTGGAGGAGTACGCGGCGCGCACCCCCATCGCCATCGGGTCGCCGCAGCAGGTGATCGAGAAGATCCTGACGTACCAGGAGGCGTACGGGGACTATCAGCGACAGTTGTTCCTGCTGGACCACTCGGGCCTGCCGCTCGCGACGGTTTTCGAGCAGCTGGTGTGGCTGGGTACGGATGTGGTTCCGGTTGTGCGCGCCGAACTGGAGTCGCGCAGGGCCCCCGGGGTCCCGTCCGACCCGCCGTCACACGCGGATCTTGTACGGGCGAAGTACGGGGATGCGTTGCCGTACCAGCCGCGCCCGGAGGAGCACCGCCGAGACCGCGTAACCGGCACAACCCCATACGACAAGGACGACCCGGACCCATACGAACTAAGACGCCCGGATCAGACGTAGCCTCCGTCTACGAACGACTGAGCAGAATCACGTACCTCAGGAAAGCGACCATCCGCCAGCAGATCCATTGGGCGTTGTCCGCCTAACATCCGGTTCCGCGCGCGCAACCATTGGCCCACGCCTCGTGGAGTCAAGGAGTCGGAGAGCAGCAACACCAAATGGCGCAACTCATCCAAGCGGTCGTAACGGTCCGGGCGTATGGTCGATGTGGTCCACCCCCGAACTGCCCGGTCGCTGACTCCGGTCACGGATCCGATTTCCGCCTGCGTCACCCCGTATGGGCGCAATGCCTGGACGATTTCGGATGCCTCGATTGCGCGACTCAAGGCAACATTCATCACCGTACCTCCTGTTTTGCTTCCTAGACCACTTCCTAGTGTGTCCAGGATAGCATCCAGCGACCCGTGTCCGTGTTAGGCTGTAAGACAACTTCTCCTGGGCTCCAACCGTGAAGGTTCTTTGATTGGAGTGTTGTGAAATCATCATTTAATGCTGTACGGGCGTTGCGGGCGTGGGGCGTGATCGTACTTGCCCTTGCCCTGGGTGCCTGCGGGGGCAATCCGGACCTGCCCAGCTTGGGCGGGGCCACGAGTAGTGGTACGTCGGCACTGGAGCAAGCCGCCCGGTCGTACTTCGACTGCATGACCGCCGCCGGCCTGCCCATGGAACTGATGCCGGACAGCGATGGCGCAATGGTCATGGTCCAGATCTCCTTTGAACATGAGTACTGGTTGCGGGACCCAGACACCGGGATTATGCAGATCAATAGTCCAGCCGACGATGATGCCTCACGGCAGGCCCAAGACGACTTCATGAACGGCACCGGTCCCGCCCTGATCATCGACGGGATCGACCACACTGATGTGTACGTGGCATGCCGGGACCAGTCGGGCTATGACTGGGAGGAGGCCCTGAGCAATATGCGGCCCGACCCCGAGATGGTGGCAAAGCAGGTGGAGTCGAACAATAACTGGGCGGCCTGCGCGCGCGAGCACGGTTGGCCCGACATCCAGGACTCCGTCATGCCGGCGGTCAACAGCCAGGAGTACCCCCAGGTCGTTCTGCCCGCCACAATCACAGAGGACCAGTTGCGCCAGCTGCTTGTTGCTTGTCCGAACTTCGACCCCGGGCGCATGGATCAGATGGCAGAATGGGCCCGGAGTCACCCCGAATCGCGGGACTATCCGCCTGGATGGCTGCCTGATCCGGCGATCGGCTTTGATGATTCGACGTTACCCGCGAGTGTCGACGAGAGCCCGGGTCCCGAGGAGCAGGCCGCCATTGATCGCTTCATGAGGCTCCAGGACATCCTGTACGAGGCGCAGCAGGCGTACTTCAAAACCCACGACAGGGATGGCAACCCGCTGGAGCCGACAGCCACGGGCAGCCCGGGATGAACCACTGGGGGACTGTTCAGTAAGGGAACCATTGGGGACAGGTCACTGAAACATTCTGTCTTACGCGGAGCGCTACTTTCGCTTCATGCGTACGGCGGCTTTGAAGTCGGTCCGCTTGGAGTACTCGACCGATCCGTACTGGAACAGCCGGCTCGCGATGCGGAAGACGACGTACGCGGTGGCGAACAGGATCGCGCTCACCAGGAGGCCCTGCCACCAGGGAAGGTTGCCGATCGCGTTGCGGCCCATGGCGGTCATCGGGGCTGTCCAGGGGAAGTACGTGAAGATACGGATCAGGAGATTGTCCGGGCTGGTGATCATCCATGCGATCAGGTACAGGGGGATGATAAGCAGTAATATGACCGTTGCGTACATTCCCTGGGCATCCTTGACCGTCGGCATCGCGGCGCCGATCGCCACCAGTGAGCAGGTGAAAACCAGGAAACCGCCCACCAGGAGGAGCGCGCCGATGATCATCGGGGCCGGCTCGAACACCAGCTTGCCCAGGTCGAGGGACTTCAGCAGGCCGGCCCGCACCAGCCACACCGCGACGACCACGCTGGGAATGACGATGACCACCGCCTGCACCAGACCGATGACCCCCAGCGCGATCACCTTGCCGGTGAGCAAGGCGGTCGGCTTGATTGTCGTGAGGATCATCTCGGTGACGCGGTTCTCTTTCTCCTCCAGGGTGGCGGTCAGCATGCGGTTGCCCTGCATCACGACGATTATGAAGAACAAACCGATGTACAGCAGGGGCGGGATGATGCCCCACACGCCGGGGCTGATTGCGCCATCCTTGTACGTTGTCAGCGACACCGCGATGTCGCCCGACGCCAGCTTCACCAGCATGGGATTGTTCAGCTCGTCTCCGGCCGACCGGCGCAGGAGTTCGGACGCAACAGAAGAGTATTGGTCCGATCCGACGATGCCGCGGTCTTGGGCGGCCACCAGGATCGGGTTGTTGGCGGGATCGGCGGGGAACTCGAAAAAGGCTTCAACCTTGCCGGTTCGGACATCCTCGATTCCCTGCACGGCATCGGTGACATGGACCCCGCCCACGGCCTCCATCAGCTTGACATTGATTAATCCAGATTGGTCAACCCATTCAAAGCTGAAGCTTTCACCCAAAGCACCCTCGTCGGACGCCGACGCACTGGACGCCACGGCGATCGCCATGATCCCGGCGAACAGGATGGGGCCCAGCAGGGCTCCGATCCAGAAGACCCGGGTGCGCAAGGTTCGTACCACCTCGAAAGATACCACCGTAGCAATGTTCGATTTCGCCATCAGTCCGCCTCCTTGCTGCCGTAGACATCGATGAAGATCGACTCCAGGCTGCGGCGGCCCGGTGTGAAGCTGGAGACCGTAATGCCTTGTCGTACCAGGTTATTGAGCACCGAACCGGCCGGCACCCCCGGCTGCAAACTGATTTCGGAGTGACCGTGCTCGTCGGTCAGAACAGTGTACGTGTCCGACTGCGGCAAGGGGCGGTCGGCTTCGATCTTGACTGTCGTACCGCCAAACTGTTCTTGTACCTGCTCGACTGTGCCGTAGGCGTGGGAGACGCCGTCCTTCAGCAGAATGATCCGGTCGCACAGCTTCTCGACGTCATCCATCTGGTGGGTGACCATGACAATGGTGGCTCCCGCCTTCTGGCGCTCGGCGATGATGCTCATCAGCAGGCGGCGGTTGACCGGGTCGAAGCCCTTGGTCGGTTCGTCGAGAATCAGCAATTGTGGGTTGTTCATGATGGTGACCCCGAGCTGGACCTTTTGCTGCTCGCCGCCGGACAGCTTGTCGAGGCGTACCTTTGGTTTGTCGAGCAGGCCGACGCGATCCAGGTACGACAGCGACCACAGCCGGGCCGCGCCGGCCGACATGCCTTTCAGGCGGCCGAAGTAGACCATGGTGTCGAGTACGGTTTCCTTTCGGTACAGCCCGCGCTCCTCGGGGAGGTAACCCAGTTCGGCCGACTGCGAAGGGTGGAATGGGCGCCCGTTGACGTGCAGGGTGCCGGCGGTCGGAATGTAGATGCCGAGCAGGGCGCGGATGGTCGTGGTTTTGCCGGACCCGTTGGACCCGAGGAAGCCGAATGTCTCGCCTGGGTACACGTCGAAGCTCAAGGACCTGATGACCTCGGTGCTCCCGAAGTTCATCCGGAAGTCCTCGATGTGTACGACCGGTGTCTGACCCTTGGCGGTTGCCATCCGGCTATCCTACCGTGATACGGCGGAAAATTGCGGAATATCCGAAGTGGACAGCTGATTCCGGAGCCAGGGGGGAGGGTTCCTTACCAAAGGGCGTACGCAAAGGCGACCCAGGCGGGCAGGGTGAGTACGGACACCAGCGTCGACAGGCTCACCAACCGGGCCGGGAAATCCGTGTCTGTCTCGTGGAGTACGGAGAACATGACCAGGTACGCGGCCACGGGGCAGGCCAGCGGTATCAGGATGGTGAGCCGGGCTTCGACGGGCAGGGGTACGGGCCACAGCGCCACGACCGCCAGGGTCGGTATGAGCACATTCCGCACTGCCGTTGCCACCCAGACCCAGGGGTCGGAGGCGAATGTGCGCCAGCGTACTGCCGCCAGACTCGCGCCAACGACGAACATGGACAATGGTGCGTTCAGGGCGGCGAGGTAGCCGATGCCCGTGACGAGGATGCCGGGGAGGTGTACGGAGAACAGGAATAGCACGATGCCGACCACCATCGACGGGATGACCGGGTTGGAGAGCACCTCCTGCAAGCCCGCTTTGCCGACGAACATCGAGCGGCCCTGGGTCCAGACGAAGACGTTGAAAGCAACGACAAAGATGACTGCGAAGAAGACGCCGTCGGGCCCCAACAGGGCCTGGACAAGGGGTAATCCGAGGAAGCCGGCGTTGGAATAGATGGCGGCGAAGCGCAGGTTGCGGCGGCGGTCGGGATCTGAAACCCGGTGGAACAGTAGCCAGCCGAGGAATATGGCGAGTACGAAAGCCGCAATGTCCACGACGGCGACAATCCCGAGGTCGCGCAGCCGGTCCGAGGAAAACTGGCGGTTGAACGCCTGGATGACGACCCCGGGCGCGACGAAATAGACGAGGATGTTCGTCATGCCCGTAACGGCCTGGGGCCCGATCCAATTCTTGCGCGCGCCGAACAGGCCGAGAAGGATGAAGGAAAACATGAGTGCCACTTGTTGAGCAGTCGTGGCGAATCCCATGATGGGACACCATAACACCGACGGCGGCGAAGTGCACGGCGAACGT
>Ga0209628_10003457_pt1 | contig 11083 bp, 8 predicted proteins | sample TergutCu122P4_FD_187285 | JGI IMG/M metagenome (GOLD analysis project Ga0209628, IMG submission 187285) | Cubitermes ugandensis P4 segment gut microbial communities from Kakamega Forest, Kenya - Cu122 P4 (SPAdes) (version 2) | ecosystem: Host-associated > Arthropoda: Insects > Digestive system >...
CTCTTGGACCGAGCTGGTCGCGCTCGCCTCAGCTGACTCGGTCGCAGGTTCCGAGGGCGCAACCGGCGAGGCAGCTGTGATGGTCTGCGAGTGAGGTTTGCGCGTTGTCGGCTCTGGCGTTGCGGCCTGGCGCCACAGCGCATACGCGCCGCCCAGCCCCAGGAGCACCGCTGCCGCGACGAGCGCGATCTTCGCGGATAAAGCCATCGCGGGGGCGCTTGACGGCGCCGCGACCGGGGTCGCCTGTCCCGACACGCTCTTCAGGAACGACTGCGCCCGTGCCCTGACCAGCGGGTCGGCCATGAGCCCTTCGGTCCCTATCAGCATCGGGAGCACCGCGGCGAAGCGGGTCGCCAGCCGCTCGCCCACGGGATGATAATCGTAAGTTGCGGCGTCCTGGCGCAGTGCCGTATCCAGCGTCGCCTCAGCCTCATCATCAAGAGAGGACTTGAGTTGCGCGCGGGCGTCGAAAAGTCGCTTGCTGATAGTCGCCGCCGGTATGGCTAATACCCGGGCTATCTCGGCTACGCTCAGGTCGTTGAAGTAATGCAGGACGACGACGTCGCGCTGCTTGGTGGAAAGCTGGTTGATGGCAGCCAGAAGCTTAGACCGGTCTTCACGGTGTTGCACCTGGTCTTCCGGATCCATCCCGATATCAGGGAGCCACTCGGTACTGCTCGCGGCATCCAGCGCATCGAAATCGACCGAGGTGTTCGCTTTCTGGGTAGCCGCCTCGATGATCTCGTGGTTAGCGAGGGTGAAGATCCATTTCTCGAACGCGCGGGGGTTCTTCAGGCTGTCAAGCTTCGTGATGACGCGCAGGAAGGTCTCCTGCGTGACTTCGATCGCCTGATCTTCATCGGCAAGGCGCCGCAGCGCCATATAGTAGACACGGGGATAATAGCGCTGATACAGCTCGGACACCGCCGACTCTGACCCCTTCTTGGCTTGCTTGACAAGCGCTTCGACGGTTTCATGATCCGTCATTTCTTCCCCAATCCCCTGTAAAGAACGAGTTCTTTTATACTCATCTCTAATAAGATGACGAGTTCAGGCAGGGAATCTTACGCCTGGATCCTGAATTAGTTAACACATTTGTTGCTCGCTCATCACGTTTCGCGGTGATGCGTTGCACGATCTTGCGATCCCCACCTGTCTTGATTTTAGCACTTCTTCTTGAAATAAATACGGTATTTCGAGTTTTTTACAGAAACTTGTGAAAGAAAAAACGGGAGGCCTTCTTCGGCCTCCCGTTCACAGATTCAGGTGGTGCGCCCTATAGGATTCGAACCTACGACGTTCTGATTCGTAGTCAGACCCTCTATCCAGCTGAGGTAAGGGCGCACATGTTCCGCTCAAACACGGACTTCTATCCTAGCGCTCCCCCGTGGCAGCGTCAAGCGCTTTGTGCCACAAGGGGAGCAGAGAAGGAGTGGAGCGTAGTAGCGGGGACGGAACGTTTTTCCCGTCTCGATCAGATTCGTTGGGGAAGGAGGGGAAAGGAGTGCGAAAACTGAAATGGGAAAAACGCTCCGTCCCCGCTACTATTCAAGCTTGTAATAGTTGAACAGGCTCTCCATGTCTCCGAAGCCTGCCGGCGCGATCCGGTTGATGAAGTTCAGCTCGATACTGGACTCCGCGCCCAGACTCAGAACGCCGGTCGTGGGGCTCTGCGCGACGAAGATCGCTCCGTTTGAGGCGCTCACCACGACGATCGAGTCCGCCGCCATATGCTGCACTGGTCGGGCGCTCACCAGGTAGGTCTGCCCGCCGGGCAGGCTATCGAGCGTCACCGGACGATCGCGATACGCCAACACGTTATAGACCGCGCCGGTCTGCTGGCTGGTGAACACCAGCTCGAAGACGACGTTTCGCGCGGGGCTCAGGCCGGCCAGCGCGTAGTCACCGGGAGTGGCGAGCGTGCCTGAGACGCCGAGGACCGACTCGCGGATGACGACGCTCGTCGATGACCACTTCGCATACAGGGTGATATCAGCCGTGATCGGTGTCGTGTCGAACGCGAAGGGCTGGGTCAGGGCTGGATCGGTGAACCAGCCGCCGAAGCTCTTCATCCCGTTGGTGGGAGCCGGCGGGGCCGCGATAGTCGCGCCATCGACCACCGCAAGAGGAACCGGAACTGAAGGATCGTTCTGTCCGCCGTTGGCGTCGAAGGTGACATGGCGGAAGGTGACGTCGATCTTCGTCGTCATGAAGTTCGTCGGGTTACTACTGATGACCGCGTAGCTCGTGTTCGCCGCGACGCCGGTGTTGCGAAGATCGATCGCGTAGTTACCGTTCGCGTCGGCCACCGCAGGAGTGCCGACCGGTACATACTGGTTGCCGTTCTGTACGGCCAGGACCACACTGGAGCCCGGATCGGTCGTCCCGCTCACTGACCCGGGGTTGACCGCGTTGTCGGTTGACGCCGTCAGCGGCAGATAGCCGAAGGCCATGGCATAGGTCCTCAGCGTGCCGTTGCTCCCCATGAAGAGTGTCGTGGTGGTCGGAGGTCCGGATCCCTGATCGCTTGCCAGGGCCGGAAAGTTCACCACGCCCGGCGCCGTGAGATTGTTGAGCGCTGCGTAGGTTCCGGAAGGCACAGTGCCGGATATGTTCGTCGCGCCGACCAGCCCGCTGTTGGGATCTGCCCCATAACGCCAGTCATAAGTTGGCAGCGGATCGAAACGTCCGGACGTCATGGCGGCCGGCCAGGAGTCCACCACATGCCAGAGACCGAGCTGCTGAACATTGTTGACCGTAAAGAACCCCGTGGCTCCATACTGCACGAGAGTCCCACCTGAGTAGTTATAGATCACCACGCTCTTGGGGGAGTTGAAGGTCATCCCCGCGGCGTTCGCGAACACAGACGCATAGGCGGCGCTCGCGACCTTATCCTGCGCGATGATCTGGACGGTCGAGCCCTGATTGGCCGTGAAGGCTCCGGCCACCAGGTAGAGCAGGTCCTGACGTGTGGTGACGTTGGCGGCTGTATGGATCATAAGGTTAGCGTTCTGCCCCACTGTGAACGCGCCGTTCGAGTAGACGCCGAAGTTGCTGGTATTAGCGTTCAGGTCCACGTTCATGGTCGTGCCAGTGCCCAGGCTGACTCCCCGGCAGCTGATACCGGCATAGAGCGCGGTGTTGGTACCGATGGTCTTCACCTGGATATCGCAGTTCTGCCCGGTCGTCAGCGAACCGCTCGGCAGATAGACCATGTTGCCAAGGCCTCCGGTCGTACTCGTTTGGTTATAGCCGCTCACAAGCACGGTGAGCGAGGAGCTGTCCGCCATCTGCACGCCGGTGGTCGCGGCGACGTACAGGCCGCCGTTGGTGCTGGTGGCTGAGAGTTTAGCGTCGTCGATGAGCAGCGACGCGCCCTGATCGAGCTTGAAGGTCCCTGCGGTGAAGCTCGCGTAGACCCCCCAGTCGGAAGCCCCGCCGCTGTAGACGACGCTCATCGCGCAGTTCGGGCCGATGTAGACGCTTCCTCCCGGGATATAGTAGCCGTAGGTGCTGTTCGATCCCGTGATGTCGAGTTCCATCGTCGAGCCCGGGCCGTTAAGGTGGATGCCGCTGTTGGCACCAGTGCTGGCGGTCGCGATGGCGCCCGTGTTGCCGGTGTTGTTCCCGTTGATGGTAGCCGCCACCCTCGAGTTCGCCCCGACCGTGATGCCGGTCGAGGACGCAGCGTTGGCCACATAGATGGCGTTACCAGCGAAGTTGCCGGTCCCGTTCGCGGTGTTGACAGTCGCCTGCACGGTGGAGTTATCGCCGACTGTCAGTGCGTTACCGGCATAGATGGCGTTGAAGGTGCTGCCGGGCAGACCGGAAACATTGACGTTGCAGTAGTTGCCGATCTTGATGTTGGTCGCGCGCAGCAGGTCGGTGCTTGCCGTGGCAAGCGTATAGGGCTCGATGATGTTGACCGTGGTAGGCTGCGTCGCCGTGCCGTCAGCGATAGTGATGTTGGCGAAATCGGTCGACTGAGTGTTCCAGTTGTTGCCCTGGTAGGTGAAGCTCGCTCCGCTCCCCACGATGAAGTCCATGTTCGATACCGAGAGGTAGAACAGCCCCCGCGAGCTGCTGGTGGCCGAGGTGATCTTGACCACGGCGCCGGGTTTTACCTGGAAGCTGCCGGGGGTCGTGTTGTTGTAGTTCTGCTCCGGCCAGAAGACGGCGTCGCTGGTGGTCGCGCTCGTGATGGTGGTCGTGCCTCCCAGGATCACCGTGGCGACCTGGGCACACTCCTGTGAGTTGCCCGCCGGCCCGATGGTGATGCTGCAGTCATCATATTCTACGGAGCCGTAGCGGTTGAAGGTCATCTGCGGGCCGTTATACGTGACGTTCTTATATACAAGATCGAAACCATGGACGCTGTCGTTGACGCCGACGAACCCGTACTGGTTGTAGCCGACGATGTTCAGGTTCTGCACCGTGAGGGTCTTCAAGGTACCGGTGGAGTTGACATAGAGCGTGTTGCTCTGCACCTGGGAGTTGACCTCCGTGATCGTATGGATCTGCCCGGTCACCGGGTCCTTCCCGTCGATCACCAGCCCGTTCGCCATGGCGGTGTTGATCTGGATCCCGTTGGTAAGCGTGATGTTCGCGGTCAATACGATGCTGGTCGTCGCGGCGTTGGTCAGCGCCGCGTTCAGGTCCGCGTAGGTCGCGCAGAGTGTCGCGTTAGCTGCCGCGGCCTGTCGGGGCGCGAACACCGACGAAAGCGCGACGACGGCCATCAGCGCGACGGCGCCCAGTATCGCGGCGCTGCGCGCAAAGCTTATGTTGTTCTTCGCTTTGAGTCCCATGGCGCTCTTTCTTATCCCTCAGTGCTCTCGGTCTTCGGCGACTCCTGGCTTCCGGATCTGAGAAGCCTGGCTGTCACCCTGAAGATGACATACAGCGCGATGATGACCGCAACAGGCAACGCGATATAGCGCAGTGCCGCGCCCTTCGCGTCGGTCTTGAAGTCGAGGATGATCGGCTGGGTCCAGTTCATCCGCAAAGCCTCGACGCCGACGAAGTTCTTCGCCGTGACCGGGGCGAAGTCAGGCGTCGGGTTCGCGTCGCCCTTGACGGTGACCTGATCCCCCTCGACCGCGACCGCGCGGTGGGTGATGAACTTGCCGTTCAGCTCATAGGTGATGACGTCACCGGGCTTGATCTGCGCGAAGTCAGCCTTCTTGATGACCATCAGCGTGTCTTGTTTGATGTAGGGGCTCATCGACCCGGTCGCCACGATCGCCGGCTTGTAGCCAAGGATGAAGGCGTTCTTCGGGTCGTCCTTCGCCCCGATGACCGTGATCGCGGTCACGATCACCACCGCGATCGCGAGCATGAAGAACAGCGTAGAGAACACGCCCCCGATCTTGCGGGCAGTCGTCTTCTGTTCCTTTTTCGAATGCTTACCACTCATCGCGTATCAACTCTCTCGTTTCTCATCGCTTGCATTACGTCGTCGGCACAGGAAGCCGATCACTGCCGCCAGGGCCAGCAGAGCTGCCAGCCCCCAGACCAGCGTCCGGTCCCCCGTCTTCGGGAGCCCCTTGGCGGGCGGATCTCCCACAGAGACTGTGGCGCCGCTCTCGCGCACCTGGAACAGGTAGTCGACCAGGAAGGCCATCCCCTGATACTGGTTGCCGCTGTCCGGGCGCACCACCCAGGTGATGGACAACGGGAGCTCTTCGCCCGGCGCGGCCGGGAACCAGGAAGACGAGCGCCCCAGCGCCTTGTCGTAGCTGCCCGCGTACACCAGATCGTCATCGAAGCTGATCTCGACGTCGAGCCCACTCAACAGGAGGTGCGACTGGTCGCCGTTCTCCAGACGATCGATGATATCACGCAGCGCGAACTCGACCGTTCTGCCTGACTCGTTCCTGAACAGGAGCAAGGCCGAACTGCGGTCGCCCGGCGCCAGATCTCTCTGATCGGCGAGCGTGACGTTGTCCGGGGACAGACGCAGCGCGCCGTCGAACGTCGCCACGAGCGTCGCGTCCGGCCGGGGTTCTGCGGCGCTGGCGTGTGGCGCGGACGCAGCGATACCGATCCCCAGCAGCGCGATGCTCAGCAGGCTGGCTATGATCTGTGTGAGACGCCTCATCGTTCGTTCGTTTCCCTCGCTCTCGTTCTTACTCTCGTTCTCGTTTAAGTTATCCGCGGCGGGAGACTCCACCCAAAGCCCCGGGACAGTAGGGCGCTTCTCAGCGCAAGGCACCCGAAGGCACCTGCCCCCCTGACTGTCCCGGAGGCCTCTCCCGCCACAGATCTATCATCACAGGCAGATCGCCTGGAATGACCGAAATGACCGGAACCTACTGGATCGTCGCCAAGTTGGTATCCTCGTCACGGGCCGGCACGACAGCGGCGCCACCGAAGGTCACGGAGGCCTTCTCAAGCGAAGCCCAGGTGCTGCTGTCGGTGTTGCGGTGCTGCTTAGCCTCAGCCAGGATGTCGACGGTCACCGTCGCGGCCTGGTAGGAGTTGTCAGAACCGGGCAGCATGACGAGGACATACTCGCTGTCTGCGATGTTGGTGTCGATGGGGTCCTCGATCTCAGCATCCGTGCCCGTACCGTTGAGGGTGACCTCGGGGATGGCGTAGAGCGCTGTGATGACGCCTGCGTTGGTGCTCGTAGAAGTAGGAGTGATCGGGGACGTGGCTGCTTTCGGCACCCAGTTACCAGCGGTGTCGGTCGTGCAGTCGCTCTTGGCATACAGCGCCCAGCCCATCGTGTCAGGGCCCGCGGTGAAGTCGGTGACGCCGGCAGCCGGGGTCATCGTGACCTGGAAGGTCTGGCGTACGTCGACTGACTTGTTGCCCTCGTTGGTGATCGTCGCCGCAAGCAGACGGCCGTCGCCCGGGTTGAAGTTGGTCGGCAGGGTCATCGTGTCATCCAGTGCGATCTTCACGGTGCCGGCGACGCCGGTGGCGCTCGCGGTGGCGCGATCGGTGAAGTACGCCAGGGTGGCGCCGATCAGGAGCACGGCGCACGCGATGAGCGCGGCGACTCCGAATTTGATGCGTTTGTTTCTCAGTTCCATGTTGTTGGTCCTCCTTACAGGATCAGATTGCGGTTACTTATAGTTACTGGATCGCCTGGGTTTGGACCAGGTGCCAGTCACTATCAGTGGTGTTGCGATGCTGTTTGCCCTCGACTTGCAGAGCGCAGACCAAGGTCCGGCTCATGAAGCCCGCCGGGGCGTCGGGAGCAAGCGCGAGTTTGAATTCCTGTCGATCGCTCGTTGCCCCTGGTGTGGTCGCATCGCCGGTCACGGCGTTTTTCCCCACGCCGTCAAGGGTCGCCCCTGCGAAGGTGTAGGAATAGCCGAATCGTGTCGCTCCGGACGCGTTCTTGTACTGAACGCCCGAGCTGCCGATGGCGATGAACGCTGACGGCGAGCCGGAGCTCAGGTCCGTCAGGATGTCCGCGTCGGCCATCGTCGATGGATACAGATATATAAACGGCGCCTCCGCCCACAACGCAGAGCCAGCGCTCTCGTTAGTGAGTGAGGTCATACCGGGACCTTCGTTCCAGTAGATCTGCAGGGTGTAGCGCAGATCGATCGATGCGCTGCCCAGGTTGTCGATATCCCAGCGCAGTGTGTTGACGTCCCCGGGAGCCCACAAGCGCAGGCTGTTGTCCGTACCGACAGACATCTCTTGCCCGGGCTCGACTTCCGCCCACGCCAGAGTGGGCGCGCTCACCGTGACGGTCGTTGCCTGCCCGGCCGCGCCGACTGTCTGGCGGTCAGACAGGTACGCGAGCGTCGGCGTGAGCGTGAACGCGACCAGCAGGGCAGCCACGAACGTGCAGGCGAAGGCGATCATGACGCGCTTTCTCATGCGGCGCTCCCCTCGACGCCGGCGGGCAAGGCCGGGATGCCGAAGACGATCTTCCAGACGCCACCGCTCGCCTGCGCGGCCTCCATGGTGACGCGCACGTTCAGACGCACATCAACGCCGGCAGGCAACGCGGAGGGATCCGCGATCGCCACGGTCACCGTCGCCTCGGTCGAGGTCTCGCCCGACCCCAGGATCTTGTGGTAGTACAGGAAGCCGTCGCCGCCGTCGATCCAATCGGGCGAGGTCGTCGTCACGGTGAAGGCCGCCTGAGGGAGCGCGATCGGGCGCCATTCGTCGATGGTGACGCCTGAGTCGTCCGTGCCGACGTAGTGATACTCGGGGCAAGGGAAGACGTCGGCGCGTACATAGGCCTTCCTGTTGCCGAGGTTCGTGCCGGTGAAGACCTTGAGGGAGTCCAGGGGGACGCCTTCGTCGGGCGCCAAAGGGAATTCCTCATCGAGGCTGACTCTCACGACCGCGGTCTGCGCAGAGGCTGTCTGCTCCTGTGGCGCGGCGAAGAAGAACGCGTACGCAACAGACGCGCTGAGTAATGCGCCCAGAAAGACGCTCGCTATGACAGCTATCTTCTTCGTCGGTCTCACCTTTCCTCTGGCCTGCCCGAAACTCCCTGTTTCAGGGGCCGTTCTCCTTTTTTCGACCATTTAACGCGACGGAACACGGGGTTTCGCTCGCACTATCAAGTGTGAAGGCTGTAGGAACTACCAAGTCAAGCGTTTTACTTGAAGGTTTATGATATCGGATTTATATTTTCATTGAATGCTGATAGTTTTTATTCTGATAAATTTATTTTATATTATATGCATTATAGTGCATATGTCTGGTTCACATCGATATGAAGACTGCTTCACAGAGCCACTTCGAAAATCGATAATATCTTCGAAACCTTCAAGTGGCTGAAGGTTTGGACTCTCCTTCTGCGGTAAGACTATCGAACTCTTTCCACTCATAACGAGTGGTACGGGCCGTACCTTTGATAACCAAACGACCGTCATCTGCCAGTCTCTTGAGTTTTCGTTGAAGCGTCCGTCGAGAAAGATGTGGCAGGATACTTTCTGCCTCAGATAAAGAAACCGCACCGAATCGCTTCGCGTAACTAAGCAGATCGATCTCATCATAAGCGATTTTGATGCTCTTGGCTGGATCAACGACGCTGGAAAGGATCATGACCTCAGCTTGAAGCACCTTCGCCGATGACAGGAAACCATCTGCAAAGTAATCGAGCCAAGGATCCAGGCAGGCCGCTTTTCTGCCCTGATAATCATGGGCCAGGTCAAGCGCCAGATAATACTCCGGCTTATCAGAGGCATAATAGGAGTCAAGCACCAATGCTCCCCGGAGATCATAGTCCCGCAAACCTAGATAAAGCGCGACCAATGCGCGAGTCGTCCGCCCATTGCCATCTGCGAACGGATGGATAGAGACGAAGTGGAAATGCAGGATAGCCGCAACGATCACAGGATGGATGCCATCCGCCGCATCGAGCCATGCCAACAACTCTTCCAGTTCTGCGGGGAGTATCTGCGCCGAAGGGCCCACATAGGCGATCTCGCCCTCGCTATCAGTGATATAGACGTCGTTTTGGCGCAGCGCGCCCACTTTTTCTGAGGGCAGAAGATCCTCCATGATGCGCAAGTGGATCACCAGGATATCCTCCATGGTGATCGGCTGTCCGGATTGTTTGCGCTTTTCGATGAAGTCCAGAGCGCTTTTATAGTTTTTCACTTCCCTCTCAGCGTATCGGTGACGAGTAAGTGGTTCTCCGTCCAAGTCTGATAAAGCCTTTTCGACCTGTTTCATATTCAGTGGGTTGCCCTCGATAGATGTGGAGCTGTGTGTCGCCTCTACCGTCGCGCGATAGCGCATCTCTATCTCACGCTCTGGCAGAACATAACTTGTATCAACACGAGAACGATACGATTCGATCTGCGCGATCTTGTTAAGTAGAGTGTCAGAAATAGAGTAATCCGGGTTATACATAGCCCATACTATAGCACACCATGAGAGTATCGCGCCATAATCGCGCCATATATCGCGCCAAAGAGGCCTGTAGACCTTCGATTATAGATTATCAGCAGGGCGGCGCAGAACTACCCCCTCGCTGCCTTACCGGCTCCGTGTGACTCCGATGCAGATCTGCGACAGGTACTGCGAGGAGTCCCGTGCGCTGATCTCGTCGTAGAGGTAGATGACATAGACCGGGCCGGTGCAGAGGTACCCGTGCTCCTCGGCGTAGGCAGTCATGCGCTGGGGCATGTCGCCGAACTCGCCATAGTAGCCGTGCACGAAACCCGTCAGATACTCGCCCGCCGCGCGTTCCTGGTTCCCGCTGGGATCAAGCGAGAAGAAGCGTTCGGGTTCTGAAGGATTCGCCAGGAAGCTCTCCGCCGTCTCGTGGTAGCCGCCGATGGGGTAGTCGATGTTGATGCGCAGCTCCGCGGCGCGGTTACAGAAGTCGATGAAGGGGGTATAGAAGGCGTCGAACTCCACGAAGTTCTTGTTGATTGGCCCCAGGATGATCGCGCGCTCAGGCTGCTCGACGACGGCGATCTTCGAGGCGTCCACGTTCTGCCCCAGCCGGATCAGCTCGCGCCGCGTGCGGATGACCGAGTGCGCCTCCTGCAGCCGGCGGATCTCCTTGTCCAGCTGATATTCCTGATGCTCGATCAGGTCCATGATGCTTTCCGGGGACCTCTTCGCTTCGACCTCGCTGATCGTCTTGAGCGGGACGCCCAGGTTGCGCAGCACCGTGACGAAGTTGACCGCGATGACCTGCCAGGGCGAGTAATAGCGATAGCCGGTGTCAGGGTCGCGCTTCTCGGGCGAGAACAGACCGATGTCGTCCCAGTAGCGCAACGTGGTAGTCCCGATGCCCGAGAGCTTCGCGAATTCCTTGATGGACAATGTCTCCTTCATGACGCCAACCTTCTTCCCCGCGAGGGGGCCCTCAATAAGACCAGAAGCTTACGTTGTCTCTCCTTCAGCGGTGATCCGCTCCAGACCTCCCATATAGGGGCGCAGCACCTCAGGGATGGTCACGCTCCCGTCGGCCTGCTGGTAGTTCTCCAGCAGCGCGGCGAAGGTGCGCCCCACAGCCAGGCCGCTCCCGTTGAGCGTGTGCACGAGACGCGAGCCCTTGAACTGCGCCGGGTCGCGGTACTTGATGCTTGCGCGGCGCGCCTGGAAGTCGCCGCAGTCGCTGCACGACGAGATCTCCTTGTAG